>Ga0208785_1000134_pt1 | contig 31342 bp, 43 predicted proteins | sample DEB08_DNA_2_FD_185499 | JGI IMG/M metagenome (GOLD analysis project Ga0208785, IMG submission 185499) | Aqueous microbial communities from the Delaware River and Bay under freshwater to marine salinity gradient to study organic matter... | ecosystem: Environmental > Aquatic > Marine > Coastal ...
TAGCGTCTGACATAGTGACATCACTTAAAGCATAGAAATCTGTTTCTTGAAGTTTTTGATTTCTTATAGATTTTATTTCTGTAAGTTTTCTATTAGCACTAGCATTGTTCCAAACTGTTTGTTGAGCGTCAAACTCAGCTTGTTCTTCGGCTGTCATTTCTCTACTTACACCATTTATATTTATTGTTGTCATATTATGTTACCACTCCATATATTGCACCAGAAAGACTATCAAAATTACCTGTGCTTGGAAAAATTTTAAATCCTGTTATAGCTGTTGTGCTGTTCCACTCAGCAGTACCATGACCACTAAATGTATAATTGCCAGTTCTTCTACCACCGCCTGCAAAAACTAATCTTTTTTTAGTAGTTGTGCCTGATGGATAATACAACGTACCCTCCCAACCAAAACTTTCGTCAACGTCATTTCGAATAGTTTCTCCTGCAATTCTAATATAATTATCATTACCTGACCAACTTGAGCCACCACCAGAAGTGTTAAAACCAGTACCTGCAAAGAAATAAGAACTAGCACCAGACTCTACTGTATTTGTACCAGTTACCCACTGTAATTTAGCGTCTGCGTCTGCACTTGTATTCCAATCGTATAAAAATATTTTATAAATATCGTAAGTTGAATCAAATTTACTTGTAAGAGTAGCAGAAGCGTCTCCAGAACTTACACTAAAACTATGTATTTTTACTAAGCCGCCTGCACCTAAATTAGATTTCTGCACATACTTTAATGCACCACTAGCCGCACTATCGGATATTAAAAATTTATCTGCGTCTACTAATGTAGTTTTCTCTGTCTGTGCTGTGATTAAAGTCGAATCTAAATGCTCTTCAGAGATTGCATCATCTGCAATACCACCTGTTACTATTTGTGATTTACTCATGTGTTACCCCTCCAATGCTGTAAGTCTTGCTTTAATATCAGTATTCTCTGCTTCTAAAGTTTCTATTCTATCCATAGCTTCTTGAAGTGCTTTTACTGCCTTCATGTATAATATAGAATATTTTATTCTTTTTGTCTCTGTACCTAAATTTTCAATTTCTCCTGTTTCGCTATTTCTAGACTTATCTGGGTCTGTTGATACAAGATTAGGTGATACAGTTTCAGCTTCTTGTGCAACTAAACCTATTCTCCATAGTGAATCACTATCTCCTTTATTACTTACATCTTCTTTTAATTTGAATTTTCTTACTCTTAAATTTTTAATATCATTCCATTGAGAAGAAGCGTCAACAATTTGTTCCTTTAATTTTACATCGGAAATAGCACCATATGAATTATCATGATTGACTATATCTCCATCTGACCAAATACGGAGTCTTACGGCTGTGCTATCTTCACAAGTTAAAAAATACTTATCGTTATCGTCATGACTAACATTAGCAAAATCAAAAAACGGCCCATAAGCATTTGAGCTAGATGTATTATCAAAATAAGCTATATTCGCACCAGTTAAATCTTTTCTTATTGAAAAACCGCCTGCACCTGTACTCGTTACTCCTATTGCAACTCTGCCATCAGCACCAATACGCATTCTTTCAACATCACCTGTCCAAAATTGTATTCTGTCTGAATCTGGAAAAACAATACCTGTGTCAGTATCATCAGCATTAGTTATAAAACCATCACTTGAAGCACCGCCAGTTAAACCACTTGAATTAGTTAATATAACTTTATTTGCTGTTAAAGTATTACCATCAAAAGTTAAGTTAGCTTCACCTTCTAAAGTATTTGCTGTGCCACTACCTGTAATAACTCTGTTATCTGCATTGTTATTTATTGTTGTGCCAGAAATAGTAGAAAAAGCTAAAGTACCACTTCCATTAGTCGTTAATGCTTGACCATTAGTACCATCAGAAACATTAAGTTGCGTTATGCCTACAGAATTATCTACTAATTGATTTGCTCCAACGCTATCATCTGGTGGAGTAATAGTTCCTACAGCTTTAGCTTGATGAACAACATAAATATTGTTTGTGCCGGTAGGAGGTGCACCAGTAAACGATAGTGTTGTTCCAGAAACAGTGTATGCTGAGTTAGGGTCTTGTCTTACATTACCAACAAATACTTCTATGTCTAATGTTGAACCCGGTGCTACATCTAATGTAAAATCTGTTGTGCTATTATCACCATTAAACCTCTTACCTTGAAGAGATTGAAATTGGTTAGTAGTATCTATAGGTGTCCCTAAGTATCCCATTCTACGTTATCTCCATGATTGACACAGCAATGTCAGCCGCACCCGATGCTGTTAATTTTAACACATCAGTCGTCTCCATTACTATTTTATTTCCACTTAATAGTTCTAGTGTACCGCCCACAGGAACTGGTGCATTGGTTACTAACTCAACATCTTGGTTAGCTTCATCGTTCGCACCTGCTCTGTTTGTTGTATCAGAACTCAACGTAACTGTTGCAGTGATTTGACTAGTTGTTGTATTTCCTATCATGACACCAAGAACAACAGTTGTTGTTGAACTGGCTACAGTATAGATAACGTCTTCACTAGTTACCCCTGCTTTAGTTATTGTTTTAAAAGTATTAGCCATTTATCCTCCTATTATCCTAAAGCAATTGCCAGTGCCGTTGGGTCTTCTGTAGAAAATCCTTGACCTGTCATATAAGTTGTTAATCGAGATAGTGCCGCTTTTCTATTTGTACCACCTGCACCATCGTCTACTACTATTAAATCAGATGTAGTTAAATCTGCTCCTATATCTGTAGCACCATCGATGTCTACAGCGTCTACGGAAACTTTGTTTGCTGTTGAAATTGTTGCTAGTTTTGAATCAGCAATTGCCGCACTTGAATTAATATCTGCATTGACAATACTATCTGATAAATTTAATTTTGAATATACTATTGCGGCACTAGCATTAACATCATCGTTAACAATAACACCAGAACCAATAGCCGCAACACCAGTATCAGCTATAGATATATCTCCCGATACAACATTGTCAATCCATTTTGATGTTCCTGTATCATAAAATAATAAAGAAGCATCTGCAGGACTTGTTATATTAGTGTCTGTTAATTCTGATAATTCATTAGCGGTAGCTACTTGTGAGTCAACATAAGCTTTAATACTTTGTTGTGACGCTACAGCCGTTGCTGAATCTGAAGACATTGTATCTTCATCTAAGAATGCTGTACCACTTAGTGTGCCATTTAATACTGGGCTTGTTAACGTTTTATTTGTTAATGTTTGAGAACCTGTTAATGTTGTTACAGTAGAGTCAATTTCTATATCATTAGCATTTGCTGTTATACCTGTACCTCCAACAACATTTAGTGTTACATCACCACTTGTTCCGCCACCAGTTAAACCATCACCGGCAACAACAGAAGTTATATCACCTGTAGGTACTGTTGCTACTTGAGTATCAACATATGCTTTAATAGATTGCTGTGTTGCTAATTGTGTAGCAGAATCAGATGCCATGTTATCTTCATCTAATACGGCTGTACCAGATACGCCTGTATTTAAAACAGCACTTGTTAATGTTTTGTTTGTAAGTGTGTCAGTTGTAGCTCTACCTACTAAAGTATCTGTAGAAGTAGGAAGAGTTAGTGTACCTGTGTTAGAGATACTTGAAATAATAGGTGTTGTAAGAGTTTTATTTGTAAGAGTTTGTGAGCCTGTAAGTGTAGCTACTGTTGAATCTATTGCTACTGTTAGTGTATTACCAGAACCAGAAGTATCAATACCAGTTCCACCTGCAATATCTAAAACTTCACTATCAAGGTCAATAGATAATGCTCCTCCAGAATCACCTTGGAAATCTAGGTCAGCCGCAGTTATTTGGGCATCCACATATGCTTTTACTGATTGTTGAGTTGGAACTAATGTTGCAGAATCAGATGTCATATCATCTTCATCAACAAAAGCCGTAATAGTTATACTACCATCGGATAAACTTCCATATGTTAGTGTGCCAGATACATCTGCGTCTGCATTAATATCAAGAGTTGTCGTTGCTATTTGGACTTCAGTATCTGCTACAATATCAAGCTGTCCATCTGTAGATGAATTTATATAAAGAGCAGTATCTCTAAATTGTAATTTTTCTGTGTTTGCTACAAGTAAATCATCGGAAAATTCAAAGTAATCTTCATCCTCCATCCACTTTAAAACACCGTCAGATGTTTCACCATCAAATGTAACTGTTATATCTGTAGCCGCTGTTGCATCGCCAATAGTTATTGATGTGCCTAATAACTTTGTTATTGGCCCACCTTCTCCTGTTGTTCCATCGTGTGTATGACCTGTACTAGCGGCAAAAGCCGACTCTAATTGATTAAACTCATTATTAAAATGAGTAGCCTCAATTACCGAGCCGTCAGTAATATTCGCTGATTCTTGTCTTGTATATGTTGTTCCCATTTATCTTCTTGCTCCCGGAATAAATTCTAATTCGTATCCTTTAAATGATATTGGTAAATTGTTAGAGGATTCTTCAACACGAATTGCTACAGTGAATCCACTTCCTTCTACTGGCTGTCTAACTAAGTTAGCACCCGATGAACCATAAACTGCTGTTCCATATGTTGAACTATCTAATCCATATATTGCAATACCTGCCCCTGTAGATAATGTGTAAGGGTCTGGTTGTGGAATATTAGGACTATCAAAATCATAACGTAATTTAAAATTAGCGTCTACGTTACCATCATTTTTATAGTTCCAAATGACTCGTTGCATACTTTTACGAATGCCCGGGTCTCCCATTGTCATATCTGGTGTACGATAGAATGAGTTTATTGTTGCTGTTCCTGATGCTCGAGTAAAAACATTCCCCGACTCTTGCAAGTAAACATACCCATCATATCCACCGGATATAACTGTTTCTGAACCACTTATAAAATCTGAATCACAACTTGATACTTTTAATCCAACTATTTCAGAATATTCAAAACCAAGTTGTTTTGTATTCGGATTTGCTTTTATAACTGATATTAAACCTTTTGCTGATGCTTCCGATTGGTTATCACTTACTGGATAAAATAATCGGTATTGTGATTTGTCTCGTATAACAAGTGAATTAATATTATGTGTTGTAATATCATCTGTAATTTCTTGTACTTGTTTAGATATAGTTCCTAATTCTACGTCACCAATTTTATCTGTACCGGCAATTGTACGTAAACCATCCGGGCCAAGAAATATAACATCACCACCAAATTCCTGTATACTTCTACCATCTGAACAGCCTATTTTTCTTGTAACAGGCTGTAACGCAAAATCAGCAACTGAATTTCCAACTAATTTAAATATTTCATCATTACAAAAAATAAATAAACTATCACGAAATATTTTTAATCCAACGACAGGTGAATCAATTTTTATTTCTCCTGCACCATTTGCCGCCGTAAAATCGTTTGTAGCAAACGGAGCCATAAATTTAATTGATTGTGAATTATTAGAATCACCAGAAAAAAATATATGGTTTTTAAATATTTCAACAAATTTAAAGTTAGCACTTCCTGTTGCATTTACATTTGTAACAGTATAGCTTGTATCAACAATGCGAGGTGTGGATGTTGCTGAACAGATGACTATTTTATCAGTGCCGTCAAAATTAAACTTTTTAAATTCATAATTTTGTGTTGGTGTACCTAAACCTGTAATTAAGGATGTCCATGAGCCAGAACCAGAAGCGGCACGATGAATACTGCCTCCTCTACCTGCTAATACAACACCATTAAATATTGTTGATAAAACAACACGTTCACTTGACGCTGATACTTGTGGCACAATATTTGTATTAAATTTTGTTGTACCTAATATTTTTTTATAACCACCAGTAATATCTGGTTCAAAATTTTTTAGTTCCAATGCTTCTCCGGGAAACATGGAAAATACATCTTTGTCAAGTGTAAGGCCACCCCCTAGACTTACAACAAGAGGTTGCATTCTATCAGCCATTAGACTAATCCCCCGGCTACTCTCCTTCCAAAGTTAACTCGGTGGTCTCTCATTGCGTCTCTAGTATTTATTGTTTCTACTCGAGCACGTCTAACTCCTCTTTCGTATTCTGCATTTGCAAATTGAGATGCCTGTAAATCTGACCTTAGTATATAAGCGTAATACTTTGCTCTATTTACAACAACAGAATCAAATCTTGGATAGTGTAAAGCTGTATCTGTTGATGCAGATAAATCGGTATGCGTTTTATAATATTCGTAAGATACTGTATATGTATCTTGGTCTGGTATTGGGCTTAAACCAAATGTATTGTCTTTTGTTTTGTATACATAAATTGGTTTGCCATATATACTTTCATCTTCATTTAAATCTTGCTCTGAAAACTCATTAAGAAATTTATCGTAAGATATATAAAATAATTTAGTAGCCGGTGTATTTTCTTGTACACGAACATAATCAATATCTAAGTTATTAGATGTAGCATTTGCAAAACCAATGTACGTTGTTGACGCTGTTGCATCAAATGTTATTGTTGTTGCTAATCCATCACCAGTAGCAGATACATTTATAGATGTTGATGATATTTCGGTTCCGCCGGATGATGTCCCTATCTTAACTGTTATTGAACTTCCAGATGAACTTGGGTCTAGCATACGTAAATTAACGCGGTATGCTCTTCCAGACACAGTATTAATGGCTTGCGTTACTTCTGCTGAATCTAGGCGTAGGCGACCATTTCCGGCGGATGTGTAAGTTGGAGTACCAGATACAGTCGTCCAACTGCTAATATCACTATCAAAATTTGTGTTAGTAATGAGTTCTTTTGGTGTTAACCTAAATGAGTCAAAATCTAATTTTCTGTACGTAGGTGTAGCTCCACCCGGTAAATCATATAATCGTGTTCCAACTTGCGTATCTTGAGTTGTTGATACATACAGCCAAGGCCATTCTACTTCGGCATTATAAAAGTCATGAATTGACTTATTTATAAATGTTTTTACGGCAGATTGTATACCTCTACTGCTAGCAAATGTGCTAGTAGTTAATTCCGGCTCATTAATCTCTTGTAATACATTATTTGCTAATGTTAAAAATGTCGTGCTCATTACTCCCTTTATATATTATACACTAAATTAGGGTATTGTCAAGAAAATTTTCTATATTTTGCGGTTTTCTTTGCAATACGTTTTGGTTGCTTCACAGACTGTTTGCCCTTTTTTGTTCCTTTTCGCTTGGCTTTTGTCGTTGCCGCATATTCTGCAGATGTCAGGGCTTTTATTGCTTTTTCTGGTAGGTATCTTTCTCCAGTAACGCTTGATTTCTTCCCAGACTTTGTTCGCCATTTTTGTTTCCCCCAAGCTTTTAAACTTCGTTGTGATTTAGCTAAAGCCATTAGATTTGCCTCGGTATATAATCTTCTTCTACATTGATACTAATACTAACAGAACTGGTAGCACTAGCTAAACCTCTTATCTTATCTGCTTCTTCTAACCATAAAGATTCTGTAATTTGTATTATAGCATTTGGTAATAGCTTAGTTGCTTCCGTAATAGTATAATAAGTTGTTGTCGAACTATCATACCAATCTAAACTAAAAGTTACTTGATTACCTGTTAAGTTACTAATAAAAATACTTTTAACTTGTGTTTCATAGTTATTAGGAACTGTATAGATATCACTATTAGATGTTCCTAATTCTAAAGCTACTGTTCTATTTTTTGTTGACATTAATAGCCATCCTGTACTAATAATAAATCAAATGAAGCAGAAGAAGAAGAGGTAGAACTTGCCTTTCCAGATATATAAATATCAGATTTTTCTGATATTACATTAATTGCATTAAATATAACTGTTGTTTGACCACCTCTAACATTTAAAAATTGCTTAGTCTGAAATGCGGCATTTGTAATAGTATTGTCTCTTTGTATAAATTTAAAATCCATTTCTTGGTCTTTACCAGATGAAATATTGATTGATAGTAAATAACCCGTATAGTTAGCAGGAATCGTATATAAACACATTAATGTTTGACCTCTACCTGCAGATACAGTTGCGGCTACATCAGAACCACCTGTATAGGTTACAGTGATTGTTCCTTCATTATTTCCAGAAGACCCTGCTGTTTCAACAGACATTCTAAATACTCTTAAAAAAGTTTGCGTAGTTGTAACTGTACTTGTACCGTTTAAATTAACAGTTTCTTCAGCTAAATTATAAGAACCATCTAATCCTTGTATTCTTAAAGTTCTAGCACCAGAGCCAGTAGTGTGAACATCATTAGCATCATCACTAACAACATCAACAGTTACGGCACTTGTTTGCCAAGGATAATTATCCCCTGTTTCCCAAATAGTTTCAAAGCTAAGACTTCCTATAGATGGATTGTATCCAAACTTATTAAGCAGAGAATGCCCGGGAATTTTACCTTGAGCTACTTCTAAATAAAAAGGATACCCTGCTTCACTACCACTAACATTACTAATAATAGTAGGATAATGAGTAATACTCACTTATATCCTCCGCCTGCTTTTTTATAAGCTTTAGCTAATGCTTGGGCTTTTCTTGCTGACCACTTACCTGCGGCTGTACCATGTGATGCCTGTCCTTTAATACGTTGAAATATTTTTTTTCGTAAACTTGGTTTGGTATAATTACCTGCTTTGTTTACACTACTTTTTTGTTTTTTTCTTACGGCCATCTTTTTTCTTCTTTGGTTTTGTTTTACCCGATATTGTCAAAGCAATAGCAATGATTTGTTTCATTGGCTTTTTACCCTCTTTTTTCATCTTACGGATATTAGCCGAAATAGCTTTTTGTGACTTTCCTTTTTTAAGTGGCATAATTATGCTTCTTCTTTATGTTGGCAATCTCCACAATGGCATATACCACCGAGGCAAGAGCCGCCATTTGAACAATGACATTCGTGTTCACATATACTACATATTGGCATAATTATTTTCCTTTCTTTTTTTTATGTCTATTTGCAAAATTACGAGCAGATTCTGGTGAGCGGAATCCCCATGCTCTAAGGGCTAGTGCCTTTCGTGTTGGGCGACCCTTTTCATCTTTCATAGGGCCTTTCATTCCTGCAAATCTCGCGGCAAATGAAATTCTTCGTGGATTAACACCTTTTTTAACTGGGGGTTTTAAATTAGCACCTTCTTTTCTTTTAAAGTAAGCGCGACCTGCCGCTGATAAACCTCCTTTAGGATTTTTGTGTATCTTTTTCATTATTTTGTTTTAATAATAAATTTTTTATTTCGTCTAATTGTTTTTCTAATTTTTCTATTCGTTGTTCTTGTATTTTCATTACTAATGAATCACCACCATCAAGTGATGTTATTCTTTGTCCGGAAACTCCCTTTTGTTTTTTTGTCAAATTATATACTGCCATTTTGTTTCCTTTATTTAGTTTGTATGATAAAGGGGGCTAATAAGCCCCCTGTATTGAATACTAATTATACTGCTGTATCGTGTTGAGAATCAGTGTTTAAATCACTTTCTTCTACACCAGATATGTCAACTAATATAGCCCATACTCTAATTTTACCTGCAGAATCTGTTGCACCACCGATTGTTACATCAATAGTATCAGCAGAACCAAATACAACTGCATTACCAAAAGGTAAAGCTGTTGTTGCATTATCAGTTACAGTTCTTAAAGCACCATAACCTACTGCATTTGTATCTCCATCTACCCATCTGTCCGGGTCTCCACCAAAACCTATATCATAAGTTACTGATGATGAACCTGCAGTTAATACTTCATTACCTGCGGCTAGACATAATGATTCAGCAGGAATATCAATAGCTTGTAATACATCGGCACTTGCGGCTCCTGTATCACCATTGATTGCTGAGATGTCAATTGTGTTTTCAATTAGGTAAGGTCTACGTACATTCGATGGATGACCAGTAGTACCTCCCGGCCCAGTTACATTATATGTTGCCATTTTCTATGTCCTCCCTTACGCCATTGTTGCTAGAGTTCTTACAATCGCTTCTGGTCTTAAAACTTTTTCACCATAAACGTGTAATCCTCTGATTATATCTGCAAAAGAATCAGTATCTCTTACAACTTCTGTTTTCGCAATGTGCGAAGCAGTAGCTACTGAAGAGATATGACCAAATAATATTTTGAACTGGTTTGATGTTCCAGTTGCTGTAATAATATCTGTACCAGTTAGATTTAATGCAGTTGATTTATAAAGATTAAAGCCATGTACCGGGCCCGGTAGAACTTTACCATTTAATAATGGTGATTCTGCCATACCAGTTACTTGTACTTCTAAAAACTTAGAACCTGCTGTCTTTAATACTTCATATAACTTAGGTGGTGCAACCATCCATCTTCCTTCTTCTGGAACTTCATTGTCGTCTAATATTCTGCCTGCTTCAGCAATCATATCAACAACAGTGTCACCCGCAGTTGCGCCAGATGGAGTTACCGCTGTACCAGTGCTAATGCTAGATGCGCCTTGAATTGCTTCTAAGACATCTCTATCATATTTTCTTTTAAGCGAATAAGCACCTGAAGAGGTTGCTAATGCTTCAAAGTTAAGGTGAGATTGTCTTTCTTCGATATCATCGATTTTGAAAGCAAACGCGTTAGCAGTATCAACTGTTAGCGTGAATTGGTTGTCATCCAAGTTTTGAGTATTAATTACAGAGCCTCTTGAGTAAGAAGATACAGTAATTGTTGGCTCGTTGATGACTCTTACTGTATCGCCAAAATTTTCAATTTCGCCGTAGTAGTCTGTATTAGTTATGTCTTCTACAACTGATGACCTACGGAAAAATTTTAATACTTTTTGGCTATATATTTCAGGTACGAAATTACCTTGCGATAAGTTTCCATAACCTGTTGCACTATTAAATGCCATTTTAGCCTCCTAAAATTAGGTTAATTATGTGTCTTGCATTACACGCCCTTCGCGTAATGCTAAGTCTATTTCTTGTTCGACTTTCGCATACTCCCAAGGTTTTAACTTTTGAATATCCGAAGCCTTCCAAATCTTTTTCCCGTCCTTGTTGTCTACATTAACAGCTCTAGAAGTTGTTTTTGTAACAGCCTCGGCCGCTGATTTTGATTTGGATTTTGACTTAGAAATACCTGCGTCTGCTTTATAAAGGTCTACAACTCGGATAGCCCATTTTGAATCTACATTATTTTTGATAACACCATCACTTATTGAAGATGGTTGTGTTTGTAACCATTCATTAAATTCTGATGTATCTTTTAATTCAGCAAAATCGGGATGTGCATTTGTCAGTTCTTTATAAGCTGATTGAACAACTAATTCACTTTCACGTTGTCTTAATTTATCAATTTCAGACTGTAGTGATTGTACTTTAGCGTCTGCTTGCTTATGCGCAACTGTTTCTACCACACCATAAACATCTGGATATTTTTCTCTAAATGTTTTAAGTTCATCATCAGACTTACTTGGCTTAAATTGAGGTTCTGCCGCTACTTTTAATTTAGCTTCCAGTTCTTCTATTTTTTGCTTATTTTCAGACTGCTTTCTGTCATAATGAGATTTTAAATCATCATAACGTTTTTTGAAATCGTGCTGTGGTTTCTCTGCACTTTTTCCAGACATAAATCCAGTTTGCATTTGAGTAGCTTCTTCTACAGAAGTGTCTTGCTCTTCGGTTTTTTGTTCTGGTTCTTCCTTGTAAACATCTTTTCGGTACTGTCCTTTATAGGGAGTCGGTTCCGGTATAAGATTTTCATTATCAGCGATTTGAGTATTATCGTCTGTCTTTGCCATTTTTCCTCCTTGTGGGGTCGTATAAACGAGTAGCCACGGTTGTCATTAACTTAGGGGTCACGTAATTGTGAGTTGCCTAACAGCTAACTACCGGCGAGTAGTTAGAAACTCTTATTGTTGTGCCATCATACCTGTGTCATAAACAGGTTCCATGGTATCAATGTCTTGCATTGCTTGTTCTTTTGTTTGATTTAATTTAAAAGACTTTTGTGGTGAAGGTCTAAATAAACTATCATAAATTTCTTTAGCTCTTTGTATTCTTTTATCATACTGAGCTGTTTCGTTTTTTGGTCGTTCAAAAAGTTTTGCAAAAGAATCTGCTACTTGTTCTGTTGTTCCTTCTTCAAATACTTCTTGTAATTTTTTTCTATTTGCTATCCCAATATCAAAACCAACACCATTATAAATGTTATCTAACATGTATCGTACTTGGGCATTAATAGATGGTTGTAGCATATTTTTTCTTTTATAGTCTTCATATGCTCTCAAATGACCACCTTCAAATTGAAATAAACCTTGTCCCGGGCCGCCTCTTTGTTGTGTACGATAATCAAAGGTATCCCCTGTTTCAACAGCAACGTTACCTAATATACCTGCTATTGCTTCTTGTCTTAATGATGCAATATCGTCTTGACTATTTAAACTATTACGAACTAATTCTAATTTGGTTATTGAAGGCTTTTTTTTTATCTCAATTTTATCACCACCCTCTTGCATTTGTTGCGTAGGTTGCATTATATTTTGACCCACTTGTGTTTGTGTTAAAAATTTTGATGTTGGCATTTGTTCGGCAATACCCATAAAACCATTTTGTTGTTCATATGGATTTGGAATATTGCCTACTGCTCCCCCAAGCTGAGCCATAACAGGCTGTTGCATAGTAGGACTTTGCTGAGCCATCTGTTCTTGTTGTGCATCTAATTCCTTTACTTTTTCTTTTCCACGATTATTAATTTTTTCTAATCGGTCATAGCCAATTTGTTCTGCTAATACTTTTGGAATAATAACTTCGCCATTACTTACTAATGTATTAATTGCTTTATCTATATCTTCTGCTGTTTGACCAAAATCAAGTTTTATACCTTTACGTTGTAACTCAATTACAGCACTGTTAATCATTTTTTCTATATCGCCTCTGCCTGCTTGCATAACAGCCGGTGCATTAATAACAAAATCACCTTCATCTAAATTACGAGGTACATCATCAGCAACACCCGACATATCTTTTTGTGGTTCATTTACTAATTCTAAATTGTCTGCCGGTATAGGGCCACCTTCTTGTCGTAAAGTTAAATCTGGCCCAGTTCTTGGTGTTGGTGTTGGTATAAATCCACCGCCTGCGGGCCCTGTTGTTTGCCCAGTTTGAGGGTCTTGCGCTTGCTCAAATTTTATTCTTGATGGTTGTTCAACACCTGTATCTGTTGGTTGAGTTGGTGATGTTGTAGGAGCTTGTGTAGTCGCTTTAACTAAATTACCATCTAAATATTCATTACCTGCAGAGTCAATTGCTCGTCTACCTTTTATTTGAAAACCTAAATCTTTTAATGCTTTTTGTGCCGCTGTAGCTTTCCAATAATTATCACTACCGGCTTTCATTGCGTATCGCTGTGATGCAAATTTTAATATACTATCTTGATTAAAGAATCCTTCATTAACACCATCTTTGATAAATTTTTGTAAAGCGTCATGATGATTACCATCAAAATTTTTTCCGCCGTATGCATTGTATTTTAAAGCATACCCCGGATTAAAACTATCCGCTAAAACATAATTTAAAAATTGTGAGCCAGTTTTATTTGCTTTTCCCGCCCACTCGTATTCTTTTTTTAAAATTTCTTCACTAAATCCTTTTTCACCAAATTCTTTTAAAAACTCATTACGTTGTTTGTTTTGTTTTATACCATAGCCAATTAGTGGAATAAATGCTGTTACTGCTCCAAAAGGGCCACCTGTTACAGCTGACAGTAAAGGGCCCATTCCAGAAGTTTTTAATTCTTCTTTAAAACCAGAGATATCTAAACTTTTTAATTTGGGTGATGTAGTAGAAACATTTTGCGTGTAATTATCATAATTATTATTGTTTACATTATCAAATATTGTTCCTTTTGATTTTTGTGAGGCCATTAAAGGCGTTGCTGTTCCACTTGTAATAGCTTCAATATCTGTTACTGGTGTTCCACCAATTGTTGTTTCCATTTCACTTAGTAAATCTGCTTCTTGTGTACTAGGTGAAGTAACATCAGTTACTTCTGCTCCTGCCGGAGCACTTTCTAAAACAGTTTGTTTTTTTACTTCGTCTTCTTTACTTTTTTTTGATAAAGCTTCAACATTTGGTTTTACATCGTAAATCTTATCTTCATCTTTTTTTTCAATGCCAATAAAACCTTCCGGTATTGTTACTTCAAATGGATTGGTTGCCATTATTTCTCCCTATTATTTTTCTCAAAATCTTGTACGTTACTCTTCAGTTGAAGGAGCGTTTCCAGTAAAATTGCTCTCCCCTGATTGCGGAACATTTCCTGTTCCGATTGTGCCACCACCAACGCCCGATGCGTCTTGTGGGTTAGCGCCTGCAGGTATTCCTCCAGTGCCTCCCATGCCATCTTGTTGCTGACTAGGGCCTTGAGCTTGCTCGCTTGCTTGTTGTTGAACATTTAAACCTCTTAACATTTCTGCAAAAATTTGTGCGTCATTAATATCATTAACCAAACTGTCTGGGTCAATGTCTTGTGCAATTGCTAACTCCCTCATTAAATTTGGAATTTTAATAAATGGTGCTAACATAGGATTAGATACTGTTTGTAATAAAGTTGTTAAGCGTTGTGACCTAACTTCTTTTTGCATTACACTTGCAACACCATGTGGTTTAATTTCCAAATCACCAACAATATCTGGATTGTCTTCATCAAATTGCATATTCCATTGGAACATTGCTTCACCAAGTGGCTTTAATAAAAAGTCATCAATATTTTTCATTACTGTTTTTATTGATAAACTAGCACCACTAAGTAGCATTGATAATCCCGATGCTGTTCTACCCGTTCCTGCTACACCTGTTTGTCCATGCATAACAGACGGTATTCCTGTTTCTTCATCTGCAAGTTGTCTTGCTTGCATATACATTTGTAAGTTTTCACCGGCTGTATTTGGAAACTTCAAACCATTAATAGCTGTTCCTGTAACACCCGATTGTCGTCTAAATATTTTACCCGGAAATATATCCATACTCTGTCCCGGTACTAAAGATGCTTCATCAACATCAAAAACTAAATTACCTGCTAACGCTAAGTTATCTATTGCCATACGAACGTGGCCGTTCATTAGTAGTTGTGCATCTTCCATATTTTCTGGAACACCAACACCAAATAATTGATATGGATTTATTTCATATGGGATTGATTGATATGGTATTCTTTCTGGTGTAAATGGATTTAAAACTGCTCGTAAAACTTTTCCATTACATATCCACGCATTTATTTGAAATTGGTCTAACTCAGATGAATTAAGTGGTTCATCCATACCAATTTCACTTGCTAAATTTTTATCTAAAGTTCCCCAATACTCATAAACTTCATATCTATCCATTTCATAACTACCACTTTGATTATCATATGATTGGATAATATCTTCATAGTATTCTGTTGTGTAGTTTGCTCCCATTGCTAAACAATCAGCAATAGCATCACCGTCAAAATACGCATGATTAATTAAATCACGTAGTTGATTACGTGTAAATTTATGTCGTTGAATTACATAATTTGAATCATTTACTGATGTTGCATCTGGGTCTGGAAAAAAATCCCAACATGATACAGCTTCAATACGTGGAACTTCTTTTACATATGGTGCATACATTTTTTGTCCATCTATGTTATCCCAACGATGAACTGTTTTTGCATAGTTAAAGGGGCCTTTAACAATACCTGTTCCTAATAAAACAGATTCAAATATAGCATGACGCAATACATTAGTTGCATTTGTATCAAGCAATTGGTCATGGATTAATTTCTCCATACGTCTTGCTGTCTCTTGTGCAGGATGTATTTCTGGTTGATTTGGAATACGTGCTTTACCCGATTGTAAGTTTGCACCTGCGTATTCATCTGCTAAACCACCGAGATTAGCACCACCTTGCCTTGGTGTTGCTTCTGTTGCTCCCGGTTGTAATTCCATACCATCACCCGGAAAACCATAAGGTGATTTTAATTGTTCTTCACCCGGTACACCTAAGTGTGCTGTTTCATCTATTCCTTCTGGTAAAGGTGTCGATGTAATAGTTATTGGAAATTTTTTATTTGCAAATAAAACATCTACGATTTGACCATATGCGGCCAAAACTTTTGTCTTTGTTATTTTAACAAAAACTTTACTTTTTTCTGTACTACGAAATTGTGTTGATGAATCATAAATACCACGATAGTTTTTAAATGCTTTTAACCATCGTTGTTCATGAGTATACCTAGCATTTTTAGCTTCATTATATTTTTCAGTAATGTAACCAACAATACCCGGTGCATCTTCCGGTACTAATGTAGACGCTGTATCTTTTGCGTCATCTGCCATTGTTATTCCTTATTTTAGTAATCTTTGTCTTCGCTTGAATTTAGTATAGCAGAATCAACTTGTGCTTTGCCTTTTCCTTTTTTTCCTGCTTCTAAAATTAATGATTTATTTGGCTCATTAATTTCTGTAGAAAATTGAGGTTTCTCTTTTGCACCCGCCGCTTCACTTGCAGGGCTAAGATATCCTTGGCTTGGCATAGAGTTAACTATACTTGCATCAACTGGATTTTTTGCAGTTTTCATTTTTTACTCCTCTTAAAATTTAAATTAATAACCGAAAACATTATCTTCCGGTTGGTAAGCTTCGCGCTTTATTTGTTGTAGTATATCCGGAACTGTAGGTCTACTTGATTGCCTTGTCATTACCATATAACGCAATGCATCATAAGCATGGTCTTCAGCTTTTGTATCTACATCTTCTGGATTTGTTTTAGATGTTGGTATGTTACCAAGCGTTCTAATTAAATTAGTACACGTTTCAAATATGTAAATAGATGGTTTGCCATTATCAAGTGATAATCGGCGATGTATTTCCATTTTACCGGCAAGCCGGTTTCTATCGGAAGGTGTCCACCTTACACCGTTGCGTATCATTGTTTCAGCTATACTAAGGCCGTGCCCTGTTCTATTCCAACAGCTTGCATCTAATACAAATGTTGATGGTTGTTTATCATCACGTTCAAATTGTACAATTAGACGGGCTAGAGCTTCACCAGTATATTGTTTTCCGTATAACTCTCTGTATATTATTAGATTACCATCCCAATCAACAGCGCCCCACAATACACAAGAGGGTGAAGTAAATCCATAGTCAGCCGCTCGTATGCGTTGCCATGACGGTGATAGCTCAAAAGGTTTAACAACATGTAGTGACCTTTCAAATTCTGGAAACGCCGCTCCTTCTGCAACATCCCAATCACCTTCTAGTAATCTTTTACGTTCTATTTCTGGTAATGAACGTAGCATTGCCTCATACTGGCCATCATTCATTAGATAGGGGTTATCTGTTAAACGAGCCGGTATAAATTTACGGAAGAATAATGGTTGACCAGATTTTTCATGTTCTGTTGGCCAACGATAAACCTCTTTCGTTTCCATGTCCTGTGCCGCAAAGGCAATATCGGGAGGAGCAGGGTCAATATACATTTTCTTAACCCACCATCCTCCAACACCACCGGGGTTAGCTGTACATCGCATGTACGCTTTTATGCTTGGGTTGGTTGTTCTTAGACGTGAACGTAAATATTCCCATACATATGGGGTTGGGTAGTGTGTTATTTCGTCAACACCAATCCATGTAAAGGATTGTCCTTGATATCGTGTAACGTCTGTGTCTTTATCCAAGTAAGAAAACCATGCAGTTGCTCCACTAGGAAACACCCACATTGATTTTGCTTCTTTGAATACTGCCCCCGGAAATGCTTTTGGATATATTTGTTTACTTTTATCAATTAACTCTGTTAATTCATTTAAAGTACGTCTGAGGAGTAATGCACGATGGTCTGGTATATCCGCATAACGTAGTAAATCAACTAGTAGGGCGTATGATTTACCTCCGCCTGCCGCTCCACCGTATAAAACATCACGTTCTGGTGCGGCTAGGAAATCTGTTTGTGGCCCTTCGTTTGGTTTAAAGATAACATTGCTATTATCTATCTCTTCACGAACAGCCTTTGGTGCTTTTTGTATGTCTTCTTCTGTTAAAACAGCAGGTTTCTTACCTGTAAGTGTACCTTCTATCTTTTTTAGGTTATTTTCAGCATTTCTAGCCTTATCTCGGTAGGTTTTTAGCTGTTTTTTCTTTCTTTCTGCTGTTTTCTTAGCTTCTCTAATCTTTTTCTGAGCCGCTATCTTTGCTTTTTGAGCAGAACTGTAGTTATACTGCCTTTTCGGCTTTGGTAGAGGTATATCATTCACCCTATAACCCGTAGTTACTTGGCGTTCTTACCTTTCCCCCGTATTTCTTTTGCAATTTCATTGCATTTTCTATGGCTTTGCCACGTTTTTTCTCATATCCAGATAGCTTACCATCTTTATTTAGGTCAGCTTTGCTTGGGTTTGCTAATTTATTGCTATTGCTCATTTAAAACCTTCTTTCGTAAACCTTGGGCACTAATAGGCCGTTTTGTTGTTGCGGATAACCAACTAGCAACTTCCCTATAAGAGCAAGTTTGAAGATACTGTTTAGCTTTTTGATATGCCTCAAGCTCTTGCTCGATGGGTAGAAGCGTCTTCCCATCATTGCTAAGCTCGTATCCGAAGGGTATAGTAGATGTTTTTCTGGTATCGTGTCCATTATTCATCGCTATGTTCTATTGTCTCTTCTTTTTTGCTTGGTAGTAATACAACACCATGCATAACTTGTACATTATGGTCTATGGCTTCATTAGAGCCAATACCAATTCTGTTTAATAAACTTTCTGCGGCTTTGAGCCTTAAATCCCCTTTAGGGGTTGTTCCATCTTCATCTAGGGTAGAAACTAACCTACTAGCGGCTTTTGGGCCATTAAGGGCTAGTTCTTGTTTGGTACGGTCTATTATCTCATCCCGTACTGATTCTACTAACCATTTGCGTGAGCCTTCGCTATATCCCGCTACTTTTATAGCTTGAGATATGCTACCGCCATTACGCATTAATTCATCAATGAAGATAGATTGCTTTTCAGTAAGCTCTTTCTTTTGTTTCTTTGATTGTGCTAGTAAGTTTGATATCATGATAACCCGCGGGTTTTGTATGCACCACTAATTCTCTTTTATTAAATAATAGGTTTGTGGAATTGTGTGCAATTATTTAATTACAATATATTATATTATATCCCGTATTTACTAGTTGTCAACCTTTTTCTATAAAAAAATTATTTTTTTCTTGACAGATTTGGATTTGGGTGTATAATATATAAGTTACCCCTACCCGGGGGCTTTACACCTATACCCTAGGGGGTATATTAGGGGTTAGCCGACCAATTATTACTAGGGGGGTTATTGGGGGGATTACCGGGGCATAGCCGACCAATCTAGTTTACACCCCCATTTTCCTAATTTATTTTCTTACTGGCATACAAGCATATGTACCACCCCCCGTGGCCCTAGTATACTATATCTAGTATATTTATATATATTTATCTATATCTAGTACCCTCCTATTAATGACATATTCCCCCGGGTAAATACCCTAAAATATAGCCTATAATATAATTTAGGTTATATTCCCTAATCCTTATTACTAGGGGCAAGGCCCCGGGGCTATTATTTAGGGTACATACAATAATAAATCCTAGTTTACAGTTTAGGGGGCCGGCTAGATTAAGCGCGGGGGCGTACAATAAAACCCCCTAAAACCCCCCAAACAAGGGGCTAAACACCCATTTTAACCCACAATATACCAGTAATAAAACCGGCTATAAAACCCCGCCTAAATCCCGGTTAAACCCCTTTAAACTCCCCCACATAATAGCGAACCAAATAAATAAAAAAGGCCCCAAAAGGGGCCCCGGGTATCATATAAATAAGTCTTACTTGTAAAAAAAGGCTATAATAAAAACACCAATACAAGCTAAAAGCATATATGTAATTATATCAAATACCATAATTACAAAACCAAATATAAAATAAATATTGTTAAAACTAATTCCATTTATTAACCCCTTCAAATTCTTTTAATAGTTCCGCTTTTTCTTGCTCCTTTTCTTGGTTTTGTTGTTGCGCGGTTAACTCCACGCTACCCGCCAATAAATCAACCATTTCCTTAGTTGTGATAAGGTTTTTCTTTTCCATGAGTAATAATAAACCTTGTATTATATTAGTTGTTAAATTAGCCGATTTTATAATTTCATTTTCTTTAAACATTTTTTTGGTAACTCCCATAATTTACAAGGCCCCCTTCATTGGGGGCCCGGCCATTGATTAAAATAATAGTAAAAAAATACTTACTATAATAAAAATAGTTATAAATTTTGAAATCATTAAAATAAATTCCTCGATGTATACCCCCTCAATTTATATGTTTTTCAATACTCCAACCCATAGGAATATTAAGCCCTTTACCATCAATAAACGCAATGAAAAGTTTATCGTTTAATAAATCCCGAACTTTTTCTTCACGTTTTACTTGCGCTGTATGTACATTAGAACCGGCGCGGGTCATTTTAATTTCTTTTTCAATTCCCCTATCATCAATTCTTGTAAATGTATCATTAATATGACTTGAGTAATAAGTAAGACAATTGTAAAAATTCCAAACTGTATCACCTAAAGCGCCTTGTTGCTCATCAAATTTATTTAAAAAATATTCCAATAATTTTTTATTTACTGAAACTTTTTCTTGAATACCATATTTTGAAAGCGAATTAATTTTTTTACAAATTGTTTCACATAATAAAAAAGCTACCTGTTTATAATCCATTTTAATATCCATGTATTTTTTCATGGTATCTTTATTATTAGCCCAAATCTCGAGAGTCTCTGAAACTTGCTTTAAAATACTAGGTATATTTAAATTTAAAGTGTGTTTTTGCTTAGTGTGATAGAGTCGTTGACCCCCAAAAACGCAACCATTAGCGCAACTATCCCTAAATGCTCCAGTATGGTTTTGAAACATCCAGGACATATCAACGCTGTTATAAGTATCGGAGCGCATAAAAACAGTTGACCCGCTGTTATCTTTAATAGAATAATCTTTAAAAATAATACTTCTTTTCTGTTTTTTCCCGCCTTCAAAAATACTATCATGAACTTCAATATTATTCATATTGATTTTATTATCAGAAATAAGTTTTTTAGCGTGAGAGGAAAAAAGCTTTTTAGGGTCAATTAATTTATATTGTTTAGACCTTGAGCGACCCAAGGGCGCTAAAGAATTTTTTTCAAACAATATTTTCTGACCCTCTAATTTTACCGGCCCGAATTTAGTTTCAATTGTAGGCTCCCAAACTTCTTTTATATCAAGTTTAAAAGCATCCAAGTTATTAATGTCATTATGAATTATAGTTGTCATAATAAAACTCCCTTTTTAAAAGTTTAAAATAGCGCATTATTGCGCTACCCCCTTTTTATCATTACTTTGTTTATTTACAATAATTTTTTTCACTTCCATATTATTAATACTATCTATTTCTAATTTTAATAAATGGCCATTATTTAGGGTAAATGAAATAATATTATTATTTAAACTATACCCATGTTTTAAAAGGGTATTTTTACTAAATTTAAGTTTAAATTGTATCATAGTAATTAATGCGTTTTAAATAGGATTTGTTGCGCCTTATCATTCCAACAAAGCGCACAATTTGAGCAACTATCAACCTTATTATCTTGTTCGGGGCATATAAGGCCCTTTAATTGACCTATTACCCGGGGTTTATATTCTGTGCTATTAGCCGACAAATTAACATTAGAATTACTAAAACGAATAGCGAACCGCTCAAAACTCATTTTATTAATTACGTGTTTAATTTGTTTACCCAGTTCGCTTGTTGGCTTATGCGCTGTATATCCATAAATACTCACTTTTTCATTATTAAATAAAATAGACCGCCAAAAATCGATATAATAATTACTGAAAAAATCGCCTAATACATGCAACCGAATATGAATACCGGTTTTATGTTTTTTAAGTAAATGAAGTATTTCATTTTTTAATATTGAACAGAATAATATACCATCATCAGTTCTAAATCTATGAGCAAATGGCATATTATTACCATAGCAACTGTCCCAATGATGACAAGACCGCGGGCAACCCATCTCACGTTCAACTAGACTCAATGAAATAAGCGCCCGGCCTTTATACTTGCCCTTTTTAACAACTTTTCCTAATTTTTTATTATTAGATTGTTTAAGCAATTTATGGCCGTAACTTTCATAATCTTTAAGTGAATTTATAGTATATACATTTTTTTGATAAATAGTCGTATATTCTCGAAGTTTTGCATTACCTTTAATCATTTTTTTTACCTTCACTAATTAAACCAAGTCTAAAATGTTTTGTATCAATCACTTTTATTTCATATGCTTTTTTATTAGCTACAATTTTTTGAATATTATTATATAAAATATTTCTATAGCCTTTTTTATTCATGTCATAAGCTATTAAATAGGCGTTGGGGTCAGTAGTCCGCTTTTTACCTTTTAAAAATTTTGTAACGCCTAACCTAAAATTGCCTTTTCGTAAAATTGTGTTTTTACCATAATCGGGATTTAATATTTGCGACTCTGAACCATCATTATATTTTTTTATAACATGAAGTCTTTTGTCTTTTTTCAAAAACTCCATGTAAAATATTCCTTGATTACCTACAATTTTTTGTATGTGATGAGGTATACTACCTTTTATTAATTCCATTTTTAAAACTCCCTTGTTTAAAATTAATAAAGCTAGTTAAACATTATTAATAAAATAATCAAATATTATTTTTTATATTTTTTTAGGGTATCTAATATATTTTTTTCAATATTTGTTTTTTGTTTAAATAACATAAAAGTTTTATATATATTTTTCAATGTGTTAGGATATTTATTTAAGATAGATTCTTGAAGTTTATCGGCTTCATCAATAAAAAATTTAGGTAAGGCTGACATTCTGAGGCTGACATTTTTTCTTACTGACAATTCATAAACGCTGACATTTTTTCTGCCGGGCTTTATAAAGTATAGCCGACCACCCGCTCTAAATTTTGTGTTTGAATATTTTGACAAGTCCGCGTCAATTAAATTCCAATCATTATCTGACATTTTTATTTTCTCCCTTATTAATTATGGTAGACACCATTTATAAAACAATATCTACCATAATATTAGAAGGATTATATGAAATACGGCGATACTACATATTATGTCCTTCTTTCCTAACCAGACTTATTCTGATTAAAAACTAAATTTACGGGCGATATCTTTATTACAGCAAAAACCTACTACTTATATTTTTAGGCTGTGGTTGAGTATCGCAACTGATTTTAACCACAAATTAAGTATGTGTAACTAGTATTACTCTCATACACCCAAAACTCTTAAACTTACAGGAGCAGTAGGGCGATATCCTTATTACAGCAATAACCTACTGCTCTCATAAATTTAAGTTTGTTAGGAAAAGGACTTACAGATATAACTACCATGCCCACTCCTAAACATGTTTCCCGTTTTTTGTGTTGTCGAGAACAACCACCCAAGCGTTTAGCTTTCACTAAACACTATCTCTTTTAAACTCCTTATTTTTGCTGTCAATAAATTTTTTGCAAAGTTATCCACATCATGAAATAATTTTATATAACATAAAGTACAATACCACTTAGTATCTTTATACCTTATGGTAGCTAACTTATTTTCACACTTCATGCATTTTTTATCTGCCATACTAACCAATCCTTTATTTCACTTCTCATTAGCACCTCTGTTAAAAAATTTCCATAACTATTTACAATATGCTCTTCATCTTTATCTTTCATTCCGTATTGATAAAAACCAACATGACAAAGTTCATGTAAAATTAAATTAACCGCGTCCATACCCCCACTATTAATTATATCTTCATCTAAAAATATTTTTAAGGGTGGATTACTGACAAAACTTCCTTGATAATCTGAACTCTCATATGCTATTTCATGGGCTATTTTAACAAGTTCTACTTTGTAGGCCCCAATAGTAACATACTTTGGTAATTTAATTTGTTTTGACATTCTCTTTATTTTTAATCATTTTCCAATTTCTTTTACTTTGTCTGACATAATCTATTCTAGCGGGTTCACCTCTACATGCTTTACCATTCATCCATAAATCATTTAATTCGGATTCATCTTCTGCATGAACATGATAAATTCTAGTTTCAAGAACATCTACTTTTAATTCGTATAGTCTTTTGTTTACTTCTTTTCTTTCCATTTTTTCATTATCCTTTCCCCGGTTGAGTCATCAATATAATAAACATATCCATTGATAGTAATATAAACACAATCCTCTGTTTTAACTTCTATTTTCATTATTTACTCCCAATTTTTTAAAATTTAATTTTTGTAACGGATGAGGTACAATACCTATTTTTTTTAATTCATTCTTAATGTATTTTTCTACATAATTTAACAAATCAATAGGATTATCTTCATCAGAAAGTGTTAAAGCATTTAGACTAAATAAAAATGCGTTAGCTTTTCCTCTCATATAATCTTTATCACGAGAATTTCGTTTGTGAGGTTCCATTATTGTTAACTCTTTGTAATATTCAGTTCTTTCTTTCATTATCCACTCCTATAAAAATCAGTTTTTTTACATGACATACAAAACCTATCAAACTTACTTTGTATCTCAAACTTTTTATAACATAGCATACAAGTTCCAGTGCCTATTGTTTTAAAATAATAGTTATGACTAGGGCCCCGGGTTTGTTTGTTTTGCTTGTTTTTATATCCATTTTTCTTTTTTTCTCGGTGTAGTTTACCTAGTACAGCATTTTTTGTAGTACCCAACACTTTACCAATTTCAGTCATTGTCATTTTTGTTTTAGACAACTCTAAAGCTTTTTGATAATTTTCTTTAGTCCATTCAAAAGGTTGGCTCATATTCTACTCCCCTATCATTTAACTCTTTATAATGCAAATATAAACTTCTATATTCATGATAACTACGCATTTTACCTTCAAATTCAGCATCATACATTTTATCAGCCCACTTTTTCATTTCCGTGGGTACATGTAACAATAATTTTTTATCTTGCATAATTTACTCCCTTATAATAATTGGTCGGCTATTCCCCTATAGGGGGTGGGGGGTTCCCCCTTTTTATTGATAAAAAAATACTTGTCAATAAAAAAATTTAGTTGACATGAAAAAAAATTTATATAGAAGAAAATAAAAAGGGAGTAATATGAAAGAACTATTTGAAAAACTTAATCTCAAACCTAATACTTCAATTAGAATTGATTGCCCTATATGTTTTAATAGGAATACTTTCTCTGCTTTTCATGATGGTAATAATGTTTTATACAATTGTTTTCATGCCGATTGTAATACTAGGGGAGTATCGAGAGAAAAATTATCAAAAGAAGTTTTTAAAAGAAAAGAAAAAATAATTACAGAAAAAGAAGAAGAAAAGTTTTTTGTCCCACCCAATTGGGAAAATGCAAAATTTAATGTAGATAGTATAAATTATCTAAGGAAATCAAAGAGTTATGACGCTATGAATTTAGGATTAGCTGACATTCGTTATGATAAAAATTTAGCAAGAACAGTTTTTTTAGTTAAAGATGAAAATGGAAATATAGTTGATGCTGTTGGCCGTTCTATAAATGGTATGAAACCTAAGTGGTATCGCTATGGTAAAAGTAGATATCCTTTTATTTGTGGTACAAGCAAAACAGCAATTATTGTTGAAGATTGTGCAAGTGCATGTGCATTATCCCGATTTGCTACGGGCATAGCTTTACTTGGAACAAGCCTTTTACAAAAACATATTGATTTGATAAAACAATATGATAGAGTTGGTGTTGCCCTTGATAGGGACGCTACACAAAAAGCAACAGCAATTTGTGATGAATTAAATTTAGTGATGAATACAAAATTTTTAATTTTAGAAGATGACATAAAGAATATGGATTATGATGATATTAAAAATTTGGTAGATAAAGTAAATAAAAAAGCATGGGGGTGGATGAATGATACCAATACAAGTTCTAAGCATTTGTAAAAGCTACGAGAATTGGAATAAAGTAAAAAGATTTATTGATAAGTCTGCATTTAATAGCAATCTAAATATCATATATACTTTAATTTCAAGAACACATGAAAAACATCCAGAACAATTATTAACAAATAATGATTTAAAGGTTATGCATGCTGACCTTTATCCGGCTACACCTAAATCAAGTTATGATAATATCTGTAAAGTTATTGATACTATACCCGAAACTAATCTCAATGCGGAACTAAATATTGACATCATAAAAAACTTTTGGATTAGAAGTAAAGCAAAAGAAGTTGGTGAATTAGCAGTTGATATATTCAATGGCCATGAAAAACCAGAAGCAATTACTGGTTTAAAAAATATGGTAGAAAGAATAAATGAACAAGAATTAATTGATGCTGATAGTTATTTTGAAATAAAAGCTGACATTGATGAGCTATTTGATGGTTCCGTTGATAAAGGAGAATTTAATTTTAGATTAGAGTCATTACAAACTAGAATTACTGCTTTATCCCGGGGACACTTTTGTATTCTACTAGCTAGACCAGAAATGGGTAAGACGACATTTTCTAGCTTTTTAGCGTCCGGGTATATACAACAAAAAAAGAAAGTAACATACTGGGCTAATGAAGAGCCGGCTGTCCGTATTAAAACAAGAATAATACAATCACATTTTGAAGTATCAAAACAAGAAGTAGCAAATAGATTAGATTATTTTAGACCGCGATACCACGCGGAAATAAAAGATTATCTTACTGTTTTTGATAGTGTAGGTACACACATTGATGAGATTGATAATTATGCTAGATTATATAATCCAGATGTAATGTTTATTGACCAATTAGATAAAGTGCATATCAATGGTTCATTTAATCGTACGGATGAAAAGTTAAAAGAAGTTTATGTTCGAACAAGAGAAATAGCAAAACGACATAATTGTTTAGTGTGGGCTGTATCCCAAGCTAGCTATGAAGCGCAAAACTTACATGAAGTTAGTTATGAACACTTAGATAATTCACGTACCGGTAAGGCCGGCGAGGCCGACATTATTTTAGGTATTGGTAGAGGAGAAGGGGATAACGCTAGAACTTTACATACAAGTAAAAATAAATTAAATGGTTGGCACGGAAATATTTATTCATCAATTGATATTGAAAGGGGAGTATTTGAATGATTATAACAACATTAGATGTTGAGACGACATATCATGAAAAAGATAATGGAACAGTATCAAGTCCATTTGAAGGTGATATGTTAGTTTCTGTAGGTTACAAAATAATGGAAGAGCCTTGCCAATATTTATGTTTTTATCATACCGAAAAAGAACCAACAGAAAATGGCAAACAAATTTTACAACAAGCACTAGATAAAACAGATGTCCTTATTGGACATAACATAAAATTTGATTACAATTGGCTAGTAAGTTGTGGATTTACTTTCAATGGTATTCTACATGATACGATGGTTGTAGAATATTTATTAGCGAAAGGACTAAAAAGAACTTTTAGTTTAGAAGATAGTTGTAAAAGACGAAGTGTAGATTTAAAAGCTACAGAATTAATTGACCCATACATGAAAAGAAAAGTTTCTTTTGAGCACATACCATGGCCCATTGTAGAAAAATATGGTATACAAGATATTGAAGTTACATGGCAATTAGCAAAAAAACAAATGGATAAAATGAATTTAGAATTTGAGGACTTATGGCAAATTTAGTACCGACATTACAATTAAGTATGGAACTTACCAGAGTTCTTGCTGACATTGAATATAATGGAATTAAAATTGATGACAAAGCACTTTCCGATATTAGGGAACAATACAACCAAGAATTGGCTGATTTACAGGCTTTTTTGACTAAAAAAACTAGTGAATTAATGGGCGATACACCAATTAATTTAGACTCACCAGATGATAGGTCAGTATTATTTTTTTCTATGAGTGTTGTTGACAAAAAGGAATGGGCTAAAGAATTTAATATTGGTTATGAATTACGTGGCAATACAAAGAAGAAAAAACGAAAAACAAATTATGATGATATTAATGATTTCTATCATGCCGTAAATGCCCTCGCTAGACCTGTGTTTAAAACTGTGTCAAAACTGTGTCACAACTGTGAAGGCACAGGTAAATATCATTATAAGAAAAAAGATGGTACATACAGTAAAGTAAAAAGAAATTGTAAAACATGTACTGCAAAAGGTCGGCTATTTACTAACACAAAAGAGCGTGCCGGTTTACGCTTAGTACCGCGTAACTCTGTAGATACATCAGCCACAGGATTTAAAACAGATAAAACAACATTAGAAGAATTTATTACATCTATTAATCCAAGCCAACGAGAATTTTTAGAAAAGTATGTACGTTATTCTGCAATAAGAACATATCTAAGGACATTCGTTGATGGTATTCAAAGAAGTAAAGATGAAAATAATTTTATTCATCCACAGTATATGCAGTGTGTAACATCAACAGGAAGGCTTAGTTCACGCAATCCAAACTTCCAAAACATGCCACGGGGTGGTACGTTTCCTGTTCGTAAGTGTATTGTATCGCGTTGGGAAGGGGGTAAGATATTAGAAGGTGACTATTCTCAATTAGAATTTCGTGTTGCCGGATTTTTATCGGATGATGAACAAATATACGCTGATGTAAAAAACAAAGTAGATGTGCATAGCTTTACAGCAAAAATACTTGGTGTATCACGTCAAGTTGCTAAGTCAGATACTTTTAAACCGCTATACGGAGGTGTATTAGGTACACCAAAACAGATGCAATACTATAGGGCATTTAAAGAAAAATATTCTGGTGTAACGCGTTGGCATAGAGACTTAATTAATCAAGCATTAGAAACACGGCACATTGTTCTACCTTCCGGGAGAATGTATTATTTTCCAAATACCGAGAGAATGCCTAGTGGTTCTGTATCAAATGCTACTGCTATTAAGAACTATCCGGTACAGGGTTTTGCAACAGCAGATTTATTGCCGATTGCATTAATTTATTTAAAAAAATTGTTGACAAATCGCAAATTAAAAACTATTATTTGTAACACAGTACATGATAGTATTGTATTAGACGTATATCCCAATGAAGAGGATACAGCGATAGAAACATTGAAAGATGCTATGTTAATCTTACCGCAAGAAACGATAAGAAGATATGGTGTTGAATATGATATGCCTATCGGTATTGAATTGAAAATGGGAAACAACTGGTTAGAAACCGAGGAGGTATATAAAACCGATGACTAATAATGAAAACATGGCAATTGCCATTCCAGAAAACTTTGACTCTATTACTGATGAACAACTAATGCAGTTAACAGGTCAAGGTATAGCCATTGGCGGAGACTCACCTTCTGTATTATCAAGACTATCAATAAATTATCAAGCTGAAGACGATAATGATAAGCCACTACCGAGAGGTTGGTTTTCATTACGTGTAGGGGAGAAAACAGCATATGCAAAAACAGTTGATTTTAGAATGTTTATGCGTGTGTTTAGTTATAGTTATTGGGATAATGCAGAGGATACATTTGTGGGCTCTGTCCAAAGACCAAGTTTAAGTGACCAATTCCCTGATGTTCAAGGGGGCTACAAATGTGGCAAACTAACAAAAGATGAATTGGCTGAACTTAACGACACTGACCCTAAAAAAATACTTAGCAATCAAGTTAAATGTAATCAAGTCATTTATGGTACTGCTAGTATTTTAGAGGGTAAATACGCTGATGATTCACCATTTGAACCAATTGAAAATCATCCATGTGTATTTTATGCTAAAGGCGTAAATTATATTCCTTTCCAAAAGGTAATTAATAATTTAGCTAGGCAAAAGAAACCAATGATAAGAGCAGTATTATCATTGGATACGAAAAAACAAAAAACAACAGGTAATACTTTTTTCATTGTTGAACCTACAGTAAAAACTAGTGTAGATACAATATCTAATGATGATAAAGTATTGTTAAGAGAATTTGCCGATACTGTTCAAGCGGTAAATGAAAGTGTCATGGAAAAGCATCGTGAAGCTGTAAAACTTAAACCAAATGATGGCGACCACTCCCTAGCTATCGATATTGAGGCACAGCCGGCATGATTAAGACGTTAGTCGAAAATTTTTTGTATGACGCATCGAAGGGGGAAGCTAGTCTTCCCTCTTCTGTTATAGAGGAGTTTAAAGAATCTTGTGGTAAAGCTATTGAGAAACAATTTAATAGCGGTAAAAGACAATGGCGATTACGAATGTCAGAGGTTGGAAAGCCATTATGTCAACAACAGCTTGGTAAAAAAGGTGTTGAATACGAGACAGAATATAATGCAATTGTAAAATTTTTATTGGGGGATTTAATTGAAGCAATGGCTATTGCTATCTTACGTGGGGCAGGTATTGATATATCAAAAACACAACAAGGTGTAAAATTAAATATAGCGGATATAGATTTAGAAGGTACATACGATATTAAAATAGATGATAAAATTTGGGATATTAAATCGGCAAGTCCGGCTAGTTTTAGTAATAAATTTGGAGAATATGGTGGATACGAAAAAATAAAACAAGATGACGCTTTTGGATATATTGACCAAGGGTTAATGTATTCGATGGCAGATAATTCTAATTTTGGTGGGTGGATTGCTGTTAACAAAGTGACAGGGGAATTTTCTGTATGTGAGGCTCCTACTGGTCAAGAAGATGAAAGAAAAGAATCTGTTAAACGTGTATCAGCAAAAATTAAAAAGCTTACAACAGACACACCATTTAAAAAAGGTTTTGAAGATGTAAAAGAAACATATCGTGCTAGAATTGGAAAAGATAAGGGGATGATAAAAGAAACAGGTAATAAAGTATTACCATCTATGTGTGGGTTTTGTGGATATAAAAAACATTGTTGGCCTAACGCAGAATTACATCAAAAGGTTACTTCAAGAGCCAAGGTTCGTCCAATGACTTGGTATAGTAAATTAAAAACAGCAGATATAGAGGATATATGATTGAAAAATTAATAATACTTATTGAACGTATTTCTGGTAAAATTAATAATTGGGCTTGGCGAAAACGGCGGAGTTATCGTCCAGAAAAACATTACATGCGAGGAGGTAAAAGCAAATGAATGTTCTTTGGTTAGCAGATATAAGGCAAGCAGATGTTGAATTAAATGACGATAATGCTATTTGGATTTATTATGATGATTTAAATAATGAAAGAAAAAACATAGGGTGGATGAGACAAAATCCAAAATGCCATGTTATTTTTTATAGAGATAATCAAGATAAATATGGGTATTGGCGTGATGAAAATATGAAACGTAGAAAGCATGAAGTTGATTCTCGTTTTACTGGTTTAATTACGGCTATTAAGCAGGGTAAACTAATTGTTTTCCCGGAAGATGAT
>Ga0208785_1000142_pt1 | contig 30741 bp, 46 predicted proteins | sample DEB08_DNA_2_FD_185499 | JGI IMG/M metagenome (GOLD analysis project Ga0208785, IMG submission 185499) | Aqueous microbial communities from the Delaware River and Bay under freshwater to marine salinity gradient to study organic matter... | ecosystem: Environmental > Aquatic > Marine > Coastal ...
CCCTCTTCATTTATTCTGATGTAGTCGATTACATCAAAAACCAAATAGTTGAGTAAGTAGTATAAATGGAATTACCTAATCTCAACAACATATCATCCTAACAGTGTACCATGCCTATAACTTTAAACGAAAAACTAAAAAGTTATAAATATAGTTAAGTTAAGGTATCGGTATCCCTACCGAAAAAGAATGGGGGCTTTCACACCCTCCATTCATAAGGAATACTAAATGAAAATACACTACCAAAATAGTTTCTCTAGTATGTAGCGTAGAATCGGGTCTTTATCAAAAGGGCAGTGCTGCCTCAACCGCTGCTGCTGGAGCATCGGCATCTTCCCGTTCCGCTACGGTCACGGCTCCTTCAGTGTACACTACACGTCCGTTGCCTAAATATACTTTTGGTTCTCCTGCCTCTCGCTGTTCCTTCGATTGGCTCATTGCAATACTAGCATTGTTTCCAAATCTAGTTTCATCATTAATGAACACGGTAACGTTGGCATACGTGCCTTTTTTACCAGTTACTAATGCGTCTTTAGGGATTTTTGTTACGTCTATTGAAGCGTTTATAATTGTCGCCATTTTTCTTTGATTAAGTTATAGTTGAAGTTTAAATATAGATGAGTGAGTGAAGAAAGTCAATAACTAAATTTTTAGCCCTAAGTCTTTGTGGTGTAAAAGTTTGATGCGTTCATGAGTGAGCTGTCCTCGCCTGCTCTTCACAACCTTAACGAACACACTTTCATAGGAGTGAACGTCACCGTCTCTCCAGCCCTTTACCTTGAGGTCACCAAACCCATCCATCAGGATAAGGGACTCGACCATGTTAGGTCGGAACACTGAGGTCATACAATGAGCTACATTCTTAATAACCTGCGCCCATTGAGCGTCCTTGTACTTAGGCTCTAGTTGCCACCCTGAACGGTTGTATTCGGATATAGTAACTTGGCTAGGTACGATGACCAACACGTTGAGTTCCTTTGCTATCTGCTTTAGTATCTTGGTTACATAGTTAATCTCTAGGGTTCTCGAATCGAACCTGCCTTGAGCATATACCTCTTGCACATAGTCAATGACCACGAAGTCAAGACCACCCTCAATTTTTGCTAGACGGCACAGACGTTTGATTTCGTCTATGTCATCGGTAGTATCCACTATGCGCACGTTATCAGCGTGAGCCACTGCTTGTAGGGCTAACTGAGTAGCCGTGTTCACGTCATAATCTTCCATTTGGAACCACAGACCCTGATAGCCCTGTACGGCTAACCTAGAGGCTAGGAACGTTGACCATTGGGTCTTTCCGTGCCCTGAGTCGGCTAGTATCACGTTTATGTCGCCCTTGTGTAGACCAACGTGTTGATACAGTTGATTATCTATTTTTTGCTCACCCGTTATCAGCTTCTCCTTCTTGGGCTGGGACTGTTCTCGCTCGAAGATTTGCGTTGGGGTCAGCGCATCTACTGGGGTAGCCTCGTCTAGCTCGCCACTTAGCTTATCTATCTGCATCATCAACTCATCCATCGTGGTGGACGGGTTATGAGCGAGCTGGGTAGCTTGGGTCAAGGACTTGGTTAGCTTTCGCCTGTCAGCGGTGTCCTTTAGGATACGAGCATACCCCTTGATGTCGTGCTCAGAGGTTCGCTGGTGCATCTGCAACTCAAGAAGGTAGTCGGAGCTATAATTGTCTAGCCTAGCTGCTAGGGTATCCTCATTGAACAGGATGCCCTCTGCGTGTTGCTGACACGCTTCTAAGTAAATGGGGTGTAGATTAGGGAAGTGGGTAGCGTCCGTTACATTGAATATAAGGTCTCTATATTCTCTACTAGCAATGAGCGTACCAACCAGCACTTCCTCTAAGTGCCTTTGGTCTAATTCGCTCATAGAAGTTCCTTAGCCTTGACTCTTCCGTATGGGGTTAGTGAATAGGTGGATGGGTGCTTGTTGTCAGAGACCATTACACCCGACTGTATCAAGCTACATATCGTTGAAAAGGTTGTCCAATACTTGTCGTGACCCTCTATGGTCATCATAGGCTCTATGTCTTTATAGGAAGCCTTTCCTTGCTCTTGTAATAATTTTAGTATGTGTAGTTCATTTAGTGTCATCTTTTTTCTCATTAGTTTTTCTTAAATCTCTTTTAGTTACGGTTCCATTTTTGTTGAATGTGTGGGTGACCCATCCTTTACGGTCATACCACGTCATTGCAAGAACCCTAATATATCTACTAGCAAAGTTCCTAGCAAAACGAATATACGGTTTTTGTGTGGGAGGTTTGTTCGTCTTGATTTGTACGAGCCAAACGTTACTCCCATCCATCGCTATAATATCGAACCCATCGAATCTAGGCTCGTTACACGAACATTCTAGGTTCCAACACTTAGTGCAGAGCCCAGCGAATAGGTCTTTGGATTTTCGAAAGCGACCACCCAGCTCTACCTCATCCACTATCATTCCCTTATCGTGGAAGAAGGCTATGGCTTTAGTGACGGTTCTGCGACCTTTGGCTTTGGACATCAGCTAGAATAATCGTTGCTAATATAATAATCGAGGCTATCAACATATTCACCTTCTCTGTCTAGTTTTATTAGGGTGTGATTAATTTTTGGTAGGCTCGTGTTAGGTAGGAGCCACCCTGCTGCGTTGCCCTCCACTGAGTTTCCAGTGGTTGGAATGTCTACGTTCTCACACAAGAAATTTCTAAGTTCTCTTGTCTTGAACACATATAAGCGGTACGTATTATCGGGCATCAGAAAGAAGTACGCATACTTATCTGACTTGGTTTTGAAGATACCACTAGGCTCAAACTGCTTAGTATTGAACATCTCAATGTAGAAGTTGAATCCGTTCTTGTTTCTCAGAAACATACCCGTTACGTCTAGTTTTACCTCTATCAAAACCGTTCTACCTTCTGGTGTTATTGCTTTTATGTCCCAATCTGGAAATCGTTTAGGAGGGGCGGAGAAACACTCATAGCCTAACCCTGTTAAGTAGTTAGCTAAGAGTGCCTCGCCCTTTTCGCCATTCTTATTTAGCACGTTTGAAGTCCTCTGACTCATCTTCGCTAAACACACCCTCTGAGTAGAACCCAGTGATTTGTAGAACGGCTCTCGCTTTTGCTCGCTTTTCAGCGGTCTCTACTGGATAGTGGGGTAACGCACCGCCAGTTTTCTTAGTTTTTATAGGACAGTTGTAGTGATTGGCTGTGCCATAAGACTCTACGGTATATACCTCACCGTTTGCATCTAATTTTTCGGCAGTAGCCTTGATACAACAGTTTTCCTGTCCCTCAGTTAGTTCGGGCACAACCTCATAGGTTACGGTAATTTTGTCGTGCGCCATAATCTTCTCTACGCCTGTTCGGGTGATGATAATGAACCCTTGATATGGGTGCTTGAAGAAGTCCTTGCCAGTGAGTTTGTATCTCTCGGCTAATAGTTTAAGTGTGTTTTGTTCTGTGCTCATAATAGTGTAATTGTATTAGTATTAGGTAAGCCCATTTCGGCTTGTTTTGGGTTGTTTTTCCACTCACCGATGCGATACTTAATCACATTCAGCTCCTTGAGTGCGTTCATCTGTGTTTCGGGGTTTAGCCCATACACCGCTGTATTAAAGGGGTATTGCTTTTCTATTGCAACAAAATAAAAGTCATCCACTAGGATGCCCATCACATCACAATAAAATGCTGCTTGTAGGTCGTATCGGTACTTCCAAAAGTCCGAGCGAAAGGATTTTTCACTAGCGTCCCTACATGACTTCCAATCTAGGATAGCCATTGGCTCCTCATTTCGGACGAGCAATCGGTCAGGTCTAACTCGATACTTCAGGCCATGCAGGTCTTCCTCCTCGGTCAGGAACGAGTATTCGTCCCATGACTCCGATGGCTCATACATATTGTATATTTCCTTAACCGCATCGTTATTAGTCATAGACTGATACATATATTGAATCGTGTACATATCATCCTCTGATATAGCCACCTGATTTTCGTCAAGAGAGCACTCAAAGTCCCTCTTATAGGTCTTGTAGTCCTTGGTCATAGTGGGGCTCGTAATGTCGGGTCTCCTCTCAAGGATTTTTGCTATTATCTCAGAGTCCTTGAACACCTTGAAGCGCTTGTGGAACTCCTGACTATCCTCGAAGTAGGTGTGCATAGCATCACCAAACAGCAGGGCTTGGCTCGGCTCAATGGGTTGTAGTGCCTTAGCAATGGAGTGCTTAGCTACGCTCTTAACGAATGAGCTAGATATATAGTCCTTTAGTGCATGGTAATCAGCGTTAGACATATTACTATAGGTCTTCATCGTGTACCTCCTGCGGAAAGTTGTTAATGGATATTATGGGCTCCTCAAAGGCTCTCAGGAATCCCTCTATCTTAAAGATAAGCTCCTCTGGGTCTTCTGACATCATAGTCTCTGGCATCTTAGTAAACTCGGTTGGGGTGTCCCCACCCTCATAGTACACCTCGTGAAAGGAGTAGATTTTTTGCTTGCCCGAATCATCGAGCATTAATCGGTAGTTCCAAGTATTTTTCATACTGTATTCCTCCAGTTGTTTTTTGTTGGTTTAATTTAGCCGAGTGTAGGCACACCTCAAATGCCCTTATGTAGGCACGGGTATACTCATCGGGGTTAGGTAGAGAGCGCAAGCCAGATAGGAATGCGTTCATAAATTGTATGTGTTCTTCCATTGATTGTATCCTTTGTGGTTCTTGATTGTGGATAAATTTATAAAAAAGTATTGAGTATCCAAAATTATTTTTATATTCGAGTAAACAAATAAGGAAAACTATGCTAGAAGTACCGAATCACACACAAATACCCAACATAATAATTGATAGGCACATGGCTGAGCTGTCCCACGCCCAGTTCAAGGTGCTGATGGCTATATGCCGAAAGACCATTGGGTGGCACAAGCAATCGGACTATATAAGTATATCTCAGATAGTGGAGCTAGCTGGGGTATCTAACAAGACCGTAGTGGGAGCCATTAAGCAACTAGAGAAGAAGGGATTCATTGTTACCCAGAAGACCAACAGGTCAACCACCCTAATCACCATTAACTATGAGGTAACTAGTGTAGTGAGTACACCAACTAGTGTAATGGCTACACCACCTAGTGTAGTGAGTACACCAGTAACTAGTGTAGTGAGTACACACACAAAAGAAACTATAAATAAAGAAGAGAGTAGTATACCCACCCTTGAGGATGTCATAGAATATTTTAATGGGAATGGGTACACTACGGATAGTGCTAGGAAGATGTATGATTATTATCAGGCATCGGTTACTAGTAATCGTCAGAGGTATTGGAAGGACAGTAGGGGGAACACAGTGAAGAGCTGGAGGCAGAAAGCTCAATCGGTTTGGTTTAAGCCTGAGAATAAGAAAAAGGATGGAGATAGCTGGGAGGCTCAGGGATTTTCACCAGTGGTTATCAGATAGGGATTTCTGCCTAGGGATTTCTACTCTAGATTTCTACTGTGGGTTATTAATATAATATCCTAAATGTAAAAGAATGTAAATAAGGGTAAAAATTGCATATTTTTAATAAAAATGTTGTTTTGCCAATTGCATATGTCAGAAACTCTTTGTAGCTTATCCTTTGAACATTAACGAATAAGGAATACTATGATTGAGCAAAAGATTCAGATAATAGATGAGATGATTAGTAAGCAAGATGAGGCTTACAAAGAAGCAAGCGAGGAGTATTATCGGACACTAGAAACCGCAAACACTACCTTTTGTAAGGCGATAGAAAAGCACTTTGAAGAGGTGCTATCTACGGATGACACGCTATCCTTGGAGGCAGAGTTGGATTGGCGAAGTTTGTTTGTTTCGGTACGAACAAGGCGACCCGAAGATGAGAGGGACACACCAATAATACACCTCACATTTGAAAGTGAGTCCGAATATTGGTTGGATTTAAGTGGTCAATTTATTAACGCATCATTAGAGTTGGTTAATAACTCAGGGTCATCAGAGGTTGATTTTGGATTATATAGGCTAATAATCATCGGTGAAATGGCTAAGGTTCTAACCCTTAAAAAGGATGGTATCCTAGAGGAACTCAATAAGATTTTGTCTTATTGGATTGAGCCTCTTCAGAAGTACGATAAAGCAAGGGATACCATAAGGGATAATCATGGGGCACTAAAAAGTGAGAGGAACCAAGCCCTCCTAGATGAGGCTAAGAAATTACTCCATAATGAGGGACTAAAATTTAGCCTTGATAAGAAAGGTTCCTTCGAGATTAATAGAGATGAAGTTGTTAGGCATATTCGTCACGTAAGGATTGTGGAACTCAGCAAATCGGGTAAGACCGCAACCGTTGAGGTTCAGCAAGAATTAGGTTGGAATAATGAACTCACACAAACCACCTATAAAAAGGTTAGGGTAGCTAACCTAGAGTGCCTACATTGGCAGTACCGAGATTATGTATTAGAACCACAACTAGAAGATTGGGAGTTAGTATGAAAGTAGAATTAATTACTCATAAATATGAGGATGGAAAAGTGTACGCAGTTGGCTACACAATGGTAGCTGAATCTGATGATGAAAAAGGTATCGTGAATACGATAAGGAACATAAACTTCTTCGGCAGTCCGAGATATAATGGGAGGCGTAGAGGTAATGATACTGATGATGCAGGATTATTGTCTTGGGTAGAAGAAGAGTTTAAGAGTAATAGATTCAAGCTGAATCTAGAAACAAACATGATGGAACCTAGGGATGAGGAGGATATATTATGAAACAAGTTGAGCTAATGGGATTATACCAAAGGGTACTTGAATATGAAACGGAGGAACATAGCCTTGAGTGGTTAGTGCAGTTCTTTGCTGACCTGATAGCTACAGGGTTAGCTTGGCAGTTGCAGGGTCACTATGGGAGGGAGGCAAAGCGATACATTGAGAATGGCTTGGTCACACCTCAGGGTGACGTAAATTGGGATATATACGAAGAATACTTTGAACTATAAATAATGAGGAATACAATGGATAAACGAATAGTAACAAAATACGTAACGGACGTTATCGACCAAGCACCACACAATCGTGAGGAGGCTATTGAGGAGATAGCGAATGTCTTACACATTGCCTTTAATGGGAATGTAGACCAAGCCAAATCGTTAATTATAAACATACTATTGGAGATAGAGGAATGAACCAAGTAAAATACCTTAAAGAGACGTATGGAACTAAGAACAAATTTCTTAGTAAGGTGACGAACATATCGGAACCTAGGTTGTCTAGGCTATCTAAGCTAAGTGATGAGGAGTACATAGCTAAGGTGTATGCTGATGAATACATAAAGCTCAACAGAATCATAGAGGCTAAATAAATTTCTACGGAGGGTGGCTCTAGATTTCTACCCACCCTTCCTCTAGATTTTTACTGACCCTTACACAATAGATTTTTACGTACCCTTACAAATATATATTTATCTATAAATAGAAATATACCTTTACCTAATATTATATTATACTTTAAAATATATATATATAATTTTACATTCTTTTACAAATTGCTTATTTCAAATTTCATATATTGGAACTGTTAACTTAAACTAAAGTAATACATAATGAAAAATAGAGATAGGTACTTAGTAGATAAAGAAAGACATGATTTTAAATATCATGAACTATATGATGAACTACATCATGAGCATGATTATCATCATGAGAAACTAATGGCAGAAATATATAGAAATAGGATAAATAATGAACTTAAAAAAATAGGTAAAAAGAATGAAAAAACTAAGTAATTATAAGCTAAGAAAGTATAGAGATAATCTAATAGATATTTTAGAACGTACACCTAAAGATACTTTTAATGATGCTAAACTTTGGTATTATAGAGAGAATGAATGGCTTAATAAAGTAGCTACTTACTATAATAGAGAGCCCAAAAATATGGCTGAAATAATAGCTAGATTATCGGTGAGATGTAAATGGGTAAAAAATAAAATAGATGCACAAAAGATATGTATTTCTAGAAAATGGAATATACCAAAAGAAAAAATAAAAGTGTCTACTTTTAATACTCAAAAATATAAAGCATTTAATATATATGATTATAAAGAAAATATACCTATATCAGCTTTAAAGATATATAGTTTCTACAATAATTTATTATTAGATGATAGATACGTTACAATTGATATATGGCAAAAAAGAGCTATACTAAATAAATATAATGTAGACTCTTTTAAGCCTAATAAAGTAGAGTATAAACAATTAGAAGATTTACATATATCTTTAGCTAAAGAATATAATCTAAAAGGATTCGAGCTTCAATCTATAATTTGGACACAAAAAAGAAATGAACATTATGCAATACAATAATCTATATATAAAACTAATAGAACATAATATAAAACAATACAAACTATCGTTAGAAACTGAAATAGAAAAAACTAGATTAAATAGGTTAGTAAAAATGAGTAACGAAAGATTATATAAAAGTATATATCTATATGAGTATAAAATATTATCTGAATACTTTAAGGATAAATTTTTAGATAGCCTATAAATTTTTATGTATCCTAAATTTCTATATATCCTTTAAATTTTTATGTACCTTTAAATTTTTATATACCCTAAATTTTTATATACCCTAAAGTAGAAATAGAAATAGAAATAGAAATATAAATAGAAATATAAATATACTTAGAAATATAAATATACCTAATATTATATTATACACTAAAATAGAAATATATATTATAATAGAATATACCTTAAAATATACATTTACCTAAAAATAGAAATATATATTATAATATACTAGAAACTAATATTATACTTTATATTATACGAAAAAATAATATTTGCATTTATCATAAAATATATTTCATATATACTTAAATAGGTTTAAAAATAATTTCATATTCAGCCATTTTTTTTGGTTTCATTTATGAAAAATCGTATATTTGAGTGTGCCCAAAATGTGCACATACTTAACATTAATTAAAGGATACTATTATGATTACTATTGAAGATTACAACCGCAATGCTAAAGAGTTAAATACTATAGTTGAAACCATTAGAACATCTCTCTATGGATTAAATGCTTCTACTATAGGTATTGAAGAAAATGAAGATGGTGAAAAGGTAAATGACATTTCATCTTATTCAGCTGAAAAAATGTATAAGAATAATATGATATTACACGGTTTAACCATAGAGTTAAAATCTATGGCAGAAAAGTATAGTAAGTTAAACGCTCAATACTTTAGTTTGTATTTAGACAAACAATAAACTCCATTAAAAGGGAATGTGTGAAAGCATTCCCTATTTTAATCTTAACATATAAAAAAGGATATATAATGAATTTAAAACAAAAAACTACACTTGAAAATATACAATTTACTAAGTGTATAAATATAGAAGGTTTATTAGGTTATATTATGGAAAATGATACATTATTCAATAATATAAAAACATTTATTCATATAGAAGGATTGTTTACAGATGAGCAAATATCTATTGAAATAAGGAATATAATACATAAACATTTTACAGATATATATGTTAATGATTATAAAAATGATTCCTTTATTGATTGGATTATTACAGATTGGATAGAACATTTATTAGATGTTCCATATTTAATAAAAGAACTAAAAACATTTGAATGTATAAATGAATAATACTATGAATACTTATAATGGATATAAAAATAAAGATACATGGCACGCTATGTTATATATAAATAATAATGATATAATATATAAAACTATATACAATATGATAGAATCTAATATTATAAAGGATATTATATATACCTATATATACTCTCAATTAGAAACCGATATAGAAGAAAATGATTTATCTATTGATGTAAAAAATATATGTTATAATGATATATGTGAGCATATATATTTAGATGTAGTTACTAATAATAAATTATATAATTAAAATGAAATACTTATTATACGCTTTATTGATTACTTTAATGATATTATTTAGTATAGAAACCTATACTTTAAAATATACTTTTATTCACTGTAGTATTATACTTTTGAATATACTTTTAATATATATAGTGGACAAAAAAGTAAATATACTTCTAACTAGAAACTGAAAATATGTTAAGCCTTTACATTCCTTTATATCTTATATTATATACTAAAAATATATCTTATATTATATATTGGAATGTAACAGGGGCTATATATTAAAATGTACGCCAGATGGTTGTTGCCACCAATCCTTTCGCACAAATCAAATTTTCACCAATACCTGTCAATGTTGAATTTTTACCCATACCCCTTGCATTTGGGGGAATTTTTACCTATAGTTTGTAAACTACAATAAATTTCTACGTAATGACGTGGCACAAGAAGTCGAGAATCGAGTCAAAAGAGGAGCTAATAGAGGAGATTAAGGTGGTCATCGAGTGCTTGCACGGGATACCATCAATGTCTGATAAGCTGCCTAATTACATATATAACCGCATAGAATCCATTATAGAGTATGTCAAAGAAAAAGGCTGGGACTAACGAGTTTAGCCCTGAAGAGAAAGTGGCTATTCTGAGGGAAATTGAGGTGATGGGCAACGTGTCCAAAGTGGCTGAGAAATGGGGTGTGTCTAGACAGTCCATATATAACTGGCAAGCTCAGAGAAGAAACCTTGATGAGGAGATAATGATAAGGGAGCAAGCTAAGGACGTTGTGGCACGCTCAAAATTTGACCCAGAGCTCCTAAAAGACCTTGAGCAGTACCGTAACACTCTTCAGTTCATTGGAACGCTAGAGGAGAGAAAAGAGAAGATGTCGGCTAAAGTAGAGTTCATGCTCATTAAGATTACGACCCTATTAGAGAATCATCCTGACCTAGATGAGATTCACCCGAAGGACTTGAGCAAGATAATGAAAGACCTTCATGACGTGCGTAAAGAGCTAAGTAATGAGCCGACCATTATTATTGAGTATAAGAACAAGCTCAGGGAACAAACCCTTCAGGTGCTTCAGGACTTCTTGGACTTAGACCAGCTAAAAGAGTTTGCGCATAGGATGGAAGCAATCGAAGCGGACTACGAGGTATTATCATGATTAAGAAAGGCTACAAAAGATTCGTATCAATCTTTCTATATTCTGACTCAGAACCAAACGAGGTATTGATTGGGTTGTTACACGCTCTTATTTTACCGCCTGCAATGTTAGAGCTGGGTGACCCACACATGACCATGCAGATATGTGCTAGCATGGTGGGTTTCTTTCAGTTGTATGCAGTTCTGTATAGTGGTTCGCTCAGGGTTCGTAAATGGGCGGTGCAATTAGCTACACTTGTCGCTATTGGCACGGTAATGAACTACTACATGGAGGGTATGCTATCAGGCTCTCATTTTGGTTGGTTGTTAATTTTAATCTTTGCTATATGGAACCTAATAAGGGTAACAAAAGAAGAGCATCACTCGAAACAGAACTTTTCCTCTTGAAACTGAAAGCAATAAGGCTACGCCAAGTATGGATGTACTCCGACAGTCAACCCACTGAGATTGTGTTGGCTATGGCGAATATTTTTTTAGCTCCTTTGGCATTAAGTATTGAACTTGGAGCAAGTTTATTCTTTTCTTTGATACCGATGATGTCTGGTATATATCAGATAATCTGCGTGGCTTCTGATGACATTGACTGTAGAGTGCGAGCCTCTATGGTTACATTTGGGATTTATTCCGCATCGGCAGTTATGTACGCAATCACCATAGGCTTCCCTAGTCCAACACACTATGGGTGGCTTCTATTTATAATCGCATCCTTTGGAAGTATGTCCAGACTTTCCAGAGAAAAAATCTATAGAAAAAACATCAATGGATAACATCACGCAGATTGTAATCACGCTCGCAACGGTAGCTGGTTCCGCAGGTATATGGAAGTTCTTTGAGGCAAGACTTCGTATCAAAGCCGAACAAAAGAAGACCGAAGAAAATAATTCCGATACGGTACAGTACCGTGACGATTTAAAAAACAGAGTCCGCAACCTTGAAAAGTTGTTGGCTGAGTCATCTGATGAAAAGGATGACTTGCGAGATAAAGTGTTAAAATTAACAGAGGAAGTATCTGCCCTGCGGATTAAAGTTGAATTTCTTGAGAGGGAGAATGAAAGACTCAAACTCAAATAACTTTAAGTGCGTCAGCCAACTGGCTGGTCACAAGCGTTGCCGTAAACAGTGCCGCCTTTGTAGGGAGCATTACGGTGGCGAAGCCAAAACAAAATAATTGGTCTAATCTATTAGTCAACATAGTAGGACACGAGCCACCCCCTGACTCGTTAGACCTGCGTAATTCTTTTATCGAAAACTGTTTAGCTGACCAAGACGGTTTTAAGGTTACCCAAGCTGAGATTCATCACACGATGCAGAAGGGTATCTATGACTGGGAGCAACAGGCGCTATCCAAGAACGCTCGCCTTAATGGCTTAATTAGAGCGCCCTACAACACGGGTAAGTCCCAACAAGTTCCTATTGGCTTGTCAGCATACATGACCACGAGAAAGCACGAGCTAGAGACCCTGATAGTATCTGCCGACGGTGGCATCTCTACGAAGAGAATACTGTCCCTAAGAGCCTTGTTCATGAGTGATATGTACCGCTACTGGTGCAGAGAGCACAACTTTAACCCTGTTGAGTTTGATAGAACGGATACAGGCTCTACGCAACGCATCATCGTTAAGAGCCGTAACCGCACGGGTAATCCCACGTATGAGGCGTATGCCGTCCTCACGCAAACCACAGGTCAACGTGCTGGTGTGCTTATTCTTGATGACGTGTGCAATGACGAAGACAGAATATCTACGGCTCGTAGGGAAACCGTGTGGAACAAAGTATCGAACACATGGATTAAGCGTGTACACGATAAAGGTATTGTTTTAAGTGTGTGTACACCATACCATCCTAATGACGCTAACAGCCGTCTGATGAAATCGGGCATTTTTAACGTACTGCAAATATCGGTAAAAGAAGATAAGACTGGTTACAAGGTCGAGGAGTGGAACAACTTTGAAAAATAAAACGTGTAATACGTGTCACATCTCTAAGCCTCTATCTGAGTTTAATAGAGACAGTCACGCATCGGATGGTCATAGGAGTCGTTGTAGTAAGTGTAGAAACAAATCACGAAGAGAAACAGAAAAGAAAAAATATAACTACAAAGTATTTAGGGGGATGGTCTACTGCGTTGAGTGTGAAGGTTTTTATAAGATAGGAGTAACGTCTTATGGTATTCGTAAACGACTTCAATCAATACAAACGGGTAACCCATTTGAGGTAAAAATTGTTTGGGTCAAGCGCACGAATAACGTAGGTAAATACGAGCGTATGCTTCACCAACAGCTAAAAGATAATCACGTAAGGGGTGAGTGGTATGCTATCCCCAAAGTACTAGCCAAAGAACTTAAACATATAGTAACGCACGATGAAGAAAGCTAAAGTAATAATGTACGCTCGTTTTGGGGTGAACATAGAACAGGACGAGGTAGACTACATAAAAACAAAGATGGAAGAGTTCCTAGAGATGATAGAAGCTGAACTTGTTGGTCAGAAGTGGGAAATACTAGGAAAGAATCAAAACTCTAAGGCGATACACGAAATTATAAAGCAATGCAGTAAGAATGAATGGGCAATCCTAACATACGACCTTAAAACACTACACCAGCACCATTCAGGTGCAATGTCCTTAATAGCGGAGGGTGACGATGTTGGTGTGCCCGTTTATTTCATTGAGGGTGGAGCCGTCATGCAAACTTTATTTAGTAGGATATGAGAGAACCAGATAAGGTCTGGGACATTCCCCTATGGGAAACCAATCACAGTAAACAACGGCTACTCCAAGAGGAAGCGATGGATTTTCTGTCGTATAAGTTGGGGTACGAAATGAGCGAGGAAACAGATGACCCCACGAGAAAGGCTTACAAACACTTTGATGGATACAATCACTACCCTGATGGGAATCTTACGGCTCTTGATTACGATAGTGGGCATCCTGTCTGGCTTTGTGCTGATTTCAACAGGTCTCCTCATTGTTGGGCTCTTCTCCAAGTTAAAAGAGCTCGTAATGGGCTTAAGCAGTATGTTATTTTCGATGAAATCTTCTCGAAAGAAGCTCTAACTACTGAACAAGCCTTAAAAGCAGTAGAATTACTCAATAAATGGGGTATTTCGAAGGTTTTATTGGCTGGGGACAACACCTCTAACCAAAAAAGTGGTAATTATGGTCGTGTAGGCAAAAATGACTGGGATTACGTGCGAGAAGTGTTCGATGAAAACGACATTTCGTATAAAAACGAGCTAGACATCCAAAATCCGAAGCGAAAAGTGCGAGTGGACAAGGTAAACAACGTAATTTATGCTGGAACCAACGGAGAAAGGCGTTTGTTAGTCAATACTCGCTGCGAACACGTCATAAAGGACTATATGTACTCCATAGTTGATGACAAAGGGCTAAAAATAGACAACGGAGACAGGGGACATATGTCGGATGCGACAGATTATGCTATTTGGCGTAATGAGCGAGGCAGTAATGCCCCCATGTATGTGCTCCGCTAGTTGATACTCTTGCCATAATTGCGTCAAACTTATGGCTGAATTACGATAAAATTCAATACCTTACTTTAGTATTGAATCTTTATGGAATATACGTATATTTTTGACACCATGAGTAGCAAAAAAGACCCAAAACTTACAAGGTACGGAGTAAGTGGCTATAACAAGCCTAAACGGACTCCGAGTCACCCTACTAAGTCTCATATTGTAGTAGCAAAAGTGGGCAACAAAGTAAAGGTCATACGCTTTGGTCAACAGGGCGTATCAGGTGCGGGCAAGAATCCTAAGACCGAAGCAGCAAAGGCTAGGCGTAAATCCTTCAAGGCTAGACACGCAAAGAACATAGCCAAAGGACGTATGTCAGCAGCGTATTGGGCGGATAAAGTAAAATGGTAATAACAGTATTATGCCTCTTCAGCGTGGTTCTTCACCGAATATTATTCAGCAAAACATTCGACAACTCATCAAAGAGGGTTATACGAGGCAGCAAGCCGTCGCTATAGCCCTACAATACTCAAGAAAGTAATGATAGACACCTCAAAGTTATATTCCGTATCAAAAGACGCTGTCGAAGACATCGTAATGAAAGAAACTCGTCACCCGTATTATAGTGTGGTTCTTGACCGTGCTAAGATGATGAACAGCTGGTTTCAGGCAGAGTATGATGAGTACACAGCCATTTCTAGCACCGTGTTTTCTGATAAGTCCTATATCATTGACCAGAGCAGCATAGAGTCGGATGAGGAGTACAGAGAGCGTTTATCCAGAATGAAGTTGTTTCCGCTAGAGCAGAAGTTCTTTTCAGCCCAGCAGCGTATCTATGACGAGAACAACGTCAACAGAATGTACCCTGAAAACAAAGATTTTTGGAAGTGGAAAGAGTCTAACTTTGATGATGCAGGCTGTTCCATTACCGAGTTTTACCGAGATAAGGTTCTCTTCGTAAAAGAGGTTCTTGGATTCGGTGCGGTAGTAACCGACCTTATGATGGATGGTAGCGGAAATCCTGTTACCGACACAGACGGCAACGTAGTTCCTTATAACTTTGTTGTGCGTCCCCACGAAATATGGAACTTTCAAGTGAGACAAGGCGCTCTTACGTTGCTTGTTACTCGTCAAATGTATTACGAACTAGACAACGTTAAAAAGCATAAGTGGACTGCCTACACACCTGAGTACATCTGCGTGTACATCGAAGAGAACGGGAAGAAACAAAAGACGTTGGAAATACCTAATCCATTTGGTGAGGTTCCAGCCACGCTACTCAAGGGTCAGACGGATGCTAACAGTTCGTTCATCGTAGGTAAGCCACGTAGATATTGCCTAAAAGGTATGTACCTAGCCTCTTCTGAGTTGTTCTATGACCTAAAGAAGGGTTCTGAACTGTTTGGACACCCTATTCCTGTTCTCACAGATTCCATTGTTCGGTCTTTAGCTGGTGTCGCTGATGATGACCAGTACGACTCTCGAACCATCAAAGAGGGTGTAGGTATGGCTATTATCATTCCTGATGACCAGCAAATACCTAGTAATATGTTATACCAAGCAGACATGCAGGGTCTTCAGCACCTTAGAGACGTAATTTTTGGTGATTTAATGTCGCTCATCTTCTCTATGGCTCAGGTTCGGGACAAGTCCATTGTTAAGAGCAATGTGTCGGGCTCCGCTAAGAGATTTGATAACGTAGAAGAACAAGGGCTACTAGCGTCTACAGCGATGGACATGGAAATGATAGAGATGCAGGTTCTAAGAAGAATGGCTAAGGTTCGTGACGAGGATTACGAGGGATACGGTGTAACCTACTCGAAGCATTATGACCTGTCTAGTGCCGATGAGATATTCCAAGACATTACCGAAGGTATGCAGTATCACGCAATGTCTCTACCTCTCATTAAGAAGCTAACTGCGGAATATATGCGCAAGCGCTCTATGCCTCAAGAGGATATTGAAGAGGTAATGCAACACTTTAATGAGTATGGTATGCCTAAAACAGCTACTGACCTAAGAAATTTAGTGGATATTCTACCACAAGAAGAACTTCAACGCCAAGCACAAGTTGGTATTGAAACACAAAGCGAGCAATAATTAACTTATAACCACATTATGAGCGAACAAAACATAGAGCAAGCTGATGCTCCTGAATCAGCTATAGAGGAGTCAACCTCACAAACACAAACACAACAACCAGAGTTCGATAAAGACAAGTTCTTTCGGGGTGCATACAACGAAGGAAAGAGTAAGGTCGAAAAGGACGTTGTTAGTAAGTTCTCTGAATTACTGGGGAATGACATTGAGTCATTAGACGATGCTTTTTCTCGCATACAGCAGAGCCTTCAACCTAAACAAGAAGAGAAGGGTGAATCTGAGAAGTTGCGAGAACTGTTGCAGCAATACCAGCAAGAGGCTGAAGCCGCAAAAGAGCAGTTAATGATGACTCAAATGGAGAATCGCATAAACACTGAGTTTCAATCAGCGTTTGGTGCACTCCAACAAGATAATGAACTGACTTTGCGTCAAGATTATATAGAGCAACTGTTCTATAACGAGTACGAGATTGAGGAGAGCAACGGACAGTTTTATGCCGTCAAAGACGGTGTACCTGACCTAGACGCTCAAGGCAACAGAAAGTCAGTGGCTAACTCACTCGTTGAGTTTGCTAAACAATTTGCGAAGCCCAAGAAAGTGGGCGCTGGCGGAGCAACTGGTGGTACTCCAGCTAGTAGTGAAAGACCTAGCCGAGCAGAGTTTCAACAACTTGTACGCTCGTCTAATCCAGCAGACCGTGCTAAAGCTGAAGAGCTCTTTGGAGCAATGAAAGCAGCAGGCGGTTGGGCTGAACAAGCGTAAATCCATCTTTTATGGTTAGGCAAAACCTTAATTGTCATGTTCTGGTCATAGCGACCCAAAAGCTAAAATATAACATTATACCTATAATTTAACTTTTATAAAGACATGGCAATTAATAGCAATTTCAATATATACGAACCAGAGGCGTTTGTAGAGGTAGCTCTAGCTAACCAATATCCAGACCGACCAATGGTATCTAAAGCCGTTACTAACGTAGCTGGCGCATCTATCGAAGGACTCGTTGCAGCTCGTAACAAGTCTGTAAACATCACTCGTGCCGTAAAGCCTAGTGGTTCCCCTTCTTCTTACTCAGGTTCTTATAGTCTAGGAACTCCTGATGCTAGCGAAGAAACGCTAACTATCAACAAGCACTACTATGCTGGTTTCAGCATCGACAAAGCTGACCAAAAGTTTGCGCTTCCTGACTTAGTACAACAGCACTTTGTACCAAGACTACACCAGCTTATTGACCAAATCAATGCTGACGTAAAAGTAGAAGCTCGTAAGGCTTTTGAAGTAGCTTTCGCTGACAACAACACTGACTCTACTGTAATGGACGACAATGACCTTGCAGAAGCTCGTAGAATTATGGCTTCTCGTAAGTTCACTACGGATAACTTAATGATGGTTATTGACCCATTCGTAGAGAAAGACTTGACTACCCTAAACATCTTCCAACAAGCTAACACTCGTGGAGATGCTGGTATTCAGTTAGGTGGAGCTATGGCTCGTGCGTATGGTTTCGACTTCTTTGTAGACAATCAAGGTTCTAGCCACACTGCGGCTACGGTAACTGACGCTACATTAGCTGCTGACGAAGCTATCGGGCAAACTGAGTTAACCATTGACAATGGTTCTGGTGGTGCTGCTACTGTATCTTTAGCTGAGGGTGACATCGTTACTTTCGGTTCTGCTAAAGGCACGGATGACTTCTACACTGTTGAGTCTCAAACTGGAACTGTATTGACTCTTAAAGAGCCATTACGTGCCGCTGTTGCTAACAACGCTACTATCAACCCAGTTGATATTGCTTCAGGCGACACTGGACGTGAGCAGTTCTTCTACGACCCATCTGCCCTTGCCTTAGTAACTGCTGTAATGCCTTCAGTGGATAGCGGTTCAGGTTCAGGCGTTCGTAGAGCTGCTGGTTTCGAGCCAATGAACAACGTAAACTACACGTTGACTGTAGAAGAAACCAAGTCAGGCGCTGACATCCTTATCGAAGTACTATACGGAGTTAAGGTATTCAGACCAGACTTAGGTGGACGATACATTCGTGGTAACGTAGCTAAGGCGTAAGCCCTAGTAACTAATTAAAAGGGGTGTGGTTACCATTATGGTAACTGCCCCCTATTTTTTTAATACACACAAAACAATACTCATGGCGTTTAGCGACTTAACACTTACTAGAAACAATATTGATGCACTAGAAGAGCTAACGTTCAAGGGCGTTAACGTCACTACAGGCACTACCGTGCTCAATCTATCGGAGAAGGATAACCTAATACTAGGTAAAGCAATTAAGCTCCTTAAAACGGATATTCTTGAGAATTTAAGGGAATACATAAACGATTCTACGTATGCTACAGAGGCAGCGTTATTAGATGCTATACATGCTGCGGATTCTGAAGAACTTCTTGTTGACTTGCTTTCATACAAATTTTTAGAGCTGTGGTTTGCACAGGACGCAACGCACAGAGATAGCTACTCTTATGAAAAGGCTAGAAAGTACTATGGTATGTATAGCCAATATTTAACAGCTAATCTTAGAAGACTTAGTGGTTTACTTTCTAAACCCAAGACAACGCCAAGGGTTAGATTCATGAGTTTGTACTAATGAAAAAGTTAGCTAAAATTATATTAGATGATGTAAAGTCTCAAATTAACTCTAATAAGTTTATTAAAGTTTTAGATGATATAGGGACAATATATTCTGATTCGATAGAAAGCATGAATAGAAAGTCATTAGAGCCTGATGGTTCCGATAGGTTCCCTTTAGTAGAAAGCTACGCAAAGTACAAATCAGACATAGGAAGAAAACCTGAACCTGACTTCTTTTATACTGGAGATGCTGATGCTACATTTATGTATCAAGCAAAAAAGAAAAGCGTCAGTTTTGGTTATAGTGACAGCTCTGTTGCTAATTACATGGAGGATCACGAGCAAGGTTATGGAGTACCCCAAAGAAGGCAATTTCCTATTGAGCAAGATTCAAGTTCTAGCGAACAACAATCTAACATAGAGGATGTTAAAACATTTGTTTTTGACTTACTAAATGAGAAAAGAACTATACACGCTGACTTAATAATTAATATGAAGTAAATGGATAGAAACTCAATACTTAGTGGATACGTAACAAGTTTTAGTAGTTATTCATCTAGCGACGCAAGACCTACAGCAGAAAAGGTATTGAAGTTCAGTGGTGATAATATCGATATTAGAAAGCGTGGTGACATTAAAACCGAGGCGGTTATGTTCAAGTTGCTTAATGGGTCTACAGACTATCAAGTAGACGCTGAGAAACCAACAGAACTTAACCAAAGTTTTCAGGCTAAAGTATATGTAGACCAGCCTGACTCTCACAGCGGTAAAGATGTTGCTTATGATAGAATGTTAGAACTTACAGATCAGCTTATTGATTGGGCAGATACAACAGCAGCGACGACGATAACAGCTGACGTATATACCATTACAATAACTGGCGTTGATACGATAGACGAAGAAGATGGCTACCTGTCAACAAACGTGAATTTTCAAAGTATAATTAAAATATCCTAAACCAAACACAAAACAATGGCTAAATTTATATTAGACAAAGTTATCATAGGTAGCGACTCTATTGGAGGAACTACTGGTGGTGGCGAAATACATAATGTTGTAGTTGAAGCTTCTTTACCTACAATAGAACCAAATACAGTAGTAGTTGATGACGGTCAAACTATTAACGAATCTTACACTGTAAACATTGAAATGAGAACCAAGCATACAGGAATAGGAGCTGATGGTACTGGTACAGCTATATTATCATTGGCTACTGTTAGTAATGACGGCACTCTACACGACAAGGCTTTTGTTCGATTTGATGGTGCATCAAATTCATTTAACATAGACAGTGGTAAAATGTATCTAAACGGATACGAAGATTACAGTAACGGTCGTAGAGAAACTGTATTAACTGGAACATTAGAAGTAATCAGTGCTGCTGACGGATTAACTTCTAGCTAATAATTAGGAGATAATCTAATGAGTAGAAGTCAACTAGAGAAGTTGAGCATTTTAAATACTGCTGACTTTTCCGATCACTTTACTTTTTCTGTAGTTCAAGAGGGTTCAGATGAGGCTTCTCGTCAAGTCCTTAGTATAGAACCAGCATCATCACCAATCATAGAAGATGGGCAAACCATTATTCTAAGTAAGAACTTTGATCTTACTGTTAGTGGTTTGTTTAAAGCGAGTACTATATCTAGCTTGCAGACGTTAGCCGACAACCGTACAAGCCTTGTGTTTGGTGGATTCGGTTTAGGCGGTCAAATACTGCAGCTAGAAGGTGCAATGAACGTAAATCAAGTGTTTTCTGAGTCAGCCTCCTTTAGATTTAATAGTCCTCGTGAAGCTACTGGTGGATACGATTCAACCACAGGTAAACATACCTCTGGCTTATCATATAGCAATAATGGTTTAGCTCTTTATAAATGGGGTGCTGCAGCAGCTACAGGCGCTAATGCTCTTGCTTATGGCTGGACCAAGTCTGCTGGTACAGTGTCGTTTTCTACGGTAACTAATGCTCAAACTTTTACTCATAGTTCAGCAGCTACATTGCATAGAGACGTGTACTTACCATTTGATGGTAGAACGCTATATTTCAATATAAACGTTACTGCTCTTTCTGATGACTCAGGAGACAGTACCATTAAAATAAAGTTGGAGTCCTTTGATGATAATGGTAGTACATCAGATGTTAGTGACGAAACTGTTATATCATCCACTGGTAACAAGCAAGTTAGTATAACGCCAACTTCTGACGCCAAGATGATTAGAGCATCTGTTATTATTGGATCTAGCGACAGTATATCCTTTAAAGAGCCAACACTTCAACTAGATAGCACCTACAATTTTGTAGAATTTAACACTTAAACCCTAAAATAAAGCGAGCAATTTATGGGACGTATTACAAAAGTAACTGGCGAATTTATGGGGGTTCGGTTTGAGGTCAAGCCGACCCCTATTCGTTTTGATAAAGTAGTCGAGGAGCGTAGACAAATGCTCTTGGGCTGGTACAAGGAAAAACATCCTAAAACTTATAAAAAGTTAATTAGTGATAAGCTGGATATTGATGATTATGATGTAGACGATTTACAAGCGGTAAACGCTTGGCGTTTGGATGAAGAGTTTCGTGCTAAGTATTGTGAATTTACCGCAAGACACTGCATGAAACTAGAGAAGACCATTAACAATGACACTTGGAAGTCTGACGAATTAGAACTCGGAACGCTTGAGGAAGCGTGGGATTTTTTTACGAACAGGCGACAAGTACCTTTAGATGGAGTCGGAGTACTTTAGAGTCATTAGACTTGCTCGCACCTAATGACCTAGTGGTTGAAGTTGGCGGTGCATACACATATTACTGTTATGTACTTGCTGACTTTGATCCACTGCGAGCACAGGAACTTGAAGCCGAGTGTTCGGTTGAACAGATAACTAAGGCTATGATGTGTCGTGAAGCGTATCATAGACCTCCAGATAAATAAATATGCCTGATTTAATTTACAATATAAAGTTTAAAATCGATTCAAAGATTGGTGACTTTGGTCAGGCAGGTGCAGCTAAGTCCTTAGAAGAACTAAATGATTCTTTAGATAAAACAAATAGATCAACTGGTAATTTAGGGAAAGAAGTTAAGGGTGTATTAGAAAAGAATAAATTATTCATTAGTTCTAATGACAAGTTAAAAAGGTCTATAGACCTAAAGAGAAAAGCCACTCAAGGTGATTTAAGGGAGATAGTAAAAACTAATCAGGCTGCTAGTAAAAGAGCGCAACTGATAAGAAAACAAAGAATTGATTTAGAGAAACTTACTAGCTCAGGTAAGTTAAATAGAGCTGAAAGAACTAGACTAAATGGACTTATATCTAGGTTAACAACTCAAGAGCAACAATTAATTGTTCAACTGCAAAAAGGTAGGGCAGCGCTTAGAGGTCAGGAAGTTCAAACAGAAAGTCTAACCAAAGACACGAATAGATTAGCTGCTGCTAAAAAGAAATTAGGTAAGCAAACATCGTCTAACAACAAAGCTTTCTCTACGGCTAATCAAACGCTGTTTTCTTTTAGTGATGGTATTCAGGATGCGTCTCAATTTATTCAGGGCGGTCAAGTTAATTTTGCTCAGGGTATGAGAGCTGTTGGTAACAACATTGGATTCACTGCTGAGTTAATGGGTAATTTAACCACTAAAACTGGTGGTTTAAAAGGAGCTTTTAAGGCTTTAGGAAAATCTCTTTTAGGTCCAGGAGGAATCCTTATAGGTATAAACTTATTGGTAACGGCAGCCACTGTATTACCTCAGTTATTAGGGAAAAATAAAGAATCAGCAGAAGAATTAGAAAAAGCAATAGAAGGATTAAATGATGATGTTAGACTAACGGCTCAATTAATTGCGCAAACTGGTGCATTTGATTTAGGTATAAAGGGTCTTAAAGGGCAAAAAGAATTGTTGGCTGAACTACTTCAAAACAAAAAAGAGGAAAATAATCTGAACGAAAAGTCTCTTGAGGCTGAGTTAGAGCAGGCTAAAATAAGGGCTAGAAAATTAAAAGAGTCGCATCAATTTAGGGTTTTTTTCGAAGGAGAGATTGCTAGTCAAGAAATGGTGATTCAAGGCAAACAAGATGTTTTAGCAATTGAACAAAAAATTGAAAGAATTAAGGCTGAGAATTTAAAAATAGATGAAGAGATAGAAAAAGTTGGTCAGGAGATAATAAAAAATACTGAAGCAAGACGTTTAGCTGGCTTAAAACTTCAAGAAGAAGGGTTCGTAGATGCTTTAAGGGCTAGTCTAAATATAGAGCCTGAAGACGTTGTCATTGACAACATGGATGAAATGAGCGCTACTATTAATTCTTTGTTTGGCGAACAATTAGCTAGAGAATCGGTAAAGGCAGTTGCTCCAGTAGATGTGTTAATTGATGATTCTCTGGAAGTTTTTGAAGGTAAGATTCCTGACATGTTCAACACTATTAACGGCTTAGTTCAATCAACAGTAGATGGTGTTGTAAGAGTTAGTAGAGAGTTTGAAGAATTGTTAGGTTTAGAGGATACAGAGCTACCTCCTTTGTATCAAACTGTTGCGTTTGCAGAACAAGAAATAGCAAGACTTCAAATAGAATTGGCTAAAACAGTTAGCGATGAAGAGGCTAAAATATTACGTGAGAGGATACAGAATTATCAAGACTTTATTGATTCAAGAACTAAAGGAATCACGGAATCTACTGAGACTGAAACAAATGCGTTAACAGAGGAGCAGAAGGAGCGACAAACAGCCACACTGTCTATGCTCAAGGTTACGGATCAGTTTACTGATGGGTTTACTTCTTTAATGAAAACTCAGCTTAAAAGTGAGTTTCAGGTTGCTAAGGCAAGGGGTGCATCTGCGAAACAGTTAGAGATGATTAGAAGGAAGCAATTTGAAGTGGAAAAGAAGTCCGCTATAGCAGAAGCCTTAATAAATACAGCTAAGGCTATAACTGAGAACTTAGGAAAGCCAGGGCAAATAGCTATAGCAGCTGCGTTAGGGGCTATACAAATAGCTAAAATAAAAGCCACTAAATTTGGCGCTGATGATTCTGGTGGCGGTGCTAGTACAGGATCAGGTGGAATATCACCCATATCGTCATCTAAATCTGGCGTGTCTGAACCTACACAGCAAATAAGTTTTTTACCTAACGCAACAACATCAGGTCAAGCACCTCCAACTATTGATGTAAAGATAGATAGGGCTGGATTAGCCGTAGCTGTTGGTAAAGGAGGAAGAGAGATAGGTAACAAACAGGTTAGGGTATAATGCCAACGTTAACGGTAAATACAGGAAACGTAACTAGACAGTTTGGGACGTTCTCATCACAGATAAGTATGACCCATACCAGTGACGTGACTACTACGATGAAATTGGCTAATATGCCTAAAATATCTCAGGACTTTGACGTGCAAGACGAGGTCAATGACCTATCCGAACTTAGAGTAAATATAGCTGAAGTGTCTATCACAATATTTGATGAGTTAGGGAACGGAGATAGTTTATTTACGTATATAGACGCTCTTGGGTTAGGTGACACCATACAAGTGCAAATAACGACTCCATCAGGAACCGACTACTTTATTACTACTAAATCTTCTTGTGAATATGATTGGCAAGCTAGAAAAATAAGTATCAAGGCTCAAGCTGCGTTAAGATATAATGTACAAGTTACGAATTACGACATTTCTAGCTACGAGACAAGCGGAGAAACAAACGCAGATGACGGACTAATCGTTTCAACCGATGTAATTACTGCGTTCTTAGAAGCGCAAGGGTCAAGCCCTACACTTAAAATATTAGGGCACTTTTCTAGCGTTACCAAGTCTGATATTACGTCAATACCTACACCGACCACTACTCGCTACTTAATCTTTGATAGTCAGTACGTGAACACATACGCTGAAGGGCAAGACGTTGTTCTGAAGTTATCTATCGTTGAAGGCGCTGTTGTAGGAGCCATGATGGGTTATTCTTTTTATGTACGCAGAAACTTTGCTAGTACATCCAACTCTGATTACTATGCGCAGATAGGATCTTCAGATTTAAAGTCTTTTGGTGTATCGTTCAATGACAGGCACGTAAGAAACTTTAATAGTGTCTTTGCTATTCAAGACAACATAGATGGCGCTCAAATAAGCACGTCTGAGACTGAAGAGATAGATGCTACAGGTGCACAAGACATATCCATTAACTACTTTGTTCCTGATATGCACACCGTATTTTTTGATACTACGGAGTCGCCTCAAAAGTGGGAATTAGCAACGACAGGGGCTAGTGCCTTGTCTCAATCCGATATGGACGATATATCCGATGACGCTCGTGACTCCTACAAAAAGAGCTTGGGTATCACGTCTTCGTATTCTGTTGACTTTGAGATATTTGGCATTAGCACGCTAAAGCCCTATCAGTTCATTCAATTTGATAGTGGCATACACCCTACTATTAACAGCAAAAAAGTACGCCCATCCTATTTGGAGTATGACCTAGAGTCCGACACTATCAAGGGCGAAGGGTATATTATTGGCTAAGTTAACCGACATAGTAGTCATCACTGATTCGGGCGGTACACAGACGCTAACCATCCAAAATTACACGGAGAGCGACGAACTACAATTTTGGGGGTCAACATTCGATGAAGCTATAGATGGGACGTTACGGAGCAACGTCAGAGGTATAAGGCGCAAAGCCGAGCTTTCCTATCAGTTGTGTACGACTCCAGATGTATATCGCTCGGTCTGTAACAACATAGCCACCGACCTAATCAATGGTGCAGAGTTCATATATATCGGTATTGATACTGATAATGTATTTCGTGTAGTTTTAGACGATGGATTCGAACATAGAGTTCAATACGCTAATCAGCATGGTCTGTTTATTCCCAAGCTAGTATTTAGAAGCACTGAGGGTGACGTGGACATTATAATAGACTTTGAAGATTGGCGGTTCATTACCGAGTCCGTCACCGAAGCCAGAGACTATAGGCTCATAACAGAATCAGTAACCGTACAATTAGATTATGGCTCTATCATCTAAAATTACTAATATCTATATACGACAGAAGGATTATGATACAGCCAACGATTGGAAGTATGAGTTTATCATAAACAGCGCTGTATCGGAACTTGGTCAGGTTAATTACGGCTCAGCTTTTGATGAGGCTATAGATGGTAGCTTGAGGCATAATCTGCGTGGATTTAGAATTACCGTTAACCTAGATTGGGGTAAACTATTAAGTTCCACCGCAAAAAGAACTTTATTTGGTGATAGTCAAACGTCTAGTACCATAGGAGCGCTCCTTACAGACTTAGTAGATGCTCTCGTTACAGACGGTGATAGCTACATAGAAGTATCTTTTGACGATACTAACTGGGTCAAGGTAGTGCCTGACGCTGCAACGTACAGAACCGCATATACCAACCAAATAGGTAGAGGTTCATCTAGTATAACTCTTATAGGGCAGGAAATATTAACCAGTATTCCAGCGTATCTGGAAGCACCTAGCGTATAACGTATATGGCAACGGAAGTAAAACGCAGACGTGGTACAACCGTAGAACACAGCACGTTTACTGGCGCTGTAGCGGAACTTACGGTAGACCTTACCAAAGACACTGTAGTCGTTCATGACGGAGCCACACAGGGTGGGTTTCCATTGTTGCGTGAAGACTTTGATAATGTACCGACCACTGCTCCGTTTACGCACATTACCCTAGACACCGCCATCTTTGATACTACGTATACAGAGACAGGTAGCGAGACGCAGGGAACCTTGTATTGGAACTCAGACGAAGAAACGTTAAGTCTCGTTACTAATGGACAAACCATTGAGCTAGGTCAGAAAGTAGAGGTCAACGTAAAGAACCAGACAGGCTCCCAAATCAATAAAGGTGAGGTAGTATATTCCTCTGGCACCGTTGGAGCCTCAGGAAGGATTCTCGTAACTAAAATGATAGCAGATGGCACTATAGCTGCTACACGAATACTAGGAGTAGCCGCTGAAAACATAGCCAATGGAGCGGATGGTAAAGTAGTTAAGTTTGGTAAGTTACGCCAAATAAATACAAGCACGTTTAGTAATGGCGACATCCTTTGGGTTTCTACTACGGTGGCTGGTGGGTTTCAGAACACGGAACCCGTACAAGCGGATGGTGAAATAGCATTATCCATTGCTTATGTCGTGTACTCCTCCTCTAACAATGGAGAGATATTTGTACGGGTCACTCCTATTGATGAGAACGAATATCAAAACTATGACGCTGGATTAACGGACATCGCTGGACTCACTCCAACCGATAGCAACATCATTGTAGGAGACGGAACGAATTGGGTAGCAGAGTCTGGAGCTACCGCACGAGCGAGCTTAGGTCTTACGATTGGAACGGACGTGCAGGCATGGGACGCTCAGTTAGATGACATAGCTGGTCTGACACCTACAGACGGAAACTTCATTGTTGGTAACGGAACTAACTTTGTAGCGGAGTCAGGTAACACCGCAAGAACAAGTTTGGGGTTAGGTACGAGTGATGATGTTCAATTTGATGACCTTACACTGACTGGTGTTTTACGAACCAACGAAATAGACACGCAATCTGATTTGGTATGGAACACATCCACAGAAGTTTGGAATACGTCTGATTATTACATTTCAGGAGCCTTAAATATAGCAGGTAGCGTTTATATAACTGATGATTTAAATGTAGCAGAATCATTGACGGTGGGTACTACGCTAGACGTAACAGGTAACACCACCATTTCAGGAACATTAGACGCTCCTACACTGAACACTGGTCAAGGCGACAATGAGCTTTATGCGATGAACCAAAACGTTCAGACTAGCGACAGCGTAACGTTTGGGGCGCTAACAGTAAGTGGGGCTACAATCCTTAGCTCAACACTACAGGTCGATGGAACGGTAACCGTTAATGACGATATAGAGACGGCTGATTTTAGTTCTTGGTTTACTACTACACCAAGTGGCTTCCAAATATCTCAGGCAGGTGTTGGTGACTTTAGAACATTGTATATAGATGAGTTAGTAGCTAAAGCATTTACGGCAGACGTGGCGCAAGCGTTAGCAGGGTCTGACATACTAACGAAGTCAGTTGCTAAGTTAAACGCATCATTTGTAGTTCCTAGTGTTGGCGCATCTGTAAGCATCACAGTGGAAGACCTAGAAGGATTAAGTGGGTTACAGGTGTTTGAGGCTGGTGACCATGTAAGGGCTAGAGTCGTTGATTCTACAAGTGGATTAACTATACTTGATGTATATGGAACCGTATCTAACTACGCTAGTGTAGCAGGCGGTACACAAACTTGGGATTATACTATAACGTATGCAGGCGCATCAAATGGAGCTGTAGGGAAAACAGTAAACAAAGGAAACATACTATTAGACTACGGAACATCAGGTAGCTTCTATATAGAGCGAACAGTATTAGATAGGAGTTCTGGTTCTGACTTTACTAAGGTTCCTTACAATAGAATCGTACAATGGACTAACACAGTAAGTGGTTCGCCAAGAGCAGGAGACCCTGATACGGTCATAACGGTAATCACGCAAAGTGGTAACCTTGCTAACTTAACTAGCACGTATTCCAATGTAAGTGGGTTTGGATTCTTCGGAGATAATACGTTCCTCACTGGCTCTTTATTAGTGGGTGACCTGTCTAAGGCTGGTCAATACATGGAGTTTAGTGGAAGCACTCTTACTGTACAAGGTAATATTATAGTTCAAAGTGGCTCTTCTGGTATTGCTTCATTTAGTGACGCAGGAGCATTTGCTACATTGGATACAGCTACATTATCATTAATATCTGATGCAGGCGCTATTGCTGCTATAGATGCTATAGACTCAGGTAACGCAACAACATATATTGGTGCTGGAGCCATAACTACTGGACTTATAGCAGCTAATACGATTGTAGCTGGTAATATAGCCGCAGGAACAATTACTGCTGATGAGATAGCATCTAATACCATAACTGCAAATGAAATAGACGCTAACACCATTACCGCTAGTGAGATTGCCGCTGGAACGATTACTGCTACAGAAATAAATGTATCTAATTTATTTGCCCAAGAAATAGAAGTTACTGGTAAGTTAAAAGCTACAGATGGAAGTAACGAGGCTATTGTAGGTAAACTTGAGAATATAGACATAAACGTACAAGCAGCTCAGGGTGGTGTTAGTAACGGAGACTTTTACGGATTCTTTATAAATGCCAATAATTACTTTGGTATTGGTGAGGGTGATATTGAGTCAGGTAATATGTTTAGGGTTGGTGATGCTACTAATTTCTTAGAGTTTGATGGCACGAACTTTACTATAAATGCTACCACCTTTGACCTTACTGCTGGGTCAATGACTATAGATAGCACGGACGGTATTACGATAGGTGCTAATGACTTCTTTAAACAGGATAAGACATTCTCTTTTGGTGGTGGGTTACTTTCAGGTACAGCTACTACCCTGTCTATATCAGGAGCAGGCGCTACGATAGATGTAAGTACATTTGAACTAACAACTAATGACATCAGAATTGATAATTCATTTGATAGAACAAATTCAAATATAACAAGTTCAGTAACCTATTCAGATACACTGCAATTTAGTGGTATATTTCTTGATTCAGATAATTACTTAGGATACATAACTGATGTAGACACTTCGGCTAACAGTGGCTATTTGTTTAGGGTGGGTGGTAACACCTCTAACTTTTTAGAAGTAAACGAAGCAGGCGGTATTGCTAAAATAAACTTCGATACTTTTACCCTAGATGCAACAGACGCAAGCGGTGGTATTAAAATAGACTCAGCGAATGAGTTAATTCAGCTAGAAGATGCTAACAGGGTAAGAACTCAGATAGATGTAAATAATGGTGCGCCCACTGTATCGCCTACAAGTGAAATAAACGATACTACTAACAACGCTTTTGATAAAGACGCTTCTTACACGACTTCTTCATTCCAAGTAACAAATGGGGATTCTATAAGAGTTAAGGTAACGGCACAGTTGATAGATATATCAAGTTTAGACTCAGGAGATAATTTTCAGTTTGAAGTTAGGCTACTAAGTTCTTCTACAAGTGGTGGTACGTACACTCAAGTCGGTAGTACTGTAATAAGCGAACTATTTAATGGCACGGATGAATTTAATAGCGATACAGTATCTTTTAGTTATCATACTTATGGCAACGAATACTTTAAAGTGCAGGTATCTGCTCAAAGTGTAGATGCAGACCCAGCGGATGACCCACAATTTCAAACAACGCTTATAGATGTAGATTCATTTCCAAGCGTAACAAGAGTTAGTTTAGATGGCGTATTTGTGCAGAATAATGATTTGCAATACGCACAATTTACTAGGACTAAAAACGAATTAAGCGGACAGATATTCTTAAAAAACTTACCTGATAGCGACCCTTCTATAAGTGGTCAACTATATAGGGACTCAAGCGGCAACCTAAAAGTATCATTATGACCAACCTAGAATTACTCGAAGCAATACAGAACGACCTTAGAAAGCTCAACGTTAATTACGAGGCGCACGCTACTATTCAACAAATCA
>Ga0208785_1000144_pt1 | contig 30428 bp, 29 predicted proteins | sample DEB08_DNA_2_FD_185499 | JGI IMG/M metagenome (GOLD analysis project Ga0208785, IMG submission 185499) | Aqueous microbial communities from the Delaware River and Bay under freshwater to marine salinity gradient to study organic matter... | ecosystem: Environmental > Aquatic > Marine > Coastal ...
ACCGCCACCACCACGCCGGAGTACCCGTATGTCTTCCTGAACACCAAGTCTCTTCGCCTGAACGTTGTCGCGGCTGGCACCATCTCTGATGGCGGCCCGGAAGCGCAGAAGAACCCGCAAATCGGCTTCCTGAAGCAGATGCCCGGTGTCTTCCCGCACCCGCAATCGACCAACCTGTTCAAGCGTGTGTCCATGGGTCACGGCTTCTCCCTGGAGAACGGTCGTCGCTCGTTCGGTCACATGGAGGGCATCACCCTCTAAGCTCATCTCGGGGCGCTCCTTAACGGGGGCGCCCCTACCCCCACCCCAAATGGCAGACACCATCGCGGGCCTTCGGGCCACCCTCGCTGAGCGCCTCGGACTCGACACGCTCTCTACCGTCGAGACTTCGCGCTTGGAGGAAGTCATCAACGCCGCCATCGCTCTCACTCTGAGCGACGGCGTTCCTGCCATGTTGGAGACTGTTGTTGGTGTCGTCCCCGGCGACCTCAGCGTAACCGTCTCCTCCCACTCCGCCGGATCGGCAACCGTCAACCTGAGCGAAAATCCTGACCAGACCCGGCGCGGCGACCTGTTCGTTGACCTGAACGGCGACGAGTGGCCTATCCGGGGCGTCGCTGGTCATCACCTGGACATCGGGACCCCGGCTCAGACCTCCCTGGCGGGTTCCGGCACCATCAAGCGCCGGACCATCCTGCTCCCCCACGCTGGGCGCATCACGCATGTTGCCCCCGCTGGGTCCGGCACTCGCCCCCTAGTGGCTGGTCGCTGGGGCTTCGACACCGAGAGCGGGTCGGCCAACTACTACCAGCAAATCTGGGACAAAGGCAACTCCTACGTGATTATCTGGCCCGCCCCCGCCAGCTCTAATCGCTTCGTCATCAAGCAGGAGTTGGCGGTCACGAAGGACACGACCATTGATGTCCCGAACGGCGTCATTGAGACCATCCTTGCGAAGGCGGTTGTCCTCTATGTCGCCTGGACCAGTGGGCAATACCAGCCCGTCGTCCGCTCCCAGCGGGATGCCGACGATCTAGCAACTGAAAGCGGCGAGAGCGGCGTCTACACCCGCGGCTAATGTCCTCCGTTAACGACTTCCCCCACCCGGACCTCATCCAGTCCGGCATCAAAGAGGCGACGCAGGGGAACCGTTATGAGTTCTACTCTGGCGCCTGTTACCTCATTCATGCCCGCGCCGCCGGGATGCAGGGCGCGTCCGGGCTGACCGTCAAGTTCTTTTCAAACCCCGACCCGGACGCTGACGCGGGCGACACGATTAAGTGCATCCTGAGCGTCCCCGACGATCGGACGGATGCCCCCGACCTTTACTTCCCCAACGGCCTCTATATCGAAGTCGAGGGTATTGAGGGCAACAGCGATGTCGCCTTGGTCGAGGCGGACTGGGTGGCCCGCGACGAATACTGCCGGTCGTTCCCGCGTATCCCAGAGTCGTTGGCCGAGTGTTGGGAGAATGCGGCAGGGCGCAGCGGCTCTGCTCTCTACGATAACTACGACCGCGGCACTCGGCCTGACGAGGAGTGGGACAACGAGGGCGCGGCGGGTTCTGGCGGCGTCTCTGGTGCGCCGAAGGTCAGCATCTTTACGACCGACCCCACCGTCAACGACGACTCGGCTGCCGGATATTCCGCTGGCGACTTGTGGGTCAACAGTACCGATGACACGGTGTTCGTCCTGGCCGATGCGACCGCGGGCGCTGCTGTCTGGACGCAGATTGGCACGGGAGGTGGCAGCGTCGAGCAGGCCCTGCACTACACGCACCACTTCCACCAGGGAGCCTCAAACTACAACACGGCGCAGGAGTTCACGATGTTCACCGCGCGGGCGGACATGACCATCGCGGCCATCTATGTCTCTACCACCAAGCCCGGCGGCACGGGTACATCTTCGGCGACCAACTACTGGGAAATCGACATCTTCAATGGCGGCTCAGTTTCCGGCTCCTCGCTGTTCTCGGGCACCCCGTTCCGCACGCACGACGGAGTCGACCCCAACGACCTCTCGGACAACCTCGACTCGAAGGACCTTGGCGTTGACGCCACCTTAAGTGTGCCTGCTGGGAACATCGTCTCCTTGGTAATCCGGGCGAACAACAATCCTGGCCTGAGCCAGAACTCGGAGCAGTGGGACTTCACCATCTACTACACGCTTAATTGATGCGACTCGACAAGACCCCCCTCAATCGGAACGGCGGCCTCTGGGACCGGCGTGAGGTGGACCCCGAGTCGTCCCAGTTCCAGCGTCGCGTCGGCTCCCTCCGCCAAGCCCAGTACGCGGAGGCTCCCGGCCTCGCCGCGACCGGGGGTGCGACTGCCGAGCTGGACACCGCCGTCAACTTTGGCACCATCCTCCTGAGCGTCCGCCCTGGCTCGGGCGCACAGGATCGCGTCCTCCTGACGCTGACCGGGGCCACGGACACCTACACGCTGACCCTGACCGACGAGACGACCCTGACTGTCGCCGTCACCGGGGGCGCGACCGCCAGTGACACCTTTACCATCTCGGGCGACACGGACATCGCCCTGTCGAAGAACGGCAACGATGTGACGGTTCGCGACGGCACCTCGACGACCACCATCGACGCGACCGGCGCGAGCGACACCTCGTTCACCCTGAGCCTGTTCGGCCCGTCCAGCGCGACCCACCGCGACCCGACCTCGCTCACCAACCTCCACATCTACAACACCTACCAGGCGTCCCCCAGCTACGGCTCGCGGACACAGAGCAGCGCAGACTACTCGTTCCCCCTCCAGTCCGGAGAGTCGTCGTATCAGACGGACAGCGGCGCGGTCCTCGCGTCCGACACCGCCGCCCCGTTCTATTCGTCCGGCCTCCAGTTCACCGGGCGTTCGGGTGCGGCGGTCATCGAGATTAGTCCGCCGATCTACCGCTACTACCAGACCGCCATCCAGGCTCAGGCCGAGACTGAGTGGTGCGCCCAGTTCCGCGTCACGCCGAACGAGTCGGGCACGAACCTGACCATCGCGGACTTCGGGGACCTCCTGCTGCTCCGTCGCACCTCCGCCAACCGCGTTGAAGCCACCATCAACGGCACGACGGTGACCGATGCGACCTCCGCCCTGACCAGTGGGACGGAGGCGTTCATCTCCGTGGGCCAGGACTCCAGCGGCATCCGGCTCGCGGTCACGATTGGCGCCACCACCGTCGCCACCACGGGCGCTGCGGTCCAGCCGCCCTACCTCTCCTTTGAGCGCATCCGCGACCTCTACATCGGCGCGAAGGAAGACCCGAGCGAGCATTGGGTCGGCTCGATGGACTTCGCCGCGCTCCACCCGTTCTGGTCCGACGACGAGTTGCCGGACGAGCTGGCGACTTTCGCCTTCCGGTTCGACGACGCGAACATCCCCGACCTGGACCAGAGCCTCACGGGTCTCCGCCACTACCTGACGCCCCACACCACGACTGCGGGATGGCTGGGCTGGTCGGGCGGCCCCATCGCCGACGCCTCTCACCTCGTCCTTGTGGGCGGGGAGGCCGCGGGTCCGGTCGGCATCGCCGGCCATCAGTCGAACCTCGACACCCTGATCGCGGACGGCGACCGCTCCATCCGACTCGGCCACCAAGTCTACGGCCCGACCTGGGTTGCGGACCTCGTTCGGAAACGCGCCCGCTCCCTGGGCGTCCCCCGGCCCCAGCGGAAGGCGTCGCTCACGAAGCTCTCCCCGGGTGTCCTCGATGCCGCCTACGGGTACGGCATCCGCGCCGTCGCCTACGATGGGGCCGCGGGTCCTGTCCTGCCCATCGGAGAAGTTGCGGCGACCAAGGGGGCGCGGGTTCTCATCGGCTCCACCTCCGAAGCAAGTGGTGGCGACACCTCTGAGCTGGGCGAAACCTACCTCGCCACCGGTCACAAGGCGGTCGGCACCGAGGGCGACCAGCTCTCCGCCACCTTCTCCTCTGAGCCGACGCCCACTGTGGGCGACAACCTCCCCGTCGAGATTCTGGCGTCCCTCCCCGACTGGGACAAGGACGACTACAAGGAGGAAATCGACATGCGCGGGGCGGAGGACGTAAGCACGTCCGGGCGCTCTTACTTCCGCTCCACACTCAGCGATATCGGCATAGACCTGACCACTGATTGGTGCGTTCAGGCCGCTTTCCGATACCAGAGTCCGGCATCTCTCAGTTGGGACGGCTGGGAGGCGTTCCCCATCGTCGGACTCCAGCCGCCCTCCACTCCTCAGGCAGGCGGGACCGGCGGCAACATCACTAACGCCTCCTTTTGCGCCTTTATCACCGAGGGCCATGACCTCCCGACCAGTGGCGAGGGAGGTAGCTACGGCACACCCGCCAACCCCCGCTTGGTCGTGGGTTTTTCTCGCCAGGAGTACGATATTTCCTATATGGGCGGTCCGTTAGAGGCCGACCGCTGGCACACGAACTACATTCCCATCACCTTTAGCAGTGACAGTAATGTTGGCTGGACACCAGGTAATGACTATGTGTGCTACTTTATACGCCGAGGTCGAGACTTCATCTGCTATGTGAACGACCGAACGAACGGAACCTGGACGACGATGGCTGCCAGGCAGATGGATGCGCTGGCCGCGGTGGACACCTATGGACCTGACACCCGTGACGCCATCGCCACATACACGGGCACCAACTTCTTTTCAACGACTAACTGGCGCCCCAGGCGGACGAGCCATCGAGCCATGTTCGGATCTTTGGGTGATCGACATACGCGCTTCCCCCTGATTAAATCAACTGGTCAGGTATATCAGGTCGATGGTAACGGAGCCTTTTCAAACTATGTGGACAACAGCCACCCACTGATTTACCCGGCTCCCGCCGACGCGATTTACTGGCACCTCCGCATGTGGGAGCGCAGCCTCTCCCTCGTGGACATCAAGGCCGACGCCCACTTCCGGTTCGCTGCCTTCCCTGGCGAACCCCTAGACACGGACATCCGCTGCGATTTTGCCCCTGTCTTTGAAGATCCCAACGAAACCGACAACGAGCGGCACGATGCGGCCCTGAACATGCCCTGGGAGTTTCGCAATACGCCCACTAGCGCGGCCACATGCGCCCACGCAGCTCAGGACGATTCGAACCTCCAGCCCGCCGTCGCCCCCTTCCTGGAGCTGAACAACGACGGCAACACGCTGGGCGCTGACGGCATCGCGCTCTACTTCACTGAGCTGGGCGATGGCTCCCTCGTACTCCAGGTCGGCACTGATGGTGCGTACACCATCCCCGAGCGCCTCTGGAACCCGCAGACCGCCGACGCCAAGTTCACCAAGACCGTTGACGAGCTGCGGTCCGCTGGAGTCACCCTGAACGATTGGTACTCGGACAACTGGTTCGCCTTCGATGTGGACATCGAGGGCGGCACAGGGTCCAACCGTATCGTCTCCGTGGGACACCTCGCCATCAACGGCGATGTGCCCTTCGACACTTCCATCGGTGGTACGGCAAGTATGTCCGGCTGGTCCACGGGTTACGGCGTCGTCCATGTGGGCGGCTATGCGAACTCTGCGGTGAAGACCAGCACCTCCACCCGCGTCTCCGAGTTCCGTTGGTGGGCGGACGGTCAGGGTCCCGACCTACGCAGAGAAGAAAACTTCGACTACCTCCAGGGTCGAGTGTCCGAAAACGAGTATACTGGTGGAACGAATAATCTGCTGTTCTACGCTCGCTTTCAGCCCGGAGATGTCTCTGGCTCTACCGTGACGAACCTCGGCTCGGCGGGCGACTTCACCCTCCGCGAGAACGCAGAAATCATCGACAACCGCTCGACCGGCGGCGAGAGCGGCGCCCCCACTGTCGCGCTCCCGGCAGTCCCACCGTCGCCGGATGTCGCGGCCATCCAGATCGTTCGCACCGCCGGAATCCCCCCGGTGGACCCGGACAACGAGGACGATGTGCAGAACGCCCTGGAGGCCGCCCGCGGCTCCCAGATGTTCGTGCTTGCGGAGGTTCCGACCGGCACCACGCACATCGTGGACAACACCCCGGACGACGCGCTCGGCCTCCCGGTTGACCGCCTCTCGGGCATCCTCCCGTACACGGTCCAGGATGTCGCAACTTGGCAGGGTCGCCTGGTCCTGCTCGACGACCGGAACACGATTTACTTCAGCACCGACGACAACCGCGAGTCGTTCGATTCCAGCTACAGCATCCCCGCCAGCGGTGGGGGCGATGCGGTCGCTCTCGTGGAGGTGCAGGGCGAGCGGAACCAATCCTTCCTCTTGGTCGCTGGTCGCACCTGGGCCGGGATGCTGGGCGGTTCCCCCGATGCCCCGGTCTGGCGCTCCCTCGGTCCCGGCGCGGGTGCCTGGTCGCCCGACAGCCTGATTAGCTACTCGGGCATGGCGTTCATGTTCAACGGGCGGCTCTGGGCTGTGGCGAACGGCGACGCGGTGGACATCGGCGATCCGGCCCAGGAGTGGCTGCCCACCAATTCGACCGGCTCGCTGGATGTGTGCGGCGACCTCCGCTCGCTCTACATCACGGATACCGGGACTGGCGTCTCAGTCCGCTACCACTTCCCGACGCAGACCTTCAGCGTCGAGGACCGCGCCCTCCGCGTTATCGGCGACTCTCCCGCCGGTGTCGGCACCATCATCCACGCCCAAGGGACGCACTCTCTGGTCGATGCGGCGACCTACGCGGATGACGCTTCCGGCTCTGAGCTGCTGGAATACTCTGGCACCCTCTCTAGCCAGGTCGTCACCCTCACCGCCACCACCGGACTCCTTGACGGCCAGAACTACTGGGTCAAGGATTCTGCGGGCACCATCGAGAGTGGGTCCGCCGCCCTCTCCGGTTCGACGCTCACCTTCGACGGCCTCGGGCTGGCGGACGGTGCCGTTACCGTCTACGTCGCGCCTCCGCTCATCCTGGACACGGGAGCAATCGACGCCGGGGCCGAACGCTCCATCGAGGGCATCCAGACCGAGGTTCTCGCTGGAACCTCCGGGCAGTGGACCGCCGCCTTCTGGGCCAGCCGCACCCCCGGCGACCTGGATGCGGTGTCCGACACCCTCTCCCATGACACTCTTGAGGGCCGGATGGGTTCCGGTCTCAGGGGTCGATTCCACCGCATCGTTGTCCGGCACCTAGGCAACGAAGATGCTTCCCTCTCCATCATCGAACCCCTGACCTAGCATGGTTTTCGACGTCGCCGCGATGGCCGCCCTTTCCCTAGGGTCGGCTGCCCTCAGTTCTAGTTCCGCCAGGCGCGCTGCCAGACGACAGCGTGAGGAGATGCAGCGCCAGAAGGCTGCTCTCCGCCAGTCTGCTGCACAGTCCGCTGCCGAGATTCGGGCTGCTGGCGCGGCTGCCGCCGCCCCCCTGGAGCGTGAGGCGCAGATCCTCCGCGATACGGAGAGCCTCCGCAACCCCATCCTGGAGCAAGCCCTGACCGAGGCCGCCCGAACTCAGGCCGCCCCGATGGTTGCTGAACGGGCTGCGACCGGGATTGACCCGCGGGCTGCTCGATTCCGCATCTTCCAGGAACTCCTTTCTTCTCGCGCCCTGACTGCTCGTGAGAGCGTCCGGGCCGAGCGCACTCAACGCGCCCAGCAAGCTCGTGCCGCGCTGCTGGCCCAGTCCGGTCAGTTCCGCACCCAGGCCGCATCTCAGGCCGCGAGCATCATTCAGTCGGCGGAGGGTCAGGCTGCCGGTATGGCGACTCCGATGGCTCCTAACACGGTTGCGGCGATGATGGGTGGTGCGCTCTCAACCCTGGACAGTCTTAGCGACGAGGATAAGGACGATCTGGACAAGTTCCTCCGCGGCCTGTTTGGTGGTGGCGACGACGACTCCCTCACGGTGCCCAAGACCCCCGAGACCCTCAAGACTCCTGCCTGGATGCGACCAGGTGCTTTCGGTAGTCCGGTGCAAACTCAGGTAGCTAGCCCTGAACTTTTTGAAGCTCTCAAGTTGGGATTCGGCGGCCTGTTTGGGCAGATTAACCCGTTTGGCAGATCCTCTAACCTCATGCTCCCCCCTGCGTGATGCCTGACCTCATTGACCTGATTGACTTCGTGAGTCACAACCCCGACGCATCTCCCGAAGAAGTGGCCGACCACTTTGAGGTGTCGGTCGATTTCGTGCTGGACACTGCGGAACACCTTTTCCGCGACTACTACGGAGACGAGTTCGATGGCTGATCTTGGCGACATCATCGCCCGCGCCGCTACGAACGCTGCCCTCGCGCAGTCGGAGCAGCTCACGGGCATCCCCTTCTTCCAACAGGCTCAGGCTCGGCAGGAGCGCGAGTCGGTGCGGCAGGATCAGGTTGCGGCGAACCTCGCCCGACTGAACGCCGGTATCCGCACTGGCCTCATCAACGAGAAGGATGCCCTCACCGCAGGTACCCCAGAGGAGTTGGCCCGACTGAAAAACTTTGACGACATCTTCAAAGGGTTCGTCAACACGGCCAGCATCGCTCGCACAGAGTCGAAGAACCAAGAGGAGCAGCGCCTCAATGCCATGCGCGTTGCCACTAACGCTGGGGTGAGTGGCGACTACTCAAGCATGAGTACGGAGGAGTTGTATATCCAGGCCGCCGCCACGGACCAGAAACGGGACTCTGAGGCGCGTCAGACCCAGCGGTTCAAGGATGCCTACGCGGCGACCGAGGATGCACTCACGGCGCTGGAGAGTACGGAGAACCCGACCCCGGATCATGCGGCTGCGGTCTCGGCACAGGTCTCGTCGTTCGTGCAGGCGGCGGGCAACCCTGAGTTCGCCCATATGGATGTTAGCGCCTTCGTGAGTTCCCTGAACTCCCGCATCCAACGGGCGGCCAAGACCATCAACAAGAACAAGGATGTCGCCGCCGCTGCGGAGGGCGTCACTCGCAACGATTGGACTGCCCTCGCTCAGTCGGAATACCGCGACGAGGCACTGAAACGGGCCGATGTCGGCATCGCGGTAAAACGCGTGAACGATAACCTCCGCACGATTCAGGGTCTCAGTGAGTTGGACGAAGGAAGTCGCGCCCTTCTCGTGCAGAAGCCTGAGCTGGCCCAGGCATTCGCTATCTTGGACGCCCTGCCCAAGGGATCGCAGAACGCCCTGACTCTCCTGAACGACAATCCGGGACTCCTCCCACAACTCGCGCAGTTCGACTCGGCCAACCTGGCAGAGATGGTGAAGGAAGCCAAGGTGCGCTCGACCGTTCCCGACCTGGTCGATACCCAGGTCGGCATCTACAAGGCAGCGCAGGGTAGTCTGCCCCCCACCCATCCCCTCTACGACATCCTGGAAGGCGCCATCTCGACACAAGCCATGGATGTGGTGCGCAATCCCGACGGCACCTACCGCCCCATCCTCTCTCCTGACGCGAAAGACCCGGTGCAAGAAGCGCTCCAGTACCTCCAGGACAACACGAAATCCGTCAGCGACCGCTACCGACTGGCCTACACGATGGGCCGCGGCGGGGTGGGCGGTGTCACCCCTACCGCCGCGCAGGAGAAGATCTTCCTCAAGTTCGAGGAGGAGTTGTTCGGTCGCCTGGGAGCGCCGGACCAGGAGGCCATTGAGATTGACACTTTCGACGACAACAAGGCGCAGTTCCTTGCTCCGTTCAAAGGTGTGCTTGAGTCGGGCAAGATGTCTCATCTGGGAAAGGGCGGCCTCAACCCGGACATTCGCAATAACGGGCGCGAGGCCGTCACCGGACGCGCCTCCGCGACCATCATCGAGCAACAGATCACGAAACTGTCCGAGCAAGCGGCCACTACGACGGACAGCTCGGCCTCTACTCTCCTGGGCCGTCGCATCAAGTTGCTGGAGGAGCGGAAGGAAGAAGCCCTCATGCGCGAGGGTGCCCTCTCTGTCCTGAACGACACCTTCACCGCGTTCTACACCAGCACCAAGACGGGCGAATCCCTGGCTACTGATGTGATCGAACGCTTCAAGGGTGACCTCGGCATCCGGATGGGCTTCGACTCCGAGACTCTTCCGGGCGAGGTGGCATTCAAAGAGGCCATGGACCGCGCGGGCGACGATGTTGTTGAGCAGCGAGCCGCCATCGCGGGCTTTATCGGCAAGGCATTCCATCAGCAGGACCCCGAGCTGGTCAAGGTGCTTGAGAACTACATCGACATCCTGGAGACCGCCGAGGAGGAGATGTTCAGTGGAGTTCGCGGATTCGCCCGCCCTCGCGATTATGAAATCACGGGGTTCGAAATGGCAGGCTTCGACCCAAGGCGCCCCATTGGCTCTGGTTCCGCGATGGTTAGTGCGGTCGAGCGGAAAGGCGGCATCACACTCGACAACGTGACGGTCAAAATCCCGAAGAAGCGTCGCCTAGATGCTGACTACGTACTCCCCCTGGTCATAATCTCCGCCCTTCGCTAAATGTCTGCCTTCTCCTCTGCCCTGACCGGCTTTGAGCGGTTCTGGAATAGCAGCTTCGGTCTGCCCCAGCAGCTCATTTTCCGTGCCCTCCGCGTTGCACAGGGGGATGCGTCGTTCTTCGGCGAGCGTGGTTTTGGAGATGCCTCGCTTATCCCCATCCTTGGCGCATTGGATGCGGAGCGGCAGGACGTGGACGCTAGGGAGATGGTTCAGCAAATGAACAAAATCCCCGGCGTCAATCTGGATGAGGATGGCTTTGCTGCCCAACTGGGCGTCGGGATTGTCACGGACCCCTTGAGCTTCCTTACCTCTGGCCTGACGGCTGGTGGTAAAGCTGCCGCTTCCCTTAGCAAAGGTCTCCGCCACGCTCGCATCGGAACAGAGGCGGAAGCTCTTGCGCTCGGGAAACAGGGACTAGCCACCAAGCTGGACAAGGTGTTGGCCGCCCCTCCCGGCTCCATGCGAGGCAAACAGCGGCGCATGGTCAAGATGGCCCGCAAAGCCCTGGACGACATCGAGGGCGATGATTTGCTGTCCGCCATGAAGGAGACGGCCAAGCGCGAGCAGTTGATTGCTGCCCCCATCATCGGCGCACTCGGCCCCAAGAAGCGGGTGTCGGACAACTACAGATCCTGGTTCCAGCTCCTGCGCGACAAGTCCGGCGCGAACACCGCCGCCGCATGGATTGCGTCTGGCCCTCTCCAGGGTGTCCCGGCCATTCGTCAGATTACCGGGGCCATCGCTGGCACGGCTGCGGGTGTCCGCTACGCCGGACACGCTGCCCGCGCCATCAAGCTGAACGAGGCTGCCGCGAAGGGCGAACTCCCTGAGCTGGCCGACTTCCTGAACGGCACCTCCACGTTGGCCGAAAAGCTGGGCACTGCGACTACTGCGCGACAGACAGCGGACGGCATTATTACCGCGGCTCAGAATGGGGATGCGCGGCGGTTCGCCAGCAAGGTTCTTGGTCGGGCGCGAATGAGGGGCATCTACGACGAGGCTGGCGTTCAAAGCGCCCTCGACGAAGCCCTTGAGCGGTTGGGTGTCGAGAGCATGGACGAGGTTACGCCCGCCGCGCTTGAGGAGTTCACCCGCCGCCACGAAGTCAGTGCTGCTCGACTCGATGAGTTGTCCTCTCGGTTTGACTTCACTAAGAAGTTTGAGGAGGCGGAGGAAGTCCGCAAGCTGGGCAAGGGTGCCGACCTCGGATTCCGCCTCGGACGCAAAATCGAGATGGGTCGTCGCAAGATGTTCGTGTCGGACGCCGCCGCAGCAAAGGAGTTCGACGAGGCGGTGAAGGACATTCGTTCTCTGAACGCTCGGAACACTCAGCGAATTGCAGCTCTTGCGGAGGAGGGGGCCAAGCTAACTAAGATTGATGCCGAAGCACTCGGCATGAGCGTGGAGGATACGGAAGCTCTACAACGCGCCATCCTGGAGATGGACACGATGGACCAGGAGCTGCTGTCGATTGCAGAAAACCCCTTCAACACCGGCGCGCGAATTGAGTCGTTTGTCCTTCGCCTAGATTCTTCCGTCAAACTTCTTGCCCAAAGACTTGCCCCCCTCGCGGGCAAGTCCTCGGATGAAGTTGCGGAGATGGCCGAACACCTAGTAAGGTCTCGGGGACTTGGCCTGTTCGACGGCCTCCAGTTTGAGGGCACCTTTTCTGGCCCTGCTAAACTCAAGAGGGTGGACCCTGCAAAGGCTCCGGGAGGCGTTAAGCACAACCGCCACGTCGTCACCGCCGGATCCTATGAGGGCCGCTACCTCGGACACCTGACTGACCGCCAGCTCAGGAAGGTCCGCTCCCGCCTTGAGTCTAAAGCAAGGCGAAAGCTCACCGAGGACGAAGTTCGTCTCCGCGTCCAGCGCGACCCGGAACTGGTGGGCGCGGCTAAGTCCCTGGAAGTTACTTCCGAGGAGATGGTCGAACTCGCCCGCCGCCGCGGAACCAAGGGTTTCCCCCGACTCAAGCGCCTTGAACTGGACGAGATGGAGCGCAACATGGCGGGCTTTGCGGCAAACGGCGTGTATCGCTCGCTGAAGTTTAAGGACAAAGCTGCTCTGGTCACTCGCCTCCTCAAGGGGGGCAAGGTGCGTAAGGATTTGGCCGATGCTGCCCGCGAACTGAAGCCGCTGATAACGCTGCTTCGGAGCAAGAACTTCAAGGATGTCGATGATGTGATGGACCTCCTGACCCTGGCTCGCGGTAAGCGCATCCAACGACTCGCACCCGGTGTCCAACTGAACGAGCTGGCCCGACCCCTCCTGAACCTCGCCAACAAGACCGTCCGCCAGCTCGACCAGCCCATCTTCGACAAGAGGCTGCTGTCGAAGGGCGAGCTGAAGGACTACAACGAGGCATCCTCCCTCTACGAACTGCGGAAGGCGGATGTAAAGCCAGAGCCTCGTGTCTCTGCATCGCGCACAACGACGACTGAGCATGCGCCTGCCCGAGATTTTGAGGGGGTGACTGCGAAGATTGATGTCGATGGGGAGACCATCCCCGTTGAGATGTCCCCCCTGGTCGAAACCATGGGGCGAATCATGGTTATGCGGAAGGAGCTAGAGCGCGTGGCAAGGCGAACCGGGAATCCCTCCCCCGCTCTGCTGGCCGAACTAGCGACGGAAACCGGGCGGCTATCCTCACAGGTAGTTGACCCCATCAAGGCAGCCTTGCGGGCTGCGGGGGCCGGACGCAGCTTTGAGTTCTTGGACGGGATCCGCAAAGAAATCCTGATTGAGGCGACCGAGAGCGGAGTCATGGGGCCGGATTCCCCGCTGGCTTACCTAGGCAGAATCTACTCCAGGGACGAACTCCAAGCCCTAGACAACATCCTCGGAAAAACGGAAGTGGTCAACGCCATTGACTCGGCGCTTCCGAAGATGAGTTCAATGTTCCGCCGCTCCGCTGACGCTATGAGCCTTGAGGAGTTGAACCAAGTCCATCAGGCTGTTGTCGATGCCGGTCACACACAGACTGCGGACCTCCTCAAGACGCGTATGGAGGCTATGGGTCTCCGACCGGGGCGCTACGAGGAGGCTCCCCTGACCGCTCTCCTGACTCGTCTGGGCCAAGCTCAACAGCGCCAGACCGGAGCTTCAGTGGTTCAGGACATGTTGGATGTGGCCGCCAAGGAAGGAACCGTTGTTGGCGGCAAGGTCGTGCGAGTTGTCACTAGAGCTGGCACTGCTCGGGAAGGCCAAGTCAAGCGAGTGGCCGGTCGGAAAGGTGTCAAGCGAGCGGATGACGAGACTGTCGAGATTGTCGATCGCCCGGTTGAGCAGCCGATTACTGCCGTCGTCATTGAAGACCATACAGGACGGGAAATCTCCATCCCTGCCGAGGAGTTTGGTTTGCGCGTGTCCGGCATGAAGCTGGGCAAGTTGGATTATGAGGAAGGTGGCAAGGCGGTTCACAAAGCGTTTGGCCGTCGATCGGGCCAAGGCGGTCGCATCAACGAAGCGGAGCAGTTCGGGGTCGGCGGACCCCTAGACCGTGCGACGCTTGAAAGTTTGAACGGCGAGTACGTTATCCTGGGCGAGCAAAACTCTTGGCGCGGGATGTTCGACGGTTTCGCAAAGCAGTGGGATGAGGGACCGGCAGCCCTACTGGCCGCAGACGGTGCCATCTCCCTGATGAAGCGATTCCAGACCACCTTCCGCCCGGTCTTCCACATGATGAACGTGCTGGGCGCTTACCCAATGGCGATGACCGCAGGGGCCACCCCGAAGTCGCTGGCTCTAGGTACGGCGACCACGATGCGATTCCTGGCCGGTGGTCAAGATAAGGCGCGGTGGTACGAGCGGTACTCCACCCTGATGGGAGATGGAAAAGTTGGCATCCGCGACAGGTTTACTGGCGGGGCTGCTACCACTACTGTTCGCCGCAGCGGTCCTGGAGGTATTCGCACCACCGAGGAAGCGGCAGAGGCGGCGGGAGTGACTGCCGAGGACTTGCTGTTCCACACGGCAGATGGTGGCGTTGAAGATCTAGGGGAAACTCTGGATGCCTGGGAGCGTCACAACCTGTTCACCGGGTTTACTGCCGAGGGTCTTCGCGGCGCATCCACCGCTCCCGAGCGACTCCGACTAGTTCGCGAATCGATGATCAACCCTAAAGCGCCGGGGGCCATACTTCGCAAGGGACTAGATAGCATCAGCGACACCACTGAGGGTAGTGAGAACTTTGCTCGCATGATGACCTACTTCTCCCTGCGCCATGCGGGACAGTCGGCGGATGAGGCGGCGAGGAACACGCTAATGGCGATGGTGCCGTACCACGACTTGACCCAGTTTGAGCGGGTGGCGATGAAGCGGGCCTTTACGTACTACAGCTTTCCGCGCCACTACACGGGACAGGCGTTCCGGTACTTTGCCAACCGTCCCGATGTCGCCTCTCGCTACGCTCATGCCATCACGGCTGAAGGTGGCGTGGTCGAGCGAGATGGGCGACTCGTTGTGGACACCAAAGCTGGGCGACTGAATGTTGGACGCCTCGATCCGAACCTGGAGGCGCTCGGCGTTCTCAAGGCGTTCGGGGAAGTCTTTACAAACACCGCCGCCGCGCTGGGACACGACGAAGCAGCCGCTATTGTGCGGGAACAGGAGGCGACCGGACGGAAAACTCCCTTCCCCATTGAGCCGGGTGCGCCAGCGACCATACTTGCAAACCTAGCTCAAGCCGACGTGGGCGGAGCTATCACGGAAGCTGGAGAGGCGTTCTGGATTTCGCGGTACTTTATGGACGAGGGCGACCCCCTGAAAGAGACCAGCCCACTAACTAAGCTGGAAGAATCTCTCTTTAACCCGTTCAAAGAACTGCGCCCAGAACACACGCGCCGCGTTGTCGTGGCCCGCTACAACCAACTCAAACGCACCCTACAGCGCAAGCTCCAGACTCACGAGAATGACCCGGACCTGGTCCGGCTCTATACCGAGGAGCTTAATCGAGTAGAGAAAGCACTGACTGCCCAACTCGAGGGCAAGTGATGACCAACCCCGACCTTCCCCAGCGACACGCCCCGAACATCACCGACATCCTGGTGTGGGCGTTACTCGGAATCATCTCCTGGAATGTCGCCACCGCCGTCTCCGAACTGCGGGCACTCCGGGAAGATTACACTAACCACATCATCGAGTCGCACAGCCGACTGTCCATCCTTGAATCGCAGTAGTCTTGCCGTCCTGCTGCTGCTCACTCCCTCCTGTGGGATGTTCAGCCCGGACCCTTACCAGCCCCCAGCGACTGGCCCGCGCCTTTCGACTCCGGGGGCAACCGACCCTCTAACCTCGACCGCCGCGAACTGGACCGCGCTCCTGAGCCAGTGGTGGTGGATGAGCCTGTTGCTTCTCGTTTTCCTGCCACAAGTTCGGGAGCCAGTAGCCGCCTTCTGGTCATCGGTGTTTTCTGCTTTGTCGGTGCCCTTCTTGTGGGTGCGCTCTTGGTGGGACCAGAAGACAAATAAGTAATGCTCAGTCTAGTCATTCCCGATGTCCACGCGCCCTTCCACTGCAAACGCTCCTGGAAGTACCTCCTGCGCCTACTGGACGACACCGCCCCCGAGGAAATCGTCATCCTCGGGGACTTCTTTGACCTCCACGCGCTGACCACGCACCGCCAGGATCCGCGCTGGCAGGACAACCTGGAGCGAGAACTGAACAGCGGCGCAAAGCTGCTCGCCCAGCTCCGGGACCACGCGAAGGATGCCCGGATCCGCTACATCCAGGGCAACCACGAGGACCGCTGGAACCGCTACGTCAGCGGGCGCATCCCGGCGATGCGACTCATCGGCGTGGATCTTCCGCGCTATGTTGACCTCGCCTCCCTGGACATCCAGTGGATTGAGGACGCCCGCAAGACTGCGGTGCGAGTCCCCTGCGGTCAGGGCAAGAAGGTCCGCTGCTTCCACGGCCACGAGGTCAAGGGGCGGCTCCGACTGGCCGAGCGCCTCGCCGAGCAGACGGGGGAGAACATCCACATCGGCCACACGCACAAGCTCGCCGGCCCCATCGCCGTCAAGGTTGGGGGCAAGGAGCTGTTCGCGGTCGAGGGCGGTCATCTCGCCAACGATAAGCACGGCGTGTTCGACTACGCTGGACTGGCCCCGAACTGGCGGAAGGCGCTGGCCCTGTACGACAGCAACCGGAAAGATACTCCCTACCCGTACCTTGTGTGGCCGCGGTAGGGCACTATAATGCACCCATGCCCCGAGTCCTAGCATTCGACCCAGGCTACCGGAACCTCGGAATCGCAGTCGCTGAACCGGGGCGTCTCATCCACGCCGAGACGCTCCTGGTCGGCTCCCCCAAGGCTCCGCTCAAGTGGGGCGCACGGATTCTCGACCACCTGGACGAGCTGCGGATTCAGTACGGACCCTTCGATGCGGTGGTGTTTGAGACGCCCCCGATGATCCCGAAGAACGTCAAGACCTCGGCGCTCCTCTGGCATGTGATGGGGGCCGTCACCACCTGGTCGGCGTCGAACGGATACCCGGTGTGGGACATCATGCCGCAGAAACTCAAGCGCCACTGCTGTCGGGTTCTTGGGATGCCGTGGAACCCCAAGTCTCAGCCCTCCAAGACGGTCGTAAAGCAAGCCGTCCTCGCCGCCTACCACACTGATGAGTCTTCCCGCCCTCGTGACGACCACGCCGACGACGCAGCTCTCGCAGCGGACGCCTGGTTCGCTAAAAACGCTGGATGAGTTGGCGATAGAGCGGTTCGGCGATCCGTCCACTCTAGCCACCAGCGGGGTTACCGTCCTTGAGCTGGCCCAGCGTTACGCCGGCGAGTTCGGAGTTGGCGACCTGTTCGGCGAGCATCCCGACGTGACCACTATCTCAGTGGTCGTCGCCTCCTCGCGCATGGAACAAGCTCCTGTACGGAATCGAGAAGGACAAGGAGCGGCTGATGGAGGACAGCGGCATGGACTACGCTGAGGCCACCTTCAACATAGCGAAAGGCGGCGCACACGAGAAGGTGTGGGCCGCCCTGGATCGCCTTGACCGGCGCGTGAATGCTTACCAGTCGTCGCTCGGGAAGGTAGCTGCCAGGATTATAGGCGAGCCAACTGACGAGTGATTCGGGCGAGTCGCCGGAACAGGCGCTCGTGTTCTAGCTGAAGGACAACGCGGCCCTCAAAGGGCAGGAACGGCTGGCGGTACTTCATCGCTCGCACAGGTGGCGGACGGGGCAGAACTCGCGGCAGTAGAACGAGGAGCCGTGGCGCTCGTGGAACTCGGGGCCGGGATCGTCGCCCTCAAACCTGTCCGCAAGGATTCGTTGTAGGCGCTCACGCTCCTCCGCCAGCCGGGTCTGCGGAATCTGGCGGACGTGCAAGCCCTGACGCTGTGCGCCGGGGTTGTTGCGGTTGACCGCGGCCAGGAAGGTGGCGTCGTAAGCGTCGCCCCCATCCGAGTAGACCGCGAGCTGGGACATGTAGCCGAACCCGTCCGGCTTATTCCAGAACTCCGAGGTGCCGTAGTTCCGGTAGCCCGTCTCGTTGCTGGACTTCACATCGACCAGGACGGAGTGACCAGCCGAGTCCGGCCACCCTCCCGCACCCGGCTCGCGGCGAATCACGAGGTCGGTGTGGCCCTGCTTGGCGAAGAACCCGGAGCCGTCGTCCTCGGGCCACCAGTCAGGAAGTTGGCGGGTATGCTCGACCTCCATCGTGAAGCCCTCGGGCAGCCCCTTCTCGATGCACGAGTAGACGAAGCCGTGCAGGAGGTGACCGATGGCCCAGGTAATCCTGGCGCTCTGGTTCGGCTCTCCCCGCGCCTCGCTTCCGTGCTTCCGAACCAGCCAGCCCTGCCGTGCGCAGGAGAGGTTGGTGGAGGGGCGGACAATCGGGCCGCTATCTTCGTCGCCCCTGGACTCCCAGCACGAGCCGATGCTCGCCAGGGTGTCCTTCATGTAGGCGTCGAACGCAGCCGGGTCAGTGGTGGCGCGACCCTCCTTGAACCAGGAGTCAATCGCATGGGACCAGATGGTGTAGTTGCTCATGGGTGGGGTGGGCAGTTGGTATCGCGGATGCCCAGCCGCGTTGGAACGCATGGAGAATGCGGAGTAGTAGAGTGGGCCAGTTTAACGTCGTGGCCCAGGACTCCCCATGAACTCTACTGCTTAAGGCAGGGCGTGTAAGCGTAGGCCGCGTACTTACCCTTGCCGTTCGGACTCGGCTCGTGCGACACGAAGATGTTGACGCGACGACCGATCAGGTCCTTCAGGTTGGAATCGGACATACGAGCGGCGATGGTTTCTTCGTCCAGCTCCTTAGCCTCACCCTCCTGGATGGCGGCACTCCACAGGGCGCGGAGGCCAGAACGCGGACCCATCTTCTTGGACCGCTTGATGAACTTCGTCAGGTCCACGTCCTTGTCAGGGCACACGAACTTGAACTGGTAGCGAGCCACTTCGTTCTCGTCGAAGTACGGACTCTCGGGGTCCGGCGCGTAGGCCGTGATGTCGTCGATCAGGACGTTCTGGTAGAAGCCAGTCGGGACGAGTTCCTTCTTACCCTGGGCCTCGTCGAGGGTCGGGCTGAAGTCGAGAAGAGAAGGGTCAGAGTCAGTCATTTTCTTGAACTTTTAGGTGTTCGGGAATCGAGGATTCGTTTGGGTTAGTCGGTTGTGAAACCTGGAGCAGTTGTTCCAGGACACTGACCGACCCGCTCGCCGTGCCGTGAATGATGTCGTGCAGATTCTTGAGGGCTGCACTCAGCTTCACGAGGCTATCGGGGTCGGCGGTCATCATAGCCTTCATCACCTTCTCGTAGATGAGCTTGGGGGTCGGGCTACTAGGATCGTTCGACATTAGTGTACATCCGCCCAGCGTTCTCCTTCCCCTCCATCGCAGTCGAATCGGACTGATCCGAGCGCATCCGGGAAGGTGTTCTGCGCGGCGTCGGACATGATTCTAGCCACGTCGGAACCCCGCATCAAGGGATTCTGACAAATAATCTCGTCGTGAACCACGAGAATCGGCTCCGCTCCAGCCTCGTCCAGGGCGACAAGGGCCGAGCGCATCAGCTCTGCGGCGGTCCCCTGCACCTCCTGGCTCACAGCCGGAAGCGTACTCTCGTCGGCGGTGAACACCCGCGTCCTGCCGCTCAGGGTGCGGACAACGCGCTGGGTGCTGGCCTTCGACCACACCCCCTCCATCCATTCGTGGAGCCGGGGCAGTCCCTTCCGGTGGTCGTCAATCCAGCGCCGAGCAGTCTCCAGGTCCGAGCGCAGTTCCAGGCTCAGTCGCTTGGCCTTCATGCCGTTCAGGATGCCGAAGTTGATGGCCTTCGCGCCGAACCGCTGGCTCTCGGTTACCTGTTCAAAGGGGATTCCGAGGGCCGAGGCTGCGGTTTCGGTGTGCGGGTCGCGCCCCGAAGCGAACGCCTCAAGCAGCGTATCCTCCCCGCTCAGTGCAGCGGCGACTCGCAGCTCCACCTGGCTGAAGTCCGCGCCGCAGACATAGCCGCCTCTCGATCCGAACATCCCCCGAGCCGCAGGACCGAGAACCTTGTCGCGCTTCGGAGCCTGTTGGAGCGGCGGGTCGCTGTAACTGAAGCGCCCAGTCCGAGCGCCGGTCGTGCGGACAGATGGGTAGATCATTCCGTCGTGGGTGCGGAAGCCTCGGAGGTTGGCGACCAGTCCGTACCCCAGCTTGTGTCCGGTGCGGGCGCTCAGGAGGGCAAGCACCCGCTCGTCGCCAGCTTCCGCCAGTCGCCGAAGTGCTTGCGCGTCCGTCTTCCACCAGCCGGACTTCGGGTTCCGCGCGAGCTTGACCCCGGCCTCGTGGAGCCAGTCGCCCACCTGTTTCGGGGCGTTGATGTTGCCCGTGAACCCGTGCGATGCGAGGGACTGAACCGCCTCCTCGTAGCGACCGAGTGCCAGCCGCTCAAACTTGTGGAGGCCGTCATCGTAGAGCCGGACTCCCCGAGCCTCCATCCGCCGGACCGCATCCTCAGTCCGCCCGTCCATGTGCGCCCAGGGCGACTTCTGGATGTAGTTCCAGAGGTAGGAGGTGAACACGCAGTCATCCCACAGGTACTCGCACAGTTCCGCCTCGTCCATCTCGTGGATGCGGTTCGTCCCCCACTTCTCTGCCGACTTGAGCATCGGCGAGGTCTTGATCTTCTTCCACCCGAGCGACCGCGCCTGTTCGTCCAGGCTCAGGGGCTGCGATGTGCAGCCGTGCGCGAGGTGGAGCATGGTGTCGTCCCACTCCGCGAGGTCCAGGTCGAGGGCCAGCGCGTCGAAGCGTAGGTTGTGGCCGACCAGATGCAGCCCCTCCGCAATCGGACGGATCCCGGCGTCGAACTCCTCCCGCGTCCAGATGAAGCAGTGGTTGGTCCGATGGGGCGTCATGCCAATCCACTCGGCCCGGTGCTGGCCGTTGCGAACCATCAGCCCATTCGTCTCGGTGTCGAGAATCCAGGTGCGGCCAGCCTTCTCGACTGCGCTCCTGAACTGCTCCGGGGTTGCGCCCCGAATGATAGAGGTGGGGGGCTTCTTCACTACAGCATCCCCATCAAGCTCATCGGCACATGGAGCCGCTTCCGCGCCCGAGTCATCGCCACGTACAGCAGCTTCAGGGTCCACGGCTCCTTACGCAGGACGGCGGGGCGCTGCTTGTTCGGCCACGGCAGGAGGAACACATCGTCCGCCTCCGCACCCTTCGCCCCGTGGATGCTGCTCAACCGGAGGGGCGCATCAACGCCGCTCACGACCGGGGTGTTCGCCAGCCCCCACTCCCGGAGCGCCGCACCGACCGAGAAGCGCGAGTGGCCTAGGACCAGGCCGCGAGCTGGGGCGAGTCGATGGTCCCACACCAGCACCTCGGTCGGGTGTTCGGCGGCAAAGGTGTCCGCGCTCCGGTCCCAGTAAGGCGCCAGAATCCGAGCGGCCATGGAGGCGACGGGATCGCCCACTCGCCAGCCCCCAACCAACTGCCGGTGCGTCGCCCCCTTGTCCCGCCACACTGCGGGGAGGGCGGTCAAGGAGGTTCCCTTTGACTCGATGAAGATGGCCTGACCGGGATCGCCGTAGCTGGTCAACTTCCGGGAGACACAGGCCCGCATGCCCGCGTACTCGATGGCGCTAATGTCCTGCGCCTCGTCGATGATGGCCTCCTCGTAGGGGGGCGTGGCGAGGGGCGCACCATCCGCCAGCCACCGGGCCAGCGGGAGGACGTAGCGCAGGGGGCCGACCGGGGGCAGTCGGTCCAGGTCGAACGGCGGCTCGCCCTGCCCGTCCCAGTCGTGGAGGGCCATCGCGGTCCCCTCCCAATCGCTCCGAGGTTTCAGCGACGGAGCCTCGGCCTCGTAGCGTTCAAGGGCCGGGTCGGCGCTGTTGTAGATGGGGCGGGTCTGGTAGGCGACCGACTCGCGACCGCTCCTGCCCTGCGTTTTGCTGTAGTGCTGGGCGTGGGGCCAAGTCAGGCTGTAGATTGTGCCGGCAACCCCGCCCCGCTGGCGCACCTCCTGAGCCGCAGCCCTGGTGTAGGTGGCAACGGGAACCCCCGGCTCAAGTGAGCGGAGGATTGTTGTCGTCTTGCCTGTGCCTGGGGGGCCATCGACGACGAATCGCTCGACGGCCCCACCCTCCGCTAGTCTCTCCGCTTCATCCACGCGGGCAGCTTATCAAAGTACCGCGCGGCAATCAAGGCTCCGAGGACTAGTCCGGTAAAGAAGGGGAGAATGATCATCAGGTCAGGTGTTTGGCGAGGAACTTTCTACAGGCCAGGTAGGCCAGCTCAGTGCCGGTGCTGGGGCTGATCGCGTGGGCGAACTCACGAATCACTTGGAACTCCACCTCCGCGCCACGCTTCCGCATCCCGGCGACAAAGGTTTCGCACTGGTTGCGCGGGATGGTGGTGTCGTCCTCGCCCCACACGACTAGGTACTTCGTGGTCGTCGGGAGCTGGTCGAGTTTGCTGTTTACCGAGCGAGCCTTCAGAAGTTCCTGGTCCCGGCTGCTCAACTCGCTCCAGGTGTCGGTGTTGGCCCCGGCGAACCCAGGGATGTCTGCGATGATGGTGGCGCGGGTCGCGTCGTCGAAGGCGTCGTAGTCCGCCGTGTCCAGGAGCGGCGAGCGGAGGATGCAGACATCGGGGGTCAGACCGCGAGCCATCGCCAGCCCCGCCATCATGCCGCCGCGGGAGTCGCCCCAGATGACACGCTGCGAGTCGCCCGTGTCGTACAGCTCCAGGGCCGCCGAGTAAATCTGAATGACATCCTCGACATCCGCGCCGCCGAACTCGTCGGTGCCGCTCGACGCCGTGCCGCCGTTCCAGGAGCCGCCGCCCTCTCGGTAGTCGGGCATGACGACGGTGTACGTGCTGGGTCCTCCTGCGCTGGAGTCATCCCACAACACCGGGGCGGAATACCCAGTCTCGCAGATTCCAACAACGCCTTGGTTGCCGATAACTTTATTATCAGTGATGCTGCCCCCAGCACCCCCGCCGCGGAGCATGATGATTAGGGGACCCGCCGGACCACCGGAAGTTGTGTAAAACGCCAGCCCGTACTGGGTGATGTTGTCGATGTCCCCGGTCCACTCCTGGGCCGTGGTGTTGGTGGTGCCGTGGACAGCGCCAGCAGCAGGGGAGTAAGTGGATGCGGTGAGGATTCCCATGGTGCGGGCATTATAGTGCCCCGCCCCCGCATGTCAAGTTATATATAACGAAAAGACCCCGCTCCTGGTCAGGGGAGCGGGGCCGCTGTCAGTTGGGCGGGGGTATGTGGCCCTTACATTCGAAGCAGTATAGGGCCAGCGACTTGTTGCGGGCGCCAAGCACCCTGAACATCCGCCCTCCCGTCTCGCAGTACGGACAGCTCTCGGTTCGTACCCGGAGCCAAGCGTTCGCGGTGTCCAGGGAGAAGTCCTTGGGGAACGGACACTTCCGCTCCCCGTGGCCGATGGATCCGCAGCGGGGACAAGTGGCGGGGCGGATTTCAGTCACCGATGCGACTCCCAATCCAGCGCATGACCGGGACGGCCATGCTGTTGCCGAGAGCCTTGTAGCGTGGGCCATCGGGGCAGTCCTCGGGTGCCTTGCCCTTCCACGGGATGCGGGTGTAATCGTCGGGGAAGCCCTGAAGGCGCTCGCACTCGATGGGGGTGAGGCGGCGGACGGCGTAGTCATGCTGGCGAGCGTCGAAGGCCACCGCCGGGGGATGCGCCCCCGCAGCCAACGGGTGTACCGGGTCGCCCTCCTTCGGGCTGCTGTAGTTGCCAGGGCTGGTGACTTGGGTGGTGTCGAAGGGCAGGGGAGCAAACAGAGTCTGGTCCCCACCAGTCGCCAGCGTGAAACTCTGGTCTTCCCCTACGAGCGGTCCCTTCCCTCCGCCTTCGCAGCCAGCGCGGATTTTAAGGACGGCGGGAATCAGGGTCTCGCTTTCGGCGTCGAAGCGTCCAGCGGCTCCTCGTCCGTTGAGAGCGTGCGCGACCGGAGCGCCTCCTCGAGTGCCGGGGGAAGTGCCTTCCCCCGCTTCTCGGCTCGTCGGAGAATCCCCGCACAGGCTTTCGCGCTCAAATAGAATCTCGCGCGGACCTCGCTCGGCGGCTGGAGAACATCCGACAAAGAACACTCTCTTGCGTCGCTGGGCGAGTCCGAACATCGCAGCGTCCAGCACTCGCCATCCTCCACGATACCCGAGTTGAGCCACCGCCCCGACAAAGGAGCCAAAGTCCCGTCCTCCTGAGCTGGACAATACACCGGGTACATTTTCCCAGACAAAGTAGCGGGGGCGGATTGTGTCCACCAGTCCAAGAAAGGCGAGGGCGAGGTTGCCGCGAGGGTCCTCCATGCCTCCGCGTAGGCCAGCCACCGAGAACGACTGGCACGGCGTTCCTCCCACAATGAGGTCCACGGATCCGTTGTATTTGCTTCCATCGATTTGCGTCATGTCGCCCAGGTTTGGAACATCCGGGTAGTGCTGGGCCAACACGGCGGACGGGAACGGCTCGACCTCGCTGAACGCGACCGGCTCCCAGCCAAGGGGATGCCACGCCGCAGTTGCGGCTTCGATGCCGCTGCACACGGACAGGTACCTCACCGCTCCAACCAATCCGCCAGCGCCAGCGCAGCCACCCGTCCCAGGGCGCACTCGTTCTCGGGCATGTGCGGGATGACCTCCTCGCGCCGGACCCGGAGCCAGATGCTGAGTGAGCAGGCGGCGAGGTCGTGGCACAGGAACATCTCGTCCGTCTGCGCGATGACGGGGGCGGGCTGCGCGTCCGAGCGGATGAGGTCAGCGGCCCGGCGAATCATGTCGGCCAGGTCGTCCAACTCACGGCCCTGCACGAACGGCAGCTCGTTAGGGTACATGGCGTTGGCGTTGATGTGGACCTCCTTGCTCCCGTTTGCGCGGACGTAGCACGAGACATAGATCTCGTCGTTGGGGTCGAGTTCGCTCTTGAGGGTCTGGTGGAGTTTGTTGCTCATGGGTGGGCTATTGTATCTGGGCTGGCTCACGGTCGCAACCTGTTCCACCACATCGAGCGGGTGACGCGCCCAGTCGGGGCCTTCCATGTGGGGTCCCAGAAGCCTCCATCACGGAGCGCGAGCAGGGAGTTGTGTGGAGCGCCGGACGCCTTCACGAAGTCGATGCCCCTGAACAGCGTTACGGGGATGTCGGCCTTGTGCGCCTCGATGACCAGATCGCGGCACCACAGGCCAGCGTTCTCCATCAGAATGTCCCCCCGGTTCGGGCGGGCCTCCGTGTTGAAGCCCCAGTGAGCCTCGGTGATGATGAACTGCTGGGTCGGGAACCAGCGCCGAAGGAGGGGGATATGCTTCTTGGGTTCAAAGCCCCAATCCCCGTAAGCATGGAAGGCGATAGGAAGTCGCTTTTCATTCCGGCGAGCCATGTAGACTGCGGACGCCACCCCCGCATCATCCTCAAGCACGGTGGCCGACGAGTAGCTACTTCCGCTCAGGCCGTCGCCCACTCCGGTCCCGTTCCCCACAGCTAGGGTGGCGAGCGGGTAGTAAAGTCGGAGTTCTTGGAGACCAAGCGCCCCAAGGTCGGGGAGGGCAGCCGGGTTGACCCGGATGTGGAAGCCGAAGTTGGCGTCGGTGGCCTCCGCGTACCACTTAGCGAGGCGGGGGAGGTCACGGGCCGGGCGCTCGATGATGAAGGTGACGATCGGCGGCCAGTTGTCGGGGGCCACGGAGACGCCGCCGAAGAACTTGAGCCAGTAGGCGCAGAAGCCGTCGGGATCGCGCTGGTCGGTGTTGACGCAGAAGCCGGGAATGGTGGGTAGGTTACTCATTGGAGTGGTTTAGTTGTGTGCGAGTGCTTCACACTCAGATGCGGCCATCGTTCCACAGCCGGCGGATGAGTTCAAGGATGCCCTCGCGGTCAAGCTCGGGCGGGACGGTGACGACGTGTTCCCCACGCCAGCGCACGTAGCACTTGCCGCTGGGGGACTCATCCACGGACCAGTTGAGGCTGGACCCAACCATGCGCTGGATCATCTCGACGCGCTCGCTCGGGTTCGGATTCCAGACGGCAACCGGGCCAATCGGATGCTCGTTCAGCGCACGGCGGAGGGCTTGCGAGGCCATCCGGGCAGCGAACGACTTGGGGCTTGGGTGCTTGTCGTACTCGACCAGCGCCTCGTAGAGGGGCAGGGGGATGACAGCTTTGTTGTGGTCGATTTTCATGGGGCTGATAGTTTATCAGGACTGCCCGACGATTTCAACCGGGACGCGCATCAGTTCACGCGCCACGTAGTCGAGGAGGTCGGGATCGTTCGCCTCGGTCTGAATGTCGGCCAAGTTGAAGGCGAGCAGCTTGCCCTTCGTCACGGACCGGGCCTTGACGAGGCGACGGGCGGCGGCGACGTTCGAACTGCTCAGGTAGAGGGTTTCGACGGCGCGTGGCAGCAGGGCCAGCGACGCGAATGATTCGCTCGGGGGGTTGACCAGGTACGAGTCGGTCTCCCAGCCGGACGCTCTGCCGCCCAAGCGTGGGTGACTCGCCCCTCACGGGCGGCGTCACGGGCCAGGATTCGGAGGCGGTCCCACACAATCTCGCTCGGGGACATTCCGAGGATGTCCACGCCGCGGTCCACCATGACGGCGTAGTGCAGCGCCTTCCTCCACTTGCCGTTGACCCACAGCGGCGACTGGACTACAACGTCCAGCTCGGCCCCGCTGAGTCGGGCCAGCTCGACCAGCAAATCCTCGATGCGAGCCAGGGTGCAGGAGCGGCCACCCTCGGGGCTGGACGGAGAGCCGCCGATGCCGAGGATATACTCCTGCGTCTTACGCTCAGGAGAGAGAACTTCGATGAGCCAGGGCGGCCCACCGAACAGTCGGACGGCCTCCTCCAGCACCTCGGTTGCGGTCGGCACATCGCTGGCAGCCCCGTGCGCCTGTCGGTTGCGGCCACCCTCGGGGCTGGACGGGGAGCCGCCGATGCCGAGGATATACTCCTGCGTCTTACGCTCAGGAGAGAGAACTTCGATGAGCCAGGGCGGCCCACCGAACAGTCGGACGGCCTCCTCCAGCACCTCGGTTGCGGTCGGCACGTCGCTGGCAGCCCCGTGCGCCTGTCGGTTCTTCGACCCGCGCTTCCAGCCGCCGGACACGGCGCTCCGGAACTCCCGGTCGCTGAAGTCTCCGCCCAGCAGCGGCGACACCTTCTCGTGGAGCTGGGCCAGGATCTCGTCGCTCGGGGATTTCCACCCGAGACAGCGCCCGAGGATCTGGCCGAACTGGGCCAGCGTTTCGTTGCGACTGCCATGCGGAATCTCGCCCAGGTTGCCCACCAAATCGAGGAAGTGTTGGGCCTCGGTAGGAAGTTGCTTTTCAACAGGAGCGGCGGGATCATCAAAAATCAGCCGCCGGAACATCGAGACAGGGAATGTCCCCAGCTCCTCGACTGGCGGCATCTCGGGCATGGCGATGTAGTGTCCGATGCCCTTGCCCTTCGACACGGCGACGCTTCCGGGCAGCACGATGAGGGCGCGCATCCCCCGGCTGGCGCGAATCTCTCCGCTCACGCCCGCGATGCTGAACTTGTTGGGCAGCCGCTCGATGTCTCCCATCTCGGGATCCCAGCGCCACCAGAAGTGGTAGCCTCCACTGGCCGAGCGCACCCACGCGGGCATCGGCTCCGACGGGAGGCCGAACGCCGCCCACGCAGCCTCGGGGGTGTCGAGTCCATACAGGTCGGCATCCAGGACGACCAGCGGAACCGGGTCGCCAGCCTGGAGGACGACGCCGTAGCCGGTCGCCGAGTCCTTGGCAACCACGAGCCGACCTAGCAGGGACGCATGACCCAGCGTGGGGTTGGTGAAGTAGTCGCCCCAATCCCTGCCGCCGAGGGCCGACTTGCTGGGCCACTTCCGCCTGTCGCTCAGGGGGAAGACCCAGTAGCCAGCCTCGGCCAGCGCGATGGGGTCGCTGAGAGTTGGAGAACTCATGTCTGGGGGAAGTCGTTGGTGCGCGGACGGCCAACGCGAGGCGAGTCGCCGTAGACGGCCTCGTTCTCATGGGCGATGCGCTCACGGGTTGCCGTGTCAAGCAGGAGGAACGCGCCCAGGGCGTCGAACAGGACGCGAGCGCGGCTCGAATCGTCCTCGGCGACGACCTCCTCAAGGCCAGCCCACAGCTCGACTGAGCGGATCGTGAGCGCGAAGGTGGGGAGGTCGCCCATCTTGACGTTGAGGCTGCCGTTGTCCACGAAGCGGTAGTCCTCGGAGCGGTAGTCGCCCCGGTCGCCGGGGGACAGGCGGACCCACCATGCCAACGCGTGGTACATGATGTTGTTGAGGTTGGCCTTGGCGATTCCGTGGCTGTGGTCGGCGACGACCTGGTGGGCGTCGTTGAAGATGCGCTCGTCGCGCACTCGGAAGGAAACTTGGGTGTTAGAACTCATGATTGAGCAGGAAGGTTATCGAGGACAGAGAGGTACTGCTGGATGTCGGCCAGCGGGAAGTCGAGGACGCCAATCTCGGCGGCCCATCCGCCGAGGGCGACCACGTTGTCGGCGCACCAGCTAATGTCTGGATTGATCCGGCAGAGCATGGTCGGCGGCGTGTCCGTAACCGGGCAGCGCGGCACACGGGGCGGGAGCTGGCGAGCGTCGAGGTCGAAGGGCTGACCCGCACGGGCCGCCCGACGTCGAGCGTTGTTCACCAGCAGCCGCCAAGGGTTGGCCGGGTAGCGGCGGTCGAGGCGCTCGCACTTCTTGCAGTGCGGCTTGAGACCATCGTGCGTGTTCTTGTTCCGATAGAACTCGCTTTCCGGCATCAGGATGTTGCAGCGGGTGCAGCGTTTCACGGGTTCAGGATCTCGTGTTGCAGCCACTCGATGACCAGCCGCAGATTCTCGGCTCGCTCGGCCCACTCGGCGGCGTTCTCCCGCGCTTTCTTCAGGGCGATGTCCAGCTCGGACAGGCTGCGGCCACGGCGGATGCGCTTGGCCTTCCCGCTGATGACGCGGGTGTTGAGCGGCGTGTAACCGGCCTCGGGCAGCACCTTGTCCAGGGATGCCGAGTCATTCGCCATGCCCTTCCTTCCTTTCGGGAGGCTGGTAATCGGGATGCCGAGGACGGGGCAGATGTCGGGCCAGACCAGGGATTCCGGTCCGCGGAGCATGAAAATGTCGTTGTGCAGATCGGCAATCCGGCGCAGATTCCGAACGGACGCTTTCCGGGCGCGTTGGACGAGCTGCTGTTTGCGGCGCTCAGGTAGAGGTTGGGGTTCAGTCATGGGCGATAGTTTATTCGTCCGGGGCGAGCAGTTCAAGCCCCAGATGAGCAGAATATTTTATCGCACAATCGCTCCTGATAGTGCGTCCCTAAATAACAGGTTGAATACGCGTTTTTTGGCCTAAACCCTAGTTAAAACAAGGACTTACGCAAAATTAGGGTAAAACTACCTCGCGCAAAAAGAGGGTTTTTCTGACACCTCCGTGGTAGCAGAAAAAACCGTTTTTACCTCGGGGCGTTTTTACCCTCATTTGTCCTAACCCCACCGAAAACAGGCACTTAACCTACATCGGTGCGTAATCGATCTCCTTAATAAGCGCACCTCTTGCGCCCCTCCCCGCCAGATCTGATATACTCTCCGCACCATGAACCTGTCTCCCCTAATCGCGGCCATCGAATCGCGGCCAGCTTCTGCGCGCCCGCCGGCCATCGCTGCCGCGCTCGCGGACGCTCGATCCGGAGCATTTTCGCCGGACCAGCTGATCGAGGTGCTGGCATGGCTCCAGCTCGACCCGGCGGAGCTGGCCGCCCTCCTGCTCACGAAAAAACCCCACCCCCTGCGCGAGGGGGCGGGGTCGTAGCGGTCACGGCTCGCGCCCAACGAAGCAGGGACGCCCCCAACCTGAGAACGTCCCTTCCTGAGCAGTCCCGGCCAGTCTATTCCGGCCAGTACTCGGGATCCGGCGGCGGCTCGTCGAGGTGCCAGACTGCGCCCTCGCGATCCGTCCTGAGCGATGCCCCGCCGTCGACGTAGAGCAGCCGGGACATTGATTCAAGCAGCTCGTCGAAGTGTTCCCCGCCGAACGCGGCCAGGTCCACGGCCATCTCCTGTGCGAGGTGTCGCAGCTCGGGGTTCCCCTGACAGAACGCCCATGACGCGACCCGAGCAGCGTGCTTCTCCAGGTCGGTGCTATCGCTTACGAGCGTACAGTGCTTCCGCGCCCATTCGTCCAGGCTGCTCATCGCTCGCCCTCCTGCGCCCGATAGTATTCCGGACTTGACCGTCGCTCGCCCTCCCCGAGCGCGTCCTCCAGGGCGGCGACCTTCTCGGCCCCGACGCGCTCCCGGAGTTGTTCCAGGGCGCGGTCCATCTCGGCGCGGATCTGCGCCCCGGGGTCGGCGGCAACGGTGCCGGGAATCTCGTCCTGGCAATCGTTGCACCAGAAGATATCTTCTCCTGGCCTATTCTCGGGCGCGGTCGTGTTCAGGTGCCGCCATTCTGCTATCTCGACGTCGGCGCTGCGGCAGATGGGGCATAGGTGGATGCTGATTTTGTGCATGGTCTAACTCCCCGGCGCAAGTACGAGGAACGCGAGCAGGAACGCCACGATGGCGGCGCACATGATTC
>Ga0208785_1000146_pt1 | contig 30323 bp, 34 predicted proteins | sample DEB08_DNA_2_FD_185499 | JGI IMG/M metagenome (GOLD analysis project Ga0208785, IMG submission 185499) | Aqueous microbial communities from the Delaware River and Bay under freshwater to marine salinity gradient to study organic matter... | ecosystem: Environmental > Aquatic > Marine > Coastal ...
CTCCCTGTTCTTCGACGAAGACTTCGAAGCGCAAAGTCGTCAGCGATGCCTCAAAAAGACGCCAGTCCACCACATCAACGTCACACGTCATGGCCAACCTGACCAAACGGGGGGTGTTCTACGCTATGCCCGGGGTGGGGTATCTTGCGAGTCCAGTCGTTCGAACTCCGCAACCCCTTCTTCTAATTCGCGCTCCATCGCCTCGTCCTCTTCATCATGGTCCTCTGACTCAGTCTTTGAGCGTGGCTTGATTGAGCGGGAAAAATAAAGCCCCGCCTCGAACAGCAGCCAGACCGGGATGGCCAGCATCGTTTGAGAAAAAATGTCGGGCGGCGTCATCAGCATACCGACAATAAACGCACCGACAATAATGTACGGGCGTTTAGCAGAAAGTTTAGCGGGCGTCGTAATCCCCATGCGGACCAGGAGCACCGTGGCTACCGGCACCTCAAACGCTAAACCGAAGGCGAAAAACAGCTTGAGTACAAAGCTCAGATAAGCACTGATATCGGTCATCACCAGCACCCCTTGAGGCGCGGTGCTGGTGAAAAACGCGAAGATCACTGGAAACACAACGAAGTACGCGAACAGGATACCGAGGTAAAAGAGGATGCTGCTAGAGAGCAACAGCGGAATCGTGAGCCGTTTTTCATGCTCGTACAGACCCGGCGCAACAAACGCCCACAATTGGTAGAGTAGATAGGGCATCGCCACTGCTGTCGCGAAAGCAAAAGCAAACTTGAAGGGAACAAAGAACGGCCCATGTGGCTCTGTCGAGATCATGGAGTTCCCCTCAGGTAGCGCGGCCATAAGCGGCATGGCCAGATACTCATAGAGGGTATTAGCGAAAGGCGCTGCGGCGATAAAAAGGACAAGCACCGCGCCCCCGCCACGCATCAGCCGGTCGCGCAATTCCAACAGGTGCGACATGAACGTCGCACCCTGCATATCCGGACGATTTGCGGAGTCGTTCACTGGCAGACCAGGGCTTAGGCAGTGCCAGTTTTTTCGTTAACGTCTTGGTTCAGGGTCTTCGCCGATTCTTTTATAGAGTCGACGACATCGCCCATAGCGTCGTCATTTTTGACCGTGTTCGCCGCTTGCGAGATCTCATTCTTCACGTTGGTCATCTCATCGCCAAGCTTGCGCATATCGGCGAGCTCGCTTTCACGAATTTCTCGATCGATATCTGATTTCACATCCGCAACCATGCGCCGCGCGCGGCCAACCCACATCCCCGCCGTGCGCGCGGCCCGTGGAAGGCGTTCGGGCCCCAGCACGACCAGCGCTATGGCAGCGATGATGACGATCTCCAGAAAGCCAATGTCAAACATGACGCGCCCCTAAAGACCGCTCAGACGTTCGATTTGCTTTTGTCTGCTTCTGCGGTCTCGGCTGACTCGGTAAGGCTCTCAGTCTGGGTTGCAGACTCCCCTTCTTCAGTACTCTCCGAACTCTCCGACGCGCCGCCGTCTTTCATCGAGCTGCGGAATCCCTTCACGGCACCGCCCAGATCAGTACCCAGATTTCTCAACTTTTTGGTACCGAACAACAGCAGCACGATCACCAACACGATCAAAAGCTGCCAAATACTAATCCCACCTAACCCCATAATGTTCTCCTACCCTCAACTGAGGTACATAAATCGAGATTGTTGCATCTCGGTTGTGCTGCAGATCGGCCTCGGGGACCGACACGGCTTAATTCTCTCATGATAACCGCTTTGAAAAAACTTAGGGAATTACTTGATTTTTTTGAGAAACCAAGTGGGCCGCCCGAGGCCCCGGGCCATCGAACGAGGCCCGATCGACGCTCGAATCCATCAGCGGTACATCTCCTTAGGATCCTTGAGGACCGGCTCCACGGTCGACCATTTGCCGTTCTCCAGGCGCTGGTAAAAGCAGCTGTGGCGCCCGGTGTGGCAGGCTATCCCACCGACTTGGTCAATCTGCAAGAGGATCACATCCTGATCACAGTCCAGGCGAATCTCGCTCACTTTCTGAACGTTACCCGACTCCTCGCCTTTTCGCCAAAGCTGGGCTCGCGAACGGGACCAATACACCCCACGACCCGTGTTGGCGGTCTCCAGAAGGGCCTCACGATTCATCCAGGCGACCATCAACACCCGACCGCTGACCGCCTCTTGCGCAATCGCCGGGACCAGACCATCACTCGTCCACTTGATTTTGTCCAACCAGTTGAGCTGTGTCATCACAGGTTCACCTCAATACCGTGTTCAGCCATGTAGGTTTTTGCTTCGCGAATGGTGTATTCACCAAAATGAAAAATACTCGCCGCAAGCACCGCATCGGCTCGGCCGTGCAGTACGCCTTGCGCCAAGTGGTCCAGGTTGCCGACGCCACCCGAGGCAATCACCGGTATCGGTACGGCATCGCTGACGGCGCGAGTCAATTCCAGATCGAAACCGTCTTTGGTGCCGTCGCGATCCATGCTGGTCAAAAGAATCTCCCCAGCGCCTCGATCCGCAATTTCTTTTGCCCACTCCACGGCATCCAACCCCGATGACGTCCTGCCGCCGTGCGTAAAGACCTCCCAGTGATCGCCACAGCGCTTGGCATCAATCGCAACCACAATACACTGTGCTCCAAAATGCCGACTCGCCGAACTCACCAATTCAGGACGCTGGACCGCGGCGGTATTGATCGAGACTTTATCAGCCCCCGCATGCAGCATGCGGTGAATGTCAGCAACCTCGCGGATTCCCCCGCCCACCGTGAGCGGGATAAACACCTGTGCCGCTACCTGGCTGACCACATCCACCATGGTGTTTCGGGCGCTTGAGCTGGCCGTGATATCCAAAAAAGTGATCTCATCGGCCATCTGCTCGTCGTAACGCTTGGCGACCTCGACCGGATCACCCGCATCTCGAATATCGACAAATTTGACTCCCTTGACGACTCGACCTCCGTCAACGTCGAGACAGGGAATGATTCGGGTCGCAAGGCCCATGATCAGATTCCAGCTGTATGCTCACCCAGCGCGATTTTCTGTCCCGCCTGAAAATCAAGCGTGCCCTCGTAAATCGCCCGACCGGTGATCGCCGCACTGATTCCAGAGTCCTGCACCGCAACCAGCGCCCTGATATCCGACAGATCGCGAATGCCGCCTGAGGCAATCACTGGAATCCTTATCGCCTCTGCAAGCATCGCCGTGGCCTCGACATTGACGCCGCTTAGCATTCCGTCACGGTTGATATCCGTGTAGACAATAGCGCTAACGCCATCCTCTTCAAAATGCTTTGCCGTATCAATGACGTCGTGGCCTGACAATTTTGACCAGCCGTCGGTCGCAATCGACCCATTCTTTGCATCAAGACCGACAATGATATGCCCCGGAAATTCAGCGCAGAGGTCGCTCACAAAATGGGGCTCATTAACCGCACGCGTGCCGATGATCACATACTGTACCCCGGCATCAAGATACGCTTCCACGGTCTCCGTGTCACGAATGCCGCCGCCCACCTGGAGCGGGATGTCAGGAAATGCATTGGCAATCGAACGGATTATTTTCGCGTTCACAGGACGGCCAGCGAACGCGCCGTCCAAATCAACAATATGCAGGCGCTGTGCCCCCTGACTCACCCAGCGCGCTGCCGAGCCCTTTGGGTCATCGTCAAAAAGAGTTTCGTTGGACATATCGCCTTGTCGTAATCGGACGCAGCGACCTTCTTTAATGTCAATTGCTGGAATCAAAAGCATGGTAAATCGAGCACGCGTTACGGCTTATGGTTAAGGTTCACAGTGACACAGGAGCGATTGGACACCGGAAAAGCAATCTTTTACTACAGAGGATTAACGGCCTGAGTTCACTTCAGGGCGGACATTTTATTCAAGAATTGGCATCCCAAGTGAGGAAGTTTGCTAACAATTGAAGACCCTGTCGATGACTTTTCTCAGGATGAAACTGCACGGCAAATACGTTTTCTCGCGCGACGGCGCTGGCAAACGATACGCCGTACTCGGTGACTCCGGCAATATCCGCGCTCGCCGAGGCGCTGGCATAAAAACTGTGGACGAAATAAAACCTCGATCGATCCGCAATTTCTCGCCAAAGCGGGTGGTCCGTGGATTGGGTCACCTCATTCCAGCCCATATGAGGGACCTTCAACCCCGGGTCCGCGAGGCGATTAGGATCAAATCGGCGCACGTTTCCGGAGATAACGCCTAGCCCGGCGACCCCGCCATCCTCATCACTATGATCAAAAAGAGCCTGCATCCCTACGCATATACCGAGCACCGGTTTCGCTCTGAGGACATCCTGAATAACGTCGACGAGATCCCGACTTCTCACCGCATCAAACCAGGAACCAATCGCTCCCTGGCCGGGCAAGACCACACGATCAGCGGCTCGAATCGTGTTCGCATCGGACGTAATTAGGATCCGCCCAACGGGTGATACTTTTTCAAGCGCCTTGGCGACCGAATGGAGGTTTCCGGTGCCCAGGTCGACAACGGCAATCTGCGGCATTTATCCCTGCAACGATCCTTTGGTGCTGGGTACTGCATCCAGCTGACGCTCGTCTCGTGTCAGCGCCATTCTGAGCGCCCGCCCAAAGGCCTTGAAAACCGTCTCTGCCACGTGATGCGCGTTCTGCCCTCGCAGGTTGTCGATATGAATCGTAATGTGCGCGTGATTACAAAGACCCTGGAAAAATTCGTGGAAAAGATCGAGATCAAAATCACCCACCCGGGCGCGAGGCCAGGTCACGGCAAACTCAAGACCCGGTCGACCCGAGAAGTCAATAACGGCCCGGCTTAAGGCCTCATCAAGCGGCACGTACGCGTGGCCATATCGATTAATGCCCCGCGGTTCACCTAGCGCTTTCGCAAGTGCTTGTCCGAGTACGATGCCTACGTCTTCAACCGTATGGTGCGCGTCTACCTGAAGATCACCCTGGGCTTCGATCGCAAGATCAATCAGTCCATGACGAGCGATTTGCTCGAGCATGTGATCAAAAAAAGGCAGCCCGGTGCTGAGACGGGCCGCTCCAGAGCCGTCAAGATCCAGACTGATTGAAATTTGCGTCTCCCGCGTTTTGCGTTCGACGGATGCTTTACGAGAAGACATGGGCAACGAATTCTGATTGAGGACTAACCGGATGGGCGGCGCATTGTAACAAATCGGCACACGGCCGATGCGCTCGAAAGCTTATTGCAACGCGACTTGCAGCGCGTCTAAAAACAACTGGTTTTCCTCCGGGGTGCTTACCGTCACCCGAAGACAGTCTGCGAGTTGCGGGTGGGTGCCGTGTAGACTCTTTATCAGAACCCCCTGTTGCTTCAAGTTGCTGAAGACCGCTTCCCCACTGCCATCAGCAACTCGAAACAAAAGAAAGTTTGCCGCACTGGGATAAACCGTGACGCCCGCCATTGAGGCAAGCGATGACAGCAACCGTTCTCGGGCCTTTTTGATTTTTTCCGCCTGATGATCAAACCAGTCCAGATGTTGCAGGGCAAACGCGGCGCTTGCCTGAGTCATCACGTTCACGTTGTAAGGCAGTCGGATTTTATTGAGCTCAGATATCAAATTCGGTTCACCCATTAAAAACCCCAGTCGCAAGCCAGCCAGGCCAAGCTTTGAAAGCGTGCGCATGAGCACTACATTCTGATGCGCGCCGACCCGATCCATAAAAGAGGACTCGCTAAACGCGTCATAGGCCTCATCCACCACTACGATTCCCGAGCAGGCGTTTGCGATCTTTTCAATTAGCTCCGGATCGCATGGGTTACCCGTCGGGTTATTGGGCGAAGCGAGAAACACACAGCAGGGATCATGCTCGGCCACGGCACGAAGTAGCGCGTCCTGGTCAATGTTGAATTGCGCATCACGAGGCGTTGCCACGAACGTCGAACCGGTGATGGATGTAATCACCCGATACATTGAAAAACTGGGCTCTGCCGAGATCATGACCCGCTCCGCGCCGCCGACGGCGAGCGCTATCGTCTGAATCAGCTCATCTGAACCGTTCCCGAGCAGCACGCTAAGCGAAGGGGGAATCGAAAACGCCTGGGTGAGTGCGGTCACTACATCGACCGCCTGCCCATCCGGATAACGATTCAGTGCGAGCCCCTTAAGTTCTTCCAGCCACTGGCCTCGCAGCTCATCTCCCCAGACATAGGGATTTTCCATCGCATCCAACTTCACCAAACCTTGCGCTTTTGCGACGGAGTAGGCCTGCAGCGACTGGATGTGGGAATGAATCCAGCGCTTGATTACCCTGTTTTCAGTCATCGGGCGGTTCTCGCCAGGAGGCACCGCGCAGCTCAGCCGATCGGGCGTGGGCTGTTAAACCTTCTGCTCGCGCCAACACACTCGCGATAGACGACATCGCATGCGCACCCGCCTCAGAGCAATCGATGACGCTCGAACGCTTCTGGAAATCGTAGACCCCCAACGGAGAACTGAAACGAGCGGTGCCGGACGTTGGCAGGACATGATTAGGTCCCGCACAGTAATCTCCCAACGACTCCGCGCTGTGGTAACCACAAAAAATCGCGCCAGCGTGCCGAATTCGGGGCAGCCAGTCTTGTGCGGACTCCATCATCAACTCGAGATGTTCGGGAGCAATCCGGTTCGCCACCTCCACAGCTTCTTCGGCCGAATTGACCTCAATCAGTGCGCCATGGCTCTCAAGCGATGCGGTTACGATCCCGACTCGCTCCAACTGGGGAAGCGCATGATGGATTTGCGCTTCCAGCCGGTCGCCGACGCGCGGGCCGATACAGATGGCGATTGATTGGGCCTGTTCGTCGTGCTCGGCCTGGGCAAAGAGATCCATTGCTACCCAATCGAGCGGCGCGTTTGCATCGCAAACGACGACCACTTCCGAAGGCCCCGCGATCATATCGATGCCCACATCGCCAAAGACCCGTTTTTTGGCGGCAGCCACATAACGATTGCCCGGACCCACAATCTTGTCGACGCGGGGAATGGTTTGCGTTCCGTAAGCGAGTGCGGCGATCGCCTGAGCCCCGCCAATACGGAACATTCTGTCCACACCGGCAAGTTCTGCACAAGCGAGTACCGTATCGCTAATCTCTCCGTTTGGCGTGGGTACGACCATGATGATCTCGCCCACGCCAGCGACTTTCGCCGGGATGGCATTCATCAGCACCGACGACGGATAGGACGCTTTCCCACCCGGCACGTAAATACCGACGCGATCAAGCGGCGTCACCTGCTGACCCAGGCGGGTACCGTCCGATTGAGTGATCTGCCAGGATTCTTCCTTCTGCTGTTCGTGGAATTCACGAATGCGTCTTGCTGCATCACCCAACGCGTTTTGGATGGTTGGGTCGATTCGATCTTTCGCTGCTGACCACGTTGCTCTTGGTATCTCTAGCGCTGACGCCTCATCGATTTTTAGCCCATCAAACTCCTGCGTGAGTGACAAAAGCGCCGCATCGCCGTTTGCGCGGACCCTCTGGATGATCGCACCCACGGTAGAGTCCACCTCACCATCCATCTCACCCGTTCGGTTCAGTAGCGAGGCCAAGCGCTGATCAAAATCAGATGCGTCCGACTTCAATCTTCTGAGAGTTAGCGCCATGAGGGGGTGCCTGAATCCATACATCCGGTTGCGCGGCTGGCGAGGAGCAATCCCTTGCTCACTGTACGGCTCTCAGCTGCGGGAGAGCCGCATCGGCGACCCGCTTAATATCTGCCCCGCACTGAAGCAACTTTTCTTCAATACAGTCATAGCCCCGGTCAAGATGATATATGCGGTCCACCGTGGTCAGGTCCGATGCAACGAGGCCCGCCAAAACCAGGCCGGCAGATGCCCGAAGATCCGTCGCCATCACCTGGGCACCTCCCAAACGGTCCACGCCACGAACAATCGCCGTGTTGCCATGCAACTCAATATCCGCACCCATCCGATGCAGCTCCTGCACGTGCATGAAGCGGTTTTCAAAAATATGTTCGGTCACCGTTGCACTACCCTCTGCGACACAATTCATGAGCATGAATTGTGCCTGCATATCCGTTGGGAACCCCGGATACGGGGCTGTGCTGATAGGTACGGCTTTGGGTCTTACTCCCATGCTAACCGTCAGCTGATCGTCTCCTAAAGTTACTTCCGCCCCGGCATCGCGCAGTTTGGCTGTCACGGCATCGAGGTGCCGCACGTTCAGATCGTGAAGCGTGATCTCTCCTTTCGTTACGGCGCCGGCCACCATGAACGTACCGGCCTCAATACGATCCGGTATAACGCGATGGTGAGCACCGCCAAGCGACGTTCGCCCGCGAATCTCAATCATGTCCGTTCCCGCTCCCGAAATATCCGCACCCATTGAGGACAGACAGTCGGCAAGATCTACGACTTCTGGTTCGCGCGCCGCATTTTCGAGAATGGTCGTGCCGTCTGCGAGACTTGCCGCCATCATCAGATTTTCAGTGCCGGTGACGGTCACCGTATCAAACACAATACGCGCCGCACGAAGTCGACCTGAGGGCACGACTGCCTTTATATAGCCGCTTTCCACCGACACGCGAGCACCCATTGCCTCAAGCGCTTTCACGTGAAGGTCAACCGGACGCGAGCCAATCGCACAACCGCCGGGTAATGACACCTCGGCCTCGCCGAACCGGGCAAGCAGCGGGCCGAGCACGAGAATTGACGCCCGCATAGTTTTTACGAGCTCATACGGCGCCCTACGGGCATGAACCTGCGCGGCGTTTACCCGCACAACAGACTTTTCATCGACTTCTATCTGTACCCCTAACCGTCCCAATAGCTCCAGGGTAGTCGTAACGTCGCGCAGATGTGGGACGTTTGCGACAAGAAGATCGTTTTCGGTCAGCAGCGAACTCATAAGGACCGGCAGCGCGGCATTTTTCGACCCGCCGATCCGGACGTGGCCACGCAAAGGCCGTCCGCCTCTGATAAGTAGACTCTCCAAGTGCTTGGTCCGGGTTATGAGAAAAGATAATCCACACGCAAATCCGCGCGGGATCCAAATTTTAACTGATTAACAAAAAAAGGCGCCAAAAAGGCGCCTTCTCGGTATCGGAAGCATCAATCGATCAAGTTGACACCTGTCCCTCTAATTTCTTTTTTAATTCACCGTTTTGGTACAGCTCCATCATGATATCGCTTCCCCCAACAAATTCGCCATCTACATACAGCTGCGGAATGGTTGGCCAGTTTGAATAGTCCTTAATGCCCTGACGGATTTCATCATCCATCAGTACGTCTGCTGTCTCAAATTCTGCGCCCAGCGCCTGCAGGATCTGCACCGCCCGTCCTGAAAACCCGCACTGGGGAAAGTCCCGGTTCCCTTTCATGAATAGCATTACACGATTACTTTCGACTTTCTCTTTGATCTTCTGTTTGGTATCCATTTCTTGTCCCTTCGTTAAGTTGACGTCGAATTGAGGGGTGGCCCGCGCTGTAATGACGATGGTCTACCGCTCTTTGATTTCTAAAGCAGTCATCCGATGGTCCTACTGACTCACTGACCGGCTTTTTCCTCCGGCGTGAGGGTTCGCATCGACAACGCGTGGATTTGAGATTTCATTCGGTCCCCCAGCGCGCCATAGACCATTTGGTGCTGCTGTATTCTGCTCTTGCCGGAGAATCCGGCGCATACAATTTCAGCCTCGAAATGGTGGCCGTCTCCCGAAATCTCAACCGCCGCGCCGTCGAGATTCTCCTCAATCCACTGCTTGATATCCTCGGGACGAACCATGGGTATGCCTTTACTGTTACTTTTACTTTAAGGTTGATTGACGCTTGTAGATAACGGGCTAGCCGGCTTTGCCGGCCTTCATTGCTTTTTCTTCTAATGATGATATCAGGGCGTCCAGGCCGTTATTCGCAATAAATTCACCATACTGGTTCCGATAGCTGATGATCAGACTAATCCCGTCGATCTGTATGTCGTAAATTTGCCAGCGGCCGTCTGACGCTTTTAAGCAGTAATAATCGACAGGGACAGGCGCCTCCCCCGGTATCGCGAGCGTAGTGGCCACCACGGCAATCCGGCCCTCGCCTCGCAAGGTCACCTCGCCATAGCGAAGTTCCTGCTCGCCCGTGTACTGAAACATAGCGGTCGCGTAACTTCGAATGATCAGATTTTTAAAACTGTCTGAAAATCGCTCGCGCTGCTGGTCGCTGGCGCTTTTCCAATGATCGCCCAGAATCAACCGGGCAACCTTATCCATCGCAATCTGCGGCACGATGATATTGTCGACCAGCGCGTACAACGCACCGTGGTCTGCCTCCAGTTCGGCTCGCCGATTGGTGATCTCCATAATGACCTGATCAACGGTCGCGCGAATCATCTCGTCCGCTTTCTGTTCCGCTCTGGCTGAACCAGTAGCGCTTAGCAGGACGAGGGAAAGGATTCCCGCCAAAAGGGGCAAAAACCGTGTCAGTCTGAAATATCGCAAATCTAGGCGGCCGTCAGTGAGCGCAACGCCTTATTTTCCAAAATTAACGCGTCGAGGACAAATGGCGTTTTTGTGTCGTTTCTAGAACGGTCGCGTCATTAAGATCAGCCGGGGCAACAGCGTGAGCGAGGCGAGCAATGCGATCGCCATTCCCAGCGCCGTTAAAAGCCCAAAAAAGATCGTTGGCAGAAAATTCGACAGCACCAAAATAGAGAAGCCGACAATAATGGTAATAGCCGTGTAGAAGATGGCTCTGCCTATATTGGCGTGACAGTAGTGCAGCGTGCTGACGTAATCCTGTAACCGTGGCAATTCGCTCCGAAAACGATATAGGTAGTGGATGCTGTTATCAACAGCGATGCCCAACGTGATCGAGGCGATGGTGATGGTCATCATATCCAACGGAATGTTCGACCAGCCCATCGCACCGAGAATAATTACGGCGGCGAGAAGATTGGGAACAATTCCGATAATTGCTAACTTGATCGATCGAAACAGCACCAGCAGCATCGCAGCGATACCCAGCATCACCACACCAAGGCTCAGTATCTGAGACTCAAAAAGGCTCTGAAGCATGTTGTTGTATAGCACTACGAGGCCAGAAATCTGGACTTGCTCTGCCGACAAACCCAGATCATCTTCAAGACCTGCCCTGATCTCGCGCAGAAGATCATCCCGTCTAAGATCCGGCAGGGAATCCTTCACCCGTGCAGTAAGTCGAACCTCGTTGGCATCAATGGACACGTAGGGGGTCAGCAGTGCCTCTTTCAAATCCTCGGGCATCCGCTTATATAAGACCGCAAGCTGGAAGCTATCAAAGCTCTCCTGGGTGACTGATTCGCCCACCCGAATCAAAGAAGCCAGAGATAACACATGCCCAACGCCATAGCGGCTCGCGAGGAAGTCATGGGCATCGGAAACTGTTTTTATTTTTTGCGGCGTGAACCAGTAATCGACCGGATCGCCCTGCGACACACTTCCCAAGAGCAGGTCCAATTCACTATCGCCACCACCTGATGCCTGATCAGAAGGAGGCGTCTGCGAATCGAATTTGATCAATACATCCAGCGGTGTGGTGCCGCCCAGCTGACGGTCGATGAGTTCAAGGCCCTGGTAGATTTCGGTGTCCTTTCCGAAGTAATTGATGAAGCTGTTCTCGACCTCCAGCCGGGAAATTCCGACACCCCCCAGCGCGGCGGCAATCAGCGAGATAGACACTACCCAGGCGCCTCGCTCTGCGGATAGGCGCGATAGCCAGGCGGTCATCCTCGTCCCGGGTGCACCCTGCTGAGAGGCTCGTCCAGGCGCGCCCATAACCGCAGCAATCGCCGGAAAAAACAAAAAGGATGTCAGGAAGGTAACCACCAGACCAAGTGACATCATCCATCCAAAATCAATAACGGGCTTGATGCTGCTCAACACCAAAGAGCCAAAGGCAAGAATGGTCGTCAGCGCCGTGTAAAGGCAAGGCCACACCATCTTCGCCATCGTGGCGAACAACGATTCGTCGTGAGTCCACTCACCATGGTCAGCGGCAAACTGGCGATACCGCACAATCAGATGCACGGTCATCGACATCGTTAATATCAGCATCAACGAAATGAAATTAGACGAAATAACGGTGACCTGCCATCCGGCAACACCCAATAACCCGATCATGGTGACACCCGCATAGACGCAGCTCGCCAACGGTAAGACCACCCAGCGCACTGAGCGGAAGATTACGGCCAGCATAATGACGAGAAACAAGAAGACACCGGTTCCAAATTTGACGAGATCACTTTGAATGAAGGTGATCATGTCGTCTGCGATCATCGAGACGCCGCCGAGCACCAGTCGGCCGAGCGACTCATGCGCTCTTAATGTTGCCCGAATCGTCTTGATCATCTGGTGATTCGCCTGATCCGTCTGATCTTTCATTTCCTGATATGCAATGGAAACCTGCTCGAACTGCGCGTTGGTTGACGCCGTGCGATCACCCTCCCGAATAGCGAGCGACAAACGGCGCCTCTCACTCTGAAGTGTTTCAAACGCCGGCTGCGGCCGGACCGTCAGCCGCAGCGCCGTCGTGGCCCCATCGGCACTGATCACCAGCTCGGAGAATACGGGGCTGCTCACCAACTCTGATTTCGCCTTCTCCAGATCCACATCCGCATCTCGCAAGGTTCGGTAACCGGAGGCAAGCTCGGTCAGCGACCCCTGCCCTTGCGCCAGCAGCGGCACGTCGAGCAATGAATTAACCGAATCGATCCCGTCTATCTTTGCAAGCGCCCTAGACAACTCGTCGATCCCCTCAAGAGTGGATCTCGAAAACAACGCGTCGCGAGGCGTGACGGCCACCACAAGAAAACCGCTCGATTCATAACGCTCAGAGAGCTCGCGAAACACCTTGAGGTCGAGGTCATCCTCCAAAAGAAGCGAATCAGCGGAGGCATCGAGACGAAAATCCTTGGCGTGCCATGAAAAGTAACTGATGCTCAATATGAGCAGCGCCAGGACGGGCCACGGATGACGAATCACCCAACGGCGATAGAGATCAGAAAAACGATTCATTGAGTCGATAAAAGATCTGACAAGATGCGCGCCTGCTGCGCGTGGGTACCGCCTGCCTGTTGATCGGTAAAGATAAGCGCCTGCCTCTTATCGCTCGCTTCACGCATATTCTCAAGGATGATTCGCATATGCGAGAGATTATCACTCGAAGAATACACCACGGAGTCCAAACCGAGGTCGCCAGCATCCCTCCGCTCGTACCGAAAGTCCCACCCCATACGATCATTTTTGCTGGCATCGTTTTGTTCGATGCAAAAAGAGGCTTTTTCAAGCTCAGGCAAACCCATCCACTTGGCACCCTTTCCCGATCGGTCAATTCGGCTCGGTCGGTAAATCACGGCATCAAGCTGTCCTGAAAAGAGGCGTTCGATAGTCTTCAAAGACCATTCCTCCGGTTGAGCGCGATTGGTCGACAGAAACGTCTGATCGATTTCCAGAATAAATCGAAACGCCGGGTCGGTGTCCGCCAGCCAGCGGTCAATCCTGTCGGCGCTGAGGACATAGTCCGCCGGAATAACGACGGTTCGAAAATGATTGGCGTACCACGAAAGGCGCCAATCGGCCGGAAGATCGGGATCGTAGAATGTCCCTGACCATTCGGGATGACACCACCCGTAGGTTCCGATGTTAATTTCAGTGCTGTTCAAGCCCATGACCCGTTTGGCCGCCTAACGCTTTCCTTTAGAATAACCTTTCAATATCCATGGCCCTCGATGCGGCCCTGCCTCAACGATCAAACCAGGCGTAAAGCCCGCTTGACATGACCAAAAGCTCCTTTATCAAAGACGCCAAGGCCGTTATTCAGTGCGAGCGCGAGGCTCTCGAGAGCGTGGAGAAAAACCTCGGGGAGGCTTTTTCAGATGCCTGCCGCAGCCTTCTCGAGTGTCGGGGCAAAGTCATCGTGACCGGAATGGGTAAGTCCGGTCATATCGCCGGCAAGATCGCCGCCACCCTTGCGAGCACCGGGACCCCTGCTTTTTTTGTTCATCCGGGTGAGGCAAGCCATGGCGATCTGGGCATGATCAGCGCCCAGGATGTCGTCATCGCCATATCAAACTCGGGCGAAACCCCGGAGGTGCTGACCATTCTCCCGATGCTCAAAAGGATGGGCGTGACCCTCATCGGGATAACGGGCGCGAGCGCGTCCTCCCTGGCACAGATCGCCCAGATTACCCTCGACATCAGCGTAGAGCAGGAGGCATGCCCACATAACCTTGCACCTACCGCCAGCACTACCGCCACACTCGCGCTGGGTGATGCGCTTGCTGTCGCGGTTCTCAAGGCGCGAAACTTCACTGAAGAAGATTTCTCTCGGTCTCATCCCGGTGGCGTGCTGGGCAGACGCCTTTTGGTTTTCGTTGAAGACGTGATGCACAGCGGCGACGCACTTCCCATCGTAAAGGCGAACACATCAATGGCCGACGCAATCTCCGAGATGTCCTCAAAACGGCTCGGGATGATCGGCGTTACCGATGACAGCGGTCTTCTTGTGGGTATTTTTACCGATGGCGATCTTCGTCGAGCACTCAGCCAACGAGTCGATGTGCACACCATGGCGATCAAGGAGGTGATGACATCCTCACCTCATACCATCCCGTCATCCGCTCTCGCAGCAGAGGCGCTGCAGTTGATGCAAAGCCATTCCATAAATGGACTCTTTGTCGTTGACTCAACGGGCCGGCCCATCGGCGCGCTCAACACCCTCGACTTGATCCGCGCCCGGATTATTTGACCCGTCATGAGGCAATATCTGGAACGGGGGATACTGCTGGGGGTTCTCGGCTCAATGGCGGCGCTCGGCATCTGGATGCAGGTCAGCTTGCTTGAGCCAAGCGCCACAACGCCCAGCGTGGGGCCAGGCCATGATCCTGACTACTACATTCAAAACTTCACGGCGACGGGGCGTGACGAAGCAGGTGTCATATATGTCTTGAAAGCCGAACGACTGGTCCATTTTCCTGACGACAACACGTCTCTTCTGGATGTGCCTCACCTGGTTCAGTACGATGCCGGGCGACCGGCCCGAGAGACCACAAGTGAGTCCGGCTGGATGTCAGGAGACGGATCGGAAATTCTGCTCACCGGAAACGTAGAAGTGAAACAACTGAAATCGGCCGACGACCCGGGGAGTGTGACACGAACCCAGCGCCTTCTGGTCAAACTGAAAAGAGAGGGTTAGGCCAAGGAGTCGAAATCGACTTTGGTAAAATTTTTCCATGAGCAGAATCTTTTCTTACTTGTTAGTGAGCCTGGTCGTTTCCATGTCCCCGGCGTCGGCGCTGATATCAGACCGGGATCAAAGCGTTCTCGTGGAAGCGGACGAAGTCGAAATGGATTTTGCGAGCGGTAAGCGAATCTACAGAGGCAATGTGTCCGTGAAGCAGGGCACGATCCGGATCATCGCCGATCAGATCGAACTTTTTTACAAAGGCGAACAACTGGATCATGGGATTGCAACAGGCAATCCGGCCGTTTTTCGCCAGCGGCCGGAAGGTAAAGATCACGACGTGGTTGGTACAGGAAAAACGATCGAACTCGACGAGATCAACAACATCGTAACCTTTATTACAGATGCAAAACTGCGCCAGGATCGCGACGCCATAGAGGGCGACCGCATTGTCTACGACATGGGGCGCGACAAGATGATCGTGAGAGGTGGCGATGCAACCCCAACACGCACTACCCGCGTCGGGGAAGACGCGGCGACTGCACTTCCCACACAAAATGATAACGGTCGACCGCGCATGGTGCTACAGCCAGAATCCGATGACACGAGCGGATCGTCCCCCGCATCGAACAACGCCCGCTCCGCCAGCAGTAACGGCGCGACGAACAAAATTCAATCGGCTTTTATAAACGCCACCGGTGCGCCTGTCTTCGCAGCCCGCACCATGGCGGGGGCTTCCCTAGGTACGTTACCCGCTGGAACAGCCGTGCGTGTTTTACGTATCACAGACAGCTGGGCAGAGGTGAACGCCTCAAGGGCCGTGCACGTTTGGATCTTCGGAAAATTTGTATCGACCCAATCGGGTGTCGGTACGGTGACGGGTTCAGCTGTGCGGATTCGATCAGCCCCTTCGACCGCGTCTGACGTCAAGGTTCTTGGTGAAGTCAATGCGGGAGATAAGGTCCAGGTGCTGGAAACGAGAGGCGATTGGAAAAAAATCACCGCGCCCTCTACCGTGCCCGTGTGGATTCCTGCGAGCCGTCTCGAGACCGCTACGGATTCCAACCGCTGGAACCAAGCATGGCGAACCCAGTCCGAGATCGGCGCGGCCGGTTAGATCCTTCCTTCACTCTCGGCTGACACTTTTCACACGCAATGAGCACCCTCGCCACGCAAGGCTTGATCAAGCGATTTGGTCGGTCTACCGTCGTTGACGATGTTGACGTTAGCGTCAGTGGCGGGGAGATTGTGGGCCTTTTGGGGCCCAACGGTGCAGGCAAGACGACGTGTTTTTACATGATCTGCGGCTTGGTGCGGCGGGACGGGGGGACCATTCTTCTGGATGGGCAGGATATCAGTCACTTGCCCATGCACGAGCGCGCGAGAAAAGGGATTGGTTATTTGCCTCAGGAAGCTTCTATCTTTCGGCGCCTCACGGTTCGCGAAAATTTACTTGCTGTCCTAGAGGCGGTACCCGGTCTTGACCGCGCGGCCCGTGAACAGCGCGCAGACGACATGCTCGACAAGTTTGGAATCATCCATAAGTCAGCGGATTACGGATACAGCCTGTCGGGTGGCGAACGTCGGCGCGTCGAGATTGCCCGGGCGGTATCGCTGCAACCTTCTTTCATGCTTCTCGATGAACCGTTTGCGGGCATTGATCCGATTTCGATCATCGACATTCAGCGATTGATCAGCGACCTGAAGGCTATGGGCATCGGCGTGCTGATCACCGATCACAATGTTCGCGAAACACTCGGGATCTGTGACCGGGCCTACATCCTGACCCAGGGGCGTGTTCTGACCGAGGGCACAGCCGAGCACATTCTTGCGCATGAAGAAGTGCGCTCTGTTTACCTGGGAACCGGATTTCGGCTTTAGCCACTGGGGCATTGCCCACCCATGAAACACGCTCTGCAACTTCGCCAGACCCAGCGATTGCAGCTGAATGCGCAGCTGACCCAATCTTTACGGGTCCTACAACTCAGTCGCATCGAATTGGATCTTGAGATTCGCTCGGCGCTCGATTCCAACCCCTTCCTGGAGGAAACGGGCTTCGCTAACGCGTCAGTCGTTGACATCGATCCCGATGACCTGGCCAATAGCACTGCGAGCCCGGGAGCGCCGTCTCCTTCACCGGCCGACTCGTCTTTTGACGCACCGTCAGCAGAAATGATTGCAAACGAGACGCGCTGGGACGAAGGCGGTTATCCGAGCTACATGAGTACCGATGGGGAGTTCTCTCAGGAGCCCGATCGGTCGGTGTGGGCGGATCCGGTGCGTATCTTGCAACAACGGCTTCTGGCCGAACTCGCTCTGCAACGATTGAGCCCATCGGAGGCGCTAATGGCTAACGCGCTGATTGGCTGCCTGGATGAAAGAGGTTATGTCACCGCCAGCCATCTAGAAGTGCGCGCTATCCTAAAAGACCACCTTTGCCCTTCAGATGAAGAATTAGACGCCGTGCTCCAACTGATCCAAAGCGTTGGCCTACCCGGAATCGGCGCGCGGGATTTAAGGGAGTGTTTACTTCTGCAATTAAAACGGCTTGATCCGCTGACACCAGGTCTCGCCGATGCGGTCGTCATCATCGATTCGCATATGGATTTGCTCGCCGCCCATGCCTACCCCGCCCTCATGGAAAAAATCGGCACGAGCAAAGAAGATCTGGCGAAAGCCATTGCGCTCATCCAGTCACTCGATCCCAAACCCGGCGAGCAAATATCTCCTAAACCGACAGAAACGTTAGTGCCGGATGTCATCGCAAAGCAGGTCGAAGGCCATTGGACCGTACGGCTGACTCGACGCGACAGTCGTCGGATCCGGGTCAACGACAGCTACCGGGACTATCTCAAGACCCCCGATGCAGACACCCGAAAGTACATCAAAGATCACCTCAGGGACGCACAAGGGTTTGTCAAAAGTCTGGAGCAACGCGAACAGACGGTCTTACGTGTGGCCGAGGCGATCCTGGCTATCCAACAGAACTTCATGCACTCCGGAGATCACGGGCTCAAGCCCTTGACCCTGCACAACCTTGCCGACACGCTGGATATTCATGAATCGACAGTCTCACGAGCAATCAATCAGAAGTATCTGCTCACGCCGTTGGGCGTCTATCCTCTAAAACACTTCTTTTCAGTCGGTCTGGGGGGCGACACCGAGGATCGCGTCTCCGCGCGTGCCGCGAAGGCCAGGATCCGTAAAGTGATAGAATGCGAGCCCGCTGAACAGCCAATCAGCGATGGGGCGCTGGCCAAGCTGCTTGGAGCAGAGGGCATTCCCATCGCCCGCCGTACCGTCGCCAAATACCGAGACCAAATGAATATCCCACCCGCGACCCAGCGCCGCGGCATCCGCTCACTTTAGGTACTCAACACTCATGGACCTCATTATTACCGGCCAGCACGTCGATATATCTGACTCACTGCGGAGTTACATCGAGCAGCGGATTGATCGCGTGATCAATCATGCAGAACCTATCGTGAGTGCCCATGTGGTGCTTCATATCCAGAAAAGCGGCCACGACGCCGAGATCACCGTCAGTGTCTCCGGCGCTCAAATACATGCTCGGGCACAGGGAGCGGATATGTATGGTGCGATTGATGCAATGGCTGAGAAACTCGATGCGCAACTTCGTAAGCACAAAGATCGAAGCGCGGATCATCACCAGAAAGACGGCGGCATCAAGCACTTTCCGGAAACATCATGATGGAGGCCGCCCGAGTAAAACCCGCTGGGGCCGCGGGCCCACTCGCCCGTTTTCTGGCTCGTGACCGCGTCGCGATCAACGTTAAGACCTCCAGCAAAAAACGAATGCTCGAAGAGATGGCCGACCGTCTCTCTCGCCATCTTCCAGATATGGATCAGCAAACCGTATTCTCCGTTCTCAACGAACGGGAGCGTCTGGGCAGCACCGGTATCGGCCATGGGATTGCGATCCCACACGGGCGACTGAACGGCATCTCGGAGCCCATCGCAGCGGTGATGACATTGGGAAAACCCCTGGATTTCGATGCCATCGACGACCAGCCTATCACCCTGGCCATCGGGCTTCTCGTTCCGGCAGAGGCCACCGATCAGCATCTGAAGATTCTCGGTGACTTGGCACACGCGTTTTCACAGGATGAATTTCGCAAAGCGCTGTTTAGCGCCACGGACGCCGACACGCTCTTTGATCTGCTCTCGTAGGCTTCTCTGCTACGCTTAGCCGTCGGGCGACCACGTTGGACCCGCCGGCGAAGTCCCGGCCTCTTACGGCGTCCAGGGCCTGCGCCTCTAGGGGTAGTGTATGGATTTAATCATTGTCAGCGGGCTTTCCGGTTCCGGAAAAAGTATTGCTCTGCATGCGCTTGAGGATATGGGTTACTTTTGCATCGATAACCTGCCGGCCAAAATGCTAGGGGCGCTGAGCCACTTGCTTCATCGGGATCCGTCCTACGGTGTGGATAACATCGCGGTTAGTATTGATTCCCGGAATCGGGAGTTCCTTCGCACCCTTGATAAGAATCTTGCGAGTCTACGCGCGAGCGGTATCCACCCCCGGGTCCTTTTTCTCGAAGCCAGCAACGATAAGATCATGCAACGCTATAGTGAGACCCGTCGTCGTCACCCGCTCACCAACCCGCACACTTCACTGATGGAGGGCATAGCCGACGAACGGCAGATCCTGGCTCCTATCGCGCAGCTGGCCGACCGGGTGATTGACACCAGTGTGACAACCCCGCAAGGGCTTCGGGCTGCGATTCGCGGCTTTGCCGATGGCACGCTTGAAAAAGACCCGATCCTCATGCTGCAGTCCTTCGGTTACAAGCACGGTATTCCCCGGGAGGCCGACACCGTAGTTGATCTTCGATGTCTGCCGAATCCTTACTGGCAAGAAGACTTGCGGGATCTCAATGGCCTCGATGGTGCGGTCATCGATTTTCTGGAGCACGCGCCGGCCGTAGACCAGATGGTGGATCAGCTGACGACGTTCCTGAAATTCTGGGTCAGTCAATTTGATGTCAGCGACCGTCCTTATCTGACCGTCGCCTTTGGCTGCACGGGAGGGCAACATCGCTCGGTGTACATGGTCGAGCGACTGGCCCGGCTCTTTCGAGAAACCGACCGGATGGTGCAGATCCGCCATCGAGACCTGCAATCGGTATCTTTACCATTCTCTTCATGACGCCGACGATGGAAATTGAAATAATCAATCGACTTGGCCTTCATGCCCGCGCGTGCGCAAAACTTGTCAAAACCGCCGCGCATTTCGAGAGCGCCATCACGCTTTCTGATGGGAAGTCGAGCGCAGATGCGAAGAGCATCATGCACCTGATGATGCTGGCCGCGGCTCAGGGCACCCGCTTGACCCTGCGCGCTGAAGGCGCCGATTCAGAGCAAGCCATGGCCGCTATAAAGCAATTGGTCGAAGACCGATTCGGAGAGGAGGAATAATGTACACCTTGCACGGTACCGGAATCGGTCGCGGCATCGCGATGGGTCATGCCCTGATCTGGGATCAGGAACAAAGCACCATACCGATGCATCATCTTGATCAATCCCAGGTCGATAGCGAAATTGGCCGCTTTTCCCATGCTATCTCGCTCGTGCGCTCCGAGCTGAGACGGGTGCAGGATACCCTGCCCGAATCCGCACCACCCGAGACCGCCGCATTCATCGATGTACACCTGATGATGCTTGACGACCCAGTCATTTCCCAGCAACCCGTCGAGTCAATTGCTCAACAGAGGCTCAATGCCGAGTGGGCGCTTAAGAATCATGGCGACACGCTCGTCGCTTTCTTCGAGGGTATCGCCGACCCCTACCTCAGAACGAAAAAAGAGGACGTGGCTCAAGTGGTAGATCGGGTGATGGATGTGTTGTTGCAGTCTGGCTCTACGGCTATCGAAAGCACCAGGACTGTGGATACTCCGCTGGACGGAAAAATAATTGTTGCCCGTGACGTCAGTCCAGCTGATGCGATTACGCTCCGGCATCGACATATGGCCGCGTTCATCACCAGCCTGGGAGGGCCCATCTCCCACACGGCCATTCTCGCTCGCAGCCTGGGCATTCCGGCGGTGGTCGGTATGCATGATGTGCTCAGCACGATTCAGGACGGCGATCCTCTTATTGTGGATGCCGCTAACGGTACGGTGATCGTCGCGCCCGATACCAGCACGATAGAATTTTTCGAGCGCAAACACACCGAGCAGCGGGATCGGGAAAGTCGCCTCACAAAGGTTCTCGGCAAGGCTGTGGTCACACAGGACAACGAGCCGGTGTCCATTCTGGCCAACATCGAGTTACCCGACGATGTAACGGCGCTTCAGGGTAGCGGCGCCGCGGGAGTGGGTTTATATCGAACCGAGTTCCTGTTCATGAACCGGAACGAGTCGCCGAGTGAGGAGGAGCAGTACAGCGCCTATTGTCAGGTGCTGAAATCAGTACGCGGACCCGTCACCATCCGCACGCTCGACCTCGGCGCCGACAAACAGATCGCCGGCGCCCGCGTGGAATCCAATGTGCAGGTAACCCCTGCCCTTGGTTTACGGGCGATTCGTTTATGCCTAAGCGAGCCTGCTTTGTTCAAGCCTCAGCTGCGAGCGATATTCCGAGCTGCGCTTTTTGGTGAGGCCCGAGTGATGATTCCCATGCTGTCGAGCCTTCAGGAGCTTGAGCAGAGTCTTGCCATCATCCGGGAAGTTCGCGCGGAACTTAAACGCGACGGGATCGCCTTCAATGAGGACGTTCCGATCGGCGGAATGATCGAGGTTCCAGCCGCGGCTATTGCCGCCGATCTTTTTGCCCGCAAGCTAGACTTCCTTTCCATCGGGACCAACGATCTTATCCAGTACACGCTCGCGATCGACCGCGTCGACGATAGCGTGAACTATCTTTACGATCCGCTCCATCCTTCCGTGTTGAGGCTGATACACAGCGTACTAAAAGCCGGCCGCGAAGCCCGTATTCCGGTCGCAATGTGCGGCGAGATGGCGGGCGATACCCATTTCACTCGCTTACTGCTGGGACTCGGACTGAGAGAGTTCAGCATGGAGCCCTCGCAACTGCTGGACGTCCGCCAGCAGATTCAGAGCAGCCGGATCACGGATGTAGAGCCGATCGCGAATGCCATTCTCGCCTGTAAGGATACGGATACCCTGCACCAGCAGCTCGAGCAATTGAACACGATGAACGTCTCATGAGTGGCTGCGCATCAGCAGAGCCTTTTGCGCTTCAGGTGCTCGGTGACAGCATGGCACCCGAATTCACAGAAGGCTGCGTGGTTATCGTCGACCCGGGGGCACCGATTGTCCACGGCGCCTTTGTCGTGGCCGAGCACGGCGACGGCGTCATTCTTCGTCAGCTTCACATTCAAGAGCACGAATGGTCCCTTCGCGCGCTGAAGGACGGTTTTCCACGCATCCGGATCGAAGGCGCCTCAATCATCCGAGGGGTCGTGACGCAGCGATCAGGACGACGGCGAAGCGATCGAAAACGCTACCTGTAACAGACCGCTGGCTTACTCACTGGCTTGGCGCGTGCAGACGCCCTTCTCTACCGCCATCACGGCGGCCTCCACCCGGGAATGAACACCCAACTTCCTGAGAATGGCCTTTACATGCAGCTTAACGGTCCCGTCGGAAATATTCAGATTTCGGGCAATCACCTTGTTGCTCTGGCCTTCTGAGAGATGGCAGAGGATCTCATGCTCACGGGGCGTGAGACTGCTGAACGGCTCCAGCTCATCCTTTCGCTCCCGGCGGTCACCATGGCGAACCAAATCCGCCAATACGCTGGTTAAAGCCGGCGCGACAACTATTTTTCCCTGCACGATATCCTGCAGAGCAACGATCAGCTCATCGGGCTCCATGTCCTTCAGCAGGTAGCCACGGGCACCGCTTCGAAGCGACTCAGAGAGATCGCCCTCGTCCGCGCTGGTAGTGAGCATCACCACCGGGATATCAAAACCTTGAGCAATCATTTGCCGAAGCACCGCCAGGCCACCCAGATCCGGCATTCGCAAATCCAGCAGCAGCACATCCGGCTTGTGGGTATTAGCCAATGCCATTCCCTCTTCACCATCAGCCGCAGCACCAACCACCTCAATACCTCGCCGTTCAAGCAGGCCCTTTAAGCCCACTCGAAAAAGCGCATGATCGTCGACGATGACAATTTTCATAACGAGTTCAAAGGGAATGCGCTGCTTGAAGATTCAGTTCAATCGCGACACGGGTGCCTTCACCCGGCTCACTCTCAATCGTCAATTCAGCCTGGATAGACTCCGCCCGCTCACGCATAATCTCAAGACCAAAGTGATGCGCTTCGGACTCAACGGTCTTCTCCTCTGACATGCCTTCGCCATCGTCTTCGATCACGATCCGAAGGTGGGTAACCGCATCTTGAGTCAATAATACCCGCACCATGTGTGCCCGACTATGTTTACGGACATTAGCGAGGGCCTCCTGCACAATCCGCAACAGCTGGGTTTCGGTCTCCGAATCCAGCTGCGACTCGATACTCTGATTCTGCAGCACCACCTCAATTCCCGCTTCTTTCCTCAACCGAGAGAGCAGACGTTGTATTCCAGACACAAGACCATACTCGCTCTGGGGCGCACGAAAGTGAGCGATCAACTCGCGAAGCTCAAGATTCGCCTCATCGATACTGCCTTCTATTCGCTCCATCTCGTGCCAGATCGCCTGCTCACTGTCCTGTCGTAAGGTATCATCAAGAACCCGAACCTGAAACTTCAAGCTGGCGAGTGTCTGCGCGAGCGAATCATGCAGCTCGTTTGCCAGCTGGGCGCGCTGCTCGAGCCGCTCGCGCTGAATCTGCAGCTCTTGCTCTCGCTCCTGTGCCAATGCTTCAAGCCACTCCGATAAGCGGTCGATGTTCTGGGTTAATCCTTTAATTTCTCCAACGGGAGAATCGGAAAGTCGCGCCGAGAAATCCCCCTGGCGAATCTTCGATGCCCAAACATCCAAAGCCGTCAGCGGTCTGAGCAGCGCGTTTCGCGCCCAAACGGCAAACCCGAGCATCCAGAATACGACAACCGCTACCGCGCCCACGAGGATCTCAGTTGGCGTGAAAAGATCGGCACGACCGGGGTCAGAGCCCAATCCCACAAGGGCAATCATAAAGAGCGGAATCAGTCCCATGGCGAGCCCCACGTAGAAGCGCCGGGCGAGACCCTTGCCTTGGTGCCCCATGGTCTGCGTTGCAGACTCCCGAAGAGGCTCAGGTTGAGACATGGTCAGTTTCTCGCTCGGTGATCAGCTTCTCGCCGAAGCACGCCTGCTTAAGCCTCGAACACACATACGCAGATCCCATCCGGCCTGTCCTCTCACCGTCTGAGGTAGGCGCAGACTTACTTTTCCTCCGCCGTCACGTCTGGCGGGGAAAACTGTGGATCATTTGGGTTCAGGAAAATGAATTGTGGATGCGCCTCATTCTCGGGCCGATCAAAGTCAAGAATTGCACCGCTCAATAAGTCGAGGCTCGTAGGCGCGATAGCAATCCTTACCCCGTGCTGGTCCGTGCACGTATCGTTCTCCGTAATCTCATCAAAGCCCATCGCATATTCAATCGAACCGTCACCCCTTCGCTTGGCGGCCACCCGAAGCGCACTGCCCTGCATCTGGCCCGATTCGATAGACACTTTAATCTGCTCAGCGGCCTGTTCTGTCACTCTAAGAAGCATTGGTCCTCAATATCTTGCCAGTCAGCCAGCGGCCCCACCGACCGACCGACGCGCCTTGACGCTCCTGACAAACTCAACAAAAGCATCCACCCATGGATTCGATTGTACGTGACGTTGATGCGCAAAGCCCGCCAGCAGGTTTTTCACCCAAAACCCATCTCTCGTGCCGTCAAGCCCAAAGCCTCGCTGCACTGAATACACTGTCTGCGCGCTCTCAAGATCCGCCTTGAGGTGTGCGTGGTGAAACTCATGCACCGAGATGACCATCCCTGCGCGACGCTGCATACCTGGCCAAGGGTGATTGGCCTCCACTTGCAGTCGCATATACCCTCGACCCACAGGCCGGGGTCGAACATCAATCTCGCCCGCAATGGCGCCAACCATCTCGCGTTTATGATCCTGCCAGGTGATTGACCGACTGAGGTACATCAGTCCACCGCACTCGGCATAAGCGGGACCACCCGCATCGATGAAATCACGGATCGCCTTTCGAAGGGCGACATTCTCAGACAGCTCATCCAAAAAGCACTCGGGAAATCCCCCGCCGATGAACAACCCGTCTACTGCGGGAAGGGATCTGTCCTGAAGCGCATCAAAAGGTATCAGCCGTGCCCCTGCTTTCTCAAAAGCCTGAAGATCGTCAGGATAATAAAACCCAAACGCACGATCGCGCGCGATCCCGATAGAAACAGAATCTGCCGATGCCGCTAAGGGCGCATCCCTTAAAGCCATTCGTTGAGGACTCACCTTCTGCGAGTCTCGCGCACCAGCCTCTGTACGTGAAAGCAATTCATCCACATCAACCGAGCGCTCAATGACATCCCCAATGGCCTCAACCCGGTCCCATGCCCGTGTCGCTTCGTTTCCCGGAATCAATCCGAGGTGGCGCTCCTGTATCGCCAAGGCCGGTTCTCGCCCGATCGCGCCAAGAATCGCAAGATCGGTATAGCGCTCAATAGCGGCCCGCAGCTTATCTTCCTGACGGGGGCCTGCGACGCGATTCAGGATCACGCCGCAGATGGTCAGTGATGGATCAAATCCCGTGTATCCGCTAAGAAGCGGTGCGATGCCCCGCGTGATGCCCTCGACATCGATAACGAGTACGACGGGCAAGCCAAGAAGCTTGGCCATTGCGGCATTGCTGTCCGAGCCTTCCACATCAAGACCATCGTAAAGACCCTTATTGCCCTCAACCAGGCACACATTGACGTCACCCGAATGCTCTCTGAAGCAGGACGCGATCTCGTCATGCGCCATAGTGAAAAAATCAAGATTCCAGCAGGGTCGGTCGGTCGCAAGCGCGAGCCACATCGGGTCAATATAATCCGGACCCTTTTTGAAAGCCGCGACCGATTTCCCCCGGCGTCTGAGCACTCGTGATAAACCGGTACTGACCAGGGTTTTACCTGAAGACTTATGCGCGGCTGATATGAAAAACCGGTTCACGCGAAGAGGAGTTGCGGCTGAGGACACCCACGCCTTGGGGCAGATTAGGCGCGCGGTTGATCAGGCGTGGGAACGGGCAGAAAGGGCAGCACCCTCGTGCCCACCAGAAAAATTAGCGCTGCCAACGCCATCCCGCCAACTCCCAGACCCCATTCGGGCAGGCTCGGTCGGTACATCGCGATGACGCCATCAAAAAACGTGCTCGATTCGGAAAAGCCCGAGACGATACTCATGGGATAAGCCTGCCCACCGATAATGAGCACATACAGCTGTGCCAGCCCACCGATCACAACCAACAAGGCGCCCAGCGGTACCGACACGGCGCGTTTAAACCGGTCACTCAACAACAAAACCGCAGGCACGAGGGTTCCCAGCAGCACCTGTCCGATCCAAAAAAGCAACGAATAAGGTCGCCCATCTATCAGCAGAAATCGTTCTATGTCCTGATGGCCGGCAGAATAAAGATGGGTCAGATGACTCACCGCAACCAACAAACCCACCGATAAAACAAAATACCCCAGTAAGCGAGCCAGCTTACCGGTCAACTCGGCGGGCAGGTTTTCTCCTTTCAGGCGAAAGACCAGCGCGCCCAGCAGCAACGTGACGGCCGTTCCAAACGAAAGCGACATCGTAATGAACATGGGCGCTAGAAGGGCGCTACTGAACGTTTCCCTAGCCACGAGAAAGCCAAAGATAGATCCCGTCCCGGTGGTGAGAATAATTCGCCAGGCGAACGCCAACGTGCCGACACGAGTAACAAACCGATTCATTCGCGGCTCGAACATCATCCAAAGGTAAACGACCACGATGCCGAGAAATCCGGTGTATAAAAAGATATTCCAGGCAAATATCGACCGGAAGTTATAGTGTGTCATGGCAACAATCAATCGATCCGGACGCCCCAAATCCAGCACCAGAACGCTCAACCCCCCAATCAATAGCGCTGCCGCAAGTAAGCCTGAAAGCCGCGAAAGCGATTTGTAGTCACTCCGACCAAACACCGACGCAATCGACGCCACGTTGAGTGCTCCGGACGCCGTCACGATCAGGAAAACAGCGAAGACATGGGGCATTCCCCAGACCACCCGGTTGGTCATACCCGTCACCCAGTGACCGGCGCTTTCCATGTGATGAGCCGCAAAAAGCCCGATGAGTACGAGTACCACCAGAACGCCGCAAGTCCCCCAAAAGGCCCTCGACGAGCGGGAGGGATGGAAGATCGTTTGGCTCATGGATCAGGCGGTGTCGCTCAGAAACGGGTGTAGCGCACAGAGGTGTTCAGCTTAAGTTCTGGTCGCAGTTCCCGGGTTGCCGACGCACGGGTTAATTTAGTCAACTGATCCTCTGCATCGTTCAGATCGCCAAAGACCAGCGCATCGTGACCCTCACGGTGACATGCTTCGACGCATGCCGGCTGCTCTCCCTTATCTACTCGATGCACGCACAGCGTACAACTTTCAACGGTGCCCTTGCCCCGGGGCGCATGGGTCCGTTGCCCGGTCAATTCCTCATGAATGAATGAGCGGGCCTGAAACGGACACGCCATCATGCAATATCGACAACCAATACAAATATGCTTATCCACCAACACGATACCGTCGTCACGCCTGAATGAGGCGCCGGTCGGGCACACGTCCACGCAGGGTGGCTCTTCACAGTGCTGGCATAACACCGGGATGGATAGTTCGTGCCCGGTTTGATCATCTTTGAGATCGACTTTTCGAATCCATTGGGCATCTGTCTCGGGGCGCCCGTGACCCACAATGCCGTGCTCTTCGTTACAGGCCGAGACACACTCATCACACCCGCTTTGGCACTTGTCGGTGTCGATGAGAAGCCCCCAGCGGTTGGCGGAGGTGACCGGTTCATCCTCAGCGCGTGCACGTGCCAGGTCAACCAATCGCACGCCGGGCGCTAACGCGAGCAGGGCCACCCCCACACCCGCCTGGGTAAAAAAGGTTCGGCGGGCCGGCGCAGCGGGCGAAGGATCAGGGCAATTCATCAAGCGGGTCATAGGGCTGACGGAAGGCTAAGGACTCTGGCTAATCTTTTCGGTGGGGACGGCGGCGTGACAGCTGAAGCAGTCAATCTTGACCGCGGCATAGGTATGACAGGTCTGACAAAACTCGCCTTCGGCGTTCACCGGTAGGTACTGACCGGCCGCCGTCTTGGTGGAATGGCAATCAATACAACCGGCCAGGCTGTGACGCTTCGTCCGGATCCCCTGATGCACGGTTAAATCACGCTGGTGGACAATGAACTCAAAATGATTGCGGCGCATGATCTCTACCGGTTCAACACACTGCGCTCCGCGCGACGCCGGGATCTGCGGCTTCGCAACATCCGCAAACAGGCCAGCTGAGCCCGAAAGCGCGAAAATAAAAAGAACCACGAAGGATCTGATCATCCCGCCCATGCGCGTTAAGCCGTGGAGCATCGATGGGTAACCCTATTCACCCATGCCCATGTCGATGTAGCCCGTGGGACATACGTCTGCGCAAATATGACACCCAATACATTTGCTGTAGTCCGTATCGACGTATCGGCCAGTGGTGTATTCGTCTTTCTTGACCCGGAAGACAGCATCTTGCGGACAAAAAATCACACAATTGTCACATTCAAAACAAAGCCCACAACTCATACATCGCTTGGCTTCGGCCTGTGCGTCCTCTTCCGCCAAGCCATGGTGGCGCTCCTCAAAGTGGCCTAGCACTTCCTCGGCGCTCGGTACGGTCGTCGCCCTTAACTGCCGGGGCGTCTCCTGAAAGTGTCCAAGAAAAAGCTGGTCCGAGGGGATAATCTCGTGGGCGGAGCGATCTTCATAATTATGAACCGCGAATTTCGCCTCTGACGTGCCCCAGGTCTGGGTGTGGTCATACTCCGACGGGGCTAGGGACTGCTCATTGAGTTTGGCCAGCAGATCAAAGTGATGAACGTCTACCTTGGGCCGTCGGGCCTGATCCTCACCTTTGAGATAGTGATCAACACTCTGGGCCGCAATCGCCGCCTGGCCGATCGCCGTGGTGAGCAAATGCGGTCGGACGATGTCGCCCGCAACAAAGTGGCCTGCACGATTGGGCACCTGAAAGAAACGGTCGGCATCAATCAGCTGTCGCTCGTTGCCCATCTCTTCGATACCGGTGAGATCACCCGCCTGCCCAATGGCCGAGACAATCAGATCCGCCTCGACCTCAAACTCCGTTCCGGCCACTGGCGTAGGGATCCCCTTGCTATCAATTTCGCATTTAGCAAGGCGAAGCGCGGTCGCCCGGCCAGACCCATCTCGAATCAATGATACAGGCATCACGCCATTCAAAATCGTTACGCCCTCGGTGAGCGCATCATCCACTTCTTCTTCGGTGGCTGTCATGCTCGACCGCTCGAAGAGTGCCGTCAACGTGACGTGTGCGCCCTCGCGCGCCGCGACCATGGCCGAATCATGGGCGGTGTAGCCACCGATTACTTCCTCAGGGCGGTCCTTCTCATTGATCCGCTCGATTTTCCCAAGACGTCGGGCCACAGAAACCACATCGATGGACGTATCGCCGCCGCCGATGCACACCACTTTTTCAGCCGTGACCTTCATAGTCCCTTTGTTGAAGGCATCCAAAAAGGCGACGCCCGATACACAGTTCGGCGTATCCTGCCAGCCCTCGACTGGTAGCCCGCGACCGCGCTGGCAACCGACGGCCCAAAGCACCGCATCAAACTCGGTCTCCAGGTCTTGAATGGAAACATCCTGGCCTACCCGGACACCGGTCCGCACTTCGATGTCGCCCAATTCGATAATGCGCTCGATCTCGCGATCGAGACGCTCACGGGGCGTGCGATATCCCGGAATTCCATATCGGAACATCCCGCCGAGCTTTGCTTGCGACTCCAAAATCGTCGACGCGTATCCAAGACGACGCAGTTGGTAGGCCGCCGCCAGACCGGCCGGTCCGCCGCCCACAATCGCGACGCGTTTGCCACACACGGGGGGTGCGTCCTCAAAGCGATAGCCCTCTGAAAATGCCGCATCACCGATAAATTGCTCGACGGAGTTGATCCCAACGA
>Ga0208785_1000149_pt1 | contig 29881 bp, 40 predicted proteins | sample DEB08_DNA_2_FD_185499 | JGI IMG/M metagenome (GOLD analysis project Ga0208785, IMG submission 185499) | Aqueous microbial communities from the Delaware River and Bay under freshwater to marine salinity gradient to study organic matter... | ecosystem: Environmental > Aquatic > Marine > Coastal ...
CTACACATTGAACCTCGGAATACAACCAGCCAACGAATATCAACCGCCTTCATATGGTAGAAATATTTCATGCGAGAAAGACAGAGATAACAGTGTATTTCTCGACTACACTGGAAAATATTGGCCATGCTGTCACATGGCAGAAGCATATCTTAACAAGATCGGAATCGAATTACACAGCGACATCAGAGAGCACGACAACAAAGAATTATTCAGAGAGTACAAAGCAAGGTTGACCACAGAAACACCTTTCTACGTCTGCAAGAGGGCCTGTGGTATAACATCAGGTAAGCGTTCACAATGGAAAAATGAAATACAACTAAGATAATGAAGATCAGGTACTATCAAAAAATCGACGGATGGAGATGGCTAGGTTTTATACTCGCCATGGTCAGTGCATTCACGTTGAGCGGTGGTAATCCCAGTGTTCAATGGATGGGTTGGGCAGTGGCACTGATATCTTGTAGCATTTGGATATGGATGGGTGTGAAGGACAAGGACACACCAAGGGCATTGATGGAACTGATGTACCTACTCTTGGCGATCAGAGGCGTGTTCAACTGGTTATCATAACAAAAAACCTAGCAAAGTCAACACTTCTAGCAAGATCAACCCTGGTTGACGTATTTGGAAAATCTGCTATAATTGTTGTATGATTAGACTAATAATAATTTGTGCAGTTTTCTACGTAGGCTATCAAATTGGCACACAGGGTTATGATCAGTTTATGGCGTCATTGAATGTTGACAGCATACTGAATTCTGTGTCTGGTGCGATTGCCTGGTTAGATTCAATTGTGCAATCAATGAGAGGATAATATGAAAAATCTAAGTAAATTATTTCTCATACTAGTTGCAGGTATGCTTGTAGCACAATGTTCGACTTACAAGATAAAACCTGACATGGACAAAAGCGGAATCATAAACAAGACACCTAAATGGTATGTTGATTACGATCATGAAACTATGTTCAAGTATGTTGAAACAGGAACAGCGGTATCACCAGATTTAGAACTTGCTGTGAAAAAAGCAACACTATTGGCGAAGGCAAAACTTGTGGATAGGATCAATGGTGAGGTCAACAACCGAACTACCATCAGCAAGAACGAAGCAGGTACAAACGAAGACCTTACTGTATCCGCTGGATCACAGGATGTCATTGTTAATATAATAGAAGACACTCTTGCAAGAGGGTACGAAGTCAAAAAGCAAGAAATCTTTCTTACAAAACATAAATCATACAGAGCATATGTCATGGTGGAGTTGAGCAAGAAGGAAGTAGAAGCCATTATAGAATCAGTAAGCAAGAAGAATGTTGCTTCTATAGATGTTGATGCTATAAACAAACAGGCAGACAAGATATTGAACTAGGACCATGAAAAAACTATATTACATCATAGCCCTGGCATTCCTCACACTGGGATTGATCATATTCTCAACCACCGCAGACGCGGGTGGACCATGGAATGACCAATACTGTGATGTTGAAGTGACCAAGATCAAAGTGATCAATGAAAAAGGCGAAGTGCTGGAGAACCTCACAGAAGAGAAGGTTGTCTGCAATGACGGAGCCAGTGATTTCTTGTTCGACATGGGCATAGCAGAAAATTGCGAGATGTACACCTGGGACATGCCGGTTGGAGAAGTTGTGATCACACAGAGGCAGATTGCCTGCAAGAAAATGGATGGGACGGGATATGAGATTGTTCAAGGTTATCACGGTATTGATTAGCCTGTTGCTGTCAAGCACAGCACTGGCGGGGAATAGCACTCCCGGAGACACCAAGGGACACATAGGCGACATGCCAGCACCCATTTGGTTGGGAGATGATGTCAAGTACAGTATGCCTGCGTTCCTGTTCAGACACACACAGTTCCTGAGATTCAGCCTCAAAAGGGCAGAGAAGAAGATGCACGAATCAGCGGTGTTCTTCGCCCTAACAAGCACACAGAATGGCAAGATAGTCAGTTGGTACAGCAAGGAGCGTCTGGCCGCGGGCAAGGTGCGTGTGATACATTCTTACCCAATTTCGGGCGGATACTGCCGTACATACCAAGCATACATCAAAGTGAACGGCAAAGAACGGCACATGACCAACAATGCCTGCAAATATATTGGCACACCAAGTTGGTCCTTTTATAAATAATTCATATAAATAAGTACATAAGACAAAGGAATTTAAACAATGGCAACAGTTGAACCAAAATCATTATACAACGTTTCTCCAGCAGAGCCGGAAAACGCATACTTCACAGTATCAATAGACACATCAGGATTTTTAGACACAGACTCAGTAAACGCAGGAAGAATTTCACCTTGTGTTGCTTCAGACTTCGCTACAGCACCTACAACCATTGCAGAATCAAGAAAGATTTCAAGAGGTTCATTGAGATTCAAAATGATGTGCGAAAACCTAGCATTAAGAACAAATTTCAAAATTGTTAACATTGTAACAACTTATGCTGTTGACAGAGGCGACGATCCAATCACAGCATTAGCATTTGGTCTTGTTTATGAAAACAGGAACCTGATCGCTAACACAGGTACCAACACACTAGAAGATTCAACAGCAATTAGCACAAGAGCGGCATTCATCAAAGACAGAATAGCAGACGCATTAAACACAACAAGAACAGAAAAAATGAGTGTGTTTGATCCAACATCAGGAAACAGCAACATCAAAGACGAAGAAGTTACTGCAGGACCTGTGTTGACTGCATCTATCGGTGAGATATCAGAAGCGGTCACAGTGTCGGAAGTCACAGGTTTCGCTCCGTTGACTGATAACCAGTTGACAACTGACAACGCTCTAAGTTACGCCGCAGAGTAATAGATTACCAAACAATTCACTAGCAATAAAACAGCCATTCTGTTATAGTAAATACAGAATAAAATGTTTATAGCGATACTCACACTTCTATCGGCTCTGTCCATATCCGGGGTGGCCATATTCTACTCCGTCATAGGACTTGCGACCATATTCCCAGGTGCTTTCGTGCCTGTGGTGATCATGGGCGGGGTGCTTGAAGTGGGCAAACTGATCACGGCATCCTGGCTGTATAGAAATTGGAAGTTCACTCCTTTCATGCTCAAGACCTATCTAACGACCGCGGTCATTATACTTTCACTGATAACATCAATGGGTATCTTTGGATTCCTATCCAAGGCACACCTGGAACAGAACCTAGCGTCAGACACACTGATACAACGTATACAGATACTTGAGGACAAGATAGAGAGCGAGAAGATGTCCATAGAGAGACAGACCCTAGTGATCAACAGGGCAGAGAAGGCCATCAACAGGGACACGGGCACGGCGTCAGGCGACATCGAAGTACAACAGTCGATCATAGCGGATGCCAACGAGAAATTGAAAACACTACTTGCGGTCGAGACCAACACTATACGAGATCTAAACGACAGGTTGAACACAACGGTCAAAGATCTCAACGACAGGCTCAAGACATTAGACAAGAACGTCAGCGACGTGTTGACATCAAACAAGTCATTCTTCAATGAGGAGAAAGCGGCCGCGGACCTTAAGGCATCACAGAAAGACGAGCGTGAACAGATCGCGAACAAGATAGCAGAAGCACAGCAAACAATAGCAATCAAGATAGCAGAAGCAGAGAAAAGGATTGCTGAACTCAAAGCAGATCACAAACAGGAGATCGCAAAGGCACAGGAGATCATAGCGAACATGAGGACAGGATCGCAGGACAACAAGGGCCAGTTCGCCAAAGAGATAGAGAACGCAGAGAAGAAGATATTTGATTCACAGGGCAGGATAGATTTATTCATAGTTGAGAAGCAACCACTGGAGAAACAGATGCTGACCCTGGAAGCAGAGATAGGACCTGTCAAGTACATAGCCGCACTGGCCGTGGACTGGGGTATAACGGAACAAGTCGAGACCAGCAAGGCTGTACGTTGGGTTATATTGCTGTTAATCGTGGTGTTTGACCCACTGGCTGTGTTACTATTGATAGCGGCCAACCAGAGTCTGATGAGGAGATTCCCACCAGAGGCTCCTAAACCACAAGAGATAGTGGATCTCGAAAAACCAGACGAAGAGGATGTGACGCTTAAATGGAACGAGATGATAGGCAAGGCCAACGAAGCGGCCAGGATGGAGAAGGCCACAGAGCAGTTGCGAGAATGGAAGGATAAACTGGAAGCATTCAACAGCAAGGTGGAGAAACCAGAGGACAAATCCGTTGAGATCATACAGGAAGACGATGGGGTGATCCCACACGTAGAATTACATGGTCAAAAAAAAACTGAAGACAAAGAAATAGTAGTAGATAATACCACAGACGGTTTTGACCCCGACGAGGTCATGTTTGATGCTATCACTGAACCGGAAGTTGACAAAGAGAAGCAACTGGAAGAATTCAAGAGACGTGAGCAAGAAGAAAAAGAAGCACTGGAAGAGTATGCACGTAAGGCCAAAGAAGAAGAACGTATCAAGCCTGATCTCACAGAGGTCATAGAACCTGAACCAGAAGTCAAGGAACCCAAAGAACCAATCAAGGAGGTCAAGAACGCAAAGCCCTTGATCATGAGGACCATAAAGCCACAGGAGGAGACGCCCCCAAAGCCGACACTGCTGGATCCGGCGGAGATGACAGATGAAGAACGCAACAAGATGCTTGACCAGTTCCATAATCAAAACGGCAAGTTCGAAGACATCAGTCTAGAGGAGTTAAAGATGGAAAGAGATCAAAGCAACAGAGCACAGTACCTGGCAGATGTAAGCCTCACAAAGGAGGAAGCCAATGCACAGCCGGCCATCACTGAATCCAGGATGGCTTTCTTCGAGGACATCATTGATGACATACTGAGGGGTGACACCACGTTCGAGAACGTGCCTGAAGAGAACAGGAAAATCATAGCACAGATAATGGATCCCGAAATGCCCAACCCACCCATCATAACCAAGGGATCAGCACTGAAAGATCAGAGGCCCGAGGGCATGGAACAGATGAGTGCAGAAGGACTCAAGGAAAAGTTCATGATACAGCCAGACATCGAGGACAGACCCATGACCGACGAGGAACTGGATAAGTTGTTAGATGGGTTTGACGACGGTAGCAAAACAGTCACTGGCAAGAGACGAATGGTCATAAAGAATGGTAAAAGGATATTCGTGCCTGTGGAAGAGAAAACGGACTACGTGCAGAACGAGGAACAGACAGACCAAACACTCTGGCAAAAAACCAAGGAGTTGGACATACCAGAACCGGAGAAGAACGAAATTAAATTACCAGACTTACCAAACAGCACAGAAGAGATCCCGGAGATAGCGGAATCCATATCTATAGAGCAGTCAATACCACAGGCAAAATTTGATACCTACAAGAAGAGATTGACATCTGAGGAAGACTACCACCAGAGAGTAGAGGCCAGGATAAATGACCTGATAACTAAATTAGACAACAAAGAAATAAAACTTTCAGACTTGTCCAAGGAAGACAAACAAGTTATAATAGATATATTAAACCAAAATGACAGACGCATCTAAAAAACAAGGCAACAAAATTCAAGAAACAGAAATTGCTGTTACGGGAGAAAAATTAGACCTGCGTAAAAAGATGGGAACCATAACAATGGTCACACCACCAAGTTTCTTTCAGAATCAGAACAAGAGTTTCTGTCTCATCAATCTCAGCAAGAAAGACAAGGACAACTTCGCAGACCAGATCAACAAATACTTCCCGAAGGATGATTTAACAATATATCTTTGGGATGACAACAATTTCTCGGCGTTGGATCCTTTCGGCGCTGAAGATCCAGAATACGAGAAGTATCTAGAGAATTGGGCACCCAACAAGAAAGGCAGAGACTACACCTGGTTATTGAATGCCTGTAGGGCCGCCACCACAGTGATACTGAACATGGACTACAGTTCAAATCAGATGAAGGTCTGGTCTGGATACATACTGACCATGGCCAAGACGTGGTTCCTTAACTCTAACACGGATGACTCGGCCTCTTTTGGTGTGTTGAATCGTAACAAGATCAACAACATGCAAGAGTTGTTTCCGAAGATCAAAAAACTCAAAGATAGTCAATAATGTCAGAAGAGGCATTGGTATGCTCATTCTGTAGTAAAAGTCGTAAGGACGTCACCAAGATGATCGTGGGCGCCAAGAAGACCACAATCTGTAATGAGTGTGTGAAACTATGTGTAGAGATCCTAGACGAGGACATAGTAAAAGCTCGTAAAGAAAAACTTTACTCAGGTGACAAGAACATCCTAAACCCTGTATTGATCAAAGAACACCTAGACCAATACGTGATAGGACAGGACGCCGCCAAGACGGTGTTGAGCGTGGCTGTTGCCAATCACTACAAACGTATCGTACAACCACCCATAGACTTTGACCTAGACAAATCAAACGTCATGGTGCTGGGCGCCACGGGAGCGGGCAAGACGCTGATGGCGAAAACAATAGCCAAGTACCTGGACGTACCATTCGCGATCGCGGACGCAACCACGCTGACAGAATCAGGTTACGTGGGTGACGACGTGGAGAATGTTGTACAGAAACTGTATGCTAACTCCGAGGGCGACATAGACAAAACCCAAAAGGGCATAATATTCATAGACGAGATAGACAAAATCTGTCGTAAAGGTGAGAACACATCACTGACCAGAGACGTATCAGGAGAAGGTGTGCAACAAGGATTGCTTAAAATTGTAGAAGGGACAGAATGTAGAGTTCCCCCACATGGAGGACGTAAACATCCTGATCAACAGACGATAACCATAGACACCAGTAATATATTATTCATAGTTGGCGGTGCATTCACAGAACTGGAGAAACAGATCAGGAGGAAGAAAGCATCTGGCGGCATAGGGTTTGGAACCAAACTTCAAGAGCAAGATGACAAGAACTACCTGAGTGAGGTGCAACCCGAGGATCTCATCAAGTATGGCCTGATACCGGAATTCGTAGGCAGGTTCTCCATGATCACCAACATAGATCCTTTGAGTGAAGCACAATTGATAAGGATTCTCACAGAACCACGCAATGCCATACTGAAGCAGACCAAGTACCTGTTCGGCCTGGACAACATAGACATCGAGTTTACCAAAGAGGCCAAACAGAGCATAGCCATCAAGGCCAAGGAGTTGGGCACCAACGCAAGGGGGCTGAAAAACGTAGTGGACACAGTGGTTCTGCCATACCAGTTTGACGCAGAGGAGATGAGGCACAGGGGTGTGACCAAGATACAGATAACCGACAAGGTAGTTGACAAAGGAGCAGATCCTGTGTTAGTTTTCAAAAAAAACAACACCGATGACAGAAAACAAAAAATCTAACAGGTTCACACTCAAGAATTATATCGCAATAAGCACATTCAATGCTGAAAGCGACCATAACATAACGATCGAAATCAATAATAAAGTTTTTTATAAAAATGATCTTGCAAAAAACCAAGAGCATCATCTTAAAATTTCTGACTATTTTGATTATGAACAACCTGGAGAAAATACCATACAGATTAATTGGGTCGGAGAGCAAGAATGTGAGAATAAGTTTATGAAAATTTACAAGATTATCATTAACGATCAATACATAGCACCGCATTCTGTCAGGATCACACCTTTCCCAACAGAATACATCAAAGGTCTACAATCCACAGAAGAAGGAAAAAAAATTTACAGGAAAAAGATACTCAATCCCGGTCACATGCAGGGATGGTATGGTATATATAAATTTAAATTTTTGCTTGATCCACATGAAATAAAAAATACTCAGCAACTGTCGAATATCGCCAGTACCGGAATTAGGCTCGATACAGTGTTTTCTGATCTCGGTAAAGTAAAATTAATGAAGAGAGTGAATCAAAATGAAAATTAATAGGTATGACGATTTTACAAGACTACGTGAGATTGTGCTGGGAGAAGTAAACTATTCCCCATTGGACTCGATAACAGATGATGATGACAGAGAGTTCATGCGACACATACTTGATGAGACAAAGACCTCTATGAAAGAGCTCGAAGGAATTTTCCAAAAGTTTGATGTTAAGGTATGGCGACCAGAGGTCTTCGAACACAAAAAAGATACCATAATAGGATCACCCTACGCAAACGTCAACAGTGTTTACACCTCACTGACGCCTTTTGATAACTTCCTTACCATTGCAGACACAATAGTAGAAATGTCACCGAGCTATGCCATCAATTCTATGTTTGACTATGTGCAGTATCAACACATCTGGAAGGAAAAATTTGATCATGGAAGTAGGTGGATCTCGATGCCTCGGCCATCGTATAATGTGAACAAGACAGATGAGATGAACGAGGAACCATCAAATTTTGAACCATATGGTGATTCACCTTCTATGTTGATAGTGGGCGACACTGTGTTCCTTGCTGAAAAACACATGTTCAATCAACTAGGAATGCACTGGTTGAAAAGAGAATTCCCGCAATTTAAATTTGAAGTCTTCAAAGGCACCAACGGGCACTTAGACAGTTATTTCGCTATTGTCCGTCCTGGGTTGGCCCTGAGTGGAATAGCAAAAGACAGATTACCAGACAAGTTCAGGAACTGGGATATTATAGAATTCCAGAAGGAAAACTACAAAGATGTTTCTATGATCAGTGATTATTTCCAAGACGACGACTATGAAAATACCACACTGGCTGTAAATGTCGTCAGCATAGACCCTGAAAACATAGTGATGTATAAACATGTGATTGACAACAATGTCGAGCAAATAAGGAAGATTGAGAACCATGGTGTGAATGTCATCCCATTAGAACTGGATGTGTCAAGATGGTTGAACACAGGATTACACTGTTTCTGTAATGCTTTGATCAGGGACGGTGGCCATAACAATTACTTTTGAATAAGTATGACTGGTTGACAAATTAATGTTATGATGCTAATATTTAGAAATACTGATGGAATATCAAAAAAATAAAACCAGACCCCGATTCAAGAAGACAGAGAGACCACTGGGTTTCCAAGGATACTACGTGGAAGTGCGTGAGGGCGAGGACGCCGTCAGGGCATACAGGAAGATCAAGAGATGGATCAAGGAAGACAAGTTCATAGATCAGATCAGGGCCAACAACACTTACCAAAAACCCTCTGAGATCAAGAGAGAAAAAGCCAAAGAGAAGAGGAAAGTCCTACGTAAATTGCGTAGAGAACGTGACAGCAACATCCTCATGGGACGCCCACAGAGAGGCAGATAATTTACCAAAAAAGGTCGCAATTTGACATATAACAATTATATGTTATAATAAATACAGTTGAAGATTGCTATAGATAGGATCTTCACAACATTAACTCGCTTAACAATAGGAGGAAAGCAAATGACAAAACATCTATCTATTTTTAATAACCTAAGACCATACACAGTGGGATTCGACGACTGGTTCGATCACTTCGATGCCATGATGGACGACAGTTTCTTCAGAGGAACAAGCAACTTCCCACCATACAACATAGTGAAGACCGGGGACAACACCTACGATGTTGAACTTGCACTAGCAGGATTCAACAAAGATGACATCGAGGTCGAGTACAAGGAAAACATGCTCACGGTCAAGTCTAAAAAACAAGAAGAGACCAAGGACGAAGAAGGTAACGTGATACAACACAGAGGCATTTCTAAGAGAATGTTCTCAAAATCATTCACCATCGCCAACGATGTAGAGGTCAAGGGTGCAGAACTCAAAGATGGGTTGCTGAAGGTATCTATGGAAAGAATTATTCCAGATCACAAGAAAGCAAAAACTATCTTGATCAAGTAAAGCAGAAAATGGATGGGGTGGTAAAACACCCCTTCCAAATTGACAATCATTTTAGATATGCTATAATAAGGTATGACAATGACAGATATACAAACACTGACCAAAGAAAAGATCAAACTAGACGAACCCGGAATGTACGATGTGATATTCCTCAACGACAACATCACAACAATGGAGTTCGTTGTGAAAGTGCTGAAACAGATATTCGGCAAGACGCCAGAACAGGCACAAAACATCACCACAAGGATACACCAGGACGGACAGGGCATCGTTGGTTCATACACACACGAGGTGGCAGAACAAAAGGGCATCGAGGCCACGCTGGCCGCGAGACAAGAGAACTTCCCACTACAGGTCAAAGTCAAGAAGCAGTAGGATGGAACCCAGAGACTACGTTACCGCGAACCAACACATAGTCCAACACATCAAGGACCGCCTACCAGGTGATCCCAAACTCGACATGTACTGGGGTACCTTGGACTACGCCACGGCCAGGTTCAACACAATCTTGCTCAAACTTTCACAGGACAGGATACTTGAACAAGAAAATAAAAACGAAGTTCATGAATGTTTCGAGGCCATACAGTCTTTCTATCGCAACGTGCAAAGGTACGACAATTCACCCAGACCATTCAAGTTCATAATGGGCATGGTGCTACACTTCATAGGCACGAGACGTATTCCAAAGATAAAGAGATTGTTGGAAAGAATCAATAATTAACAGTATGATAAGCAATTGGTTGTTCTGGGCCATACCCAGACAATACATCAGGAGGTACCTGTTCACCTTTTGGTTGGTGATGTTCTTCCTGCCCGGATACATTCTGGGATTGCATTTCACTAAATTGGGATTTATTATAAACTGGCTCTGGTTCGATATCGTGTTCTACGGTTGGTACAGGGCAAAACAAATGTTAGGAGACGACGAATGAAAGCAGTAGTATGGAGTAAACCGGCCTGTCCTTATTGTGAGAAAGCCAAGAACCTTTTGAAGAACAAGGGCATAGAGTACGAGGAGAAGAACATAGCGGAGGGTTATAAGATACAGGATTTACTTGAACTTGTGCCAAACGCAAGGACCATGCCACAGATATGGTTAGACGAAGAACACATCGGTGGATTCTTTGAGCTAGAGAAGAAATTGAAGTAATGCACTTTGAGTTCCCCATTGATCATTTCCGTGTGGACATATCGAAACACGGTTCCGCAGAGGTAAAACTTATTTTCAATGGCAAACTCATAGATGGTTTTGAAGTCAATGGTTCTGATTTAGAACAATCAAATGAAGTAGAATTAAAGTTTACTAAAAAAGATCCTGGAGATCAAGATTCTTATGCCACGATCGATAAGATAGAGCTCAACGGTTTTGATTTCACTGATGATTTCAAGACCATTCCTTATGTCATCGATCGATCCATGCATACACACTCGGAGTCGCAAATACCTAATAACCTATACTTTGGTTACATTGGCAGTCTTAAGTTTCGATTGACACAAAAGAACGATCCACTTACGAAGGCCGCATGGATACTGGCAAACAAAGAATTCGAATATGTAAAATTGCCACTAAAGGGCGACAACTACAGAGAAAAAAACTTACACAACATCCTACGTGATACTAAATTTATGTTCACAGGTAGTTTAGCACCAAACACAAAAAACATCATTGATTCTATTAACAGTCTGCAACTAAATGATCTTCGACTACCATTGAAACCCAACGATCGAAAATCCATAGAGGAATGGATCAACGGATCCTCTAGGATCAATTTTAGTAATTTCGATAGCATGGAACACTTTACCTATACCAACGGTGTCGTTGATTGTCTAAACAGTTTTATTTCTAACACAAAGACGTTATATCTGCCAACCAAGGTGTATTATTTCTATAGAGAAATTCTACAGGACAAGAATGTAATAATCAAGAACCTATATACAGATGACATAGAAGAAAATAGCAAAGTGCTCTTTGAACTTCCGTCGCCGTGGTACAAGACCAAAGATATAAATGAGAAAATAAAAGAAGCAAGGCTAAAAAATTGCACCATTGCACTTGATTTGACTTGGATGCCTGTCAGCAACGATTTGATCGAGTTAGATCTAAACGAGGTCGACCAAATATTTTTCAGCATGAATAAAACTTGGCCTATACAAGATTTCCGGCCGGCCTTTAGGTGGTCAAAAACACACATAAACGATGCGGCAACATTCCAGTGGGAACACTGCACATATCCTAAGATATCTGCCAACGTGTTTTTGAATCTTATGCAATCCTACAGGTTGGATTACGTGTATGAAAAATATAAACCAATTGCAGAAAGATTGATGACGACTTTTGATCTACGACCTACAAGCGTCTTATGGTTTACATTGCACGATGATGTAAGACACGATCCTAAAAAACACATCTGGCCGGGATACTTCCTTGACAGTTTTGTGTGTCTGAGGAAACTACTCGATTACCAGGGAAAGTATTTTTGGTAGTTGACCGATCACAAGGAATAAACTATAATATATAACAAGACAATAACAAAGGAACAAAATGATCAAAGAAGCATTGATTAAAAAATTACAAGGTGAGATAGAAGTCGCAAAAGCAGACCTGCGAACCTTTCTAGCAAATCCCATAGGCGTGGCAGAACACATAGACTATGTGATAACTGCCGAGAAGAAACTCGAGGCACTTGCACACGCAGAGGACAAACTAGAATCATTGAATAAATTGTAATGACATACACTGTCAACGATAAGTGTATAATGTGCAAACACACAGACTGCGTGGAGGTGTGTCCGGTGGACTGCTTCTACGAGGGCGAGAACATGCTGGTGATCAATCCAGACGAGTGTATCGACTGTGGAGTTTGCGAACCGGAGTGCCCAGAGGATGCCATAAGGCCAGACACGGACGATGAGGGCAAGGCATGGGTGGACTTCAACAGCAAGTGGTCAACATCAGGATGGCCAGTATTAACAACAAAAAAAGATTCGCTCGATCCAGACGGCAAACACCGGGACGAGCCAAACAAACTTGAGAAATATTTCAAGGACAAGTAATGAAAGAACACAATGAAAAGAGACAAGAAGAAATCAAAATGGCAGGCCAAGAGAGAAAAAGAGGCCGAGCAGAACAGCCAATTCGATCCCAAGATACATCAACTGGGTAGAGAGGGATATGGATTCCAGATGAAACGGGACATCAAGGCAACCCCGGAAGAACTGTCAGGCAAGAACTTGCCTTTCAAGACAAACACGGACAAATAAAGAATGATAATAGACTGGGACGTAAAAGAAGTTAAAGAACAGATTGATAAGATTGTGTGGGCGGCCACGGATCCCAAGATGGACGGATTCACCACGTGGAGGGCCAAGCAGGACCTGTACAAGATACTTTGGTATGCCGAAGACAGACTTAAAGATTGCAGTACATACGAAGGCGAGGATAAGTTTGTTAAAAAACGAAAGCAAAGAGAATTAATTAGAACAATCAGGGAAAGCCATGATACTCGATAAGATCAAAGACAAGGGTGAAAGTATGTCTGTGTTGGAAGGCATGGAACGACTGCAATACATCATAGAAGAGGCTAACAAAGTCGACCCGCTAGGAGATGAATACAAGACGGAGCAGAACAAGATACGCGGATGCATATCCAACCTATGGGTGGCCGGAGAACAACTAGCGGATGGTACCATGGAATATTATCATGATGCAGATTCACACATGACCAAGGGCACTGCTAAAGTCATACTAGACATGGTTAACGGAGAGCCTAAAGAAGAGGTCGCTAGCCTAACCATAGAAAGTTTCAAACCGCTAGGCATACGAGAACTACTGACAATGCAAAGGCAAGTAGGTTTTGCAAGCCTAATAGAAAGGGTAGTGCAGATTGCGAGCAATAAATAATTTTTTATGACAGATATCATACACAAAGAAAAATACTTAGACGCCGAGTTACTAGGCAAAATTATTTCTTACATTGACAAACGAAACGATGATTTAATGGGTGGCCCTATTGTAGACAAAGCGCCTAATTCCTCAAGCATAGGAATGGAAGGGTGTTCTGATAGACCGTTGAGATTAGAGGATCCCGATAATCCAATTCATGAGCTGTTACAGAAACTTAAAAATGACATGCAAGACTTCTACATACACACAGGAAGTATAAGATACCTGTACTTCCCGTATGGCCCTCATACCGACATAAGAAGCAGTGAAGAAATGATTGAGATGAGAAAGAAATACACGAACGGATACACTTTTTTGATCCCATTGCGATGGAAGGCGGGATATGTTCCCGGCACGGCGTTCTTTGATTCACCACCAAAAGAGAACCAAAGTCTAATGGTCGAACACCAGGAATCACTACCGGAGTTGCAGAGAAAAACTGCATCGAAAAATTTTGGTGTGAAAAAACTTGTTACCTGGAAGAACCCAGGAGATCTTGTGGCCTGGAAGAATTATCGATGGCACTGTTCGATGCTGGTCGGTGACTGGACATACACAGACAAAGAATGGTGCAAGGAATTTATTTCTCTAGAAACTTATAGATACAAGGACAATTAGAATGATGGACATGCCTCCTGGATGGACTCCACAACCAAATCCGTCCGTAGATCCACAACTGCAGACAGACCTAAGCGAGATCACAGAACATCCGCCAACCCAGCAGGAATACATGCCACGGATAGTTGAGAAACTCAAGGAGTGTTATGATCCTGAGATAAGTGTGGACATATACAACCTTGGATTGATATATGATGTCAAGGTCACTGAAGATGGATATGTGCATGTGTTGATGAGTCTTACCAGTGCGTTCTGCCCGGCCGCTGACATGATACCAAGAGACGTGCAACAGGCAGTAGAGAGCATACCAAACCTCAAGTGCAAGGTCAAGATTACCATGCAACCACAGTGGGGCAGGGACATGATTAATCCAGAAGTAAGAGACCTGATGGGTCTGTAGCCAAAAAGGTTGACTTCACCTAGAGATTACTATAAAATAACAACATACTGAACCATGTTGGGAAATCAGGGTGCAATTCCTTGGCTCTACCAGGAACCGTAAAGTCGGAGTGCCAACCAGTATAGTCCGCTGTTGAATGAGGGCCTGGGAAAGTCTAGTTCTACAATGTAAAGTTAGCAGTGGCATTAACGTTAACTCGTTTAATAGGATACTGTTATGAAAAAAATGAAACAAAAAATCGTATTGTTCTTTTACTTCGTGGGCCTGATCGCCCTGAGTAGAGTGATACCTCATCCACCAAACTTCACACCTGTACTTGCAATGGCGGTGTTCATGCCATACCTTACACGTGATCTACACTCGGCCATGATAGTACCATTGTCGGCCATGTTTGTGTCGGATGTGTACTTGGGATTCCATTCAAGTATGTTTTGGGTTTATGCTAGTATCTTGTTAGGCACAACATTGAGTCATTACACAATGTCTATGAAGAAAACGTATGCTCACCTGGGTTCCAACGCACTGTTGTCATCGACAATATTTTTTGTGATAACAAACTTCGCGGTATGGATGTCTGGTACCATGTATCCACTCACACTGGAAGGATTGATACTTTGCTACACGATGGCAATTCCGTTCTTTGGTAACACACTTGCGGGTACTTTGTTTTACGTTTCCTTATTAGGTCTTGTGTCCTACTCGGCTACAAAAATATCAAGGAGATATACGGACGATGAAGAAACTATTACTAGCAGTCTTAATGTCATTGCTTTTGACAACAGGGCCAAAGGCAGATCATTCTACTAAACACACCTGTGAGCAGTTAGAATATGCACCCTGCATAACGATCCAAAAATACATTTTGAGAGATCCCAGTGTGCTGACCACAGCATCCATGAGTGTGGACTACATTGATCAGTACACAATCGAGAACAACAACACCGTAGACACTGTACAAGCGATAGCCAGGATAACAGGCTTGAATGTTGTGCAGTCTGGCCCCACGGGACAACAGACTTCCGTGTTCATGAGGGGCATGAACTCCAACCACACCATGGTTGCCATCAACGGTATTACAATCAAGGATCACAGCACTACAGGTGGCCTACACGACATAGGGACAGACTTCATAAAACACGTGACGGCGATACAGGTGGTCAAGGGATCACAAGGTACACTGTATGGTGCCAACGCAGTGGGTGGTGTGATAAATTTCATAACCACGGACAATTATGCCAACAGCATATCCGCAACGGTTGGATCCAACGACACCAAAGGTATCACACTTAAAATATCTCAGAACAAAGACAATCATTCGATCAGTGTAGTTGCTGACGGTACGACATCTGATGGTATATCAGTAGCACCTTCTGGGACAGAAAAGGACGGATTTGACGCACAGAACATCACAGTCAACACCAAAAGCAAGTGGGATGACGTTGAGATCAAGACCACACTCATAAGGAGAGAAAGTGACACCGATCTTGACAATGGTACCAGTGATGACCTAGACTACACCGCTGAAAACAAAATGAACCTGTACCAGTTATCAGGCAAGGTCAACAACAGCATGGGCTTCTACAACATCACATTCTCACGTACCGAATACGACAGGGAGTACGTGAACGGCACGGAGATAGATGAGTATGACTCATCCAGCAACACCGTGTTATTGACCAACACCATCCAAAAGGACAAGTGGGACGTCACACCGGGTGTGGAGTACGAGGAGTTCGACGGATCATTCATCAACAGGGGATCATATTCCGCGAGTGTGGACACGGGTGGTGAGAACATAGGATACTTTGTTAACACAAACATAATCGCTTCTGACAGGTTGATACTGTCGGCGGGTGTGAGACAGGATGATCCCAGCCTGTTCAATGACTACTCCACATACAGACTGGGTGGAACATACAGCCTCACAGATTCGTTGACATTGAAAGGAAACTACGCAACATCTGTGAAGACACCGACTCTGTATGAGATGCACGGCACTGACAACTATGGATACAACGGAAATCCAAACCTGTTACCGGAAGAGGCAGAGACAACAGACATAGGGCTGGAATTCAAATTCAAGGATAGTGTGCTAGATGTGGTTTACTTCACGACAGATCTTACGAACCTTATCACGTACGGCAACAGCACCTACTCGAACGCATCAGGCACGTCCAACAGGCACGGTGTTGAAATGAAGTTCGACACTTTGATATCTGACAACATCTATTGGAGGAACAACGCCACGTTCACCGTAGCGGAGGATGGCAATGGCACACAGGTCACTAGGAGGCCAAAGTGGACAGGACTGACAGCGATAGACTATAAGAAAGAAAAGTGGACAACGACAGCAGAGTATCTGTACACGGGCAGTCATCTTGACATAGACTCTGCCACGTGGGCGACAATCACACAACCTGCGGTAGGCATAGCAAACTTGCACACCAACTACCAAGTGAATGACAAGTCCAATATCATACTGTCTATAAACAACATGGGCGACAAGAGGTATGAAAGGCCAGATGGTTATGCACAACAGGGCAGGAATATGTTGTTGACCTACAAGTTGAACTTCTAATATTAGAAGTTCAAGTATGTGTTTCCTATAGTTGCAAAAGACTTCGCGAAGATGATGCTTGGTTTGTTGGTTTCGGTTGGTATAGTTCTTACCATACACTACATCATAGTTCCAAACGGGTGGTAATCAGATATAGACATCTCCAAGATTTCCTAGTATAATATATCGTATGAAACTAGGTATTGTAGGACATGGCTTCGTAGGCACAGCAGTGGATCATGGATTCACAAAGGACGTGCAGAAGTTCATAGTTGATCCCAAACACAACAGCACAAACACCATAGAGGATTTGATTGCATTCCGACCTGACGCAACGTTCGTGGCGGTGCCAACACCCATGTTGGAGACGGGTGAGTGCAACACAGCGATACTTGAAGACGTGATGCAACAGTTGAACAAGTCAAAAGGTTCGCTGGTGATCGTCAAGTCTACGGTGCCAGCATACAAATTGCAAAGCATACTGGAACAGTGTGTGGACATCAGGATAGTTTACAACCCAGAGTTCCTCACAGAGAAGAACTACATCAATGATTTCGTGAATCCACCAATGCACGTGTTTGGCGGAGTAAACGCAGACACAGACGCAGTAGAAAAACTGTACCGAGAACACAGTGATTGTGCTGAATGTCCTGTGTACAAGACGGATATGGTTACTGCGAGTATGGTCAAGTACTGCATCAACAGTTTCCTGGCAACGAAAGTCACATTCATGAACGAGATGTATGACGTGCTGAAGGCCGCAAGGGGCACGGACTGGAACACATTCACCAAGATAATAGCAAACGATCCCCGTATAGGAAACACACACATGAAGGTTCCTGGCAACGACGGACAAAGAGGATACGCGGGTAGTTGTTTCCCTAAAGATACTAGTGCTTTGGCATGGTTCGCCCGTGAGATCTTGAACACACCGTTCACACAACTGGAAACCAGCATAGAGATCAACGAGAAACTACGCAAGAACAATGAAGCGTAAATAGTACGCCAATGAAACTGCACTGCATCGATAATCCCAAAAACGAAAGACGTGACGTGGTAATAGTTTCAGTGCCATGGACCGACACTAAAATTCCATTAATGGCTCCTGCACAACTGAAACCGGTGGTGGAAAGTGCTGGAATGTCTTGCCTTGCAACAGATCTAAATGCAGAGGTATATACTTGGGCACAAGCTCACCCAAAGACCGAACAGTTACTGAAATTTTTCTTTGATGAATCATTAGACCCGGAAGTCAAGGAGGATTTATTCAAGTTGATATCAAGCATCGCTGAACAGATTCTCTCATGGAAGCCTAGGATTGTGGGACTCAGTGTGTTTACCTATGTGAACCAAGTCAGTGCAAAATGGATAGCATGGGCCATCAAGAAATTAGACCCCAACGTTACCATAATAATAGGTGGTGCCGGATGTCTGCCGACATTTACTGGTCCTAGTATTTTTGCCAAACAGTTGATTGCCGCTGGACTCGTCGATTATCACATTCGTGGTGACGGAGAGCACTCACTCTACCAGTTTCTCATAAACAATAAGCAGTACGCGGGGATCAATAGTCTTGAATGGCGAGAGATGAGCATGGAGGAAATGCGTAAGTTGCCAAGTCCAGATTACAGTCAATATCATTTCGAGGACTATGAAAAGAAAGCGTTACCCTTGGTTGGTAGCAGAGGATGTGTGAGGCGTTGTAAATTTTGTGACTATATCGCAAACTGGAAAAAATTCAACTGGCGGACGGCCGAGGATATCTTCAGCGAAATGAAAAGTCAATATAAAAAATATGGCATACGATTTTTCAAGTTCCAGGACAGTTTGACAAACGGAAACATGAAAGAGTTCACCGAGTTGACAAAGTTGCTCAGTGAGTATAATTTGGCCAACCCTGACGAGAGTTTTGGATGGAACGGGTATTACATTTTCCGGGAACACAACGCCAACACAGAACGTGAGTGGCGAATGGTGGCCGACAGTGGTGCAGATTGGTTGGCAGTGGGCATAGAAAATTTAAACCAGCACATAAGGTACGAGATCGGTAAGAAATTTTCCAACGAGGCCATAGATGTACACTTGGAATTGGCGAAGAAACACAACATCAATATACAGTTATTGAACATCGTGGGGTGGGTAAACGAAACCCAAAAAGACATTGATTTCATCAAACAGTGGTTGCGGGATCACACCAGATACAAGGACATACTAAATTTACAATTCGGCGGGACACTGGGTATATTTCCCAACACATGGTTGGAGAGCAACTTTGACAAGCTCGGACTGGAGCGTGTAAACGACACTCCCCAAGGGTGGGTCAATAGGCAAATTGACAGCACACCGGAAAAGAGGGCTCAATGGGCTTTGGACATAAACAAGTTGGCCAAGTCTTTAGGATATACAGTAGCAGAAAATCTTGATAACCATTATGTATTAGAATCAATGATCAATGACAAAATTTAGTACGTGCAAACTTGAAATTGATTTCGAGTTCGGTGGTTGTAGGGATCGTTATTTTTCATTGCAAGTGGATGATGGCTATTGGCAAACAATGGTAAGCAAGGACGACAGTTCATATTCCACTGACATACACCTGCCTGCCATCGTCAAGTTGCACTTCAGCGGTAAGACCAAGCATGACACTATAATAGGAAAGGACAATGAGATAATTGAGGACATGTATGTGAAAATATTGGCGATAAGACTGGATAAAATAGACTTGAATGAGAAATTCATACATCAGAATATACAGATAGTAACTGATTCAAAGGACACACACACCACAAGTTACATAGGATTCAATGGAACAATTACCCTCGACCTCGCGGAGAGCAATGTATTTTCCCAGGTGTTGACACTTAACAGTTAAACCAGCCAGCACTGGACACATAAATACCCATATGAAACCATGGTTTGTTAAAGAAGCGGACATAATAAAGTTCCCAGAACCCGAGAAGAAGGTCATAGAACTGCCAAACGTGCAGAGCTATCCGGACTTCCTCACAGGTGTGAAGGACCTACACAACCGTAAAGACAAGGGCGAGATATCACAGGACAGCCATGACAAGTTGTACGCGGATCTGATCAACAGGTTCATGAAGAAGGAATCATTCGAGACTCCATGGTTCTTGAGAGAGGCCCCTACTGGCACTTGTAATAGAGGCCATGCATTAGAATTCCATTTAGCAGTTGCAATACATGAAAGATTAAAAAAAGTAAAATTTTTAGGAAGAGAAGAACTTGTACAAGCCATATTAAACCATGGAAGGAATATAAACATAAAAGATAAATTTTCAGACAAAGAAGATACTTTTATTTTGCAAGGTTCGGTCACTGCACCAGTGATACAATGTAACACCCCTGAAAACTTTGCAGTTGGAGGTGTATTTGATCCAAACATAAGAGGAGCATTGAAATTCGCAAATTCGGAATTGGACAAGCAGATCAAATATATCCATAACAATGGTAGGAAAGATAAAGTAATTGCCTCAACGATAGGAACAGCGGGTAATAAAGTTGATCTTCAGGTTCTAGTAAAATACATGCAAGACGGTAAAGAAGTCACAGAGCCATTGGACGATTTATCGATGAGTCTAAAGTTCAAGAGTAAAGAATTTGGCCAAACTAAAATTAGTACAAAAGCAGGAAGCCTTGACAAGTTAAAGGGAACATTTACCAAACAATTTACCAAAATGTTTACAAGCATAGGTTTTGAAAAAACTTTTCAAACTGCAGGAATGCCAATCGTAGAAAACATGCTGAAGGATCCCGATTACACCAAGAGTTGGACGGCATGGAGAGAAAACTACAAAAAAAATCCTGGAAGATATGATCTGAAGCGAAAGACAGGACCAGAAGGAAGTGAAAAAGTATTAGTTGTAAACGATGTTGCTAGGAAATACATGACAGAACTATATAAAAAAATAACTCCATACATGAATGCAACCTTTAAAGGTAAAAATGGTGAGCTCAAAGAAAAAGAAGTCATAGGAAACTTTCTATTAAATGAACTAGCAGGTGGAGAGAATTTATCAGTTCTGTCATTTGCGGATAAGGCATATACAAAAATGCCTGCATCACAACTGAACAATTTAAAAAAACTATTACAATCAGTTGAAGTAAGGGTAGAGTATGGAACAGCAAGTAAAGAGGGAAGTATTGATCCTTACATATTCTTCTTCGATCAAACTAATAATGAATTGATATTTCAAATACGAAATACTATAGACGGTGAACATGTGATAAAAAATGTTTACGAGCAAGGACCCGGACTCAACAAGTACAAAGAAAAAGTCCTATACTAATCATAACAATCACTACGCACAATATCAATCACCAACACAAATAAGTATTTGTATGATCGACGCACAGGGCAAACTACTCGTGGCACCACCCGGCATGCCTGATCCCAGGTTCAAGAAGACGGTGGTGTTCATGTGGAAGCACGATGTCTCCGGAGCGTCTGGGGTCATAATCAACAAGCGATGCCAACGGCCCACGTTCAAACACGTGTGTGAGGAAGGTAGAATCCAGAGGAACCCCAAGGTCAATCCACCCGTGTACTATGGTGGCCCAGTGTTGAACAATGTCGTGGGAGTGCTACACAGCACGGAATACAGGCTGGCCAGCACCAACACCCTGATCGAGGGCACGGTGGGATTCACGCTGGACAGCAAGATACTGCAAGATGTCGCAAAAGGCAGTGGACCACTCAACAGGATGATCACGCTGGGAATGTGCAGTTGGAACAGTTCACAGTTGGAAGAAGAGATAGAACACCCCCACACGCCGGCAATGAGTTGGCTGATGCTGGACTACGACGAGAAACTGGTGTTCGGCCAGTTGGAGGACACCAACCCCGATGACATATGGGAGGACTGCGTCAGCAGAGCGGTGCGGAACAAGACAGCGGAACTCACTTCTAAACTTTTCCGAGATTAAAACAATAAATACCATTGTAACGCCATCATCCAGATGACGTCGGCAAGAAATATGACCTGCTGGTACCTCCGGGGAAAGCCGTTTAGAAAAAGGCCATGCCGTGTGCGAATTTATCGCTAACAATCAAACAGAAGTAGTATGCAGACAGATTTGACTCCTATCGATGGGTCTGTTATACTGCTTCACACAAGGTAGAATTGTTATGAAAATTAAATTTGTATCAAATGGTCTGAATCAGGATGGGTCTCTCACAGGTTCGAGGCACCGTGCCGTGACCGTGAACATGGCCTACTATTTCCTAAAGCATTACTACTACCTACACGGGTTAGGCAAACCCACATGGCTTGATTGTGATCTCATACACGTTGAGGACTTCAGCGATCAATTCACAAAAATCAAAAGTCAAAGGCCGGACATGTTGGCATTGAGTGTGTTTATATGGAATGAAAGGACGCAATTCAAGTTGGCAGAGGAGTACAAGAAGTATAACCCAGCAAGTGTGATAGTGATGGGTGGACCGCAACTCACAGCACACAAGGATCCACACTTCTTTGAAAAATTCCCCTACGTGGATTACGTTGTGTACGGAGATGGTGAGAAGCCATTCCAACAATTGATCGATTACCACATGGGCCATGCAGTGGACAAGAAGGACTTCGTGAACATCATAGAGAAACAAGACAAAACTTTGGTCAAGCATCCATTCGAGATGATATCAGATGAACTGTATCTCAGCACGTCACCGTTCCTTTCACAAACAGACTTCATCAGAGAAGACTTACAGAAGTACAAGAAGTTCAATATAGGCATGGACAGGATAAAAGTTGGAATAGAATTCGCAAGGGGGTGCATGTACAAGTGTACGTTCTGTGACTGGTCACAGAATCTCACAAAAAAGGTCAAGAGGAGAAAGCACAACTGGAAGGACGAGCTACATTATTTCAAGGACATAGATGTGCAGATCAGGGAAACAGATGCAAACTTCGGTCAGTGGGACCAGGATCTCGAGATATTTGACTATGCTACCTCCCTGTATGACACCAGTAAGAATTTCAGTTTCATACCAAACAACACACCCAAACTTAAAAGGAAGTCCGCCTACTACATAATACAGAAAGTTTTAGAAACATATGACCAAAAAATCTTGCCATGGTATCCTATAAGTTTACAGGACATCAATCCTGTGGTGTTGAAAGCAGTGGACAGGCCATCGCCGACGCTTGAACAACACCAAGACATGATCGGACAACTTAAGAAAAATGCCACAGTTAATGTAAACGATCGATTGGCCGCACAGGTTGTTTTGGGAATGCCAGAGCAGACCTTTGACAACTTCGTGGACAACATGCACACTGTATGGAAAAGCCTGGGAATAAGGAAGTTTGACATAAACCATTGGTCATGGACTCCTAATTCTCCTTCCGCCGATCCTGAATACATAAAGAAATACCAATTGGAAACGGTACCGGTGGTGTACCTCAAACTCAGGTTGCCACTGGACGACAAAATAAAAGATCTGGAGTCACTGTTCGAACAGGTTAAGAAAAGGTTCGATTACAATCATTACTTCATCGATGATCAGTTGATGTACAAAACGCATAAAATGAACTTCTCTGACATGCACAGTTGCGTCAAAGCGTTGAGGCAGATGCAACAGCATCCAGACAAAGAAGCCTTTTCGGAGGCAGAGATGCAACAATTCAAAACGGTGGCCAGGGATTACGGCGATAGGATATCTGCCGAAGCAGACAGCATGTATGAGAAGCACGGGTTCTACATACTGGCACAGTACGACAAAGAAACAAACAGCCTGATACCAAGCGAGTTTCCAATAACAGAATTCAATAAGGAGCAACAATGAAATTACATCCAGGGTTTGGAATACAGATAGACAAGTGCTCAACAGAAGAGATCACACAAAATCTACGAAAGCACGACCTAGTGTTGATCAGAGGTCATGATTTTGATCAGACGCAGTTCAAGGAGTTCATTAAAGAGCTCGGGCCATTGGTAGCAAACTTCTATTCATTCTCTGAAGGATCCGCCATGGAGAAGGACAAGGGAGAGAAGACGGTTGGAGTGGTCAGGAACAAAACAGGATACCTACCTCTGGGCGGCCACATGTACATCAATTCTGGAGTCGGCTCATGGCACTATGATGAAGTCTCAAAGAACATTCCAGGTCTGTATTACAGTGCCATATACGGTGCGAAATCTTTGACCGTTGGTGCCAACACGGATTTCCTAAGCATGAGATTGGCCTTTGAAAGATTGAGTGATGGGATGAAACAGACCCTGAGAGGTCTGGAGGTCATAAATCAGAACAGACCATTGAGGACCTGGACTACCAAGTCTTACAATGAAAACAAAATTAAATTCAAGGCGGAGATGGGGTGCAAGGAAGTGAACTGCGGACCGATCGTCAAGAAAGATCAAATGGGGCGAGAGAGCCTGTCATTCAATCCAAGGAGTTGGGTGCGTTTCGCAGGATGGAGTGAAGAAGAGAGCACACCTATCTTTGAATTCCTCACAAGGCACTGCACCATACCAGAACACACGATCAGACACAACTACCAAGACGGTGATGTGGTCATGTGGTGCAACAACACCGTGGTGCACTACGGGGTGGCCAACTACGACATAGGGAGTGCAGACAGGGAAATATGGCAACTGATGTTCAAACTCAAAGGAGACGGCAATGACAATATATGATGATCTGATAAAACGCAGTGAATGGGACTTCGACTGGCGAGAAGACATGCCAACCAGGTTCGTCAAGCACATCGGAAACATAAAGGGAGAATGGGAAGTCGGGGACATATCCAAGGACGTATGTCCATGTGGTCCAAAGAGTTACAAGCAGTTGGAGGAGATGGGAGGCAGTCTCGAGAACGCATGGGATTACAATCTAGTGGATGCCGACAAGCACACACAGTTGTATGAGCTGGCGGAAAAGTTTGGCCTAAGGGATCTGTTCGTCGAACTGCACGTGCAAAGGCCTGGACAGATGCACCCACTACACATGGACCTTGGAGCATTGGGAGGTTCCAAGGCAGTTGATCGGTCCAAGCAAGTGGCCAGACTGTTCGTCATGTTGGAGGACTGGAAACCTGGTCAGATAATAATGTTTGGGGCGGACCATGTAGTAAAATGGAAAAAGGGTGATGCCATATATTTCGACTGGTATAACGTGCCACATGGCACCTGCAATTTTGGACACCATGACAGGCCTCTGTTGTCAGTCACAGGAACCATTACCAAGGAGTTTGAAGATAACTTCCTGAGCAAAGGCGTTGACTTTGCCTCTGAAAAAGTCTATAATATCAACATCAACAACAAGGAAAAACAAACATGAACAAAAAGATAACATCGATAGCAGTGGCGATACTCGTCATAGCGGGAGCAATCATGCTATTGTCAAATTCAAAACAAAAGAACGCATCTCTGGAAAAACTGTATGTGGTCAACACTGGTAGTTTGACCGGTACATTCAATGCCATCCAAAATGCCTACACCAGTGATCTACAAGAACATTTCGAGGTGGAATTGGTACAAGCCAAAGGATGTGCCAAGGGAAAAGCAATTCTATCAAAACTAGAGGCACCGGCATTCATGATCTGGGAAGGTTACAATCTTGTCGGGGCAATGAGTGGTAAGAATCCGGAGTGTGCATTAGACATCACTGCTGACAACTTTGTGAGAGCAGACTGGAAATACAACTACATCGTGTCGAGCACCGACAGTAATCTCGGCATCAACGATCTCGTTGGTTCAGATAGATCTTACAAATTTGGTTATGCAATAGTTGGACCATTTGATTTATGGGTAAATGAACTATCCAAACAGATACAAACTGATCTCAAGCCTGTGGCTTACGAGAGTTCAGGTGCGGCCAGCATGGCACTGATCAACGGCGAGATCGATTTTCTTGTTGTCAACGGTAAGCAAGTGGCCAAATTTGAAGCACAAGGAAAAATGATTAAAGTTGCTACGTTCAATCCCGAAGGTGATGGAGAAACACCAGCAATAAAGAGTTTTGCTGATTTCACCGGTGCAGACAAAGGTGTGGTTGAATTCTTCCTTTTCGCAAATGGATCACAAGAACAGAAGCAACAACTCATCAAAGTGTTGAACACAATACACGCAGATCAAAACGCCAACGCCACAAAATGGTACAGCAGTGCTATGGGATTTGTGAACTCGTTGAAGTTTGATCAAGGAACGGCATACGAAAGAAGCATCGCAATAGCAGAATCTCACTTGAAATAGTGAATGAATGTTTGTCTCGGCTACAATAGGAATCGTTATAGGCATTGTAGCCGGATTAATACCTGGTTTTGGCATATTCACTAGCCTGATCATCCTCTACCCTTTTCTCTTAAAACTAGACCCTATCAACATGTTGGCCCTGTATGTGGGACTTGCCAGTGCGACGCAATTCAGTGGCAGTGTAAGTGCCATAATCTACGGCGTGCCTGGAGAGCAGAGCAGTATACCTGCCGTCACGGAAGGACACAAACTGTTCAGAATGGGACAAGGTGACCTGGCAATCAGTGGAAGTGCCATTGGCAGTTTCTTTGGAAGTTTTCTGACCGTGCTTTTTGTTTACGCACTTTTCCCATATGTGGAAAACGTGATGTATCTTTTTAATTCTCTGTCACAGTTGATCATACTGCTGATGGTGGGTGTGTTCTTGATACTTTCAGGAAACATCATCAAGAACACGTTGATGTGTGCCTTTGCATATTTCCTAGGAAGCATAGGAACCCACAGTTATCATCACGAGGGCACCTTCATGACTTTCGGGAACGCAGACCTCACGACGGGGATCCCCATGTTTCCAGTGGTGCTGGCACTTTTCATTATTCCACAACTGTATCAGGCCTACAAGATACGTAACACCAAGGTCAGCGTGGATCAATATAAATTTGATGTGTCATTGCATTTAAAAAATTTCTTCAAACATTGGAGATCTTCCATGAGGGGAACGGTCCTGGGATTCTTTGGTGGTCTGATTCCAGGACTATCAACCACACTCAGCAGTACATTGAGTTACACGGTGGAGAAAAAACTAGAAAAAGATTACAGCCCGGGCAGTATGAAATGTCTGATAGCCAGTGAGACCGCGAACAACAGCGGCAGTTTCAGTATGTTGATACCATTGTTAATTTTAGGAATACCCATAGTGCCCAGTGAGGCACTACTGTATGACATAAACGCCAGCAAAGGTTTTATTTTTGGAGCATCAACGTTTGACATACAAATATTCTACGGTGTGGTCTTGGTGTTGATGCTGGCCAATGTTGTTTCTCTGATCATGTGTTGGCCCTTTGCAAAATACGTGTCCCTGATAAATGCCCTGGACAAAAGGATTGTCAACAGCATAATAATGTGTGTGTTGTTTGTCATAATGATCTACATTGGAAGTTACACATGGCAATCATTATACTATTTCATTGTGTTCCTACTGCTTCTGCCCATCTCCTATGTGATTAGGAATGAGAATACACTACCATTGATTTTCATATTTCTAGTGCAAGATCGTTTGGAAACCTTGTTCTACAGGATGCCAATGCTTTTTGGCAACTAGGTGTTTAAAATAGTTTTTTTCCAGTAGTAGCACAAAATCACTATTTGGTAATTTCGATAAATATCCGTATACGTATGTTTAGAAAACTGATTTTCATAATGATGCTGGGTGCGACCGCACAGGCCAGTGAGCTCACACACGAGTTCGGCAACCCTGCGTTCTCCGGCAACGGATATTCACAGCACGTGTTGAGCATAGAACAACTGCAATACAGTCGTAAGAAGGACGTGGAGGAAGCCTCGAAGTCGGCGGCCGCGGCGGCCAAGCGTGAGGAAGACAACACCACGATCAACAAATTCATCAAGAACGTGGAATCAAGGATCTACGCCAACCTGTCCAAGCAGTTGGTGGACAACATGTTCGGTACGGAATGTTCAGGTGTGTGCCCGACCAGTGGTACTGCCGAGGTGGAAGGATCCACCATTTACTGGATCAAGGACTCCAGCACCGACAACATTTCACTGACCATAACTGACGCGACGGGCAACGTGACCACGATGACCGTGCCAATAGGAGATTTCCAGTTCTAATGTTAAAAATTTTACTGATCATCATAGCCCTGTGTGGCTTGAACGGTTGTGCCAAGAACGCCAACAAGGTCAACATCAATGATTCACCATTCATAGAGTCAACGTCCACCAAACACCAGTTGATGGCCATACCGGAACTGAAGGGACAACCACAGATAACCATAGCGGTCTACAACTTCCCGGACATGACCGGACAACGTAAACCCAGCACCAAGTTCTCACAACTGAGCATGGCGGTGTCACAGGGTGCGGACACCTGGGTGATATCAGCACTGAAGTCTGTGGGCAAGGGCACATGGTTCAAAGTGGTGGAGCGGAAAGGACTGGACAGCCTGGTCAAGGAGAGACAGTTGATCAGATCAACAAGAGAATTGTATGACGGCAAGCAGGAGGTGGGCAACGTGTTGAAACCGTTGATATTCGCTGGACTGCTGATCGAGGGCGGAATAATAGGCTACGACGCCAACGTGGCATCAGGCGGTGATGGGGCGAGGTACTTCGGCATAGGCGTACACGAGGAGTACAGGATAGACCAAGTGACCGTGAGCATGAGGCTGATAGCAGTGCAGACCGGAGAGGTGTTGCTGACGGCGGAAGCCACCAAGACCATAGCCAGCCACAAGACGGGCATGGACGTGTTCAGATTCCTGGACATGAGCACAAAAGCATTTGAAGTGGAGTCGGGCGTGGCGGTCAACGAACCGGTCAACTACGCTGTACGGACGGCCATAGAGTACTGCCTCCTGGAGATCTTAAAGTTGGGGGATAAAGAAGAACTGTGGAAGATTAAATATTAAAGTAAGGAAGTGAGCAATGAAGAAAATTTTAACGACAATAGCGGCTAGTTTGATGGCAGTGAGTGCCTACGCCAATGACATCTACGTGACACAGTCTGGTGACGCACTGGACTTGGACATCACACAGGATGGACAGAACAACACAGTGGGTGCCAGTGGCACAGCATCAGCATCAACGGGTTCAACTACCATACTGGACATAGACCAAGTTGGTGGATCAAACGTGTTGACATATCAGATCAACGGTGCAACATTCACGGGAACGTTCAACGTGACCGGTGACAGTAACGACATAGATTTCAATTGTGACAGCACCAACGGTAACAGTTCTTGTGGAACCGTGACTGCTTCGATCACCATGGTGGGTGATTCAAATGACATAGACCTAGACATAGGTGAGACGTCAGACGCTTCCAACTCGACCGCGACAATAACTTCAGCGGGATCAGATGACTCCAACGTGATAGCGGCGACCATAGATGGTACCAGTGCTATCCTTACAATCACGGTTGACGGTTCTACCAACAACTGGTTGGTTGACATAGACGGCAACGGTGACGTCAACGGACACACCCTGATACACTCACACACGGGCGGTATCGCAGACGTGGACATCGTGCAGTCAGGTGTGTATGACAACTACATCTCCCTAACAACATCAGGCGATAACGCGGACATCGACATCAGCCAGACAGACTAATGAGACTCATGGCCATATTGC
>Ga0208785_1000150_pt1 | contig 29843 bp, 33 predicted proteins | sample DEB08_DNA_2_FD_185499 | JGI IMG/M metagenome (GOLD analysis project Ga0208785, IMG submission 185499) | Aqueous microbial communities from the Delaware River and Bay under freshwater to marine salinity gradient to study organic matter... | ecosystem: Environmental > Aquatic > Marine > Coastal ...
CGTGACTGTGTATAAGGCTGTGTTTAGAGAAGACAGCGACTGGACAATCATGCTCCATAATTCTAGTCGAGGGGTTTAGTGGGTACTAGACCAGCAGGATTATCGTCCATGTGTAATGGGCGATAGGACATGACTGACTATGCTGCGTAGGGTCGTCATGTCTGAGCGGGAGGTACCCGCATAGCAACGGCAGCTATCCCTATGTTGGATGTCGGCATAGGGCGATATATCAAATCCCTTCTACGTATACGGTGGGGATAGGGCATCCCAAATTAAAGAGGCGACATAGCGATGGCTAAATTTACACCAGAGCAGCTTGCGATGTTGGAAGAGAAAATTGAGTTCACAGAAGACGGCTTCAATATCGTCGGTGACCTGCCCGGAAATGTCGGGCGCAGTGTCGGGGGCGATGTCGGGGGCAATGTCTTGGGCACTGTCTGGGGCAATGTCAAGCGCGATGTCTTGGGCAGTGTCGGGCGTGATGTCGTGGGCACTGTCTGGGGCAATGTCGGGGGTGATGTCTTGGGCAGTGTCGGGGGCAAGATAGGCTATGGATGGGTGAGAAAGGAGACAGGCAATGACTAAATTTACACCAGAGCAGCTTGCACTGTTGGAAAAGAAAATCCTTTTCACAGAAGAAGGCTTCAATATCGTCGGAGACCTGCCCGGTCATGTCTGGGGCAATATCGACTGCGATGTCGCGGGCAGTATCGGGGGCAGTGTCAGGGGCAATGTCAGGGGCGATATCGCGGGCAGTGTCGGGCGCAGTGTCTGGGGCAGCGTCGGGTTCGATGTTAGGGGCAATGTCGGGGGCAATGTAAAGGGCGGTGTTGATGGCAGTGTCGGGTACAGTGTCTTGGGCACAATCGGTTACGGATGGGTAAAAGTAGAGGAGACAAACAATGACTAAATTTACAGAAGAACAGCTAAAGGTTCTGGAAGAGAAAATCCTCTTCACATCGACAGGCTTCAATATCGTCGGAGACCTGCCCGGTCATGTCGGGGGCGATGTTGGACTCAGTGTCGGGGGCAGTGTCTTGGGCACTGTCTGGGGCAATGTCAGGGGCGATATCGCGGGCAATGTCTGGGGCGATGTCAAGGGCAGCGTCGGGCACAGTGTCTTGGGCAAGATAGGCCACGGATGGGTGAGAGAGGAGACAGAGTTATAGCGAGTTTATACGGTTATAGTAAGATTTCGCTATAATTTATACACGTCGAGATGATACGTAAAGAAAACGGGGATTTTTTAACATATGAAACGCAAACCACTAAAGACAGGAGATGAATATGATGCCTTGACAAAGTGGAAGAAGTTTGTTAACTTTAGGGCTGGTCAACGAAAGCGAATCAAAAAAGCGTACAATAAGAAGGAGAGAAAATGGTTGGACACATTATTATTGAGGAGATAAGACGGTATGAAACTTGAGATAGCAGACTACATAGAATTAGAAGACGGCGGTGCAGTCGTCACGTTCGAGATGGACGAGGAGACACGCGCCGGTCTGATTTCAGAGGCTCTACAGCGTAGACTCGTCGAAGGCTTGGAAAGGATGCCGGATGTCCCAGAAGAAAACACCCAAATCGACCTCGAAGAATACATTGCCAATTTGGAAGCAAGGAAACGGATGGGTACAGTACAGCCCACCGAAGAATCATCCGGCGCAGACGGAGTGGAAAAAGATCAATGATCGAAGTAAAGATAACGCCTGAGTTAGTCGAACGCGCAAAGAAAAAAACTGCCACTGTAGGCGTCCTACAGGGCAGCATCACGGGCAGTTCGAGTCATGTGGTGGGTGCTATCGGTGAACTCGTCGTAGCCGACCTCACGGGGGCTACAGAAGCAAACACGCACGACTACGATCTCGTACTCGACGGTAAACGCATCGACGTAAAAACGAAGCGGTGCAACACGCCGCCCAAAACGTACTACGATTGTACGATTGCGGCGCACGGCACGAAGCAAGACTGTGACTCGTACGTTTTCGTACGGATCAAGATTGACGGTAGTAAGGCTTGGGTATTAGGGGAAATCGACAAACGTACGTTCTACGAAAACGCAACGTACCACCGCCGTGGGGAAGTTGATCCGGACAACGGGTTCACTTTCAAGGCGGATTGCTACAACCTTGCAATCAGCGAGTTACGAGACATTGAAACCGAAAGCACAACTCTTTAAGTTCGAAGTGAACCTCCTCACCGACGGTAATGTGGAGATGCTTTTCGATTGCGTCAATCCGGAAGATTTCGAGCGTACAATGAATGAAGGGATGCCGGAGTACGAGGGTTCGCACTCGGTAGCATCCCTTCTACGCTACTTGAAAACTATGACTGACGAAATTATGCAGAAGTCTTCTTCATACCTTTAGTAGCACCGGCAATACGATCTGCGGCAGTAGGCTTGGGGTTCTTGTCGATCCCTGCCTTTACACTGAGCATACCAAAGGCTTCACCACCTTTGGCCATCTTCTTCTTTTTATTCATGGCCATGCCGCCGTACATCATCGGCTTGCGCTTGGCAGCACCACCATACATCATGGCCTTGCGCGGGCCGTTGTTGTACATTTTCATTAGTTCGATCCCTCTTCTTCGGGTTGTTGGAGTAAGTCTTCGAGCATCTTCGTGCCCTCTTCACCGAGTTGACCAAGCTCTGAAATCAAAAAGTCCGTGACGAGATTGTCGAAGGTATCCAAGTCTGCCTTCGTCATATCCTTCGGGAACTTGATCATACGGAGCATGATATCCGCAGCCTCCTTGTTCCCTGCTGCGAGTTTCATCAGGTCGAGTCCGGCCTGTGAGGCTAGGGACACACCGAACTCTGCAGCCACGTACTGCGGCGAAACCATACCCCGTGCAAGGTTGAATGCACGAGAGATAAGCTGGTTGGTGTTCATCGGACGTACGATATTGTCGATCTTCGGCTCGATACCCTGCTGACGACTGACGTACGCCACCTCTTCGCTCAAGGTCTCAGCCATGTCAGAGATGAACTGCTGATGATCAGAGTCCATGTATCGTCCGAGAATAGCCTTGACGTTGTCTCGCTCTAGGGCTTCGACTATCATCTCTGGTGTGTACAGAGCCATGTTGGTAAATTCTTCACCGTCGAGACCTACGTTTTTCTTACCCTGTACAGGGGCGACTCCGCCGTAATCCATCATACCGCGTATCAAAAGGTACGAGATACCCCTGTCGAAGGCTTCTTCTGTAGAGTACGTGCGCTGTACGCCACCAACCTCTGTGGTGAAACGATCTCCTACCTTTGCAAGGACTTCACCCCGAAGCTCTTCGATGGCATTTGCAGAGCCGTTGACAACCATCTTCTCGAAGAACTGACGTGGTGTGTTCTGTCCGATGAAGCGATTGATGAGCTTCGCGCCATCATCTTGTATGTTTGTATCGCTGATGACTTTGCTACGAACAGCTTCGGACTGTTGAACGACTCGGCGTTGATACTTTCCGTACTCTTCGAGGATTACCATGTCGCTCGGGTCACCGTCGCCTGAACGTGCCTTGTTGAGGATACTTGCAATCCCTCGATCCTGTTCGAGCATATCATCGAGATCGACGAGCTTCATGCGTACCGGGCGATCTTTTCCCGGAACTTTCACGAGTACCGTCAGAGCATCTTGCACCTCGTTGAGGTTCTCGATAGACTCCCAGTCGTATCCGCCGCCTTGAGTAGCAGCGAGAGGAGATGAGCGTTGTTGCAACTGTTTTGCAGCTTGCTTGCCCCACTTGGCGTACACGACTTCTTCGAGTACGTTTTTAACGAGATTGAAGTCCCGCTCCCCTACGTCAGTAGACAAGTCGAATACAAACTCTGCACCGCCCATGCGGGATATGTCGCTAAACTCTTGGATGAATTGATCACGAACTTTTACGATAGAGGTCATAGCCGCATCGTCACCGCGTAGGGCTTTCGAAATACTTTCTGTGAAGGGGTCGAAGGCTTCGAGAGGTGTGATGTTCTTGTATGCGATCTGGAAGAGACGATCACTGATGACTGCCCCTTCCGGAATCTCCTCCCCGATAGCGATGTCTTCAAAGAGATACGTTTCTTGTCCCTCGCTGTCTTCGAGTTTTCCAACAGCCTTGACAGGACCGTTCTGCGACTTGTGAACTTTTCCGAGAGGGCCGTTGACGCGGAGCTTGTCGAACCATTCCGTCTGATAAATTGCACGAGCTTTTTGCCAGTCAGCAAAGAGTTCGGGGGCTTGATCCTTGATCAGCTTCTCGACGTTACGGCTGTATCCGTCGTACATCGAGGCTAGCTCGTCGTCTCCAGTACGAATGGCGTAGTCCCGGAAGGCAGAAAACACATCCATAACTTCGCCGGGTGTGGCCTTGAACTCCGGACCCTCACCCCTGTTCATGTAAAACAGCATGATGTCGAGAGGCTGTGCGCCTTCACCTAAAAAGTATTCACCCGCATTCGGGTTCGTGTGGAGCTTACGGAGATTTTCGTACGTGTTGCCTTCCAAGCCTTCGAGAGAACGTACGGCCATTTTGTTTGCAACCGTGTACATCTGACGACCAAGTGTACCCGTGAAGAACTTGGACTTTTTGTTGAAGAAGGCTTCGAGCGTACCCGCATCGTCCGGAGCAAACTCCATCAGGTCCATGATCATTTTATTTACAGTGATCGTCTTGCCCGCCTTACGAGCCTTAGAATCTACCCCAACGAAGCCCCGCTTCGCCTTACGCTTCATGTTCTTGAGACGCTCCATCATCGACATCTCAAGGTTACGTGCGGTCATCTTGAGGTGCTTGGCATCGTTACGTCGATAGAGGGCAATGTTCTCCATGCGCTGTGCGAGTAGCTCTGTGTTACGGGCGTACTGTGCGTCGAGCTTGCCGAGCATCGCTACGTCGTCAACTAGGGTAGGCGCGAGAAGCTCTAGCTCCATGTCATCGAGTCCTTCGAGCATACCCGGAGGAATTTCTGTGTTCGGATCGATTAAGACGTTTTCGCGGAAGGACGTGATCTGTTCAGAAAGAGCCGCCTTCTCTGTGTTTACCAAGCGAGTCTGAGCCGTTTGTGCCGCTTCGAGGGAACGGATGTAATTCTCTGCTTCTTGCGGATCGGAGATATCTGTACGATTTGCAGTCATTTCCCGCAGACGAGCAATCATCTGCGCTGTTTTGCCGGACTCGGCTTCCATCACGCGGAGATATTTTTGCTGTGCGCTCAGGTTCTTCAAGCTGCCCGCGTCACGTGCATCGACGCTAAATCCTGCAAGTCTGTTGGCGGCATTCATAAATCCTATGCCGGACTGACGAGCAAAGTCTGTTGCAATAATCGTTTCAATTTCAGGACGCATATCTGGAGGAAATGCTTCTACGATACGAGCCATACGATCCTGATGCTTTTGCATCGAAGTTACGACCTGATCGAGTCCGTCATCATCGAGAGCGGAAGCTACCCGCCCTACATATGTGAGAGCCGTTTCGGCCTCTCGGGGCAAGTCTTCACCGGTACGAGCCTTGTAGATATCGCGTACGTTTTTCATATTGCCGTCGCGAAGGTACCCTTTGATACCGTTCATACCAACAACAGCGAAGGGAAAGTTAGCAATGGATTCGACCATACCGAGTCCCTTGCCTACAATGTCACCGCCCTGCTGATTTACCCAATATGCGGCGTTGCCTACACCCTTAACAGTAGGCTTACCTATTACCATATACATCAGGGCACCGATGCCCTCTGCGGCTAGGCGATCTCCGCCGAAGAACTCACGCATACCCTCGCTTTCGCCCATAGAATACATAACGACAGAGAGTGGAGCCGCTTCGACGAAGTTTTCTTTGATGTTCGGAAGAACACGACCGGTGACTCCGGAACGAAATGCCATGCCGCCGAGACGATTGTATTCTGCTTGAACTGTGCGATACTGTGCAGATTTTTTGTTTACACCGTTGCTACGCATATCACGCATCTGCTGAGACAGTACGTCACGTTCGTCGAGTATCTTTTTGAGATTGCCGGTGGCACGATCTACACCGAGAGAGTAGAGGGCACTCTTCTTGTTGAAGTTCGAAACCAAGCCCTCCATACGCATAGCCTCACCGGCCTGTACGGTGGACATACCCTTGTACTTTGCGAAGAGTTCGATGTCGGCATCTGTGGCGTCCGGCTTCGAGGCACGTTCTGCGAGGTCTTTGAGCTTCTTCTCTACACCCAAGATGTCCTTACGACCGGTTGCTGCCTTCATCTTACCGGCACCGGCCATCATCAGGGATGCTTCAGCGAGTACCAAACCGTACTGCTCTTTGTTGCTCAACTGATCGATAGACGTGTTGAGAAGGACTTGCGCCATGTCCTCAGTGACGTACGCGGGCTTTACAGTGACCGTGTTGCCTTCTGCATCAGTGTACGTTTGAGTGGTTAGTCGGTCGTACGTTTCCTGATCGATTTCACCGTTAGCGAGTTGTCGATCGAGGTCCATCTCGACCATTTCATTCATAACTTGCGAAAGCTGCTTGATGCCGAGATTGTCGGACATCACGCCCTTCCACCAGCGACTCGCCTTCTCCCGGTCGGGAGCCATCTTGTTCCACTCGTCGATCCACTCCTTGCTGGTTTCGGAACCAGTCAGGAATGCACCCACGTTAGATACACCCGTCTTAAATGTCGCCTTCACCGCGTCCCAGCCGTAGTTGACTGCGATGTCCGGAAGATACACACCCGTACCGATTACGGTACCCTCGTACACCTTTTCGACGAGAGCATCCCAGAAGTTGCCCGACGAGATATTGCGTACAAATACACGCTCGATTACGTTTTGATCGGCTTGTGAGAGTTGACTTCCATCGGGATTAGTCATTCCGGAGAAGGAGTCACTCACGACGCGGGCGATAGCCGCCTTACCTTCGAAGATGTTTTGCTGTACGGTGAGGAGTTTAGGGTTGGTACGCGCTTCCTCTGTAGGGGCGAAAACGTACTCACCCTCCGCTACTTGCTGCCCGAATTCTACGGGAGTGATGTCAGGCTGTCCTGCCTTGTATATTTCAAAAGCATTTTCTACACGTTCTTGCGCCGCTTGTTTGAACTCGGGTTCTATACCTTGTAAGTTCGGATCAGAAAGCTCGATATCATTCTGTAAATTTCCCTGTGGAATCTGTGCAACAGTTGGGATATCTCCAGATATGATTTTTGACTTGAACTCGTCGAAAGTAAGTTGACGGGTCTGCTCTTCGACACTTCGCTTCGCCATCTCTCCCGTCGTTTCGACGACAGGCATACCCGTGGTCGGGTCCGTTCCGACTTGAAAGCCTTTGTCTACTCCGGTGGTTTCTTCTTTAACGATACCGCCGCCCGTAATCACTTCGGCTGCACCGGAGATAGTCTCCACCGGATCAGGAAGAACCCGGGGGATACCCGACTGCCGAGACGCTTCCTCTACGATTTGCGATGTGGGTGTAGCCATTAAACACTTCCTGCTTGTGCTGCTTCGTATGCGTCAATCATTTTTTGATCTGTAATCGTAGCACCAGTTGTTTTATCAACGTACTTACCGCTGGGGAGTTTCATTACTTTTGAGGTGTCGAGCGGTGCAGGGGGCGGAGGCGGCATAGCAGCGGAGACAGCCGCCACGTTTCCGTTACGATTGAGGAAGTCCACTGCGATTGCCGCGTCTACGATCTTGTAGTCGTTTGCTGTAGCCGCACGATCATCAGAAGCGTACCGAGCAAATACGGCGTACTGCTGTTGTTTCTTTTCGAACTCCCGGATCGATACTTGGAGGGCCGCTTGAGCCTGTCCGATAGTCTGGAAGTTCGAGCCGAGCTTACGAAGCTGAAGTTCGATGTCTTGGTTCGACAGGCGACCAGACGGATCGGCAGCACGAGCCATCTCGAATGCAAGGGAGATACGCATAGCTTCGAGTGCGGCCATCTTTTCGTCGCCTCGTTGTACGTGACGTTGAACACGCTGCTCCAAGTATTGCTGGTATTCTGAGGTAAAATCGTCTTCGTTTCGTAGATTTAATGATCCCTCACTAAATGGATTGAGATCACGGATTACGTTACCGAGAATACCTCTATCGAGGTTAAAGGCCGCATTCAACTGCCCCTTAAATCTCTGATACGCCATACTATATTCGATTTCTTCGCCGTCTTCTTCTCGCTTGCGGAAATCCTCAAACTCTTCGTAGAGGGCTTGGAGACGTTCTGCAGTGTTTGCAAGGGTCTCCTGACCGTCCATAAACGTCTTGAAGTCTGCGGTTTTCGCCTTTTCTTCTCCGAAGATTTTAGTCAGGATGTACCCCTGAACAGTTTCGACATCCGTGTCGATGACCTCATCGCCAAAGAGAGCGGCCTGAGGCTTGTTCTTACGTCCGGGTAAGTGGGCAGCGAGGGCGTACACAGCCATCGTAAAGTCGCCGCCCGTAACCTCTTGTACCACAGAAGCGATACGCTTAACCGCTTTTTCTGCTTCGCCCCCATCCATCATAGCCGGGAGTTTCTGGGGTGTTACGTTTTCGATTCCGGGAATGCTCGTACCCATCTCAATAGACGCCTCTAAGGTACGTTTTTTGTATCCGGGGTTGATGCCCGCAATGGTCATATAGTTTTCTGTCCACTGCTTGAACAGGAGCCTGTCATCGTAGCCCAAGTTCTGAGCGATGGCATTGTGCATTTCAGCATCTATACCTGCAAACCCTGAAATGACCAGCGTCTTTTCTACGGGCTGTCCAGTTTCTTTATCAATCTCTTTGATAGTCGGACCCATCGAGTTAAAGGGGCTGTCTGGGAACTGCTCGTTGTGTGTTATGATCAGAGCATCGAGATCGAAAAGAACGTGATCAGTGGGGTGTGTTCCACCAGCTTCATCCGTAACGGTGTCACCGTACATATTCTGTACGTAATCGTCGAAGATGTTCAAGCCCTTGTATAGAACCCCTGTTCCGCTAACATCAGGAGCGCGGGTCAAACCCTTCTGTGCATCCATTTCATCCTTGATAACGGCACGACGCGCGGCATTGACAGATGATGAAAGGGTTCCGACTTGCTGCTTGGTTAAACCGCCCATTACGTCGTTAAAATCCGTACTGTTCGCGAATCCAGAAACTTCCGAAAGCCACTTACGAGAAGAGTTGGCGTCACCCGTCCACTCGGTATTCCACTTGATACCTCCGAGCATGTACGTATCCGGCTTATCTTCCTCTGTCGTTGACTTCAACGAACCGAGCAAGCCCGTCATTTCATCGTCAGAAAGAATATCTTCACTGCGCGTACCAAAGAGGTCGATACCACCCCGCTCTTGCATCTGCTGCTCAGAGCCAGCAATCATTTTCTGGATCGCTTCTACGTTGGCGTTATTAAAGTTATCACCAACAGAAGACACGAGGATAGCGTCCCGGAGCTTATTAACACGCTCTTTTTCGCTAGCACGTTTTTCCATTTCACGACCGATATTTTGCGTGAAACCTTGTACGAGTCCTGATGCAAGTGCGAAGCCGATACCCATCGCTTAAGATTCCTTCTTCGTCATAGTCATAAAGTTGTCCTCACGCGGAGGTTGCGGCGCACTGCCCCGACGAATACCTTCGTTGATCGTTTCACTGACGTACGAGAACATAGCCGGATTGTTGTCGCGCATCATCGAGAAGAACGTACGATCATCCATCTCGTCTTCGATCAGGGCGTCGTCATTCTCGAACAAACGATAGGGTACGTTTTCGTCCTCTGCAACGGACGCGATGTACATAGCCAACGGCCCCTTGATCAGTAAGCCCACGTCCGGAGAGAAGCCACCCTCTTGGAACGCTTGGAAAAGGTACCCTTCGACGAGTGCCTCGACAGACGCACCGACCATGAGGAGCTTCATCATTTCTTCACGTACGTGTGGTACCTCCAACGAATCGACGGCCTTGCGGAGTACGGCTTCCGGATCGACATCCTGTTGGGGCTTTCCCCACGGCCAACGCTCGTTGTCGGACGTGAGACCGTAGCCCGGAGGTGCCATAGAGAACGGGTCTTTAGCTTCGATGGTGCCGCGTTGGGGCATCTGCTCTTCGGCCATTCCTTACACTCCTACCTTGATGTCACCGGGTTGCTTGGTTGTAAGGGTCTTGCGACCTTGTGGTGTCGTGACGCGGGTGGCGTACTTAGCGGAGAAGTCGCGCATCTGCTGGTTCGAGCTTTCGGTGAGCATACGGCTCACGGCAGAAGCTACGCGCGGATCAGACTGTACGATCCGCTGCACCGGGTCCATCGTCATAGCACGAGTGCCGGGTTGGCCGCGAGTCAACTCCGCAACGGAACGAGGACGTGCCGCTTCGGGAGCCGTGAACGGTTGTACGCCAGACATGCCCCCCGGACCTTTTATAGCACCCGTGCTGACAAGGAACGACTCGGCTAGGCCCATACCTCCCTTGCCGCCAGTTTTTTCAGTGCCACCACCCGTTCCACCAGAGATTGCGGCGATACCGAGTGGGATGAGTGCAGTCAAAAGATTCATACTTACGATCCTCTATTCGCGTACCACAAGGCCAACCAGTTGCCGATACCGGCAGCGAGTTGGTCTTTTTGCTGTTGATTATACAGGGCTTTAGAGTTAGCAAACTCCATAGCCATTATACCAACTTCGTGTTGTCTTTGCAAGTACGATTCGTTTTTCTGAAAGTTCCACGCGGCGTTGTCGCGGTACTTTTGCCACAAGTTGTTGAGGGCGTTTTGGCTTGCGTTGAACAGGTTTTGTGCGTTGATACGGTTTGTTTCATTTTGTACGGCGGTGTCAGCAGTGTTGACCTGTCTGCGCCACTGTACGTTTGACTGATCGACAGCGAACTGCATGTTCGCGTTGAACTTCTCCCGGTTGTCTCGCATCGCAGCGTTGAACTGCGACTGTGCGTTGATCTCGCCCGCATTGAACTGATCCGTCGCAGCCTTTCGGTTAGCGTTTGCCGTTTCGACCTGTGATCCGAGTTCGGCGAAGAACTCCTCAACCTGCAACTCGTTCTTTGCATTGAACTGCTGACGTGCGTTTTCTTCGGCCGCATCCTTGAAGATGGCCTGTGTCAAGGCGTTGTACGAAAGGGTATCCGCCTTTTGTTGAGAGTCGAGGTTCTTGGTTTCGGTAGCGAGGAGAAGTTGTGCGTTCGTTACGGCCCCTTGCAAGCGGGCGGAAAGGTTCGCCTTGTCCATAGCCGCGATCTGTGCAGCGTTAGCGAGAGCGGTTTGCTGCTGGTTGTTGAGGTTTTGTAGCTGGATCGTGGCGTACTTCTGTGCGTCTTGTGCAGCGATGACAACACCCGACTCCATGACGGCTTGTGTCATAGCGGCTGCGGCCATCGAGGACGAACCCAAGCCACGAGCTTGCATGATACCCGCCACCTTTCGTACCCCCGGCGCGGCCCATGCGGGCATAGGCTTGCCTTCCTCGATGCTTCCGAGAAGCTCACCGAGTTGGTACTGAACGGTGGCACGTTCGTCGAGTTCTTGGGTTGCGGCGGTAGCGATGGCCTCCGGAGAAAGCGTACCCTCGACTTGAGTCATGTCGATCTGCGGTGCGGCCTCGATCTGTGCCGCGTCCATCGCCCCGACTTGGGGTGTGATCTGCTGGATAGGGCCAACTTGTCCCAAGTCAGCCGGAGCAGTAGGGGCAGCGACTTCGATACCGGTGGTCGGGGCGATAGCTGTCGGGGCTACAACTTGTCCGGGAAGCTGTGCCCCAGTCGTCGTCTGTATCTCTCCCGTTTGCACCGTCGGACGTACCACATCGACTTGGGGTACCCCGGCCTGTTGTCCGGCGGCGAGTGAGCCGATCTCGGTCATCAGGTCTGCGTCGGTGGATATCTTGTTTGCTTCTGCCATAATTAGCTAACTCCCATAAACACCGAGACGACCATAGCCACGACTAAAATCGTACTCCCCATAATCATCGCCTCAAGCCGCCACATGCGCTTGTCCAACGACTCTAGTTTCTCTTGCACAGCAGCATACCGGATGGCGCACTCTTTCTCGTGTGCCTCAAGTTCCATCTGGGTTTTGAGTACGGGTTCCATCGCCATCTCCATCAGTCAGCATCCGCAATGGTCAACGTACCGGCTGCGACCTGTCGCATGATTTCGTCGTAGTGGCGGTTGCCGGGGGCGAGGGGGACGTGCATCTCTTCACCATCAATAGTCGCGCGAATAGATGTATTTGCCCCGCGATAATTAACATATTGCGCTGATGTGATGTTCATGTTTTCCATAATTACAACTCCGCGTCGTATGCAATGAAAATACCAGCACCTGACCCAGTGCCATTTTCAAGAGAAGCAGCGCCATTTGCAGTAAACGCGCCTGTTACGTCCACTGTGAAAACTTGTGGGTGGTTTTGCGTGTAGTTGGCAATAGGTGACAATGCACTCAGGCTGTAGCTAAAATTTGACGCTGCACTATTGGTTGCCGTTGGAGCTGACCTCATTGAAACAGGGGCATAAATAGTGCCTGTTCCCTTTGTCGTGCTATAAGTCCGCAAAACAGCAAAGTTAGTAAAGTCACCACTGCTTTCAAGGCGATAATAATACCTCTGACACCTAGCCAACTCATCGCCAAACGACCGATGCTCAAACGACGTGGCTTGTTCGCCGACCTCAAGCTGGACGCCGGTCAGATACCATTCGTTAGCTGTGTTGTCTGCAAGGTTGACTGTTTGTGTTGGGGCAATATCAGCATTTGCAAAAGCTGTATACGTCGGCCTTTCAGAACCACTTGTGTAGTTTGAGCCAGCACCCAAGACCCAATTCAAACTTAATCCTGAGCCGTTGTCATTATTGATAACACCTACTGTGTCACCAGCCACAGTGATGCTCTTGAACTCCCAAGTGTCTGCGCTGTCAATTGTGTAGGACAATACTGCTTGCTTGAAAGAGTTGTCCGGCTGCTGGAATTGTATGTTGTAAGTGCCTGTCTTGTTTGACCTGACATAAAAAGACAAGGTAATGGCTTTTGCGCCAGATGTGCCATAGGCAAGACCTTGCAAATCTTGCCCCTCAATAAAGTAATTAACCCGCAAAAGGTCTCCCGCTGCGGGAGACGCATCTGCTGTGGTGCAATCTAACTTGTACGAATTTGCGAAGCCATCCGGCGCGGTGGTGCTTTGCGAAATGCTAAAAGTACCAAGACCCGACACATTAAGCCTAAATCTGTCCGGGCCACCATAAGAGTTGCTGCTGATGCCGGTAACATCACCCCGCTGCGCCGCTTGCATCGCACCGTTGATGATGAGGTTTCTGTTGCCACCAATTTGACCACCATTAATAGCGTTGACCGTCAGCCCATCAGCCGTCACAGTGCCGGAGAGGTAGAGGTCTTTGAAGCGGTATGTTGCGCCACCAAGACTGTTTGTTCCGTCACTAAACGAACCACTGCGGCGGGGATAAATGTTATCCCCACCAAAAAGCAAACCAGTCTTAGCGCCTTCCGATTCAATGGATACAGCACTTGATGCAGTGCGAATCGACCCGACCGTGCTGCCGTCTTTTTGGAACAGCGCGATGCTGCCATCGGATGTCTTGCGGTTCAGCAAAAGCGGCTGATTCCCGTCTCGAGTAGCGGCCAAAAGGCCATCTGAACGTGCCTCAACGCCGACTGTTCCGGTTCCCGCTGCGGTTTTGGACACCAGCAAGTCGCCGCCCGATGTGATGCGGACTGCCTCCGACGAATTATTGTGGAACGTCATCGCCGTGTTGTTCTGGTTATAGATTTGGAAGCTGCCAGTGCCGCTTGCCCCAGAATAACCAAGATAGCCAGCACGACCATCCGAACCGTGGAAGCCAATGTATTTGACTAGGCTTGCTTTGGTCAGGCTTGTGTCATTGATTTGAATGTCATCGTCAGTGCCGTCGATTTTCAAATCATCAGCCGTCACCGTGCCAGTCACGTCGATGCCGGTGGCGGTGGTTTCTAGCTTCTGCGCATTGTTATGATAAAGTCGAACACTGTCAGCATTACGGCCCCAAAGGAAAAAGTCACCAGAAGCATTTGTCAGCTTTAGGTTACTTGCTCGTATAAACAAGTCTCCAGTTTGGTCGCCACCTTCTGTAATATAGCTATTCGACCCATCATGATAAATCTGCAAGTCAGACCCAGCACCAAACACGGCCTTGGCGTTGTCGCCGAAGTTGATCTGCGCCACCGCCTCAGTGCCGTTGGCGAACGCGCCAAGCTGCCGGGTCAACTCGCGCATCGAGTTATTGACGGCGCTGGGGAGCATGCCCTCCGCAATCGAAATGCCGCCGATGTCGGTGTTGTTGCCGGCGGTGGTGCCGTCGTAATCTGAGAGTTTATCCTTGGACATTTCCTACCTCACGGGGCGGCTGTTCCGGGCGCGTTGAACACGTCCATATTGATGGTGTCGGATGTTGGGACGTTGCTGTTCCTCTGGCATCTTCGCACCTATGTCTTGATGATGTAGTTGAGGATGATGGTCGGCTGCACGTTGTTGTGGGCCGCGCCACCGCCAGCGGCTTCGGTGGAGCCACTTATCAGCCCTGAGTCATTAGAGGTGCCGGATTGCGACCCCTCACTTGGCCCGACATTCCCGCCGCTTGTGCCGTCCACAGTTTTGAGCAAGGCGTTGCTGCTAAGGGTGTGGCTGTGGCTTGGCATCTGCGACGTGGTCAGGGTGTGCGTCTCAGCGCCGCCAGTGGCACCCAGAGTGTCACCGTCCAGACCGCCAGACTGATTGGTCAGCCGGTTGGCGGATGAGCCGCCCATATCATCCTGACCAGCGACAGCGCGCCCGCGCAAGTCTGGCAGGTTGAAGGTTGTCGAGCCGTCGCCAGACCCGTAGGTCGTGCCAATGGCCGAAAACAGTTCGGCATAAGTCGTCCGCGACACAGCCTGACCATATGTCAGCAGCCACCCTGACGGTGCCGACGTGCCAGCGAACGGCATGACCATACCCGACGCAAACGCGGCTGGTATTACTATGCTTGACCAGCCAAGCTGCCCGGAGCCGTCCGTGCTGATCACCTGACCGTTTGTCCCGTCACCGTCCGGCAACGTGAAGGTCGTGGTCGTCGTTACGGCAGCAGGCGCTTGCAGCTTGATTGCGGCGCTTGCGTCGTCATCTACCAGCGACAGGAGGTCAATGCCTGTCGTGCCGTCTGACAGGTCTTTCAGGTGGCTCATGACCTCCCTGATGGCGTTGTTCAAGTCGCTGGGGACCATCACCCCTTCGCTGAGGTTGATGCCGCCCAGAGCCGTGTTGCTTGCCGCTGTGGCGTTATATTCGCGGATGCTGTCGCCTGCGCCCATCTGTGTATTCCTTCGTTGCTGCGCTCAGTTTATCACGGCGCGGGGGTTATGGGTATGCCGGTCCGAGGAGGCTCTCGAAAGTCTCCGCAGGCTGCTGCGCAACACCAGCCGCTGTCATCGGCGCAAGGCCGCGAGCCAGAGGCCGCGCTGAGCCGAGAAGCCCGGTTGTTGCCGCCATAGTAGACCCACCGCCGTAAATGCTGCTCATTAGAGGGATGCCAACCGCTCTGGTGGCCATTCTCGGCACGTCGGTCAGGCCCATAACATCAAGCCTGCCAGCAGTGCCGCTGTCGGGGATGGTGCGCCCCATCACTTCCTGAGCCGCAGCAGCAAAGGGTTGCATTGGCATCTCGCCCTTCGCGAACTTTGTCTTGCGGGGGCCGCGCTGTGCGCCCTTCATGCCTCTTAGGAGTTGAGCGGGCGTGAACGTGCCGCCTTGCCCTGTTGCCGCAACCGTGACGGCCTTCTCGACCGGCAGAAGCTGCTTAAATGCCGCGTTTGCGGCGGCAAGCTGCGCCCCAGCATCGGGGTTCTCTTTGATTAGTTGCTGGCGCAGAGCCGATTGAAGCTCGAAGAGCGCGCGGCCAGCGTCCCTGTCAACACTGTTGCCCGATGTCATGAGGCTGATTGCCTCTTCTCCGAGATCGCTTTCCGCCTTTTTTAACGCCTCGCCACTCAGGGTTCCGGTTTCTTTATTGAACCTATCAAGAAGGACGGCTTTTGCCTTGCGCGAAAATGTTTCCTGAGCCGCATCAGTCATGCCCAGCTTGTCCTCGGAGAGAACGCCAATCGCGAACCGCTCCATCGCATCAGACGATACCGACAACTTAGGCAGGACGCGCTGATATGCGTCGCTGACAGCATTGTGCGCGTAAGCAAACGCATCCTGACCTGTCAGGTTCTTCGGCACCTTTACGCCAATCGGCTCAATCGCTTTGTCCATTGCAGAACGGTTGAACGCCTGCATTGCCCTTGTCTCAGCGCCCTTGATGATGTCTCCGTAGAACTGCTGCCCGGCGATACGCTCCTCAAGCGTCCGCGCTGCGCCGCCAAGGCGCTGGCCCGGAGTGAGGGGAATACCCTCACCGAGAAGCTGCTTTGCCTCTGGCGTTGTGCGGCCCGGCAATAGGCGTTGCGCCGCAGCGGACATGCCAGCACCAAGGCCCGCACCAATAGCGGCCTCTGGCGCTCTCTCTATCGGGGTTCCTTCTGCCGCGCCGAAGCCGTACAGACCGCCCTCAATAGCGCCAACCTTTGCCGCCCCGGTCACGCCAAGCCGAGCAAGGCCAGCACCTCCAGCTAGGGCTGTAGGGAGCGCCCCTACGGCCTCAAAGAAAAGGGACATATATGGATGGGCCTCTTGATATTGGCGCATCTCACCACGAATTTTCCCGATTTCCTCGTCATACGACAGGCCGCTGCTGGTGAATTGCGACCGGATAAACGCCTCGGCCTCGTCCGCTGTGCCGAATGTAAGACCTTGCGCGATTTGCCTGCCGATATCGAACGCAACGTCAATGCCAGTGCGCTCCATCGGAGCCGCGTGTTTTTTCTTTTTTGGAAGCTCAGCCATCAGCCCATCTCGTCAGGATCGTAAATCTGGAACTCGTTGACGCCCTCGAAAGCGTTAAAGAACACATCGCCCGGCTTGATCTTGCCGTCGTCAATCATCTTGGTGAAATCTTCGTCAGAGCCAACTCGCTGATAAACAGAGCCTTGTTGCTCGTCGGCGTACTCACCAAACCCGAAGTCGTGGCCCTTGTCTTGAACATACTTATCAAAAATGCTCAGGCGGCGCTTATTGTAGTCCATCACTTGCTTCTGCATTGTCGCGATGACAAGGTTCGCCTCTGGCGTGTTCGCCATTCTCACGGTCGCCTGTTGGAAGAAGTTCATGTCCCTGTCGGACGATGCGCCAGAGCCGGTGACACGCATACGAGGTGTCAAGAAGGCGGCAGCGGCCTCGATGATCTCTTGCTCGGACAAGTCTTTTACTTGCTCGTCATTCAAGAAGCCAAGTTCTCGACCGATCTGTTTCAGCGGCATCAAGGCGGACTGGATACGTCCGGTTTCTGCGCCGCTGCTCAGAAGGTCGATTGCCGTTTGCAGCCGCGCCGCAAGTTCTCTGTCTTGACCGACCTGCTTCTGCATTTCGCCGCGAGTATCAAGCGCTGCCTTGTAAGCAAGTTCCTTCTGCTTGTCGCCGCCCATAAATATTTGAGTTCCGGGCTTTTCCGCTCGCCTCTTCAAGTAATCGTTATATTCAGGTGTGCCGCGAACAAAGCCCATCGCCTCAGCTTCTGCCATAGCTGCCGTGATTTTAGGCTTGGGCTGCAACGCGGCCTCAGCGCGAAGGCGCTCTGTTTCAAGGCGCATGCGGTCAAGCGCCAGTTTCTGCTGTGCCGCCCTTTGAGCCGCCTCAGCCTCCTGCGCGCTACCATAAGCCTGCAAGCCAGCCGCGCCCATCCGCGCCAGTATCTGCCCGGTCGAGGTCGGCACGGGCTGCGGGCCAGCCTGCTCAAGTCCGGTCAGGGCGGCGGACATGATGCCCATACCCGTCGGCGATGTCAGGGGCTGGCGGAAGGCTGTGCCGAGGCGCTGGCCGATAGTGGGTGCCGTAGACGGCGCAGCGGGTGCTGCTCGCATCGCGCCGGGCATCTGACCGGCACGCATCGCAGTCTGTTCCATAGGCATAGGCAAGCGCGACGGAGTGCGCGCCTGAGCGGCAGCGGCGGCAAGCTGGGTCGCGTCCATATAGGGCGGCTTCGGTTGCCCAGCCCTCGGCCCCGCGCCATAAGTCGGATAAGTGCGGCGCTGGACCTGAGAGGTCGGCGCTGCTGGGCGCGCGCCCTGCAAGAATAGGCGTCGCGCCATCTCTGGCGGCATGAAAGCAAGCTGTCCGGGTCTAATCGCCATTATCTACGCTCCTGCAAAACCGGCAAAGCCACCGAGAAGTCCGCCGTATAGCGGGCCAAGCCCCGGTATCTGACCGCCCAACATAGCGCCGCCAAGCGCGCCCGACAGGCCACTCGCCAGCGGGTTGCTGTAGTACGGCGTAATTTGTTGTGTGCCAAGCTGACCGCCCTGAACCGCCGCGAGGTAGTTCGCAAGCGCCGCGCCCGGTGCCTGCTGCTCGAACTGGAACTTCTCGATGTCAGCCGAAAGCTCAGCCTGCTCCTGCGCCTCGCGGGCAGCGCCGATGCCGGCCAGCGTCTCAAGGTCAGCGAAGCCGAACTGGCGCGCCATCGGTGCCTGCTGGATGGCCCGCTGCTGCGCCTCATACGCCATCGGCGCGAGAGCCTCAGCGACAGCCCGCTGCTGGTAGCCGGAGCCGTAGCGCCCGGCCTTGCCAAACTGCGCCTCGACTTGCTCAACCGCAGGGCGGAACGCCGCAGCTTGCAGCGGGTTCGTCCCCATCAGGTTCTGCATCACCACATCCTGAACCGCGCCGATAAATGGCGACCCGGTGATTGCTTGCTGGCGCAAGCCCGACAGGGCCATCTCGGTCTCAGGCGAGAAGCCCACAACCGTCTGGCCGGGGTAGTATTGCATCGGCCCCTGCCCGTAGAGGCGCTTCGCCTCGGAAAGCCCGAACTCCTTGAACGGAGCCGTGGTCGGGTCCGTCATTGTCTGCGTGACCTGCCTCGTCGTGCCGCCGCCTTTACCCATCACTGAAATCCTTCATTAGCACCACCGCGCTCTGCCGGTAGTCTTTAAGTTGTCGAGACCAACCCCTGCGCCCGATGATCTCCATCCCGTCGCACCCTTGCGTCTTGGCCCACGCGGAAAGTGCGACTTCCGCTTCTAATAATTCGTCCAAGTCACCACCCGCAAGCCAAATCCGGCACATCGCCTTCTGCGGGTAGTCCACTATCTCCGTCACTATAGCAGACTTATCCAGCGGAAAGAACTGGGCCTTGCCTTCCTGTATTGACTGCCACACATCCTCGATTGTGTGCGATCCGCCCGCATATTCAAGCGCGTCCTCGATGTAGCGCCGGCAGCGCCGCCAGTGGTCTTCCATACGGTCGTCACCCAATAATAAGGTAGGCGAATGGAGCATCGTGTCCTGAATTGCTGTAGTTGATCACCATAGTGCCGTCGGTGCTTGTGCTGTCGATGTAAGGATTGTGATGCCACGGGTCGTGGTCCACGCCCGTGAAGAACACCAGCGACGACACCGAATATCGCGGTTCATCAACCGTGATCTGCGTGGTGGTCCCCGGAAGCGTCACATACCCGACGCTGTTCAGTCCGCCGTTAATAGTGCGGTTCAGGACTTCGGCGATCTCGCGCGTTGTCGCGGTGATCGGGTTCAGCGTGCGGAAGTTGGTGGTGCGCCGCTCGATTGTCATCGCCTGCCGATGTCCCTAGCCTCAACGTCAATTCCAATCGCCTTACTCCACGCCCCCGACAAAGACATCCGCGCCCTGTGATACCGGCCCTGCGCGCGGAAGGGCGCAAAGTCGCCATCATTCGGCGAGATCGCGCTGGTGAATGTTGGCGTGTCGGATTGCCTGTCCCGCGTGCCAACCGCCAGCGTCACACTGCCGTCCTCATAATACGGGTAGACGCGCGTCACAATCGAGTGCTTCCCGGTTGAAATAGGAGCCTCAGCCGTCTCAATCGTCGCGGTAAGGGGCGCGCCTGTGAAGGCGTAAATCTTATCGCCGTAAGCGCCGCCGAAGAAGTATTGCCCGCCCTTGTAGAAGCGGCTGTCTAGCTGGATGCTGAGGCCATCAACCGTTGCCGACAGATTGTCGAGAGCGTCAACTGTGTAGCCAGACGAAAACATCGGCGAAAGCAGGTCAGCCTCAACCTCCGCCAGCGACCACTTGTTCAGCGTGTAGTTGTAGATAATTATCTTGTCGGGCTGGCCGGACGGCGAGGACGTGGACGTATAAGACCACATCGCGACTTCGTTCAGCGGGTCAACGGACGCGGACATGCGGTCGGCGTAGTTACTGTCGAAATCTTCTATGAAGAACTCGTTCACGCGCTCACTGCCAATCGGCGAGACGCGCTGACCGTCGAACGCATAGAAGCCGTCGGATGACAGGAAAAACACAAGGTTGCCCGCATTGCACACCGAGTTCTTGAAGTTGCACCCGCGCTCCGACACGACCTTGTCGAACTGCCAGATCAGCGGCGGGCCGGTGTAGGTGGCGCGGAAAATGGCGCGCTCGGTCAGGACCGTTGCGTACTCGCCGCCGACCAAGCCGGTGATTTCGCCACTGTCAGGCAAGTCTTGGAAGTCGGACTGATCCGTGCCAGCGACCCACCCATCCACATCGTTGAACCCGGACCACTGGCAGCGATACGGTATGCGCCCCGACCCGCTGTCCACGTTGGCGACCCACACGAAGTCGCGCACGGCTGCAATAAAGTCAGCCTTTGGCGGCGACCCGGCGAGATCTGCGAACACAGAACTCGTGCCTAGCTGGAAGTACTGAAGTTCCTCGCCGATACCGCCTGCGGCGATGACATAGTCGCCGAATTGAATGAAGCGCCAGCGCTCTCCGCCGGTTAGGTCATACCCGCCCGTCTTTTTGATGTCGTCAAGATTGTTTGTGGACGTGTTGTGGAGATACAGCTTGGCGTCGTCACCCGCGAACAGCTTTGTGTTGCCGGAACTGTCCTTCGCCGCGAAGATGCCGCGAATAGTCCCGTCAGCCGCGTTTGAGTATTCGACGAAGCTGTTCATCGAGTGATAGCCAGCCGCTGCTGGCATGACGTTGGTCGCGACAGTCACGCCGGAGTTCATGATGTCGGCCTGATCTGGTAGCCATTCGCCGAACTGTATCACGCAAATCCCCTCGACGGTGTTGCTGGCGGTGTAATCGTGTCGCCGCCATCTTCCAAATGCTGAATGAGAGTGTCGGCCTTGTCTGACAGCTTGCGAAGGTTGGCGTGGTAGCCCGCCACAGCCGCCATCTCGGGGTAGCTGTTGCCCTCGTCGTCGGTCAGGGTGTTGCCAGTCGGCGCATAGATGGCCCCAATCTCGTCCACCCGCACCCAGTTGGTAGCCCGAATGACATCATTGCCATCCTCGTCTTGGCTGATGATGCTGTGCGGATACGCCGTCTCGCTGCCGGTGACATTGCCGTCGTCATCGAAGGTGTCGCGTGTCTCGCTTGGCCCTTTCAGTGCGGTAATCAAAGCGGCCCGGTCGGCTACTTTTATGTACCAGTCAACCTGTGGCGGCGGGGTGTTGTCGAGGTCATCAGTCATTGCACATATTCTTCAGCTTTGTTTCATCATTCATAGCTATCGGAAAGTATTGCAGACGCTTAATATGGCCCGACATAATTCCGCTATCAGAGCCGCCAATTTTACATTGGCTTATGTCAAGCGTATCCACAGACACATCTATGTCGTTTACATGTCCGTCATCATCAAAATCAGTTGCTGTGGCTACAGAGCAAAACGTGTCGCTTGCCCTCTGTTCGTAAGATGCTGCAACAATGTCAAAGTCTGGTGTTATTGTTAAGTTGGTTAGAGAATTAAAATTGCTAGAGTCTCGAACCATTGAGTCTATTGTTGTTGTGCCTTGCAGCCTCAAGCCCCAGCCTGTAGATGTTGCGCCGCCACGGCTGAACCACCAAGGGCCACGACTACCACCACTCTGCGTATCAAACGCAACAACCATAGTGCCTTGGTCTGGCCTGTACTGCTCGAAGGGGTACAGTTCTCGGACGCTTACGTTGTCAAAGCTGACCGTCTGCGGATTGCCAGTGGCGCTTGCGTAGTTTTGCAGTGCAATATAAAGCGTTGCTTGTGTAGACGTGAAGTCTATTGTCTTGGTGCTGACTGCACTTTGAATTGACTCCGCAATCAGATTTACCCCTCCAGAGCCATCATTTGCTTTTGTGACCGCTATTCTGCTGGAATTGGATGTAGTCACGTCTACAGTTAGCCTGTAACGCCGTCCAACAACAGTTGAAATAGCGGCTACAGCGCGAGTGAAATTAGCGGTGTCTTCTTGCAAAATCTGTAGTTCGCCGCTTGAGACAGACAATGTTGGCGGGTCTGATGTTGGGTAAGCAACCCAACCAGTCGTGTCAGTGTCAAAAGTGCCGTTGGTCACCAACTCAGTGCCGCCGGTCGTCGGCCCCATCACCGCGACATCTGCGTTGCGGGTGGCAGTGCTGCCGGTGGTCTGGATGTAGCTGGTGGGGAAGGAGCCTTCTTCTAGCTGCGCACCCCAGACAAAGCATGTGTCTGTGCCAAAGTCGGTAAAGAAAAACCTATGCCGCAACGATGTGCCAGTGTTGGTCGTTGTTGTAACTCGCAGCCTATACCAACCATTGCCAAAATCTTCGGCAGAGCCTGATGTGTTGGTAAAGTCACCATCGTCATTTGTGCTGCTTACAGAACCATCTGTAATGTCAAAAACAACTCGTCCACGATTGGTGCTGCCGCCGTCATCAATCGTCAACGTAATGTTTTGCTCATCGCCCGTTTTGGCAAAAAGAGTGGCGGTGTAAGTTTTAGCAGAAGCTGCTTTTGTAAACGAGTCTGACAAAATTGCGTTTGTACTGGTCGCCACAAGTTTTGTGCCTGTGGTAGTGCCATCAGGAGCAAGGACATCATTCCCTGTAACAGTCACCCCAGAGCCACTCCAAGATGCCGCGCTAAAGTCCTCGCTGTCAGTAACAAGATTAGTCCGCGCTTCCTCGATGAGCAGCCCCTTCGGCGTGTTCGTTACAGGGTCGTGGTCGAGCCGTGCCGCATAGACCGCGCTGCCCTCAGTTTTGATGTAGGGGTTGCCGACAGGCAGGGTGGTGTGCTGGGAGAATTGCGCCCCCCAGAGATATATAAATCCACTGCCTGAGCTTGCCCCAAATCTTGGATGCACAGCGCCTGACGCAGGATTGCTAAAAGTAACGCTTAACCGAAACCAATCATTTGGGTACGCCTCTGTGGAGACAGTATGAGCTGCGTTTATTAATGTCCATTCTCCAGTAGATAGGTCAAAAATTGAACTGGTATCTACTGTGCTAGGGGCGAATGTCACAATTCTAAACTTAAAAGTATCCAGACTTCCGGCTTTTACAAAAACTGAGACTGTATATGTTCCGGCGTCTATTGTGCCACTGCTTTGACGAATATGATTCCCACCAGCCTCAAAATTTGCGCTGCTTATCTTGTCAGCGGTTGTTGTGCCGTCAGGAGCCACAATCTCATTTGTCGCAACGGTTACATCACCAATCGCACTCCAAGTAGTGCTGAAATCCTCAGACTGCAAAAACAGATTATGCGGCGACTTCTTCACCAAGCCGTCGCTGTCCACGAACCACGCATTGTTGCCACGGCTAAAATCGATGCGACTGTCAGGCGCACCGTTAGAGCCAATTTGTGCAGCAGCAAAGTTCAGGTCGAGGACAGGTTGCTCGACGCTTTTGCGTAGTCCGGGGTTTCTCAGCATTAGGCCATCTCGGTTACATAAAGTGTTCCGTCTGCGCTGGCTCTGATAGCGGCCACTTTCTCGCCGCCGGTCACGAGGAAATACTCGACCTGATTGGCGGGCAGATACATGCTGCTCGTGGTCGCCGTCGGGCTTGCCGCAAATGCGATGTGGCAGTCAGTGGTGCTGACCAAGCGGATCACGTTTGTCGTGGCCGCGTGGGCAGAGGACTGAGCGCTGCTGCTTGAAACAGACACAGTCGAGACTGTGCCTGCCTTTAGCGCTTGGACATCAATGCCTGTGTTTTGGTTTGCGTAATTACGCTCTGCGATGGGGCCGGTGTAGCTCATTTTTTACTCCTAGCGTTCAGCGGCTGCGTTTTGCAGCGCGTAGCTGCTGTTGATGCGGGTTGCGCCGGAGCCGTAGTGCGCGCGCTCCTCGCCCTTTGCAATCTCATCGATAGAGAATTGTATTGCTATTGTTTCTGTCCGACAAGGCGGTTATGACGCCGGGGTTCAATAAATCAGCCTGATCTGGCAGCCACTCTCCGAACTGTATCATTTAACGGCCCACCTCTCTGTGCCGGTGGACACCTCGGTCCACTCAAGCGTTTCCGGGAACGCCGGTATGTCTAGCCACGTCTCATTCTCTGACGGGGCAACGCTCCACCTGTCGCCGAGACGGTGGGCCAGCGTCGATGTCGTAACCGCCAGAGCAACAGCGCCAGAGTTTACGAACGTGACCGCGTTGCCACTGGCGGCTGTTACGGAGGCGTTGACGGAGGACAGCATGCCCCTTATCGAGAGCGCCACGCCCGACGCAGCACCCGACACTGCGGCACTGGCGTCAAATGGCCTTACGCGAAGGACCGCAGCCGCGCTGGTCGCGGCAACAGAGACAGCCGCAGTGAAGCGCGCGATGAACGACGCGTAGGCCGCAACAGAGGCTGCGCCCGTGACTGCGGCGGCGAAGGCGAGGATGCGCCTGACAGCGCCAGAGGCAGACGCGGAGAGAGACACGGCAGCGGTCGGCTGCTGGAGCGTCAAGCCGTCAAGCTGCTCCAGATTGCCGAAGCTGTCGATGGCATCCATCGTACCCCAGTTGTCTAGCTCCTCAAGCGTCGCCACAGAACGCTCCTTTAGTCGGCGCTGATGTCGAGGTCGCCCGCGTCAATCTTCAGGATGTCGCCGCTCTCAATCGTCTTCGCGGTGGTGAACGCGCCGTGGATCAGCAGGTTGCCGCTCGACGCCGCGTCGAAAATCCCGAAGTGCGAGACGCTGCCCCACGAACCTGTCGCCGCAGCGAACTGGATCGCCGAGGCGTTGTCGGCGGTGCCGGACGCTGCCGCGTTGAACGTGGCCGCGACACGCGCGTAGCCGGAGCCGCTCAACTCGGTACCGCTGTTATCGTCGCCGAAGCTGCCGGTGGACAGGCCGACATACACGGCGCTTGGCATCGTGTAGGAGCCAGTGCCGAGGATGTGGTCGAGAATTTCATTCTCAAGGTAGTTTGACATTGCAGACATGCTAGTTCTCCGCTGCTACGTTCTGGCGTTGGTACACTGATCTCACAGCGAGGGGTCCAGTACCATAGAACGACCTGTCCTCGTCAATGTGTATCTCCTGAATGATGCGCGTGAATTTTGCGTCGTACTGCGACGATCTGGCCTCATCCAGAAGGTATGTATACGCCTCCGTCAGCGCGCCGTACAGATACAGGTCCGGGTGACGCGTGAAGGTGATCGGCGTGTTTGCGTCTGACAGTGCCGGCAACGTCCCGGTGTAAACGATCTCGGCGGTGTATGTGTCGTCCGGCACGGGGCGCAATTTCATCTCCAGCCCCACAACGCTGAACGCCTTCGGCTTCCCGTTGCCGCCGCTGGAGTAGCTGCTGTCGAGGCTGTGAGGGCTTTGATACGACAAGACCGTGAGCGGCGTCGTGTTCAGCTTGACCTCGCGGACCTCGCGCAGGTCCGTCGGCAGCGCGATGTATTCGTCGCCCACCTCAAGCGTCGCGGTGGCGCGCTTCTCCTGCTCACGCGTCTCAAGCTCGCGGGACACGCGCGCCTCGGCGAGTTTAATGAAGTCGGGAATGACGGCGGTGAGATCATCGCGCGCGAGGAAGTTGGCTATCGCCGCCTTCAATTCGCTGTATGTTGTAATAGCCATTATAACATCCCGCCGCCTGTCCTAAATGCTCGGTTCTCGCTGTCGTTCAGCCAAGCCTTCCACGCCTTCGGGTTTTCGCGCATCGGGCCGAACTTCTCAACAAGATGAGCATACACTACGTTCGGGATTTCCGCCACATGCTGTAGGTGGCGCTGCGTGTTGCCGCGCATAGAGCCGGGGCGGTAGTCGTCGGACATCTGCTTGTTGATTTTCAGCAGGTCGCCAAATTCCTGCCGCTGCTCGACGTAAGTCGTGCCGTCATTGTTCTGATACAGGGACACTTCCTTGCGGGTGTTCGGGTCAGTCCAGAGGTATCGTTTCATTTTGCCCTCATAGAGAAAGGGGGCGACCGAAGCCGCCCCCTAGCTAGATCAGGAACCGCTGAGATCGAAGATCGCGGCGTGCGCCTTCGGTGCGGTCGGCTTGAGCGCCCACTCGCACAGGATGTGGCTGTCCGTCGCGTCGCCGGTCTTGGCGAGGTCTTCCTCAAGGAAGTTACGACCGTTCAGCGTGCAAAGCGACACGAAGTCCGGGTCGATCAGGAAGATGCGGTCGTTGCCCATAAAGCGAGACGGCGTGGCCTCAACCGTGCCGAAGTCGCCGAGGAACACCGAAGTCGAACCGACATAGGTGGTCTCTTTGGCCGCAGTCATGTTCACGTCGTTGCTGACAAGGTTACCAGTCGCGGACAGGTCCGAGAAGTTCGCCTTGTTAGTCGCCGACATGACCATCATGCGCGGGTTACCACCGTCGGTCCAAGCGTCCTGCTGCGCGTCCTCAATGAGGGCGAGCGTCAGTGCGCGGTCGTCACCGTTGGTGATGGTGTCAGTGCCGTCGCCAGTACCGAAGGCACCAGCACCGCCGCCAACCGAGCCGTTGGTCATCCAGCAAGACAGCGAAGCCGACTTGCGAGGGTCGGAAGACGAACGTGCAACGTCAGTGTCGCCGATCATCTTTTCGATGTCGCGGCGCAACTCCAAGCCCTTGAGGACTTTCTGGTAGTTGTGTTCACGCTCACGGCCTGCGGTGTCTACTGCATCCAGAGTGCCGGAGGTCGCGAAGACCTTCTTGGAAATCTGGTGGTAGTTACCCACACGGCTGGTCGGCGTGGCCGCAGCAGTCGAGGTGTCAGCGCCTTCGTTGTGGTAGTTCGTGGTGCTGGCGGCTGCCAGTTCCTGAACCTGCCACTCGGTGAAGATGCCGTTCGAGGTCTCCTTCTTGACGTTGGAGAAGATCGGTGTTTCAGCAGGGTCGATGCGGTAAATCACATCGGCAAGCTGTTCGCGCTCACCTACGGCGGCGCCAGTCGCGAAAGTCGTCATGACTTTGTCCTTTCAAGTTGCGGGGCTATTTCCGCCCCATAAGATACTCAACAGCGGCGTCCACCGTGCCAGCGCTTTCAAAACGCTTGCGGGCTTCTTGCCGAGAACGGTTAGCAACTTCGCGCTTGGTCTTTGGTCGCCCTGCCTTGGCCATCTTCGGGGCTTGTCGGGTGCGCTTCTTGGCGGAGGGGGCTTTGTCTTGAAGCTGGTCCCAACGCCACGCCTTATAGAGAAGTTCAATCGCGCGCGCATCAGATGCGTTTGCAATCTCTTCCTCACTAAACCCGATCCGCTTCTGAGCGTAGGAAATCACCTCCTTGCGCTCAGTCTCGCGAGTGTCGTCATCCTGCCACGCAGGGATGCGGCTCAGCATCTCGCCACGCTGCACCTCAAGGTGCTGGCGCAGGTTCTGCTCCTGCTCACGAGCCTGTTCCGCCGCGATGCGCTGGCGTTCGGCCTCGACCTGCTTCTGGTATTCCCTTTGCTGGTCGAACTCGGCCTTCGCCAGAAACAAGTCACGCTCGGACATCGTCTCGGCCAATGCTCTCCAGTCAGGTTCCTGTTGGGTTGCCTGCTGGATTTGGGCAGCCAACTGATCAAGTTGCTGCGCGTAAGCGTCTCGAAGTTGTCTCGTCTCAGCTTGCTCCGCCTCAAAGGCTTTGCGCTGTTCGGCTAACTCCATCGAGCGCTTAGTGTACGCCTGCTGCCGCGAATAACCGTTCTGTAGTTCGTCGAGGGTTACCTCTACCTCTTGGCCGTCCACCTTCACGGTGTAGACCTCCGGGGGTTCCTCTTCGTACTCTTCGCCGTCATCCGCCTCGTAGGCGTCTTCGCCCTCGTCGTCCTGCTCGTAATCCCCTTCTGCGGTCGCTTCTGCGGTCTCCGCCTCTGGCTCATACGCCTCGGTCTCAGGCTGTTGAGGCTCTTGCGCCTCGGTGGTCTCTTCCGCCACGGTGTCCGCTGGGGGCGTGTTCAGAAGAGAAACTGCATCAGTTAAAGAAATGGGGCCGGTTCCTTGCGGATTGTCGGACATCAAAAAGCTCCTAGTTTATGCGGCCATAGCGCCTGAACTCGTCAAGCTGGGCCTTTGCTAACTTACCATCCTCGACCACGCTAGAGAAGTACCCCTTGACAGCGCCAAGTGCCTGCATGAGGTGGAATAACTTCTCGCGGGCCTCTGCATCATTGATAGCGGAGGTCTTCCACGCATCAATGAATTGCTCGTCGAGGTACTCGAACGCCTCGACAAAAAGTTCATTTCGCAGGAGCGCCTCAGCCTTAGCGGCGCGGTCCTGCCTCTCTCTTACTTTGCCTTCGTTCATGTCAGCAGACTGAAATCCATTTGCTGTTGCGGCAGACCGTAGCGGCGCTGGAACTCCAGCAAGCCGTCAGGTGCTTGATCTAACAGGCTATATGTGCGCGTTGGCGTGCGCGGTTCAAGGGGCTGCATGACCGGCGCGCTGGTGTCCAAGCGGCACGCCTGCAAGTCCTCATCGAAGATGTAGCCCTCCGGGCAGCGCGGCTGGCCCGTGACATCTGCTACCGGCGCGACAACTTCGGGGTCGCTGCTGGTGTCCTCAAAGCCGGGGATGCCGTACTCGGCCGCGACGTCGGAAGGCAGCGTGCGCCCGGTGTAAACCTGACCGCCGAACGGGCCAGCGCCGAAGCTGCCGTAAAACTCATCGCCCACAAAGACCGGGCGATAGTCGCCGCTCGTGATCTGCTCGTATTTGGTCGGAGCGCCGAGGAGGCCCATAATCTTCGGGATCATCCCGAAGCTGTAATCTTGGCCGGGGCCGCGCTGGAGGTATTGGTTCAAGGATGCTTGCTGACCGGGAGTGAGGGCAGAAAACGTGTCGGGGTATATGTCAGAGCCAAGCGGGACCGCCGGACCCATACCGAAGTTGGTGACGCCCTGATATGCGCCCTGCAACTCCGCAGCCATCTGCTGCGCCTGCCGCTGACGTTGCAAGACCAGTGCGTCCTGTATCGCCGCCTGATCTGCGAAGCGGCGCTGTCGCTGCTCGGATTGGTATTGCAGCGCCGCAAGGTTAGTCAGCGCCCTGTCTGCGGCGTCGATTGCCCCCTGATATGGGCTGGCGGGCTGGGGTGCCGTCATCGGGCCGTAGTCGAAGAAACCCGCGCCGTAGTCGTCGCCGTAGGATGCGGCGATCTGTTCTGCTATCTGTTGTGCCTCGTCGTTCGACGGAGTGCTTGCGCCTGCTGACCAGTCTGCGCCCGATGGCTTCGTTACCGGCATCCCTAATTCCTCGGCAGGTTGGTTGATATTTCGGCGTCGGTGACAGCCTTGGCCATACGCAGTTCGGCCTCAGCCTGCAACTCCTGCCGGCGCAACTCCATCTGCATCGCCATCTTCTCGCGCTCTAGCTGCATCTCCGCCTCCATCTTCTCGCGGGCAAGCTGGATGTCAGCCTGCGCCTTGGCGCGGGCCATCTCCATCTCCTGCTGTAGCTTGACCATCTCCGGGTCAGGCTGCGGAGCCTGCTGCTGCGCCTGCTGCATCATCATCTGCTGGCGGATCATCTGCGGCGAATTGAAGAACTGATCGACGTCCTTGAAGCCGCCGATTTCCGCAATCGAGCGCAGCGTGTTGACGTATTGTTCCATCGACACAATCGGGTTCTGCGGCCCCATCTGCATCAGGATTTGCTCCTGCTTCGCCGCAACCTGCGTC
>Ga0208785_1000158_pt1 | contig 29157 bp, 37 predicted proteins | sample DEB08_DNA_2_FD_185499 | JGI IMG/M metagenome (GOLD analysis project Ga0208785, IMG submission 185499) | Aqueous microbial communities from the Delaware River and Bay under freshwater to marine salinity gradient to study organic matter... | ecosystem: Environmental > Aquatic > Marine > Coastal ...
GGTCTTTTGCGGTGATTACTTTAAGTGTCATGTCAGTGCCTCCCGTGGCGTTGTTGTGTTGACGTGATCTATAGGACCATACCCTGACGCGTTACGTCAAGGGGTAGGTTTAAACGTGTGACAAACGTGACAAAAAGAATTGCAATATCAAGCGATATCAAGCGTTTAGGGGCTAGGCGGTAGGGTTGCATAGGGTCGGCAGCTAACGTGCAGCAGGGGCGATTCTGTGGCGTTCTAGGGCTATGCCAGGGCTTGACCAGGGAATGCAGCAGCTAGGGGTGAGGTGTGTTGGGACGTAACCCATAAGCTCATTGTGGGATTGCTCGCGCGTATGAACCTCTCGACGCGACGCCTGTGCATGCGTGTGCGCAGCGGTGCGTGTGCATGTGCGTTGCGCGTAGCGTGTATGCGCGTTTGCGTGCGCGCACCCCCGTACCCCCGCGTATGTGGGCGCGTGTGTTATGTATATATATTCCGACCACAACACAGTCTCTTGCTTTCACAGCCTGCCAAGCCTATTATTAGCGAGCCAATGCATGTTGGCCTCCCATATACATTGCCCCGTGGCGGAGACAATTTTTTACGGCGGGGCTTTTTTTGATGGAGTCAATCTTTTAGGAGCGATGGCATTGCCTAGAAAGCCTAGACTGACAAAGCAGCAATTCTCGGAAATCTGTGAGCAGATAGCCGATGGCATGTCGCTAACCCGCATCTGTAATGAGAATGCTAAGTACCCTTCATGGAAGACGGTATTGCGGCATGTGCAAGATAGCGATGAGGCATACCAGGAATATCGCAGAGCAAGAGCGTTGCAGGCTGAAGTCTTGAGAGATCAGATTATTGATATTATCGAGCAGCCATTACCTGATGACCCAAAACTCGCCATGGCGGAAGTACAGCGCCGTAGGCTAGAGACAGATCAGAAAGATAAGTACGTAAGACAATTAGCACCTCTGGGGGTTCGCAATAAGGCCGAAGACAATGACACCAAGGTCAGCGGCACTATCACACTGAAGTGGGACGACAGTAACCAGTGAGGACAACATGCAGCTTACAAGGGACCAATACGAAAAGTTAATGGCAGCGCAATCCAGGGCGTTGACTCAATGGCAGTCTATGGAACGATCACAAGCTCATGGCGAGCGCATAGACCTGCTGGCACTCGAAGACTTGTTATCTGAATTCAAGAAGGCTCATACGGTGTTTGTTGGGCATCTGATGCCTGACGACAGTCAATCTCTTAAACGATGACTGAGATATACATCCCCTATAAGCCAAGAAAGCTACAGGCTGACTTGCATAACCAACTGCAGACTCATCGCTGGGGTGTCGTGGTATGCCATCGTCGTTTCGGTAAAACCGTTATGGCGATCAACCACCTGCTGAGAGATGCCATTCTATCCGACAAGACCAACCCGCGCTTTGCTTACATAGCGCCGACCTATCGCCAAGCAAAAGCTGTGGCATGGGATTACCTAAAACAGTTCGCTAGTGCCATACCGATGGTGCGCTTCCATGAGACAGAATTGCGGGCTGATCTGCCCAATGGTGCCAGGATACAGTTATTAGGATCTGAGAACCCTGATAGCTTGCGGGGTATCTATCTTGATGGTGCTGTACTCGACGAGATGGCCGATATGCCTGAGTCGCTCTTTCCAGAGATCATCAGACCCGCCCTATCCGACCGAAAGGGCTGGGCATTATTCATTGGTACACCCCGTGGTCACAATGCGTTCTATGAGCTATATGACGCTGCTAGCGGTCAGAAGGATTGGTTTACTCAAGTCTATAAGGCCAGTGAAACAGGCATTTTAGATGAGGAGGAGCTAGAGGCTGCTAAGGCCATGATGTCTCCCGATCAGTTTGAGCAGGAGTTTGAGTGCTCTTGGGTTGCGAATGTGCCAGGGGCCATTTACGGAAAAGAGCTACAGGCACTCCACGAAAAGGGGCGCATCACTGAGGTTCCCCATGACCCGGCTACCCGAGTAGATACGTGGTGGGATTTGGGTGTAGGGGATAGTACGGCTATCTGGTTTACCCAAAGCGTAGGACGTGCGGTACACGTCATTGATTTCTACGAGAATAGAAATGAGGGATTGCCGCATTATGCTGAAGTCCTGCAAGCCAAGGGTTATCTCTATGGCACACATAATGCGCCGCATGATATCGAGGTTAGGGAGTTGGGTAGTGGCAAATCACGACGCGAAGTTTCCTTTGACCTCGGCATTAACTTCCGAGTAATTCCAAAGCTCCCATTGGAGGACGGCATACATGCCGCGCAAATGCTTATCCCGCGATGCCTATTCGACCGAGACACCTGCCAAGCGGGGCTAGAGTGCTTACGTCAGTACCATCGTGCGTACAATGAGAAGTCCAGAAGTTTCCGTGCAACGCCTGTGCATGACTGGTCTAGCCACGCTGCCGATGCGTTCCGCTACCTAGCGGTTGGCATCAAAGACAATACGTTGCATGATGGCAGACCACCGCAAGCGATTGCAGATTCATCATATAACCCTTTCTCAGCGAGGATTTAAGAATGGGTAGACCTAAGATTAAAGTACCGGCAGCTCCGCCCCCGCCTCCTATGGTTCCGATCGAGCCGATTTACGAAGGGGAGCAAGAAAGGCTAAAGAAGAAGCTATTTGATCCTCGGCGTGTTGGCAGACAGCAAACTATTCTGACTGGCCCACGGGGATTACTCGATTCCGAAACCAAGCGAAAGAAGCTAGGCGCCGGTGATACGCCCAAGAATACATGACGCTAAGCTGTCTCAAGATGTACTTCTTGATTACATGGAGAGGTATGACTATCCGTATCGGGAAGAGCACAGACGAATCATTGACTACGCTTTTGTTGTAACATGCGAAGTCAAGGACCAAATTGCGGGTTTCTTTTGGTGTTATGCGGTAGAGGGCGATGAATCGACATGGACAGCGCATACGCTAATTTTACCTGATTACCAGCGGCGATTCTTTAGCAGGCGGCTAATGAATGCGTTGTTTAGCGTAGCTTGGGTATCTGGCGTTGATCGCATCCTTGTGGAAAACTCGCAAACTGAAATGCTGCTTAGGATGGGCGGCTACATGACAGATGATGGCGCGGTACTGGACCTACCGCACAAATGGGGATGATATGAGCAAGCCAGTCAAAAAAGTAGGCAAGGCAATCCGCAAGGCGGGTGAGAAGTTTGATCGCACTATTGGACTAAAAGCCCAAAAAGATATTCTTCAGCGGGAAACTAGCAATCTTGCAAAAGCTATAACGGGTACGCCAAAGATCGTGCAAGAACAAACACAGCCCGCTGGTGCAGTTGATCGCCAGGCTATTCGACCACTCGCAGCGCTTAGTGGTGCAACCGAGAACCAGGAAGAGGCAACCCGCGAGCTTTACCGGCGAAGACGTGCTCGTGGTGTTGCTACTAGCCCGATGGGTTTAACAGGGCAGGCGAGCGTACAACGAAAGACATTATTGGGCAGCTAGCTGTTCCACGTAGAACATTAGGGGAAAAACATGGCCGATGAATTAGGCGCTGATTTGATGAGGCGCTTCCAAAGTCTGTCTACACAACGGCAGGTTTGGGAGAGTCACTGGCAGGAAATCGCAGACTATGTGATTCCCCGCAAGGCAGATATCACTAAGAAGCGAACAGATGGCGATAAGCGCACTGAGCTAATCTTTGACTCTACTGCTATCCATGCAGCAGAACTCATGGCGGCTAGTTTGCACGGCATGTTGACTAATGCAGCTACCCGCTGGTTTTCCCTAAGATTTCGAAACAAAGAGCTTGATGAAAACGATGAAGCCAAGGAATGGTTAGAGTCCGTCGAGGACGATATGTACCTGGCGTTCAACCGCTCTAACTTCCAAGAGCAGATCCATGAGCTGTATTCCGATCTTATCTGCTTTGGCACCGGCGTTATGTTTATCGAGTCAGATCCAGACTCGCAGGTCCGTTTCTCTACCAAACACTGCGCTGAAGTCTATCTGTCAGAAGATGACAAGGGCCGCGTCGATACCGTATTCCGTCAGTTTAAGATGCCAGCCAGGGCAATCATCCAGCGCTTTGGCGAAGAGATTGTAGACAACAAGATTATCAATGCCGCTAAGAAAGATCCGTACCAAGAAATCACGTTGATCCATGCGGTATACCCACGCGATGAGCGCAATACCACTCGCAAAGACAACAAGAATATGCCGTTTGCCTCGGTCTATCTCGACCCCGGCAGCCGTACTGTTCTCAGTGAGTCTGGTTTTGAAGAGTTTCCTTACGTCGCACCGCGCTTCCTAAAGGCCAGCTTTGAGATTGGCTATGGCCGATCACCGGCAATGACAGCGCTCCCTGATATCAAAATGCTTAACAAGATGTCAGAAGTAACCATTCGTGCAGCGCAGAAGCAGGTCGATCCACCGCTGATGGTGCCTGACGATGGGTTTATGCTACCCATCCGTACTGTACCTGGTGGCCTTAACTTTTACAGATCTGGTACCCGCGACCGTCTTGAACCACTAAATATAGGGGCTAACAATCCATTGGGTCTCAACATGGAAGAGCAGCGTCGTCGCTCTATCGAGTCTGCCTTCTACGTTGACCAGCTCATTATGAGCCAAGGTCCGCAGATGACAGCGACCGAAGTCGTGCAGCGTACCGAAGAGAAGATGCGCTTGCTCGGTCCAGTTCTTGGACGCTTACAGGCTGAACTACTGCAACCCATGATTGGCCGCGTGTATAACCTGATGGTGCGAGCCAAGGCGTTTAACCCTGCGCCTGACTTTATGCGCGACTCGGATATCGAAATCGAATACGTATCACCGCTGGCTAAAGCACAACGGTCCGGTGATATCCAATCGGCGCTACGCATGATCGAGCTATTCATGCCGCTATCGCAGATTGACCAAGCTGCTATGGATTACATTGACATTGATGGCATGTCTAAGTACCTGCTCAAGGTATTGGGCGTTCCTGCATCGACAATCCGTGGCAATGACCAGGTAGCTGAAATACGACAAAACCGACAAGAAGCAGAAGAAGCGGCAGCTGAACAGCAGCAAGCCGTGCAGTTAATGGAGGCCGCAGGACAAGCCGCACCTGCCTATAGAGCATTGGAGGGTCAATGACACCTGATGAAATCAAGGGCGTATACAAAAGAACATTTGAAACTGAAGACGGGCAAAAAGCATTAGAGCACCTAGAGTCTCGGTTTCATCTAACCACATCCACATTTTCGTCCGATCCGACGGAGACAGCCTATCGTGAAGGCCAGCGCACGGTAGTGCTGTTTCTCAAAAACATGCTGGCAGATTGGGATCAAAAACTAAAGGATCAGATCAATGAGTGAAGAACAGGTAGCTGTAGTCTCTGAGGCAGTCGATGCACCAGAGGTAGCTCAGTCTGTTGAAGACTGGAAATCTAGCATTCCCGAAGAGATACGAGGACACTCAAGTCTCGAACACATTAACGATATCGGCGCACTGGCTAAAAGCTATGTCCATGCACAGCAGATGGTTGGCGCTGATAAGGTAGCCTTGCCTGGCAAGAGCGCTACCGCAGACGAATGGGGTGAAGTCTATGCCAAGCTAGGCCGCCCAGAGTCACCCGATGGGTATGAACTTGCCTATAACAACATTCCCGAAGGCGCAGAGATGGACGATGGCATGGTGTCATGGTTCAAGGAAACCGCGCACAAGGCTGGGATGAACCCACAGCAAGCGCAGATGATGCTCGATGCTTACAACGAAATGCAGTTTGCTGATGCAGAAAGCATGGGTGTAGAAGCCCAGGCGCGTGTCGAGCAAGTAGAAAGCGAGCTACGCAAAGAGTACGGCCAGGCATTCGATGACCGCATGGCGCTGGCTAACGGCGTACTGTCTGAGTTCGGCAATCCTGAACTAACCGAAGTGCAGCTTGCCGATGGCACGATGCTAGGTGATAACCCAGAAGTCATTCGCATGCTGGCTAACATGGGTGTGTATCTGCGCGACAAGGTAGGCGAGGATACGCTTGAAGGCGTTAAGACTAGCGGCGGTGTGACACCAAACGATGCACAGGCCAAGGTCATGGAGCTGACTGCGCCTAATACGCCTTACTGGGATCAGCGTCATCCTGAACACCATTGGTATGTCCAAGAAGCGATGAAGTGGAGGGAATATGCCACAGGGTGAAAAATTATCAGACAGAGAGTTTAAACTTCAGGTTTTGAGGAGTACACTCGAGTTTGGAACACCTGAGATGATCCGCAATGCCCTCGTGGTATCGGATCAATTCTTAGCGTGGTGCGAAAAACCTACCGACAAGCCTAGCGCCCGGGGAAAGAGTAGCACTCCGAAGACAGGACAAGCGAAAGCCCCTGCCGTGTGACAGCGACGTAAACTGTCAAACAAACTCTCGTCCGGTGTTCACCGGGTAGCGAAACCAACTTTACATTGCTAACAGGAGACGATTATGTCTACGCAAATTACAACTGCATTCGTGCAGCAGTTTAGCAGCAATGTCCAGTTGCTTTCACAGCAGATGGGCAGCTTGCTGCGTGGTTCTGTATCTGAGGAATCAGTTACAGGTGAAAAGGCGTTCTTTGACCAGGTAGGTCAGTCTGCGGCGGTGAAGCGTACTTCACGTCACTCTGACACACCAATCTTGGATACTCCACACTCTCGCCGTATGGTCACTATGGACAGCTACGAATGGGCTGACCTGATTGACGATGCGGATAAAGTTCGTATGTTAATTGATCCAACTTCTGCATATGCCCGTACTGCGGCTGCTGCAATGGGTCGTGCAATGGACGATTCAATCATTGCGGCTGCTACTGGCACTGCAAAAACTGGTAAGTCTGGCTCTACTAGCACTACATTGCCTTCTGCACAGCAGATTGCTAACGGTTCTGTTGACCTGACTATCGAGAAGTTGATCGAAGCAAAGCAAAAGCTTGACGTTAACTCTGTCGATCCAAGCATTGCTCGATACCTTGTTTGCTCACCCTTCCAGATCCAGCGTCTGTTGAACGAGACTGCGGTAACGTCGTCTGACTTCAACACTGTTAAGGCTCTGGTCCGCGGTGAAGTAGACACATTCATGGGCTTCAAGTTCATCGTTTCTAACCGTCTTGGCAAGGCCGGTAACATCCGTACTTGCTTTGCATGGGCAGAAGATGGCATGAAGCTTGCTGTTGGTAAGGACGTCATGGCTCGTATCGAAGAGCGCGCTGACAAGTCTTTCTCTACACAGGTTTACTACTGTGCAACATTCGGTGCGACTCGCATGGAAGAAGAGAAGGTCGTTCAGATTGACTGTGACGAATCCGAAAGCTACACATTCGGTTCATAAGGAGGGAATGACTAATGGCTATTACTAAAGGTGTAAACGCTACTGCGATTGACACGAATGATCCGTTTGACTTCCTTGCTCCAGGCAATGTTGGTGGCAATCTTCATCAGTCAATGGACGTTCGTGCAGTTGCAGCCGATGATCTGAATGCTGATGGCGATGCAGTCATCTTGGCTCAAGTTCCATCAAATGCTCGAATTATAAGCATTATGGTTTATAACGATGATCTTGATACTGGAACGGACTCTGCTGTAAATGTCGGCATTTACAATGGCAATACCCAATTCAATGATACTGACGCATCTCAAACGCTTTATGCAGCTGATGCGATTATTGACGAAGACGCCTATGTAGGAGCATCAACAAGATTCCGAACAGCTTCAACTGATGGAAACGAATTTGCTTTTACAACTGCAGGTCGAAAAAATGCTCCGCTTACAGCTGTTTGGGAAGATGCGGGCTTAACATCTGATCCAGGCGTACCGCTACGCATTGCACTCACTCAGACTGCCACCGTTTCTGGTGCTCAGGCTGGTGATATCGTAATGGTAGTTCAGTACGTTACTGACTAAAGCTAACGGGGGGCTTTGCCCCCCTTTCTTCCCTGGAGTCTGTATGGATACCACGCTTGCAGTACACGTTGCCGAAAGCGAGGACGGAACCTACGCCGTATTGATTGCGATTGACGGTTTCGAGACACAGGAAGATGCCAACCAATTTGCTTATCTGTTTCTGATGGATGGCAGATTAGCCGTAGGCGATATAGAATTTGTGCCTAGTGAGGATTTAGAGAGTATCCACTAATGGCAGCATCTATCGTTGACATTTGTAACAGCGCGCTCAATCAGATTGGCGCATCCAATATTCTAAGTCTTACCGAAGATAGTAAGGCTGCTCGTATCTGCAACCAGCGATACGAATACATTCGAGATTCCGTTTTCCGGGCGCATCCTTGGAAAGCACTAACGCGCAGAGTAACGCTTGCACCCGATGCAGTTAAGCCAGCTTTTGAATTTGATAACGCTTTCACGTTACCTGCTGATCCTTACTGCTTGCGTGTTCTGTATCTCCGCTATCACGACATCCCCTACCGACTTGAAGGTCGCAAGATTCTCTGCGACGAAGATACGGTTGATCTCGTCTACCTGGCGCGTATCACCGATACTAGCGAGTACGACTCTCTGCTCATCGAAACTCTAGTCGCTGCTATCGCTGCGGATGTTGCGTATCCACTAGTAGGCAGTAACAGCCTAGCCCAGCAGATGCGTATTACCTACGAAGACAAGCTCAAGGAAGCACGATTCGTTAGCGCTACCGAAGGCACTCCCGCAAGCATTACAAGCGTCTCTGATGCTGGCGCTATCGAGGCAGATACATTTATTAGATCGAGGTTCTAGGCATGGCGAAATCAAGTGCGCCGTTCACTAACTTTACTGCTGGTGAGCTATCGCCCAGGCTTGATGGCCGGACCGATCTAGCGAAGTATTTTAACGGCTGTAAGAAACTACAAAACTTCCTGACCTTCCCACAGGGTGGCGTTACACGTCGTCCCGGCACAGAACACATTGCTATAGGAAGAAGCTCCGGCTCAGTTGCCCTGCGACTAATACCGTTCGAGTTTAACGTCGAGCAGACGTATGTGCTGGAGTTTTCATCTGGCAGATTCAGAATTTATAAAGATGGTGGAATCGTTGTAGATGGCGGGGGAAGCCCGATCGAAGTTGTTACACAATACTCAGCAGCTCAATTACCGGGATTAAAGTTCACGCAGTCTGCCGACACCATGTATATCGTGCATCCCGATCACCCACCTCGGCAGATCACGCGAACAGATCACGATGCGTGGACTATCAGCAATATTGAGTTTCGTCGAGGCCCGTTTCTGGACCCGGTGTTTGATGGCTCAACACTGTTAGCTGATGGCAGAACAGGCACCGTAGGCATCACATCAAGCGTATCTAACTTCTTCAAATCTAGTGACGTGGGTGCATCGTTAAGCACTGGCAGATTTATCAAGCTCCATCATGGCTACGCGCAAATAGACTCGCTGCGATACACATTAGGCTTTACAAACCTATCCGGCGGCACGTTTTCTCCTGGACAACAAATTACTACGACTGGCCCAGGCGCTGGATCTACAGCGATAATCATCTCGGTAGGTGCAAGCTCTCTAGTTGTCGATACCGTTATAGGAAGCACATGGACTAACGGAGTTTCGTTTGAGAGTCCTGGTGGTGTCGTAACTGCAGACGCAACCAATGCACTTGATGCAACACAAAGCACCTCAGTAACCGCTACGGTTCTTGAGAATGATGAGCTAGAAGAAGAGCTAGAGCCTAGCTTTACTGCGACCACAATCAGCTTCCATGAAGGCGACCCTGATGCTACTGGCCTAGCGCACAATGACTTTATCGAGGACAGCTCCGGTCATTTTATCAGCCAGGGCTTTAAGGTTGGTATGCGTATCAGCGCAAGCGGCTCGGCTAATATAGGCATCTCTAGCATATCAACCAGTGGATCAAAGATTACGGTTACAACTGATGGGCCTCATAATTTAATTAATGGCGATTTAGTTAAATTTACAGGGTCTACTGGAGTCACTGTCAGCTTTCCAACAACGCCATCGTCAGTAATTAATGATTTCTTTTTTGAAGTTGAGTTAGATTCAACCACCCCAGACACAAAGTTTGATCTTCTTGATCCAGCCACACGGAAAGATGCAACAGGTAGTGGAAGCTCTACCAATGGCTCTTTAGTCAATGGCAATAACTTCTCTAACGCTCTCATTGTTGCGGTAAGTGACAGCATTATCACGTTATCCACAAGTAACGACGTACACTTCCAGAATGAAGGCCAGAGCGTCACGATAAGCGGCGATCTGATTGCCGATGACGAGTATCAGATGGGCGCGTTCTCTGATACGACTGGCTACCCTGCGTGTGTTGCGTTCTTTGAGCAGCGACTAGTCTTTGCAAATACAACACTTCAGCCACAAACGCTGTATTTCTCGGTAAGCGGGGACTACACAAACTTCACTGCCGGCGTAGCTGATGACAGCGCGCTGATCTACACGATTGGATCTAACCAGGTAAACGTCATTCGTTATCTGACCTCATCTAAGGTGCTGCTGGTTGGCACCTCGGGTGGTGAGTTTGCGGTACGTGCTGGCTCGGTAGATGCGCCTATCACGCCGCTAAACACCCAGATCAAGCAGCAGGCCAAGTACGGCAGCGCCGACATACAGCCGCTAGTCATTGGCTCTACTGCGCTATTCGTACAGCGAGAGCAGCGCAAGCTGCGAGAGCTTGTGTATAACTTCGATGTGGATTCGTACATTGCACCAGACATGACGCTACTGGCAGAGCACATCACTGAAGGCAAGATCAAAGAGATGGCCTATCAGCAAGAGCCAAACAACGTCGTATGGTGTGTGCTAGAAGATGGCAAGCTAGTCGCTATGACCTATCGACGCGAAGAAGACGTAGTTGCCTGGCATGAGCACCAGCTAGGCGGCACGTTGACTGATGGCGGCACGACCTATGACTACGGGTTTGTAGAAAGCGTTGCCTCTATATCTAGTGGTGAGCGCACCGAAGAAGAGGTATATGTTGCGGTTCGCCGTACTATCAATGGCAGTAATGTGCGCCACGTAGAGCGACTCAAGCCTATCGACTTTGGCACGAACGTAGAGGACGCATTCTATGTAGATGCTGGTCTGACGTATACCGGCGTCACATCAACACTAGACGGCGGTATTGGAGCGTCAAGCGTTACGATTTCCTTAGATGACGCATCTAGCTTTAGCGCATCTGGCAAAGTAAGAATACGCAACGAGATCATTGCATACGGAGCCAAGAGCGGAAATGATCTTATCAAGTGTACGCGAGCACAGGATGGCAGCATTGCATCAGCTCATGCTGACGGCGAAACAGTCACTCAGTTGGCTACAACGATTAGCGGGCTTGACCATCTAGAAGGGCAGACTGTTTCTATCTTGGCTAACGGCGCCACACATCCAGATAAGGTTGTTTCTTCTGGTAGCGTTACGCTTGACCGATCTGTTACCAAAGCACACATTGGGTTACCTTATGACTCAATTTTGCAAACGATGCGGATAGAAGCAGGCGGTACTGAAGGTACAGCTCAGGCCAAGAACAAGCGGATTAGTGATCTTGATATCCGGGTATTGAATTCTGTGGGCGTGGAAATAGGTCCATCCGAAGATGATTTGGATCTTATTCCCTTTAGGAAGTCTAGTATGGCTATGGATCAACCCGTTCCATTGTATACTGGTGACAAATTTATCGAGTTTCCTGGCGGCTACAATAACGATGGGTTTGTGGTCGTCAAACAGGATCAGCCTTTACCGCTGACAATTCTGTCTATCTATCCTCGATTGCAGACGTTTGATAGGTAACTTATGGCAGATCCAATAACAGCAACACTTGTAGCAGGCACCTCGCTTTTGAGTGCCAGCGCTGCTGTGCAGCAAGGCGCTGCAGCTAGGGCGGCAGGTCAGTTCAATGCAAACATGGCAGAGCGTAATGCCAAGGTAGCAGAGCAACAGGCGGAGCAGATTAAGCGCTCATCTGAGTTTGACATCAATCGCTTTCGAGATAACTTTGCCGACCTACAAGCAACGGCAGCCCAGGCGTTTCGGTATAACGGATTCGTGGCTACCGGCGGTACGCCATTACAAGTTCTTTTAGACAACGCTAGAGAAGCCGATACCGAGATTGCGCTACGTCGCTATAACGCATCTATTGGCGAGCAACAGGCGCTAGAGTCTGCAACCGAGCAAAGACTGCAAGGTCGCCTTGATCGCATGATGGGCCGATCAGCACAAAAAGCGAGTTACTACCAGGCTGCCGGATCGCTGCTAAGAGGCGGCGCCCAAATAGCGGGAATGGGAGACTGAAGTGAAAGTACCAACATATCAAGCGCAAACAGGATTAGCGGCTGATGTAGGTGCGAGACCTATGCGTGTTCGCGCTACACCAGAAGCTTTTGGTGCGGCAGAAGCTAGGGCGATGGGCGCACTGGCTGAGCAGGTAGGCGACACAGCGCTTGAGTTAAACCGCAGACAGAGAGAGGCGGCAGAGCTAGAAGCAAAGATACAGCGCGATCTTCAGAACGAGCAATTTACAAACGAATACATGGAAGAGGTAACGCTTGCTGCTGAAGAGGCTGCTTTGCAACCACCAGAGAAGCGAGAAGACTTTTTCGATAGCGCCGTTCAAAGCATACAGAACAAGATACCGCAGCGATTTGAAGATCCTATACAGCAACAGGAATTGTCGCTTAGCCTTGATCGTTATGCCATCTCCAAGCGTGTAGGCGTCAGGGCAGATGCCAATGCAGGACGATTAGATGCGCTTGTTGGCGAATCTGCCAAACGAGAGATGACGCTCAGGGACGAAGCGATCAATGGCGATTTTGCTACTAGCACCAGGGCATTAGCTGATCTCGAAAAGATTTATATTGATCTCGAAGATAAGGGATTGATGACCGATGAGGATGTCGCAAAGCGATCTGCTCAGATGGTTAAAGACGTTCAGTACGAGCGTGAGATCAATGTCGTCAATAGAATTAAGACGCCAGAAGAAGCAGAAGCCTTTGTTAATCGTATTCGTGACGATCAGCGGTTTGATCCAACAGAGCGACGTCAACTTATAGGCGCTGCTAGCGGAGTGCTTTCAAAACGTAATGACGAATTAAAGGCTGCTAGAGCCAAGCTAAAGGATGACCTTGGATCGCTGCGTGATGTTATTGCTACCGGCATGGAAGTCCCTCAAGAACAGCTAGATGATGTAAACCTTCAGCTAAAAGCCTTTGGCACTGAAGCTGATGCCAGAGACTTTGATGACATCTTGGCAGGTAACAAGAACGTCCAGATACTTAACAATACTGGCACACTGGCTGGCGTTGATAAATTACTCGATCAAGTTAAAGCTGAGCCTACAGCGGGGCTTACAGCACAAGAGTTAGGTTACTTAGCGCAAAGTCAACAGAACATCGAAGAGTATCGAGACAAGATGGTTACGGCATTCGAGAAAGGCGATGCCCTAGACTTCTTATCGGAGCGCAAAATTGTCAACGTAGAGCCTTTTGATTTTGCAAATCTTGGCGAATCTATCCCACGACGAATCCAAGAAATGAATGCTATTGCCGCTTCAGTAGGTGTCGATGAGGTCACTGGCAAGATGCTGTTTGAGCAAAATGTACTAACAGATCAAGAGGCCTCTCAGTTTGCTGCATACCTAAGCGAAGCATCGCCAATGATGTTGGTAAAAGACGCGCAAGCATTTTCAATGGTCGCTGATAAGTACCCGCAAATATGGGAGCAGCTTGCTGGGCAAGGCAGGGGCAAAGCCAGCCAGTTCGCCATGGCTGGTGCCGTAAACGACATTCCGGTCGCTACTGCAATTTTTCAGGGCCAGTTCAAAATAGATCAGGGTGTGCCTTTACCTAACAAAAACGAACTGTACTCCATCTACAAAAACAAAGTCGGTGACTTGTACGAATTGCCTGGCAGCTTTGGCGAAAATGATGCAATCGTTTTTAGGGCCGCGCTTGCTCATTACGCAGAGGTTAGAACATCTCCCGAAACACAAATTGGCAACGATGTTACTACTGAGTTTCAGGCGTCAATTGATGCGGTTACTGGCGGCGTTGGTACGTACAACAACTTTACTTATCAGCTTCCAAGAGGCATGGAGGAAGATGACTTCAACAATGCAATTGAGCGGTTTAGCGTTGATACTTTAGAGTATTTAGCGCCAGACGGCTTAATTGGATTTACGCCAGATCAGTATGGTGGAGATAATGGCGCACTAGCGGTATTGAAGCGATCTAGGATAAGAAGCATATCAAGCAATACGTATGAACCGCAGCTAGAAAATGGACAGCCAGCATTTACCCTGGCTAACGGGCAGCCATTACGGTTTCAGATGACTGACGAGCTACGAAACACCTTGCCGTCTCAGCAAAGTTTGTATGGGATATTTCCCAACATGGCACAGAAGGCGCAAAGGCAACGTGAAAAGCTGGGCTTACCTGCCCGCAAAAGAACACTTACTGCGTCGGAAATATACGAAGGGTCGTTTCTTACTGAATACCTTACTTCCTATCGGGATGTTCTTGAAAGCATTTACCTTGGAAAGCGCAAACTAGCGCAATCGGTAACAGCGCCGATTATTGAGGGCATACAAACAAAGGCGCAACGTCAACGAGCTAGACTGCAAGAAGAGCAAGAGTGATATGTCGTTTGTTTCTCGCCAAGACAGGATAGCGTTTGAGCAAGGGCAAAGGCTATTCGAGCCTAATACCTACAAAGAAGCGCCAAGCTGGTATAACGCATTTTCAGCTGCGGTCGGTACTAATGTAGACGAAAATCTATCTGTATCTGGCCTTCTTAATCGGCAGATGTATGAGCGCAACAGAAACAGAGCGCTTGAGCTGATTGAAAATGGCATTGTTAGTGAGGCAGATTACACAAACGGCGATGGCGACTTTGACATGAACCGTCTCGCCAGACATCTCAATGAAGATCCAGAAGGCCCGTATCGTAACTACATATCCACAGACTTAGAGCTTGAGAATGAGCGCAAAGAGATGCTGCGCAAAAAGCGCGAGTATGCACAAAGCGTATTAGCTGCTGGCCCTGGATCTGCACAATTTGTCGGTACGACCGCTACATTCCTTGCGTTAGAGCCTTTTAGTGTTGCGACTATGGGTATTGGCACTCTGCCTAATATGGCAAGAGGCATGAGCGTTGCAGCTGCCGCGACAAGGACTGCCGGCAGAACAGCAGCGCTTACAGCAGGCACAGAGCTAGCCATTCAGCCATTTGTCATGGCGCACAAAGACAGCATCGACTCTCCTTACTCATCTAACCAGGCATTACTAGCCATTGGCTCTGCTGCCGTAGGTGGCGCACTTGTTGGCGGTATCACCGGCGGCATTGCTGGATACATTCGTCAATTTAGGCAGGGGCTTGCAGATTCATTTACCGAGCCTAGGCCTGACGCGCCTGACGAGCCAGCGCCATTCTTATCTGAGCAGGACGATACACTTACTGCGCTTGAGGATGTGACTGGTGCCGCTAAAGGCACTGGCCCGCAAAGAGATTTTGCAAAGCTAGATAGGGGATTGCGAGAGTTTCAAGAGCTGCAAGAGGCGCTTGATGAGGCAAATCCACCATCGCCTGACAGACTAATTGACGACGAGTATCGACGTTTTTTGCAGGGCGAGTACAGGTCAGAAATAGACGCTTACTACTCAATGATAAGAAAGCTGGAGTCAGAGTCTAAAGAGCTTGCTAAAAAGCCAAAGATAGCAGGGCTAATTAGATCGAGGGGCGGCCTTAATAAGCAAGCCTTTGCCGATGATGGCATTGATCCAGAAAACTTCAAAAAGGGTTTTCAGCCTGGTTTTTGGCGCGCCGGCAATGAGGGCATGACGCCTGATGAGCTAGCCGAGTTTATTGTCGATCAACAAGATATCTTACCTGGCTACATAAACCGAGCAGATGGTCCTGATAAGTTTGGCGCAAACGATGCAGTAGATCTTGTGGATCAGATGACCTTCAACCCCAAGATGTATGCCGACCCAGATGTACAGGCTAGGATTGATGCGCTAGAAGGGAAAGTTTTAGAGATTGAGTCGAAGTTTGCAGACCCAACCAAAGACCTAACCGGCAATTCAAAGAAGGCTGTGACGTTTGCAAAGAAGCAGGGCAAAGCGTTTACGACTAGCAAGCTGCAGAAGCATTTGCGCATTGGATATAACGCAACCCGCGAGATCGTTGATGATCTTAAGCAGCGCAATGTATTCATCGAAGATGATGGACTAAACATCACCTTTCGAGAGCCAGTTACCATTACAGCGCGAACACTAGAAGACATTTATAAAGAAAGTGCTGCGCGGCGCATGATGGAAGGTATGCGATACGCTGAAGAACTAGAAGCGCAACGCTATTCGTCATATCAGCCTAGCAGGACATTCGAGCAATACTACGAAGAGTATCCAGACGCACCAAGAGCGCCCGTTGTTAGTTCAAGAGAGCGGGAGTTGATGGAAGAAATTGATATTGAGTCTAGTTATGATGAGGCTATAGCGGCATACGAGCGACTGTCGCCAGAAGAGCAAGTCGTCAAGATAGGCGATGATGTTATCTTTGACGCGCCGGCGATTATTAAGAGCGCCGATGAGCAGCTAGAAAGTGCAGAAGCATTACGGAGGTGCGTGCGCGGTGAGTAGTTTTGATGTCTGTGTGCCAAAGGTAGCGGCAAAGCTGCCTGACCAGGTAAAGAAAGCACTTACCGAATCGGTAGAGCCTGATCGTGTGCTCGATGAATACATAGCCACCATCTCTAGAGAGAAAAGAGAGGCGGCATTCCAGGCTGTGCGCCTATCTGATGCAGTAAAAGACGTATCTAAACATCCTGACGGCCCGTTTTACGGCATGATGGCGATGTTGACCAAGGACAACCGGGGCGCTGCTGGCTACAAAAACGTAGAGTTTCTGGGTAGGTACTATAATAACCTGCTGCAATCCAAGAACGCCAAGATGCTAGAGCGCTTCCGCGCAAAAGGCTTGGGCTTTCTGACTGACGAAGAAAACTTGCAAAAGTTTGTTCGTGCTATTTATGGCGAGACTACTGACGACGCGGTAATCAATGCGGCTGCCAAAGACTGGCTAGAGACTACAGAGCTTATTCGCCAGCTAAAGAATAGGAACGGCGCGGCTATTTCTAAGAACGATAGGTTCCTGATGCCGCAGCACCATGATGCAAGAGCGGTCCAGAATGCTGGCAAAGAAGCTTGGGTAAATTACATGAAGCGTGAGGGCGTGTTAGATCGTGCTCGTATGCTTGATGATGCTGGCGAACCTTTATCAGATAAACAGCTTGATGACTTACTTAACTACTCATATGAGTCAATTACGACACATGGCCTCAATAAGCTAGAGGATTTAGCAGTGCCAAGGCTGGGCAGAAAGCTGTCTAGGCGTGGATCTGAGCGCCGTGTTCTCTATTTTAAGACAGCAGATTCATACATTGATTACCAAAAAGACTTTGGGCGTGGCGATCTGTTCTCAATATTTACTGACTACCTTGAAGCAAGCGCTAACGATATTGCGCTACTAGAGCGCATGGGGCCAAACCCTAACGATACATACAAGGCTATGTTTGCGTATTACGACAAACAAAAGCTATTTACGCCAAGCCAAAAGAAGATGGTTGAGGCTACGTTTAACGTCGTATCGGGCAAAACAAATCAAGGCGAGATTACGAGCACTGCTGACTTCTTCCAAGGATTCCGCAATGTTATCACCGCATCTACGTTAGGCAGCGCATTCTTGTCGTCGATATCTGATGTGGGCTTTCAGACACTAACGGCAAAGATGAACGGATTGCCGGCCATGAAGATTCTCATGGGGCAGCTGCGTAGTCTGGCGCCAGGCGATATTGAAAGCCAAAGAATCGCTGCACAGATTGGTTTAGGCGCGGAGGCTTGGATTACTAGGACACACGCAAGCAATCGGTACGGCGATGTCTACGGTACTGGCATGACTGCAAAAGTAGCAGAAGGCGTTATGCGCGCATCACTACTCAAGCCTTGGACAGATGGCGGCAGAAAGTCATTTACCATCGAGTTTGCTGGCTTGTTGGGCAGAAACTTTGGCAAAAAGTTTAACGAGCTAGATCCAAACCTAATTCGCGCTATGCAGACTTACGACATTACGGAAGCTGATTGGGCGCAGTTTAGGCGTACAACACTGCTTAAGCATAATGGCGGCGTATATGCGGATATGACGCAACCAGGCGGCAAGAAGTTTCACCAGATGATTATGTCTGAGGTTGATTACGCAGTACCCACACCGGATGCCAGAGTGCGAGCCATTACTACTGGCGGCTTGCAGCGCGGAACTGTGTCCGGCGAGGCATGGCGATCTGCGTTTATGATTAAGTCGTTCCCGCTAACGATTGCTACTACGCATTTTTATCGAGCTGGTATGCTCGGCTCTTCTGGATTCAAGCCAGGCTACTTTGGCGCCATGCTCGCAACTACATGGGCGTTAGGTGCTATTGCGCTCCAGGCTAAGGATATCGCTAAGGGCAAAGACCCAAGACCAATGAATACACCGGAGTTTTGGGCGGCAGCGCTTCAGCAGGGCGGCGGCCTAGGAATCATGGGTGACTTTGTATTCTCTGATGTCAACCGATTTGGCGGGGGGATAAGTGAAACTCTTACAGGTCCAGCAGGTGAGCTACTTGATACCACGGCTAAGTTTACTCTTGGTAATTTTAGGGAGTTAGTGCAAGGCGAAGAAACGCACATCCTTAAAGAGGCTTCTCAGATAGCAGAAAGATATACGCCTAGTACCTGGCAGGTGCATTTGCTTAAGCAGGGTTTGTTTGACCAACTGGAAATGATGGCAGATCCGGAGGCGGAAAAGAAGTATCGACGCCTTATGCGAAAGGAATATACAGAGTACAATCGGGATTACTGGTGGCGCCCAGGTGAACTAGCGCCCAGACGTGCTCCTGAGTTTGAGGGAATTATTGAGGACTAAACATGACAGTATCCAGCAGCACTAGCTCTGTTAGCTACTCCGGCAACGGTGCAACGACCGGGTTTTCGTATACGTTCAAGATATTCGCGGACAGCGATCTTGTCGTCTCGCTCAAGAACGATACAACTGGCGTATCTACCACGCAAACTCTGACTACTGATTACACTGTATCGGGCGCAGGTAGCGATTCTGGCGGAAATGTCACATTTGTCACAGCTCCACCTAGCGGCAACACTGTCATCATTCGTCGCGTACTGCCTTATACACAAGAGACTGATTACACAGAGAACGATCCATTCCCAGCTGCAGCGCATGAAGATGCACTTGATAAGCTGACCATGCTGACCCAGCAGAATCGTGATGAGGATGCGATCAAGCTGCCCGATGGCGATGTTACCTCTGGTATCAACAATGTGGTGCCTAACGTCGTAGATCGAGCTAATACGCTGCTGGGCTTTGATGCTACCGGCAATGTCATCGTCGAGCCGTTTACATCAAGCAGCTTAACCACATCCATTACTCAGCAGGCATTGACAGGCGATGGCTCTACAACGGCGTTTACCTTGGCGTCTAATCCTGGCGCTGCGGGTGTTGGCGTATCTATCTACATTGATGGCGTTTACCAGGAGCGTGATACCTACAGCATTAGCAGCACTACGCTAACCTTTACCGAGGCACCGCCAGACAATGCCAGCATCGAGGTGCTGAACTATCGCATAACAGATATCGGCACAGCTAGTGCTAATAATGTATCAATTACTGACTCAGGCGGTTACTACACATCGAACAATGTTGAGGGCGCACTTCAAGAAACAGCGCAATCACAAAATATCGTATATACACCCGCTGGTACTGGCGCAGTTAATAGCACAGTACAGGCCAAGCTAAGAGAAAGCGTTAGCGTCAAGGACTTTGGTGCTGTTGGTGATGGCACGACTGATGATACTGCGGCTATTCAGGCGGCTATTGACTCAATAACAACTGGAAATGTTTATGTGCCATCAGGCACTTATAAAATTACTGATTCAATTTCAATAGGTGATAACAAAGGTATTATTGGCAATTCGCTCAACTCGTCAATTATTGAATTTGATTATTCAACAACAGGCAAGCCAATACTTGATGTCTCTGGTCTTTTTATAACGGTTAAAGAGCTACAGTTAAAATATAGCTCTCTACCTCCGTCAACAGATACTAATGCTTTTTGTATAGCGTTTGATGATTTTGATGGGAATACTGCTTGGTCAACTTTTGAGAATATATATCTTCATCAGTGTTTTGGTGGAATCGGTGAAAACAGCACCAGCACTGCAAACATTTTTAACAATGTTTTTGTCAACGTAAACATTAGAAACTTTACCGGCTGGGCCTTTCAGATAGATAACGCCGCAAATTCTGGTCAAACGATAGAGCAGTTATATATCAATAATAACTGGGATCGTGGATCTGGCTTGGTTGCTAATGACTGCCTTGGATTGTTTGAGTATCAGGGCGGTGTTCATGGCGTTATAGATACGATTAATTTTGAATTTGCGAATCCTTCAAGTTCAACACCAATCATATTAAGTAGTGATAACAGAATTACAGTCAATCATTTTTATCTTGAAGAGCTAACATATCAGGCGTCAGCTCCGGCAAGTGTTGCTCTTGGCGGCTCTGGTTCTGCTTTTGTTATTAATAACTTTTATATGAATAGTGTCACTGCTGATTCAACACAAAGCACATTTGATATTTTTAGAATTAGTGGTGAGTCTAGGGTTTGGATTAATGCCGCGACAATAGAAAGTGATTGCGATTTTTCTGGTGTAACTGGTGATGTGTCATGGCTAAATCTTTCTAGCTCCGTTGATCCGAGCAATACACGGGTCTATGTCTTTAATGCTGATGATCAATCTAATGACATTGATGAGATTATTAGAGCAGACGTACAAAATGATCGTCCAGCAGTCAGACAATTTAACGATAGAATCTTTAATTATGAGACTAGGGCAGCCATATCTGATGATGCGGCTATTTCATTTGCTCCATCGCAAGAACAAGGCATATTGGTTGTTAACTCAAATAACAATGTAGCTTATTCGGCAATGATATTTTTTAATGTAAATTCTGGCGGCGCTGAGTGCGAATTAATTCATGGCGCTAATGCTACTGTTGGAACGTCTGCTTTATCGGGTACGACTGGCACAGATACAAAAATCAATTTGGCGGCTGTGACTGATGGGAATATCTATATAGAAAATAGATCCGGCGGCACTATATTTGTTTATCCGACAATCTTAGCTGGTCATATGCAGTGAGGTTTAGCTATGACCCTGACTAACTTCAACAATCTATACAGCTACAAGTACGATGCCTTTGGTCGTGACTCATGGCGCGTGTTGAGGTTGGATGAGCTGGGCCAGTATCAGGGCGACTGCGAGGACTATGCGCTGTCTGTGCTGTTCTATGTTATCTGCAAGAAGTCATGGCTTAGATTCTGGATGCTGCTGTTTATATTCGAGGCCAAGCTGTGCTATGTGACAACCAAGAACGGCGGGGGCCATGCAGTGCTACGCTTTGGCGATATGTACATTGATAACTGGACCCAGGACTGGGTGAGCAAAGTTCAGATGGAAGAGCTAGGACACCAGTTTCACAATTGGAAATTCATCCCCACTACTGTCGCCATTAAGATGGTAATGGCAAAACTGAGAGGCTGATATGGCATTAACGAAAGTACCAAACAGAATGATAAGTGAAGACGTTATTTATACGTTTAATTCTGTTTCTGAAATGGTGTCGGCCACAAGGTTGTTTGTCGGCAACAAAGTAAAAACGCTTGGGTATTATAGCGCTGGGGATGGTGGCGCTAATGAATACGATATCGTTGCCGCGTCTACAGGCACAGCCGATGGCGGATCATATATAGATTTAACAGGAAGTACCGGACAAGCAAAAGGATTGTTTTCTGATGGCATAGTAAACGTCAAGCAATTTGGCGCTAAGGGTGACGGCGTAACAGATGACTATACCGCCATAACCAATGCAGATGCTTATATGTCTTTCCGATACTTCAATAGCCAAAGCATTGTTTTGGATTTTCCTGCTAACTCAAGTGGAACTAGCAGATATGTTGTTGGGCAAACAATCACGCTCGATAGGAATGGCATTAAGTGGCGAGGTCCGCAAGGCGTCCGAAGAGCCAAGCCAGTAGCAATTGCCATTTTAGATTCGGCAACAGACACAGTTTTAATGGACTGTACTTCTGAATCACCAGCATTTGAAAACTTATCATTTGAAGGCTATGCAACAGATGATCGTACTGGCACTTTGGTTGAGCTTCATCCTAAGCCGCGTGTGCCTTACTCGTCTGAGCTGACCAATATCACGAGTACCTTTACCGTTGATACGTCTACCGATGTGCTGACACATTCCTCAGACTTCTTTACTCAGACGGGCAAAATTGTTCGCGTATCTTCAACAACGACACTGCCCTCTCCATTGGTCGCTGGGACTGACTACTTTGTCATTAGAGTCAGTTCTACTACGTGCAAGTTAGCAACAACACTCGACAACGCCAATGCTGGCACAGCGATTGACATTACAACTACAGGCAGCGGCACTCATACGTTAGCTCTTAGTCCGACCGCAAAATACAACTTTGAAGATGTTGATGCTGAATTCAACAACTGCAACTTTCAGTTCGCCACAGTCGCCACCAAGATTTTTGGTCGAGGCATATACATTGATACGTGTGAACATTTCCAAGTAAAAGTTGGCCTTGAGCTAGAAAGAGAGTCGGCATATCAAGAAGGCGAGTTTGACGATCAAAAGACAACAACGGGTCTTAGAAATTACATCATCCGAAACTCACGATTTCATGGCATGGGATCAACGTCTACTGTTGTTCGTAACGTAGGCACACAGAAAGAAAACTTCACTGGCGTCCTTTGTGATGGGAACATCATAGATACGACGTGCATGATCATGTTTGGCCCAATCAAGCGATCCAGCTTTGACAATCTGCATACAGGGATTAGCGATACTGTATTTGATGCCAACAGCAACATATCGTTTGGTGATGCGAGAGGTGGGTATACCGATGTATCTATTCGTGGAACCTATCTAGGTAAAAACAACGATACAACGGCCAAAGAGTTTATGATCACCAACTCATCTTATGCCTCAAAAAACATTAACTTCTCTGGATCTATAGCTGATGTTCGACGTGACTTATTTAGATTTGAGGGATCGGTCGATACCGTAAATGTTGATGGATCATTTGCGAACGTACTAAGTGATAACGCAAGCGGCGGACCTTACAGCATTATCAAGCTACTCGGATCGACCGCTAAAAGTATTACGCTTGGTGGATCGGTTTCTGTTGATGGCTCATACACAAACAATGACGCGCTCATCTATGCTACATCGTCATGCGTTGTTAGTGGCTACATTGGCACAGAAGGCTTGGCATTTGATCCTGATGAGTTTGATGCCGCAAGATTGCAATCTTCGGCAGGAGCGTCTGTGCGTCCCTGGGCGGCAAGCGATACCAACCCAACAGTATCGGGCAGAACATTCTGTATCACAGATACGGGTACGCTTACGATCACTGACTTTACTGGCGGGGAACCGGGCAAAGAAATTACAGTGATATCAAAAGGCGCAATTACTTTTGATGTAACTGGCACAAATTTGAAAGGTGGCACTACTGACATCGTAACAGCAGACGGCGATACGACTCGATGGATCTGTGAGGATGGTACAATTTGGCGATTGCTTGGGTTTGTGGATATGTCTGCTGACAACTCTGGCGGCGCATAAAGAAATCAATTTGAGGTTGATATGACTATTAAACATTTAGGCGGCATCTTCGGGCGAAACCCAACATTCAATGATGTCGATATTGAAGGTGATGTAACAGTTTCTACTGACAACACTTCCGACTTGGGGACTAGCACAAATTCATTCAAAGATATTTATCTTAAAAATGACATTGTGATCAACGGCCACAAGATGAGTGCAAATACGGCTACCATCGCTGACGATGCAGTTGGATCATTTACACCACCGATGAATGGTGGCTTTTTGCTAATTAACCTAGGCCCCTTGAGCGCATTCCCCGGCGGCAGTAGTTTTGTTGGAATGATTCATTTTGATGTCGGTAGCTCTTTGGCAATCGCTAAAGTTACCACTGGCACAGGCTCGAATTTAAATGTAACAACTTCTGATGTCGATGGCACTACTGGGGCAGATAATAAGGTCACAGTTGCCGTTCAGTCTGGCGTGGTGAAGGTTGAGAACAGATCAGGAGCTTCTCACGCTTTTCATCTTACATTCTTATAGGTGCAATCATGGCATATCAAGCTGAATTACAAAGTGGCAATCATTGGATTGTGATTGAGACAGATGAGCAGGGTACAGTTGTAGAAGTAAAAACTGTGTTTTGCAATCAAGAACACAACACTGAAGCGGATGCAATAGCACTAGCTTCATATGAGCCAGCAGGAGACTAAACCATGTCAGGCGAAGTAACAAAGAACATTACAGCTCAGAACACATTCAGCGATGAGATTACCATACAGGGATACTTTAACGTCTCTGTCACTGGTATTGCTGGCGGCACGGAAGTCACAGTGCAGCGACAAACAGGCGTGGATGGCACTACATTCACAGACGTTGACTCGTTTACTGCTGATACTGAGACGTATGGCTATGAGCCAGAGGCAGTTCAGTATAAGATTGGCGTCAAGACAGGCGACTTTGGTTCAGGCACCTGCAAGGTACGCTTGGGACTGATTGGCCGGGGCCATGGCACTACTACTCCGATTCGATGATATGGACGATCAAGCGGTACGACTTAACAGGATCGAAACCAAGCTAGATAAGCTGGCTGAAGCCATGACGATGATCGCCAGGGTTGATGAGAAGCTAACGGCTGGCAGCGCTCGCATTGACCGACTTGAGTATCGCCTCGATGAATACGAAGGCGACCTCGATAGCGTGAAGGGCATTGTCGGTTATAACGAGCAGAGCGTGAAAATCGCAGAGCGCTTTATCTGGATTCTTATCTCGTCGATCATTGGCCTCGCTACCTACTATGTTAGATAAGCTGATTGGCCCAATATCTACGCTGCTAGATAAGGTCATACCGGATGCCGATGAACGTCATCGCTTGGCGTTCGAGATCAGCACACTAGCGGAGAAGCAAGCGCATGAGATTGCCCAGGCTCAAATCGCTGTCAATCGAGAAGAGGCTACAAGCCATTCGATCTTCGTTGCCGGATGGCGCCCAATGGTGGGCTGGGTGTGCTGTGCCGGTCTTGCGGCTAATTATTTGCTCGTGCCTGTTTGCAATTTTATACTTACTATCACTGAATCCCCTATCACCGTTCCACCACTAGACCTGAGTGAGATGATGCCCGTGCTGCTTGGCATGTTGGGGCTTGGATCGCTGCGTACATGGGAAAAAACCAAAGGGGTAGCTAGGACATGAGGTATCTGCGCCTCTTAACATACACTCGGTGTACGATAAGATACAGTTACGCGAGGTAAATTCATGTCACTAGCAAAAGACAAAAGACAGAGCACAATGCGTAAATTCAAGCCGGTAGCCAAGAAGGGTGGAGTTCCGGTAAAGTACACGAAAGGTGCAAAAGATCCCGAAGCGAGACGCAAAGAGATCAAGCGCACGGCAGAGCGATACCGCAAAGGTCTGCTAACAAAGGCCGAGATGGATCGCATATCGAGAGAGAGATCGCGTGGCTGAATTTAAAGGCACTAGCACTGGGGGCTTCAGTCCTAGCATATTGAAGAAGGTCTACAAGCGTGGCCTGGGGGCATACTATTCAAGCGGTAGTCGTCCAAAGGTATCTGCACATCAGTGGGCGATGGGTCGCGTAAAATCATTTGTCAGTGGTAAAGGGGGCGCTCGCAAGGCCGACAAGGACTTACTGAGCAAAAACAAGAAGTAATGAATACTCAAAGAGTAATCGAGCAGCTCAAGCGGCATGAGGGCTTGAGACTGTATGTCTACGATGACGCTACCGGCAGAGAGATTCGCAAGGGTTCCCGCGTACAGGGACACCCTACGATTGGCGTGGGCAGATTACTGACTAGCGCCCGAGGGCTATCTACCATCGAGATAGAGATGCTCTTAGAAAACGATATTGAAGTAGTAGTCGATGAGCTAAACAGGAACGTCCCCTGGTGGAATGAACTGAACGAGGCTCGTCAAGCAGTAATGGTAAATCTATGTTTTAACCTGGGCTGGCCCAGACTATCGCTGTTCGAGAACATGCTAGATGCCGCAGAGAAAGGCAACTGGGACCGAGCATCCGATGAGTTAATGGACAGCAAGTGGTTTAGCCAGGTTGGCTTACGTGGGCTGGAGCTAGTAGAGCAGCTTAGAACTGGGGCATGGCAAGACTAGGATGACACTATGGCAACAGAATACAGTGATGCTGAAATACTAGAAGCATACAAAACGTACAAAGAGGCTGGTAGCTACCGCGCTGCAGCCCAAATACTAGGCATAGACCGAGAGGTCGTTACCAAGCGCGTTAAGCAGTTTGAAGAAAAGCGCGGCTCTTTAGATAAAGCCGATCACTACGAAATCCCTCACCTACCTACCGAAGAAATGCCGACCGAAGAGCTGATCGAGCGTATGACTCGTGGCTTTGAGCGCAAGAAGAAGGCCAAACAAGCGAGGAAGTGGATCAATGTTAAGGTCGATACTGACAAACCTATTGGGCTTGCTTTTCTGGGTGACCCTCACATTGATGACAGCGGTTGTGATTGGGCCACTCTTAGGCGCGATCTGGACATTATCAAGAATACACCAGGAATGCGTGGCTGCTCGCTCGGCGATGAGATCAACAACTGGGTAGGCAGACTGTCCCGGCTGTACTCAGAGCAAGAGACGACGGCAGCGCAGGCATGGCAGCTAGTGGAATGGCTTATCGAAGAAATGGACCCGCTGCTACTGATTGCCGGTAACCATGATATGTGGTCTGGCTCGGGCGATCCGGTGCAATGGATGAAAGGCCCGCACCATCTCTACGAGAAGTGGTCTGCCAGGGTACAGCTACAGTTTAAGAACGGTGTAGAGTGCCGCATCCACATGGCGCATGATATGCCTGGTCACTCGCAATGGAACCCGCTACACGCGCAGATGAAGGCGGCTAAGTTCTGGTCTACCGCGCACCTCTACATTGCAGGACACCGGCACAACTGGGCATTGGCGCAGGTAGAGTTACCAGAGATCGACACCTGCCCGTGGTTAGCCAGGGCGCGTGGCTATAAATTCTTTGATGATTACGCGCTGACTAGGGGGTATGATGAACAGCAGTACGGCCATGCGATTGGCGCTGTGATTGACCCACAAGCCAAGACGCCGGCTACATTAGTAACCTGCTTTGCTGACCTCGAAGAAACAGCAGAGTACCTGACGTGGAAGCGAGAGAGATACAATGGCTAAGTCGGCAGCATGGCAGCGTAAAGCCGGTAAAAATCCAAGGGGAGGCTTGAATGAAAGAGGCCGTCGTTCGTATGAGCGTGAGAATCCTGGTAGTAACCTACGCGCTCCTGTTCGTTCTGGTGATAATCCTCGCCGTGCTAGTTTCCTTGCTCGTATGGGTGGTATGCCTGGTCCTGAGCGAGATAGTAAGGGTAAGCCAACTCGTTTATTACTGTCTTTGCGCGCTTGGGGCGCAAGTTCAAAAGCGGACGCTAAAAGAAAAGCTGCCGCAATCAGCAAACGCAACAAGGCGAAAGCATAATGTACGGCAAGGGTAAAAAGAAAAAGCCTAAGGGCAAGTAGTCATATAGACCATTCAGCGATGCGGACGGGTTCGCCGTAGCGATTAACCACCGTCTTCATATCTGACTTGATCTTATGACCTTCTAGTCGCAGCTCGGATATGCGGGCTGGCGCCTCGATGATTCCAAGCTCTTCCCAGGCATTCAACCTAGTTAGTTTCTTACCTTCTTTGAGGTAAGTCAGTACACGTTTCTTCTGGCTCATGTTGCCTCCCTATTTCAGTAAGATATCGAGTGCGCGCTTCGCCATATCTGAAGCATCCCCGATGTGCTGCTTTGAAGCTATTTGTTCTAGCAAGAGAATCAATTCCTGATTAACTCCAGCCGTTTGCTTGCATGTCACGCAATCCCCCCGGATGCCAATCTTCCGTGTGCGAATAGCATCCTTGATTACGTCCATGTCGTTCAGATTGTCTAGCATCTCTTATATCCTCCTCGTACTTAGCAAGTTTTTTTCTTAGTTTTGCTAGTCCTGTTTTTTCAGCGTAGTAGACCTGATCCTTAGTCAATCCCATCTCCTGCGCTATCTCGTCGTACCCCATTTCAGCAAGTTCATTCAACAAACCTCTGCGAACAAAGTCACTTGCCATGTATGCACCCCTCTTTATGACCGCCAATCGTATCGCAGCGCAAACAGTAGTCACGCTTCCCATATATTTCATGGCGTATCATAGCCTTTCTAGGCATACGGCGGTGCCATTTTACAGTGCCATCCGTGGACCTAATAAAACCAACTAGGTTATCTTCATAGGCCCACTCAAGCGCCCTGATAGCTGCGCCTGTGCTGATCTGTAGGCGCCTGGCTATCTCATCTTCGGTAAGCTGGCCGGGATCGGGTGAATCCCAGCCTAGCTCATCGAGGATTCGCTGCCAGATGTTGCTTCCATCAGCGACCTTTCGCTTGGGACTCATAGCTAAAATCCTCTGCCTCTGCATCCCACCACTCGGGCGAGTGCTGCTCTAGCTGGTACTGATTACACTGCTTGTCCAGCTCGGCAGATAGTTTCTTGAGCGCCATGCGATAGTCGGAGCACACCACTACGATAGGGTTGATAGGACCGTACGCTTGTACAGTCCACCAATCCTTATCACGCTCCACCATCACTGCTGTCCCGCTGTGCATTCGATGCCAGGAATTTCTCGACTTCAGTCTTCGTGACAAAGTAACGAGTGCCTGTGTTAATGGAAGGAATACTTCCGTTTTGCACCAGACGTAAAGCGCGCTTGTAATTTCTCGCGCTCCTTTCACCGAATAGATAATCAGCCAAGTCGCTGACCGGAATAAGTTCACCATTCACTGTTACCTCCCTGTGGCTGCTGGTAAGACTGCTGCTGATAGCCGTTGTCTTGCTTGGGTTTGTTAACGAACAGGTTCATGCGTCCAGCGATAGGCCATGCCCTGCTGTCCTGACCCGCCTTTTGCTTGATGGTAAGCTGAAGCTGTGCGCCAGACTGA
>Ga0208785_1000159_pt1 | contig 29071 bp, 28 predicted proteins | sample DEB08_DNA_2_FD_185499 | JGI IMG/M metagenome (GOLD analysis project Ga0208785, IMG submission 185499) | Aqueous microbial communities from the Delaware River and Bay under freshwater to marine salinity gradient to study organic matter... | ecosystem: Environmental > Aquatic > Marine > Coastal ...
GCTAATAGTGAAAATGGATACTTTTTAATATCATCAACTTCAAATAAAAATAGGAGCCGTCAATATAACCCATATGATTTAAATGAGGAGATTAACTTTGCTGAAGCTCATATTGAAAACATATTTAGTGATCATCTTCCAGAAATTCTTGATGATTATGGAGTAAATCTAAATCTTGTAAAAAAAATAGTTATGGGAGCGTCAATGGGAGGCCTCATGTCATTAAAATCTTCAATAATGTTTCCAGAGTTCAACAATATAATCTCTTTTTCACCTGCTTTTTGGTTCGGATACCAAGAGCTCATCAAAGATATGAAAAATTTAAACATCAACACATCAATCAACCTGACTGTTGGTACAAATGAAGGAAGTATTTTTGCTAAACCAGTTGCTGATTTATATCCTACAGAATGGAACCTAGATTTAACTTCGAATAACAACTTCTACACTTCTGGAGTAGAAAAAATATATGAAGAATTAATTTCATCCAATATTAAAACCAACTTTATTCTCAAAAAAAACGGAGAACATAATGAAAACACTTGGGGTTTATTGTTAAAAGATATTCTTGTTTCTTTATAAATCAACTAGCACAAAGAACATTTGATGGAGTATTCTTAATCAATAGATGAATAATTCAATTGCAGCACGTTCAGAACTAGCAAACATTATTAAAAATGGAGCCGTGTTATTACATGGTGGAGAAATATCATATCGAAATAATGACACTTGGTATCCATTTAGACAAAACTCAAATTTTTATTACTTAACTGAATGGCCAGAACCAGATGCTCATGCAGTTATTCTGATTAAGGATTCTAAACCTGAATTACATCTTTTTGTTCTTGATAGGAATGAAGAAATGGAGACTTGGGACGGAAAACGCATTGGACAGCAAGGTGCTATTGAAAATTTTAATGCTGTAAAAGCTTATTCAAATAACGAATACAGCAGCATTCTTCCAAAGTTACTAGAGGGTTTTAAAGATATATATTGCGATTATTCCTCATTAAGCTTTGAAAAATATGATAGGCAATTGTTATCAACAGCAGTTCCATATGATCAAAGAGGTGGTGATTTTAGTCAAGCAACTCTTCACCCACTTCTTCCATTAATTTCTGAATTAAGACTGATCAAGCATGACGGTGAAATCGAATTATTAAAAAAAGCTTGTGATATAACAGTTCTTGGTCATATTGAAGCAATGAAGTTTGCAAAGCCAGGAATGTATGAGTATCAGGTAGCAGCTCATATGGAAAAAGTTTTTATTGAAAACGGTGCAGAAAGGCTAGGTTATCCATCAATAGTTGCAGGTGGTAATAATTCCTGCATTCTTCACTACTCAACCAATAGAGAAAAATTAAATGAAAACGAGGTTCTATTAATTGATGCTGCAGCAGAGTATGGAATGTACTCATCTGATGTGACAAGAACTTTCCCTTTAAGTGGTAAGTTTTCTTCAGCGCAAAAAGACGTATATAACGAAGTACTGAAAGCTCAAAATGAAGGTATAGAAGGTGTGGTTCTTGGTAATACGATGAAAAATATCCATCATCAGACAATTAAATCACTTTCTCAATCTCTAGTAAATCTTAAATTGGTACCACTTGGTGTCGATGAAACTATTTCAATGCTTCATTTCTTTGAGTTTTTTATGCATGGAACCGGACATTGGCTCGGGCTAGACGTACATGATGCTGGTAGTAATGAGCTAAACGGAAAACCAAGAGAATTTTTGAACGGTATGGTTACAACTATTGAGCCAGGAATTTATGTAAGACCAACCAAACCAGTTATTGAATTTCCATTACTAGAGAGAGATTTTGATGAGATTAGAGAGAGAAGAAAAACTCTTGGAATGGAAAAAGCAACAGCACTTGAAAAAGAAGAATTACAAAATGCTAAAACTGTTAAACACGAAATTCCTAAAGAGCTGCTTGGAATTGGTGTAAGAATTGAAGATGATATCTTGTGCACAACTAGTTCACCAATTAACTTAACAGAAAAAGCTCCTAAATCAGTTGATGAAATTGAGGCTTTAACCTCTTAATTAAGATGGCATCCTCAAGGTTAATTTACTCAATATATGAAAATCGTTTACAAAAACGATTGTTAAAAGAAAAACTACCAAAACACATAGGTCTAATTCATGATGGTCATAGAAGGTATGCAAAAAAAGAAGGTTTATTAAGTTTCGAAGTTTCCTACAAAATTGGTATGAATCGTTTTAAAGACTGCCTTGCTTGGTGCGATAATGTTGGAATTGAATATATTACAAGTTGGTTGTTATCTAGAGAAAACTTATCAAGGCCAAAATCTGAGTTAGATCCATATTTTGAAGTTCTCAATCAACTTTTCGAAGAATTACTAATCGACGATGTTGTAGATAATTTTAAAGTAGAGTTTATTGGAAGCATTGATATGCTTCCGACATTCTTACAAGAAACTATTAGTAAATTAAAAGAGGTTAGATCGGGTGGTCAAAAAACATTAACCATAGCACTAGGTTATAGTGGACGGCAGGAAATTCTCGATGCTATTAAAGGTTTAATTGATGAAAATAGAAATGATGCTAACGATTTCGATACTTTATTAGAAAATGTAACAGACGAACAACTAAGGCAACATTTATACTCTCCAGAAACTCCAGATATTGATTTGATAATTAGAACAAGTGGTGAATCAAGACTTTCAGGATTTTTATTATGGCAAAGTGCTTATTCAGAAGTAATTTTTCAAGATGTTTATTGGCCAGAATTTAGAAAAATAGATTTTTTAAGGTGTTTAAGAGAATATGCACAAAGAGAGAGAAGATTCGGTCAATAAATATAATGTTACATATAGTTGCATTAAAATAACTTCATGATAATATGTTACTAAGTATTACATAAAGGAAAAATATTGAATTTAGTTGGATTAAAAGAATTAGCCGAACTGTTAGACGTTCCCTATGACACATTAAAAGTCTGGAAAAATAGAGATAGATTACCAGAGCCATTTCAAGTAATTAGCGGAACACCCGTTTGGGATTGGGATGAATCTGAAGAGGCTTTTAGATCCATTCAAATAAATGAAAACTCTGGACGACCAAAAAAACCTAAAATCTCAATAGCCGGAGGCTTAATTGAAATTGATGTTAAGGGAAGTAAAAAAGATAAAGACGACAATGTCTCAATAAGAGTAATGGGAAAGTCATTTGTTGATATTCAAACTGAAACTGCTCAATCTAATTCAAAATCAAAAAATGTTTCTATAAAAGTTTTAGGAAAAAAAGTAGTAGATATTAACACCGATGATTTCATTGAAGTTGATAAGGAAGATACAAACAGTGAAAACAGTTGAAGTAAAAATTAGAAGAATTCCCGGAATGATTATCTCATTGCTACTTCTTTATTTGACTGCAGTGGTGAGTATATTTTTTCTAAAAGTTGCTTTTTTCTTTGCTGCTATTGGAGTTGTGTTTAAGTCATTTTCAAACAAATAGTGATTAAGTCACATACTTTTACTGCAAAATTTATACATTGGACATTTTCAGGACTTTACGCTTACGGTATATTAAAACAAGTTGGAGACTTATCTGAATTAGAAGATACTGATCTTTTAAATTTTGAGATTGTGTTTGCCATTCTGTTTTAGTTTTAGTTATGGTCAGATTTTTTTATATGAGAAATACTGAAACGCTTCTCGGAGCAACTGAAGAAGTACATAAAGGGCATTTGTTTATTGCAAAGTCAATTCACAGACTTGTGTATTTTAGTCTTGTTATGCTACCCCTAACTGGTTTGTTGATAGCTGGTATATTTACATCTGATATTCCTGGTATGGGAATTGCAATTTCACTACGTGAATTTTCTGCATCTCTAAGCTATGTTTTGGTAGCACTTCACATTGCAGCTTCAATTTATTCTCGTCTTAAAGGCGAGGGCGTATGGACTGCTATGGTTCCTTTATCGAAAGAGATAGGTAAATCAAACTCTAGAGTATTAAATTCATTAGAAAGTATAGAAAATAATGTTTACGACGAAATTGAAAGTAGATTAAACCTGTGATCAATTCGCAATCTACATATAAAAAACCTTAAGGTACAATAAGTTCGAATATGCAAGACTTTTTAAACTCTACAAATTTCACTTCAATTTTTATAGGTTTAATTGTTTTTAAATTTGCACTTGAGACTTATTTAAAAATTAGAAATCTTTCCTCAATTGAAAAAAATAAAAATAAAATTCCTGAACGATTTACAAGTGTTGTAACAGAAGAAGAGTATAAAAAATCAATTGAATACAATTCTGACAGACTTAAGTTTCAAATATTTACATCATTATTTGGGGCGGTTGTATTGATTCTTTTTACAGTTGGTGGATTGCTCAATTCTTTAACAGACATAGTTGTTGGCATCACAGACTCTGAAGTCTTAGGTGCAGTTTTACTTGGACTCCTTTTATTAATTGTTGAAGAAACACTATCTATACCAATTTCTATTTATTCAACGTTTGTAATCGAGGAAAAACATGGTTTTAACAAAACTACCAAAAAAACGTTCATCACAGATATCTTTAAAGGTTTGTTAATTTCAGGAACAATTTCATCAGTTATCTATGCAACAGTTATCTACATAGTTGTTAACTTAGGAGACATGTGGTGGTTGTACGCTTTTGGTGCGGTTTTTGTTTTACAGGCAATAATATTTTTCTTGTATCCAGTACTGATAATGCCATTATTTAACAAATTTGAACCTTTAGATGATGAACAGTTTAAAAAGCCAATTGAGAAACTACTTCAAAAAGTAGATTTTAAATCAAAAGGTCTTTTTGTAATGGATGCAAGTTTAAGAAGCACCCATGGGAATGCATTTTTTACTGGATTTGGAAACAACAAAAGAATTGTTTTCTTTGACACATTATTAAAAACGATTAATCCAGATGAAATGGAGGCAATTCTTGGTCATGAGCTAGGACATTACAAGCTTGGACATGTAAGAAAAATGTTGATTAGTTCATTAGTTTTTGGTTTTGCTGGATTTTATTTGTTAAGTGAGATTTTTAAAAGTGATAATTTCTTTATTCAACATGGACTTGAAAATTTAACGGTCTATTCAAAATTTTTACTGTTTTATTTAGTAATAGGGTCATATACATTCTTTACAAAGCCGTTTACATCTTACCTATCTAGACAAAGAGAGTTTGCAGCAGATGATTTCTCTTTTAAGTTCACAGATGGAGAATATATGATTTCAGGTTTATTGAAGCTAAGTAAAGACAATGCTTCTAACTTAACTCCAGACAATCTCTACAGTGCATACTATTATTCACATCCTCCAATTGCGGAGAGAGTAGCTAGTATTGAGAATAAATTAAAATAAGTTCTTGAGTACAGCAGACGAAATTAAAAAATTAAATGATTTATTAAAAGAGGGAGTACTTACTCAAGAAGAGTATGATTCACAAAAAAATAAATTACTTAAATCAGATTCTCAATCTCAAAATCAATGGATTGTTGTTCTACTTTTAGCTTTCTTCCTAGGATTTATTGGAGCTCATAGGTTTTATGTTGGTAAAAACGGTACTGGAATTTTAATGATTTTGACCGTTGGAGGAATTGGTTTGTGGGTTCTGTTTGATCTCATCGTTATAATTACTGGTAACTTCAAAACTAAACAAGGAAATAAGGTTAGTTTTAATTAACCTACGGCACACTAAGTACAAAAAGTGCTTGCAAAGTAAGACCAACAGTAATCAACAAAAATATGTATTGTGTTTTATCGCTTTGTTGATGGCCAAATAGTTTTACTGCTAAATCATGTGCCAATACGACACTTAACATGTGTCCTGCTAATGTAAGGAAAACTTGTATTCCCCATAAAGCAACTGGTGTAAGAAAATAATTAATCGATACTTCGTTCACACCAAAGAGATTTAAGCCAGTTCCAAAAGGATCATTGAATCTATACACAGTACTTTGGGATTCGTATAGAAGAAGACTTATATAATGTGTCACATGATAAGCGAATGCTATTGGAAGCATTGTATGTCCAAACTGTAGAGATACATCATTCAGGTTGAAATTTTCTCCACTAATTTTGATAGCAAACCAACATGCAAATCTATAAAAAAGAATCACTATGATATTTATGCTTAAAAAGGCTACTGTTGAAAAACCTAAATCAAGAGTTGATGATCCAAACTGGTTATACCAGAAAGTAGTTCCACGAAGTCCATCGTATGTTACAGTTCCAATCATTAAAAGAATAAAGTATTCCATACCTTTCAAATTTGTTAAATTGGCAATATTTTCTAATAAGCCTTTCAAGAATGGTTTTTTATTTGTCAGTCTTAACTTGCTATAAAGATGATGTAGCAATAAAAGAGGATCAACTTCTATAGAGGAAGATTTACTAGATTTTTTTACAAGGTTTGTTACTAAGAATAGAATTAGAAAAACTGTACCAATATGTTGTGGGTTTCCAGGTTTATTCCAAACAAGCTCAAACCAGGTAAGTCCTAAAAATAATACTGAGGCAACGTAAACATTGTTTGGTTTTTTACTTTCTAAGTTAAGAATTGCTAATGGATTAAATTTTGCATAGACATCGCCAAATATCAATCCCAGAACAGGAACTCCAATCCATAAAAACACCCATAAAATTAATGGGACAACAGATGTTTTAGCTGACTCATCGCTTATAAATCCAGGAAGAACTAGTAGAAGAAGTGTAAATACACCAAGTATTTTCCCAAACAAATTTTGTTTATCTTCAAATACAGTTTCTGTATTAATCAGAATTGATTCTTTCCATGAAACTTTCAAAAATACAAATGTTAAAACAATGACAAGTGCTGAAATATTTAAAACTGTGTCAAAAGGAATTGGAAGATCACCAACACTACCAATCCCGTGATTAAAGTTTATTCCAAAAAACATTTATGAAGTGATTATATATTTTCTTCCGTATAAGAATAATTAGTATTACAGTAAAACTATGTGTGTAGTTTGTAATATTGTAAATCAAGATACTGTACAAGTAGCTATTGCTGTAAAAAGTACTGTAACTGCTGATTTTATGACTATCCCTTTAAATGTTTCTAAAACTTTTTTTCACAACATTACTCTTGAAATGCTTCATTCAAACCTCTTGAATGCAAATTTAATTGCTCTAATTTTTTAAACAGCTTTTACAAACTCCAAATAATTCAAGTCCATGGTCATTTATTTTCACTTGAAGTTTGTTTTCTAATGCTTTGATTTCATTATCTAATTTATTTTCAAACGCTTCACTTAGTTCAATATCTATAACATCTCCACACTTTTCACAAAACATATGATGATGATGTGATGCATCTACCAGCGATAACTCAACCATTGTTATATTATCTGGTGATGTAACCTCTTCTAAAATATTGATACTTTTTAAATCAGATATGACTCTATAAAGTGTTGAGATAGCAACACTGTCTTTTAATCTAATTTGAAGATCTTCTATTGCTATAGGTTTTTTAATTGAAAGGAGTTCTTCTATAACAAGTAAACGGGGATTCGTAATTGAGATATTGTTATCTGAAAGTATTTCCCTTGGTTTTTTTTGCATAACTTTATTATATGTTGACATAAATAAAATTGAGAACTATTCTCAATAAAAATGAGAACTATTCTCAATTATTTTTAGAAGTTACTATGCCAGAATTAATTATTGTATTTTTAGCCAGCCTTGCAGCGGGATTGCTATCACTTTCTGTTGCATTAGTTTTACTCAGCAGTAAGAAACTTTCTGAAAAACTTGTAAAGTATGGTACACCTTTTGCAGCTGGTGTCTTATTGATAATTGGATTTAGAGATTTACTTCCAGAAGGTATTGCTGAAGAAGGTATCCAGGTTTTAAATGCAACACTTGGTGCTGTTGTTATATTTTTCCTAATCGAAAAAGGCTTTAGCTCTTTTCATCACCATCATGATGAAGATAAGTCTACGAATAACAATACTCAAGGTTGGTTATTTGTAATTGGTGATGTGTTCCACAACTTGATAGATGGCATTTCTCTTGGTGGCGCATTTTTATTAGGAAGAGAAACAGGCTTGTTGGCTACTTTTGCATTAATCTCACACGACATACCTTTGGAAGTTGGAGAATTTGGAAATCAGTTAAGGGTTGGGTTTACAAAAAAACAGACAATTATCAGAAATATTGTTTCTGGATCAACAACAGTAATTGGTGCAGTTTTAACTTTTCAGGTTGGAGGAGATTTAAATATCCCGATGGGGTATCTATATGGTGGAATTGCAGGATTTTTTATTTACATTGCATTAAGCGATATTGTTCCAACAATTCATACTTCAGAGAAAAGTCGTTATGGTTTACAAACATCATTTTTATTAATTGGATTAATTTTTGGAGGCACTCTTTCAGCATTAGCACATGAATATATTGATGTTACTCAAAATCACGAACTTCATGAAGAAGATTATCACCATGATGAAGACGATGATCACAACGAAAAAGAAACTAATCTTACTGATGAAAATTTGAATGATAACATTTCATCTGAATTGTTGCCTGCTTATGAAGCACATGGTTGTACAACAATCCTTAATAACTTGAATGAGTTGGAAGTCTACACTGTTGCAATTGAGAAACCATTTCCAGGAGAAGTTTTAAATGGTAATTATGAAGTTATAGGTTGTTCTTCTGCATTTGAGGCAACTGTTGTTTGGGAATTATTAGACCAATATGGAAATATTGTTGATACTTACTTTACGAATGGTGGAAGTTTTGAGATTGATAAGTTTAGTTTTGAGTTAAACACAACAGAGTATGTTGATGGTAAATATTTTCTAAGAGTTATGGAAACTGATCCCTCTGATGGAGAAAGTAGTCTTATGTTGGATCAAACATTACTACCTATTTATATAAATAACAATATTGAAGAACCGAAAGTGGACGTAGCTGTTGAATATTTCAAAATAAACGTTCAAGAAACCGTTCCAGAATTATTGCAGGTAATTGAAGTAGAGCTTGATACTAAAGCTGTAATTCAGATTGAATCTTTAGTTAATACAGAGTTACATTTTCATGGCTATGACATTTATTTAAATGTTAAGTCTGATGAAGTTACAGAAATTGCATTCGACTTTAATATTGCCGGTGAGTTTGAAGTTGAAGACCACGAAGGTGGTTATGAAATTGCAAGAATAATAGTTAAGCCTTAGTCTTTAAACAATATTGAAAAAAAAGCTATATTCTCAAGAAAAAGTAATTGAAGCGTTTAAAGAAAAAAATATAAGTATTGATGTATTAAATTTAAGTGTCTCAACAAAAACCTCTCAAGAAGCAGCAGACGCTGTTGGTTGTAGCCTATCTCAAATAGCTAAGTCGATTGTTTTTTATGAAGTTGAACAAAAAAAGTTAGTTCAAATTTTTGTCTCTGGTCCTAATAAGGTAGATTTTGGAGTCTTTCAACAAAATACAAATTTAAAAATTGAAAAAGCTGATGCAGAGTATGTTAGGGAAACAACGGGTTTTGCAATTGGAGGAGTAGCACCTCTAGGCCATATCAACAAACCCTTATTTTATTTTGATGCAACACTCATTGATTTTAATGAAGTTTGGTGCGCAGCTGGTACACCAAGTTCACTATTTAAAATTACAACTGTTGATTTATTGAAAGCTTGTGAACCAGAAGTTGTAACAGTTTGTTAAATCAAATCTGTAAATAATCATATATTCACTTACTACCTAGTATTGACAACATGAATAAAATAATCTCTTCTAAAAACTTAACAAAAACATACGGAGAAAAAGAAACAAGTGTTACAGCTTTAGATGAAATAAATATTGAGTTTGAGGAAAACCAATTTACAGCCATTATGGGACCATCTGGTTCTGGTAAATCTACACTCCTACATTGCTTAGCAGGTTTAGATAGACCAACATCTGGACAAATTTTTCTTAAAGGAACAGATATTTCAACTCTTAATGACAAACAATTAACAAAGATGAGAAGAGATAGTTTTGGATTTATCTTTCAAGCATTCAACTTAATTCCAACACTAACAGCTGAGGAAAATATTTCTCTACCAGCTTCCATCTCTGGTAAAAAACCAGATCAAGAATGGATAAAAGAGGTTGTTAACGCTGTTGATATTGGAGACAGACTAACCCATCGTCCAAACGAACTATCTGGTGGGCAGCAACAAAGAGTTGCAGCTGCGAGAGCTATGGCAACAAAACCAGAAGTAATTTTTGCTGATGAGCCATCTGGTAATTTAGATTCAAAGTCCAGTAAAGAGTTGCTAACTTTTATGAAATCTGTTGTAGAAAGCCTAAATCAAACAATAATTATGGTTACACACGATCCATTTGCCGCTTCTTTTGCAGAAAGAGTAGTTATGTTAAAAGACGGCAAGATTGCAAATGATTTATTAAATCCTAGTCATGAAGAAATTATTGCTAAAATCTCTTCATTATCTGAGGTGTAATGTTTGGTTTTACCAAAAGACCGCTTTTATTAATAGCCTGGAAAAATCTTAAAACTTATCCAGTAAGAATCTTTTTAACTACTTCTTCAGTGATACTCGGAGTTGCTGTAATTATTGCATCTAGTATTTTTGCTGAGTCAAATAAAAATGCTTTCGATAATCTTTTTTCTGGTATTTACGAAGGAATTGATTTAGTAGTTCAACCAGTCCAAGAAGGCTTTGCTGAAGGTTTTGATGGTGATGGTGGACAAGGCCCCATATCATTTGATGTTAAAAAAATACCTGATTCAAGAATTACTGAAATTCAACAAATTGAAGGAGTTAAAGATGCTTGGGGTGAGGTTTTAGGATTTGCACAATTTATAAAAGTTGTAGATGGTGAAACTGTATTAATTAGTAATGGTTTTGCTCCAACATTTGGAGGAGCATGGGATACCTCACCATACGCTCCACAATGGAAGTTGCTTGAAGGAAACCCACCTACCAATACAAAAGAAGTTGTTATGGATGCAGTAACTGCAGAAAACCATGATTTCAAAGTAGGAGAAAAAGTTACTGTACTAGCCGGTGCTACTCCAGCTACATTTACCATTGTTGGAATTGCAGAATTTGCAAATGTTGGAACACCAGGGGGAGCTTCATTTGCTTTGTTTGAGTTCAGGACAGCTCAGAGACTTTTAGATTCAGTTGGAGAGGTCGACATTATTAATGTAATAATTGAAAACTCAGCTGATATTGAAATAGTGAGGAATTCAATTGCAGATTTGGATACGGAAAACTTAAATGTCATTAATGCCCAAGAAGCAGCTGCTGAACAAGCTAACTCAATAAAGCAAGGGCTTGATTTTTTTAATACCATACTTAATGTCTTTGCTGGAATTGCAATCTTTGTAGGAGCTTTTATTATCCAAAACACTTTTAGAATTATTCTTCTTCAAAGAACTAAAGAGCTTTCACTACTTAGGGCTTTAGGTACATCAAAAAGACAAATATATAGATTAGTTATTTCTGAATCTCTATTTATGTCTATTGTAGGATCTGGTTTAGGTATTGGGCTTGGAATCGGTTTAGCTGTGGCGGTTAAAGAAGGTTTAAAATATTTTGAATTTGGTTTACCTGATGGTCCTTTAGTTTTAACACCATCTGCTGCAGCAACTGGTATCGCAATAGGTGTTACTGTAACAATACTCTCTTCAATTCTGCCAGCTAGAAAAGCATCACAAGTTAGTCCACTTGAAGCTATTAGAGACAGTGTTTCTACACCAAGAAGAAAATCTCTTTTTCTGAGACTCTTATTTGGTAGTGCTGTTTCTTCCTTTGGTTTTGTTACGCTTTTTGGTGTTTTATATGATTTTTTAGACCTACCAAGCCTTACTTCACTTCAACAAGTAGGATTCGGTGCAGCTGTAATCTTTATTGGAATATCAATTATTACACCATCAATTACAAAACCATTCGTTTTAATTTTTGATAAAGTATATAAAGCTTTATTTGGAATTTTAGGAAAGTTAGCTATAGAAAATTCAAAGAGAACTCCAAGAAGAACTGCATCTACGGCATCAGCACTTATGATTGGGTTAACATTAATATCTCTTGCAAATGTTATAACAACATCTTTTAAAGCACAAGCAACAGAGTTAGTTCAAGAAGTAGTCTTAGCTGATTACCAAGTAAGCGCAGCTCAAGTATTTTCATCACCAGGTATACCAACAGGATTATCCGAAGAACTATTAGCCCTTGATGAGGTAACGAAGTTGTCGCGTTCAAGAGCAACAATTGTAGGATTTGAAGACAGACCACTTATTTTAGGTGCTGTTGATGAAACGGTGTTTGACTTAATAAAAACTGAAGATATTGCTGGTTCTAAAGAAGCTTTCTTGAAACAGGATGCTATTGGTGTGTTAAAACAAAAAGCAGATAGAGACAATATTCAAATTGGTGACCAAATTACACTAACTATCCCTGAAAAAGGTGATCAAACTTTTACAGTTTCTTATATTTTTGATTGGTCAACACCACCTCCAGCTGAGTTTTTCTTACTGCTGAATAATCATGATTTTTTTACAGACGAATCACTCGATACAGAAATATATTTTAATGTTGTTGAGAAAACAGAATCTGTTGATAAGTTAATTAATGAAATTGTAGATAAGTATCCAGGTGTAGCTGTCAGAGATCAAGATGGTTTAGTGGAGGAAGCTAATAATCAGATACAACAACTATTAAATGTAATTTATGGTTTCTTATCCATTTCAATATTTGTAGCTCTTTTTGGTATTACTAATACTTTGTCTCTCTCTGTATATGAGAGAACACGAGAAATTGGACTCATGAGAGCGATTGGAACATATCGAAAACAAATTAGGAGAATGATTTTTATTGAGTCTTCAATAATCTCTATATTTGGTGCGTTTCTAGGTACAGGACTTGGAATATTTTTTGCATGGAGTTTAATTCAAGCACTAGCAGATGAAGGGTTCAGTGTTTTTAGAGTTTCTCTCAGTCAAACATTGTTATGGATAGCAATTTCCATTGTTGCTGGTGTAATCGCAGCAATATTACCCGCAATTAAAGCTGCAAGACAGAATATTCTCGAAGCTATTTCTTACGAATAACTTAAAAAGTCTCTTAATATATCGATATGTCAGTTGAAGAAATTACAAAACTCTTATCAGAATTAGTTGAGATTCCCTCTATTAGTTCTGATAAAGCTCACAGGGAAGATGTAGATTCCTCAGCTCAATACGTTGAAAACTTATTTGCAGGTCTTGGATTAAATACTCAAATTATTAAAGTTGCTGGAGGAAAACCAGCAGTTGTTGCACAAACCCAAATTGATCCTTCTAAAAAAACAGTTCTTCTCTATGCACACCATGATGTTCAACCTGTAGGAGATATTTCACTATGGGAAACACAACCATTTCAACCAGTTGTCAAAGACGGTCGACTTTTTGGACGAGGTTCAGGTGACAATAAAGCAGGTGTTGTAGTTCATTATTTTGTCGTAAAACAACTTTTAGAAAACTTACCAGTAAACATTAAAGTGTTTATTGAAGGTGAAGAAGAAATTGGATCACCAACTATGAACATCTTTATAGAACAAAATCGAGAAGCTCTGGAAGCTGATGTAATTGTTATAGCTGATTCAGGAAACGTAAAGATTGGAGTGCCAACTATTACAACTTCTTTAAGGGGTTTAGTAGATGCCATTATTGAGGTTGATCAACCAATGAGACCAATACATTCAGGTGTTGGCGGTGGAATTGTACCCGATGCTTTTATGATTTTAAGTAGGATAATCGCATCATTTCACAATGAACACGGTGAACTTCAAATTGAAGGTTTAACCCCAACAAATATGAACGTAATGGAGCTTGAAGAATCTTTTATGAAAAAAATGCTCGGTTCTGATGAAATCAAGTTATTTAAAACAGAAAGCATATCAAAAAGACTTTGGTTAGAGCCTTCATTAGATGTTTTAGCAATTGACGCTCCATCAGTTGCAGATGCAGTTAACTTAGTTATACCTAAAACTAGTGCAAAAATTAGTTTAAGACTCCCACCAACTGAAGATCCAAACCATGCAATGGAAATGTTAGAACAACATGTTGTAAAACACACTCCTTGGAATGCAACAGTAAAGTTTATTCCAAACTCTAAAGGATCAGGGGTTGTTGCAGACCCAGAAAAACCATTTACAAAAGAGCTCGTCAAGAATTTTAATAGTTTATGGTCAAACGAAACTGCATTTATTGGTATCGGTGGATCAATTCCATTTGCTAATGATTTTGTACAACAGTTTCCAAATGCAGAACTTGTCTTGGTTGGAGCAGCAGATGAAGAACTCGGTAATGCCCATGCTCCAAATGAAAGTGTTCAATTAGACCATATTTCTTTGCTTATTGAGTCATTGGTAGAAACAATAAAAAATTTAAAATAATAGGGAACTTATAGCATATTTTTTGTTATAAATTAACACTGTTAAACGTAAGAAAATATGAAAGAGAGGTAAGCAGTGCCAAAAGAATGTAAATGTGGAAGAAGTAGTACAGGATTCTGTCAAGGTCTTCACTCACTAAGTGAAGAACAATGGATTGAAAAGAAAAAATCAGATTCCAAAGAATAAATAATGGAAATCGGAATAGATTCATTTGCTAAGAAAACTCAAACTAACGAGGGTGGAACTATTGCTGATAATGTTAAAGCAATGCATGAGCTCATTGAGAGAATTGAACATGCTGATAAAGTTGGTTTAGATGTTTTTGGAATTGGAGAGCATCACAGAGAAGAGTTTTTAGACTCTGCTGCACACAATATTCTTTCTGCCGCAGCAGCTAGAACAAAAAGAATTAGGTTAACTAGTGCTGTTGCAGTTATTAGCACCATGGATCCAGTTCGTTTATTTCAAAACTATGCAACACTAGATTTAATTTCAAACGGAAGAGCTGAGATTGTTGCTGGGAGAGGTTCTTTTACAGAATCATATCCATTATTTGGAATGAACTTTGAAGATTACGATGATTTATATGCTGAAAAACTTGATTTACTTTTAAAAATTAGAGACAGTGAGCAAATTACATGGTCAGGAAGATTCAGACCACCTTTAGTTAATCAAAGTATCTACCCAAGACCAATTCAAGAACAGCTTCCAGTTTGGGTTGGGGTTGGAGGTACACCAACATCATTTGCTAGAGCAGGTGCTCTTGGGTTACCACTAATGGTTGCAGTTATTGGTGGAGAAACACACAGGTTCAAACCATTAATAGATCTCTACTATGAAGCAGCAGAGAGAGCAGGTCAGGATAGGTCTAAGTTAAAAGTTGGATTACATTCACTTGGATTTGTAGCTAATACTAAAGAAGAAGCGGTTGAAAAATATTATCCAGGTTATAAAATCTGGTTCAATCAGATTGGAAAAGAACGTGGTTGGCCACCAGTTACATTGGAGAGGTTTGAACAACAGATTGGAGATCTTGGGGCTTATGTTATCGGAGGGCCAGAAGAAGTTGCAGAAAAACTTATTCGACACAGTAAAGCTTTAGGCGGAATATCTCGTTTTACCTTTCAAATTGATAATGCAGGATTAACACACCAAGATTTAATGGAAACCTATACCTTAATTGGAGAAAAGGTAAAGCCTCTAGTTTTAGAGCGACTTTAAATATTCAGGTAACTCAATATCCTTTGAGTGTTCTGTGTCAATTTCTGGTTTTGCAAAAACAGTTTCCACAGGTACAACACCTGACCAAATTGGAAGTTTTTTATCGTCTTCTTCTTCTTTCGGCATTCCAGTTCTTTTTTTAAGTGAAAACTCATCAATAGTAAATTCAATCATTGCAGTTTGCAACCATTCATTTTTTGAAGGTTTTCTTGCATCTTCAAATCTACCTTTAAAAAATCTATCAACCATATTTTCAAATGCATCATACATTAGTATCTCATCTGTAATACGTTTGGTGCTTCCAAATATTACTGCTGATTGATAGTTCATTGATGAGTTAAATAAACTTTTGGATAAAACAATGCCGTGGACATCTGTAGCAGCCAACGTTACCTTACTACAGTCAGTTAGTTGTTTTAAAATTCTTGATCCAACAGATGCATGTAAATAAATTTTGTCTTTTACAACAGCATGTAACATTGGAATAGAAAAGATATTTTCATCTTGTAGAAATGAAACTGTAACAAAATATGTTTTATTTAAAAACTCAAATAGCTCATTTCTATCATAAGAAGCCCTATCTTTTTTTCTTCTTACTTCCGACTTCTTCATAATTAAAATAGTAATAAACTTATATTTAATGGAGATAATTTCACGCCAATTAATAGATGATTCAATATATTTGGCTACTGATTTACTTAAGTTAACAAAAAGTAAAGAATCAAGAGCTGATAAATCAAGAAAAAAAGAGTTCTCTAAATTAATTCAAGATGATAAAGCCATCAAAACAACTCAAGAACTAAGTGACCAAGTAATTAGAATTCAAACCTCTTCTGCTGCTATAAAAATGTTTCGAAATATTGCAATACAAGCAAAACCGAAAGGGTTCAGTTTTGTTGACTATATTGGCTTAAAGCTTTTATATCTTATCTCATTTATTGCTCCACCTTTAGTTCTCTTTATTGTCAAAACAAGAGTAAAGCTATCCTCAAAAGGAATTATTAATAATGCTCTTCCTTTAAAACTAAAAAGATATTTAAAGAAAAAAAGAAAAAAATCAATTGATATCAACCTTAATCTACTTGGCGAAGCTGTTTTAGGAGAAAAAGAAGCCGACAAAAGATTTAAAGACATCCTCGCATTAATGGAGTTAGAAGAAGTTACTTATGTATCAGTAAAGATTTCAGCCATTGTTAGTCAACTCATAGCACCTGACTACGTTGGCAATGTTGAAAAAGTAGCTAAGAAACTAAGAATTATTTATCGCAGAGCAAAACGTAATAATTGTTTTGTGAACTTAGACATGGAAGAGTTTAAGGATATCGAAATTACAGCTGGTGTTTTTCAAAAGCTACTCACCGAAGATGAGTTCAAAGATCTTTATGCTGGTATTGTCATTCAAGCTTATCTTCCCGAAGCACATTCAATTTTTAATCAATTAGTTAAATGGAGTCATGACAGGCATCAGAAATACGGATCCAAAATTAAGATCCGATTAGTAAAAGGTGCAAACCTTGCTATGGAGAAAACTGAAGCAGAACTTCATGGATGGAATGCAGCACCATATGAAAGCAAAATAGAGACGGATGCAAGTTATGCAAGGCTGATTAACTTAGGACTTGCAACTGAAAACAAGAATCATATCAAACTTGGAATTGCTAGCCATAATATTTTTCATATATCTTACGCACAAAAATTAGCAGAAATACGAGATGTCAAAGACATGCTAGAAATAGAAATGTTAGAAGGTATGGCTAACGCTGAAGCATTAGCAGTGAAAGATATGTTCGGGTCAGTTTTACTCTACTCTCCAATAACAACTCCAGTAGATTTTCCAGCAGCAGTTGCTTATTTAGTCAGAAGACTTGATGAAAATACTTCCGAAGAAAACTACTTAAGAGCTTCATTTGATATTGAAGTTAACAATAAAGAATTTAATCAACAAGCAAAAAAATTTATTGACTCAGTCCATATGTCACATGTTGTCACAACAGAATCTAGAAGAAGAGCATCCAATGCTTTGATAAGAGAAGAACAGTACAAGTCAAAAAAATTTTTAAATCAAGCAGATGCTGACATAACGGATAAAAAATTTATTGATGCTGTAGTTAATAAGTTATATATGTTTGGTAAAACTCTAATCCCTGTTGTAGTAGGCGGAAAAGAAGAACTTGGTTTAGAAAAGGTGACAGTTGGTGAACCAGGTGAAAATAATAAACCGTTCTACTCTCATGTTGTAGCTAGTAAAGCTGTCGTTAACGATTCAATAAGAATTGCAAAGTTTGAACAAAAAAATTGGTCCGATACATCACCATCTAAAATGTTTGAAATTATGGGTAATGTTGCTCGAAATATGGAAAACGATAGAGCTAAATTGATTGCAGCTATGATTAGAGACGCTGGAAAAACTATATCTGAAGCTAATCCTGAAGTATCAGAAGCTATTGATTTTGCAAGGTTATACGGACTAACTGCATTAGAAAAAATCAATGGATCTTCGCCTAAAGGGGTAGTCGTTGTTGCATCTCCGTGGAATTTCCCATACGCAATACCTGCTGGTGGAATAATTGCAGCACTAGTTTCTGGTAATACGGTTATCTTTAAACCTGCTCCAGAAACGGTCTTAACAGGTTGGGAATTAGTAAACCAGTTATGGAAATCTGGTGTTCCAAAACAAGCATTGCATTTTGTCCCAACTCGTGATGACGAAGTTGGAGAACATTTAATTGGACATAAGGATGTTGATAGTGTTGTCTTAACTGGATCGTTTGAAACTGCAGAGTTATTTAGCTCATGGAATCCAGATTTGCATTTGATAGCTGAAACTTCTGGAAAAAACTCAATGATCATTACAAGCAGTGCAGATATTGATCTTGCAGTTAAAGATTTAATTCAGTCAGCGTTTGGACATGCCGGACAAAAATGTTCAGCAGCAAGTTTGGCGATTGTTGATGAGAAAATGTATGATAATCCAAGTTTTTTCAAACAGCTTGTTGATGCAACAACTTCAATAACTTATGGCAACCCGGTGAACTTAAATACTTCGATTGGACCTGTAATTAATCAGCCATCTGGAAAATTACTAAGAGCTCTAACAGAACTTGAAGAAGGTGAGGAGTGGTTGGTTGAACCTAAGCAAGTTGAAAATACAAATGTTTGGAGTCCAGGAATAAAAATTAATGTTCAGCCAGATTCTTGGACCCATCAAACTGAATGGTTTGGACCAGTTCTTGGTGTAATGAAAGCATCTGATTTAAAAACTGCTGTCGATTGGCAAAATAAGACTGAGTTTGGTTTAACGGCGGGTCTACATTCATTATCAAAAAAGGAATGTGAGTATTGGTTAAAAAATGTTGAGGCAGGAAATCTTTATATTAACAGGCCAATAACCGGAGCAATTGTAGAGAGACAACCTTTTGGAGGTTGGAAAAAAAGTAAATTTGGGCCAACAGTTAAGGCAGGAAGTTCTTTATACCCTTTAATGTTTAAAAATTTTACAAAAGTTATAGATTATGAACTATTAAAAACTGAAATCAAATCTATTTGGGATGAGAAAAAGAATAAACAAGCCACCCAGGAAATGAAATCCGAAATAAATTATTTGCAATACATTCCACATAAGAAAGTACTCATAGTTATAGATGGGGAACTTTCAAAACCTGAAAAAGATTACTTTTCGTTTGTTGAAAAACTTTTAAAGATAAAAGTTTTAGTTAAAGAGTCTCAAGATTTCACGGCAGATGAACTAAATGATGTTTCTAAGATTCGTTGGTTAAGCACAAACAAACCTCCTAATGAGCTTCAATATATGATTGATAAACTAGCTATTACTCAAAATTCTAAAAGAGAAATTTTAGTTTGGATTCAAGAGCAAAGTGTATCGATAACAAATCACAGATATGGAAATACTGGGTTTAGTCCAATTAATTTGTGAGTAAAAAAATTAAACTAATAATTTTCTTAATATTCTTGATTTTTATATTTTTTTCAGATAGTTATATTGCAAGAAGACTATTTCAACTTCCATCACTTCTTTTAAATTACTTCTAGAAGTACAATTTTCATATGCAGTTATTAGATTTTGCAAATGTCCAATATATTAACTTGGAAACATTTAAAAAAGATGGATCAAAGGTAACAACCCCTGTATGGGTTGCACAACAAAATAATTCTTTAGTTGTCACTACTGGAAATAATGCAGGAAAGGTTAAAAGAATTCGAAACAACGGTAAAGCAATTATTTATACAACTAACCAAAGTGGTTCTAAAAAATTATCTGAAGAATTAGAAGTAAAAGGTTCGATACTTTCCGATGAAGATTTAAAAACAGAAGCTGTAACTATTTTAAAAAAGAAATACGGAATGATGGCAAAGATGATGTTAAAAGGACCCAATGAAAATAGGGCTATAATTGTTTTAGAGGAAAAAGGAGTATGACAATGGCATGTCCAGAATGTGGTTGTGAAGACGACGAGTAATTAACGTCTCTCTAAGTATAAAATAATTCCAGCAGCAGCTCCAATTTGAAGAGTTGCTGCAAGGAGTCCCTCCAATCCAAAAATTCCAGAAATAAAACCACCAACTAGCGCTCCAATAATTCCAATTAAAGAAGTTCTACCCCAAGTCATTGGATTTGGGCCAGGGATAAATAGTCTTGCTAAAGCTCCAACAACTAAACCAACTAGAAATATTTGTAAAACAAATAAAAAAGTTATTCCAACAAAAACTTTCCCCATAATTTAAAGATAAATACATTTCGTTTATATAAAACTTTTAGAAAAATAAAAATAAAACAATATTTAAGCTATTTTGAGCATAGGCCAACCACTTATGGAAGTGTGTTTGAGTGAACTTTTTCAACGCATACACGTGATTGACCGATAGATAAAATTATAATTTATTTTGCACAAACTTGCAACATTGTGATTTATTTTGCACAAGTTTATTTATCTTGTGCAAATGTAATTTAACTTTTTAATAAATAACAAGAATAATTGATAAAAGAATACATACAATAAAACCAAATTGGGCTATTTGCTTTTGATATATTCTTTGGTTGTTCGTTAATTTTAAAACTGATAAATTGGTCAGTGAGTAATATATCAAAATAAAAAAAGAGCTCAACTTAATTGCAGGTATTACATCTAAGGTATAAATTCCAATAACTACAAAAAGTAACACAATAATCTCTGATACATATGCTGAATTATTTTTCCTATGGATTTTTGAAAAAGATACAGGCAAAATACCATCGCGTGCCATAGCAACAAATATCCTGCTGATAGCAGGCATTAAAGCAAGAAACACAGAAAACATAGCAACACTAGATCCAATAATAATTAGATAAGAGAACGCAGAGAGAATGGAGACATCCATTGCCAATCTGAGTGGAGTATTTACATTTGAAAGAATCTCAGGATCTAAAATGCTTAAAGTTAACCAATTAATAACAATATAAATGAAGATTGTTATACCAAGTCCGACCCCAATTGCTTTAGGTATAATTTTTTCTGGTTCTTTAATCTCTTCACCGAACGTTGCGAGTCTTGAGTATCCAGTGAAAGAAAAAAACCAGATTGCAGAAGACAATAAAAAACTTTCCATGCTGAATCCTTGAGTCACTGGAATATTAAGATTTATATTTTGAGTACTCAGTATTGAAATACAATAAAACAAAAGAATTGAAATTAATATCCAAACCAACCATTTAGCTAGCTTTACAGTTTTATGAATGCCAAAGTATCCAAGCAAAAAAACCAAAACTGAAAAAAGTGAAGCCAATTCTTTTGAATAGCCAATTGATAAATAATTTCCTAGAGTTAAAGCTATTGCAATACAACTTATAATCTTTCCGGCAATAAATACTATTCCAGCTAGAGCCCCGTAACCTTTACCGAGTACATTAGTTGCATATAGATAAGTTCCACCTGTCTGAGGATAAATTGCAGCAAGTTGAGCAGACGAACTTGCATTTGCAATTGCTAGTGTTGAGGCAAACAGGAGAGCAAACATAGTTGAGTAAGAAGAAATTTTAGAAGTAGGTGCTAAATTATTAAACAAACCCGCACCAATCATTGAACTTACTCCCAAATAAATGGAGTTTTTTAAAGTTAAAGTTCTCTTAAATTTTGCATCTTCCATTATTTAATTCTATTAAATCCAGTGAAAATAATAAATTTTGGGAGGAGCTAATTGTTTATAATAGTGATACGAATATGTTTAATAAACTTTCACCGTTGCCAATTAAAAATGTAAATCATAGAAGATTGTTAATTTTTGCGATGTTTTGGTTTTTCTCTGGAGCCTGGATTGATTCAAGTGCGCATACTTATTTGCTGGATGATATTGAGACGTTTTTTACTCCTTGGCATGCTGTTTTGTATTCGGGGTATGCATTTTCAGTTTTTGTAACTCTCTATATAAAAAAAAGTATGAAAGATTATAAATTTGATGTCGGGGTTTTAGGAGCTGTAATCTTTGGAATTGGTGGAGCATCGGATGCAATATGGCATACATTATTGGGAATTGAAGTTGGTGTTGAACCGTTAATTACACCTTCACATTTAATGTTGTTTCTTGGATCTTTTTTGATGTTGGATTATGTATTCACTACTAGACCCTCAAAAGAAAAACTAGACTCAGCAGCTATTTTTTCTGCAGGTACTAGCTATGCGTTAGTCATGTTTATAACGTCTTTTTTAAATCCTGTAATACGAATAGGTTCTTTCTATTCAAAAGAAAGCTACCTAGAAGCACTTTCTGGTGGTGCAGTTATTTTTCAAACGATGTTGGCAAGTATTGTCTTTGTATATTTAATCAGATTTAAAGCTTCACCAAAACAAATTGGATTTGTTTACTTTCTTTCATTTTTTTATATTTCAATCAATACAAGTATGTTTGATTTAGGATGGATGGGTTTAATTATTGGATTTGGTGGATTGTTCGCATTATTGATGTATCGTGTGACAACCTGGTATTACAAGACTAACCACGATAGAAAAATACAAGTTAGTTCTGCATTAACTGCGAGTGTTTACGGTTTAGTGTTTGTTTTATATTTTTTAACTTTTTCTTTTATTAATGGTTATGAAATACCTTGGAGGTTTTATGGTCTAGGAGGTCTTGTAACGACCCCACTTCTTCTTGGATATATGGTTGGTAATTTAGGTGTCAGTCCATCAACTGGTGAAGTAGTAGAGTAGCCTTAGTTTCTATAATTTCTTAAATATAAGAATCTATTAATTTTTAGTAATTTATTTCTTAAGGACTCACTCTTATAACGAAGCTGTTGTATTGCAGTATCGTTATGTCCACTAAGTTCAAAATGCTGTATTGGTTTACCAATTTTTATATGTATTTTATGATCTTTTTTATTAAGGAGTTCATTTAACTGTGAGACATCCCTGAGTTGTTTATTTGCATATGATGCAAAATAAAAAAACCATGAGTTTCGTCCTGAAATATGTACTGGAACTAATGGAAATTCATACTTTTTGGCAAGCGCTATAGGTGTCTTTTCCCAATCTCTATCCCAAAGACCAAAGAGGGTCAACTTTGAAAGCCTACCTGCAGGAAAGATAATTCCTATTCTGTTATCTTTAAAAAAAGCATTAACTCTTTCTAATGTTAGTTTTGTTGCAGTATGGGTTTCCTTGTCTTTGTTCCACACAACAGGTGCCATTACATTATGAAATGAACCAAGAAGATAAACAAACAACTCATTAGCAAAAAAGAATGCATCGTTACGCACTTTGTAGATGTTGTGATATAAAGCTATGGCATCAGCAGCACCCATGGGGTGGTTGGAGACTAAGAGGCATTTTCCTTCTTTTGGAATATTCTCTAAACCTTCAACAGTACAGTTACTGGTGTACACTTCACCAAGCCAGTTAAACGCTTCAGCACCAGACATTTCTTGGATATGGTCACCAACATAAATTGTCTCTTCAAACTTCAAATATTTTTTTAAAAAAGTGTAAACAAGTTTTGAAATCGGATTGTTTTTTAATAACCATGGACCACGGTCACTTACTAAATTATGTATTTTTTCTTCCATTAAGCAATAAACCTTTTATATCTACCCATCACGCCATCAAAAATTCTTCTAAGTCTTTGTACAACGTCTTCTTCACTACCTTCATAATTAAAACTAGGTAAGAATTTATATGCATTGTTTTCATAATCAAGTTGAATTGGCATGATTTCTGCATTAAGTTCACGAGCAATATACAAAAAACTTGTTCTAAATCTAGTTGAATCGAATCTTCCTTCAGGTGTTATAACTAAGAAGAAATTATCTCTTCTTTTAAGCTCTTGAATAACTGATTGAAACTGACCGGAGTTACCTTTTCTATCCACTGGTATTGCACCGAGTCTTTTAAAAAGTATTTCTTGTAGCCATCCGAGCGGCCAGCGTATTCCTTGTTCATCGATATCTTCGACTTTTCTAAATGGATTCGGTAATCTACTCATAGTCCATTTTGCTGATAAGTAACAAGCATCAATATCTAAAGCAAGCACCATTAAAAGCATTAGGTATTCATCTTTAGATGATTGATGTGGTGCACCTACAACAACCGTACGATTTGAATCGATAAAGACACCTTCTGGTTTAACGTTTTCAAATAGTAAGAGAAATCGAGCAACATATCTTAGAACAATTCTTTTTTTTCTTGGTGTTTTAGCACTTACTTCAATGTTTGGAAGTGATTTAGCGTACGGCATACTAAGTGTTAGCTAATAAGTCCTATCTTCTCTATTTTCAAGAAAAGAGACATTATTAAACTCTTTTAATCTAAAAAAGTGTCCACCAGAGATTTCATTTGATTTCAATCTGGTATGTCCAGTATGTCTTGGTAAAAATTTTCTCCACGTCCAAGCATAAATAGGAACATTTAAAAAGTAGGAAATAAGTGCTGACATTGTTCCAGCATGAGAGATTACAATCAGTGATTTAATAGCATCATCTTCTATTTTGAAAAGGCGATCATATTTATCATCAACAGAAACAACACCTCTTTTTGCAAGCTCTTCTTCAAGATGAGAAATGATATTAGCTGTATAAGATTTCATATAAGTGCCATGGTAGTTTTGATTCCAATCTTCAAATGACTGCATATTTCTATTAGCAAAGAACTCCATGACTTCTCTATTATTTTTTCCATACAAAGCTTTTTCTTCATCATCTTCCATTTCTTTGAGCCAATCGAATGTATGTATTGCTTTAGGGACTTCTTTTTCTTTAAAAGGCTCATGAGTTTCTTGTGCTCGCTGAAGTGGGGAAACCCATAATTCTTCTATAGAATGTTTTTCAAATAAAGTTGATGAGGCATTTGCTTGTTTAACACCAAGTTTTGTTAATTTAGGATTACCTTGGTATTCATCATTAACCATCCATTCAGGTTGACCATGTCGTATCAGTACAATCTCCATACAAAAACAATAGCTAAACTAGGTTATTCTGATAAATAATGATAAATTTATATGAAGTTATATAGAGAGAGAAAAGGAATAGCTTTACCAACTATTCGAGGTTTGCTTCTAGCTTATGTCGGTGCAGACAATATGTTGAGCGGACCTTTTAGAGATCTGTTAACAAAGTATTTTAAATTAGGAGAGTTTGGTTCTAATACCAGAGAAGAGTATCTTTATTACTTTATTTTTGGACTAGGAGTGCTTCAACTTTTAGTTACTTTTCAAAGTTTATTTATTCCTTTAGTAGAACTTGATGAACAAAAAATTATTATAAGAACAAGAGAGAATACATTTGCAATTGTAAAAGATCGAAGTGAAGTTAAGTCTATTGAAATATTAGATGAGGATAATTTAGAGTTCAGTTTTGTAGATAAAAAATATATTGTTCCTATAACGGCAATTCCAATTGAAGATGTCCATAAATTGATTTCTTTACTTGAAGAAGAGGAATAACTTCGCGAAAAATAGATTAGTGATTCTCTTGCATAGGAACAAAAACTAAAGTATATTTATAGAACACTATCAGAAAAGAAATCGCAAGATAGAAAAGAAGATAGAACAGAAAATCTCGATGGGTCGCAAGATCAATCGAGATTTTTGCTTTTCATAACAAGTTTGAAATTCACTCTCTTAATTCAGTACAATATGGTTACAAGGTAAGTTATAGTGAAAGCAATTATCAAAAAAGATTCCTCTCCTGGTTTAGAGATTCAAGAGATTGATAAACCTACTCCTGGTCCCTTAGACGTTATTGTTAAAATCAAAAAAAGTTCTATTTGTGGAACTGATATTCATATTTACGACTGGGATGATTGGTCATCAAAAACAATTAAGCCTCCAATGCAAATCGGACATGAGTGGACTGGTGTCGTTGACTCAGTGGGTTCAGAAGTTAACAAATATAAACAGGGAGATAGGGTTTCGGGTGAGGGACATGTAGTTTGTGGTGAGTGTAGAAATTGTAAAGCTGGAAAAAGGCATCTTTGTATTGACCAACATGGAATAGGTGTGCACCTACCAGGTGCATTTGCAGAATACTTAAAGATTCCAGCTACAAATCTTTTTTCTCTGCCAGATTCAATCCCTGATAATATTGCGACCATATTTGATCCGCTGGGAAATGCAGTGCACGCAACACTTTCTTATGATTTAGTTGGTGAAGATGTTCTTATTACAGGAGCTGGACCAATTGGTATGATGTCTGCACTTATAGCTCAACACATTGGTGCTCGACATGTTGTTGTCACTGATATTAATGATTATCGACTTAATTTATGTAAAAAGCTTGGTATTCAGCATGCTTATCATGCTTCTACTAATTTACGAGAATTAATGCCAACACTTAATATGCATGAAGGTTTTGATGTAGCTTTAGAAATGTCTGGTAGCCCAAGTGCTTTAAATGACATAATCTCTAATGTAAAAAATGGAGCAAAGATTGCACTGCTTGGGATTCTTCCAGAGGATACAAAAATTTCATGGAACGAGGTTATCTTTAAAGATTTATTTATTAAAGGAATTTATGGTCGAGAGATTTTTGAAACATGGTACAAAATGGTCAGCATGTTGGAGTCTGGTTTAAACGTAGATCAAATTATTACTCATGAGTTTCACTACACAGAGTTTGAAAAAGCTATTCAAATTATGAAGTCAGGTCAATCAGGAAAAATTATTTTAAATTGGGAGTAATGATTGGCTTATAACGTAAAAAATCTTTATGAAGAACTCTTATCACAAATTAAAGATGATGGATTGTATAAAGAGGAATGGACCATTACGTCACCACAGTTTTCTAAGATAAATGTCTTAGATCATAACCAACAAGAAAAACACATTATTAATATGTGTGCCAATAATTATTTAGGACTGTCTAATAACCAAGAAATTATTAAAGCAGCACAAATTGCTTTACAAGACAACGGATTCGGGATGTCTTCTGTTCGATTTATTTGTGGCACACAAGATATTCATTTAGAGCTTGAGAAAAAACTCTCAGAATTTCTAGAAAAAGAAGACTCTATTTTATTTGCCTCTGCATTTGATGCAAACACTGCATTATTTGAAGCTGTTTTAACTGAAGAAGATGAGTTATTTTCAGATCAGTTAGTGCATGCCTCACTTATAGATGGAATGAGATTGTGTAAAGCTAAAAAACAAATCTATCAACACTCTGATATGAATGATTTAGAGGTAAAACTTTCACAATCGAATGCTCGTATAAAAATGATTGTTACTGATGGAGTTTTCTCAATGGATGGTGATATGGCAAAACTCGATGAACTAGCTGTTTTAGCAGAAAAATATAATGCTTTACTAACAGTTGATGACTGCCATGCCACTGGATTTATCGGAGAAAACGGCAAAGGGACTCATGAATATTTTGGTGTAAAAGACAAGGTAGATATTATTACTACTACTTTTGGCAAAGCACTTGGTGGAGCAATGGGAGGTTCAATCAGTGGACCAAAAGAAATTATTCAACTACTAAGACAAAAAGCAAGACCTTATTTATTCTCTAATGCGTTGATGCCGGCAATAGTTGCTGGAACAATTCGAGCTTTAGATTTAGTTCAAGAAGCAAATGAAGATAGAGAGCATTTAATTGCAATGAGCTCTTGGTGGAAAAATGAACTAGTTGCTGCTGGATTTGATATTAAAGAAGGTAGTACACCAATAGTTCCGATAATGCTTTATGACTCCAAGCTCGCACAGAGTTTTTCAAAGAAATTATTTGAATATGGAGTATACGCTGTTGGATTCTTTTTTCCAGTTGTTCCAAAAGATCAAGCCAGAATTAGAACTCAGATATCTTCAAGCCATACAAAAGAGCAACTACAAGAAGCTCTAGAAATATTTAAAAAGGTTAAAACAGAGCTAGCTGTTTAGTTTTTGACAATACTCTTTTCTAAGAGATAATTATCAACCCACTCTCCATCAAGCTTTCCAATATTTTTTCTAACTCCTACCTCTCTAAAACCAAGAGAATCAAATAATGCTTTTGAGGCGATATTAGATGTAAAGAGTTGAGCTTGGATAGTCCAATATCCAGAAGATTTAGCTGAAGCTTCTAAATGGTTGTAGAGTTTTGTTCCAATACCACTTCTTTTTGCATCAGGGTGAATATAAATAGAGACTTCCCCAACGCCTTCATAACAACATCTACTCGAAAACTTACTAAGCGATATCCAACCATTTACTTCTCCATTGGATTCATGGACAAATACATTGTCTTGATCAAATTTTTTCGACCATTCTTCATAGTTTTCTGGTGGAGAGGTTTCAAAAGTAGCAACTTTAGTCTCAATACCTTTTTGATAGATAGCTCTAACCTGGGACCAATCTTCATTTGTTATAGATCTTATGCTCATACAAGTGAGTATATTAAAAATTATTCAGGTTGGTCTAGTGTGTAATGAACTTTATTGAATTTTTTACGTAATTTTATAACTTCTGCCTGAACTAAATCTGGAGTATCAGTTGTTAAACCTTTAAAAATTAAGTCTGCAAGCAAAGGCATATCATCTTTTTTCATACCCATTCGAACAACCTCAGGTGTACCGATTCGGATTGCGTTTGTGTCATCTTCGACCGCTGGTCCAGGAACATTGATACCACAGGCTAATAAACCTGAAAGAGCTAGTTTTTTAGATGCTCTTTGCCCACCACCTAATTCGTTAGCAACAATTGCAAACTGATGTGAAGTTGTAAAACCTTTTTCTTTTGCATATATATGTAGGCTTTTTTTATCCAACTCTTTAGCTAATGCAATAGAAGTTTCCACCATCATTTTTGCATAAGCTTCACCAACAATATTCCAGTCTTGTAAGGTGATACCTAATGCCGCAGTTTTTGCTGCATCGTAATTTGCAGTTAAACCTGGATAAGCAATTGCATCAATTTTTTCAGCCAGCTTTTCTTCATTGGTAATTATTAGTCCACCTGCCGGACCCCCAAGAGATTTATAGG
>Ga0208785_1000160_pt1 | contig 28943 bp, 28 predicted proteins | sample DEB08_DNA_2_FD_185499 | JGI IMG/M metagenome (GOLD analysis project Ga0208785, IMG submission 185499) | Aqueous microbial communities from the Delaware River and Bay under freshwater to marine salinity gradient to study organic matter... | ecosystem: Environmental > Aquatic > Marine > Coastal ...
GGATTAAAAAAATGTTTGGATTAGTGTTAAAAGATATAGTAAACCATCGGATAGATAAAATTGCGCTCTTAGCTCAGTTGGATAGAGCATCGGTTTTCTAATCAGTTGGTGGTATACAAAGCCCATCGGTGTGTTTAATGTTTTTCTACTGATATTACTATCTTTTAACACTTTCCAAGCATAAAAAAATTTTTTTATTAATCAATCCACATGAGGGTTAATTAGTACCCCTATTAGAACCAAGGGGGCTATAAGTCCCTCTAAGATAACCAAAGGAGTCGTATGTTGAAACACAATGGGTATATCACATTACCTTTTACCTCTTTAAAAGAACAATTAGAGTTGGAAAAGGATATGAGAAACCGTGGTATTAATCGTTTTCAAAAGAGATTAAGAGACCACAAGAAAAGGGGCGAAGAGTCTTTTACTAATTATGGTAAGACTTTATTGTCTAATTCAATAAGACCCTTATCAGAAGCAATATCATTATTTGTTAATGAAGGGGAAAATCAAAAGGGTGTTCAGCCCATAGCAAGAAGGCTATTGTCTTTAATAGAACCAGACATAGCGTCTTTAATTACTGCCAAGTCAATCATCAATTCAATTACTATTGCAAGGAAACTTACAAGCGCAGCCATAAACGTGGCAAGTAAAATTGAGGATGAGGTAGCGTTAAGAACTTTCGAAGAGTCCAGACCAGAGCATTATGGAATTGTAAAAACAGACCTAGATAAAAGGTCGTTTGGTTATATGTATAAGAGAAGGAAACTTAGGGAGTCAGCGCAAAAGAATGAGTTAGAGTGGGTATTGTGGACTAGGAGTGAAAAAGTTCATGTTGGTTATAAGCTTATAGAGCTTATGGTTTTATCTACTGGACTTTGTGAAGTTAAATCACAAATAAGAAAAAGAAGACACGAAAAAGTTTTATTACCTACAGAGAAAACTTTAGAATGGATAAATAATCGTAATGAATTTTTAGAAGTTCTAGCACCAGAATATTTTCCAACAATCATTCCTCCGAGAATGTGGGAAGAAGGAAAAGTAACTGGTGGTGGTTATTATAGTAGACACATAAAACCTTTAACACTTGTTAAGTATCGTAAAAGAGAAAACCTTCAGCAAATAAAAGATGTCAAAATGCCAATAATTTATAAAGGCATTAACGCAATGCAAAACACACCATACAAAATAAATAAATTTGTTTATGATGTTTTAAAAAAAGCATGGGACAAAAATATTAACATAGGTGGGTTACCAAAAGCTGAACTAGAGAATTTACCAAACAAACCTCACGATATAGACACTAACGCAGAATCAAGAAAAGAGTACAGACAAAAAGCTGTCCTGGTCCACACAGAAAACGCAAGACAAAAATCAAAAAGATTATTGTTTGCAAAAGTATTGTGGATAGCAGAAATGTTTTTAGAAAGAATTTTTTATCATGCACACACATTAGACTTTAGGTCTAGATGTTACCATGTAACTAATTATCTAAACGGACAAGGAGTTGACTTTGCAAAAGCTTTACATTTGTTTGGAACTGGTAAAGCAATCACTGAAGAAAACAAAGGTGATTATTGGTTGGCTGTTACTGGCGCAGCTCTTTTTGGAATTGACAAAGTAAGTCGTAAAGAACAATTAGATTGGGTTGAAAGTAATTTTCAAATGTTTAAGGAAATACAAGCAGACCCATTTACTAACAGAGATTGGGAACACGCAGACAAACCTTTTCAATTTCTTGCATGGTGCGATGAGTGGTGTAAATTTAAAGCAAAAGGTTATGGTTACGTAAGTCATTTTATTTGTAACCAAGACGGTAGCTGTAACGGTATTCAACACTACAGTGGAATACTAAGACATACACCTTCAGCAAAGGCAGTTAACTTAGCAAACAGTGAAAGACCTCAAGATGTTTATTCAGTTGTTAAAGATAAAGTTATTGAAAATTTAAAAACAATGACTGACAGTGAATTTGCAAAACTATGGTTACAGTTTGGAGTTAAACGTTCAACAGTTAAGAGAGCAATAATGACAAGTCCTTATGGTTCAACAAGATATTCATGTAGTGATTTTGTTGATGAGGATATTGTAAAAAGAAAGGACCAGGGAGACTTACATCCGTTTGGTAGTGCTTCATTTCAAGCTTGTACATTTTTGGCAGGTGTGATTTGGGACTCAATGGGTGAAGTTTTATCTTCGGCAAGATTAGGAATGTCATTCTTACAAGATTGTGCAAAAGTTTTAGCAAAATCTGGACACGCTGTACGTTGGAATAATCCAGTTGGATTTCCAGTGATACAAGATTATCCAGAGTTTAAATCTATGAGAGTAAAAACTAAACTTTTTGGTGAAGTCATAAAACCAAGAATTAATGTTGAGACAGAAAAGTTTTCAGTACACAAAGCTAAAAACTCCTGTCCACCAAATTATATTCACGCTCAAGACTCAGCGCATTTGTTTATGTGTGTAGTCAAAGCGTATGACAAAGGAGTTTCACATTTTTGTAATGTGCATGACTCTTTCGGTACACTAGCTGCTGACAGTCAGACACTAGCTGACACTATTAGAGAAACGTTTGTAGAAATGTATTCTAATGGTTGTCCGTTGGAAGATTTTAAAACATCTATGTTACCAATATTAAACGATAGCGAGAAAAACAAACTTCCAGAAGTTCCAGAAAAAGGGGACTTTGATATTGAGGAAGTTTTAAAGAGTGAGTTTTTCTTTGCATAAACCAATCCACTAAAGGGTTAATAGTACCCCTATTAGAACTAACGGAGTAAAAAATGAAGGAAGTTCAAATGCCCTTGGATGAGGGCGTAGCCTTAATTGAAAAAGGCTATTTAGATGAAGAAACAGTAAATGAGGAAAATGACAATGAAGAATAAGTACACAAAGATTGTTACACCAGTTGGAATTGCTCAGTACCCATGGCTATCAAGCCCTGATACTAAGTTTTCTGAAGTAGGTGATTATAAAACAAATCTTATACTAAACAAAAAAGACGCTCAAGACGTTATCAAGATGATTGATACGGCTAGAGAAGAAAGCGTAAAGATAGGCGCAGAAAAGTCGAATGGTAAGAAAGTTAAACAAGCTGACCCACCATACTACGATGAAGTTGATGATGACGGAAAGCCAACTGGTAACGTTATTTTAAAATTCAAATGTAAAGCAAAAGTAACTACTAAAAGTGGAGAAAGTTTTGAAAACAAACCAACTCTCTTTGACGCAAAAGGCAAACCAATGTTAAACGTAAATGTTTGGGGAGGTTCAGAATTAAAAGTTAGTGCTGAACTTATTCCATACTTTACCTCAATGGTGGGGGCAGGTGTTAGTATGAGACTTAGAGCTGCACAAATAATTAAGTTAATAGAAGGTGGCTCAAATTCTTCTGGTTACGGTTTTAAAGAAGAAGAAGGATATGAACACTCAGAAACACAATCGACTGAGGAGTTTACAAGTGATACTAAGACCGAGGTACAAGAAGATAAAGACGACTTCTAAATACCGAAGTGGTTTAGAAGAACAAATAGCTACTCAATTAAAATTAAAAAATATTAAATTTGAGTACGAAACAAAAACTTTAAAATATACGAAACCTGAAAAGGTGCATAGATACACACCAGATTTTATTCTTTTTAAAAAAGATGGTGAGCCTATGTACATAGAAGGCAAAGGTCGGTTTTTAACAGTAGACAAACAAAAATCTTTACTTGTTAAGAATCAATACCCTAATCTAGATTTACGATTTGTATTTTCAAATTCAAAAACTAGAATTTCGAAAAAATCCAAAACAACATACGCAATGTGGTGCGAGAAGCATGGTTTTAAATATGCTGACGGCTACATTCCAAAAGAGTGGATAAAAGAATTAAATTAGGGTATACCTTCGTTTGAGGGAGTGAGTTCATATGCACTCCTTTTGTAGTGACCCCTGAGATAACATCAAAGGGGTCTTTCTTTTCAGACCAAAATATTTTGGGTCAAAAAAATTTCAAGGAAAAAACAAAATGGAAAAAAGTGATTTTAGTTATCACGCACCATGTTCTGAATGTCAGAGCAAGGATAACGTGGCTGTTTATACAGACGGACACGGTCATTGTTTTGGATGTGGACATTACTATCATAACTACGAACAAAAAGAGGAAACGAAATTGGAAACTGAATTAATACATGGGGAACTGAAACCTCTTAACAAAAGACATATAGATTTGGCAACGACAACCAAATTTAATTATCAGACTGGAAAATATAACGGTAAGACAGTTCAAATTGCAAACTACTATGACAAACATAATAAATTAGTTGCACAGAAATTACGTTATCCAGATAAATCTTTTCAATGGTTAGGTGATAGTAAACAAGCAACATTGTTCGGACAGAATTTATGGCGTGACACAAATAAAAAAATAGTAATCTTAGAAGGTGAAATAGATTCTATGAGTATGGCTCAAGCACAAGGTTTAAAATGGGCTTGTGTTTCAGTTAAGACTGGAAGCCAAGGCGCAAAGAAAGATTTACAACAGCAACTTGAGTGGCTCGAACAAGCAAGTGAAATTGTTTTAATGTTTGACTCAGATGAAGCAGGCAAAAAGGCAGCTCAAGAATGTTCAAAATTATTTACTCCAGGTAAATGTAAGATAGCAACACTCCCAAGAAAAGACGCTAACGAAATGTTGGTCCAGGGGGAAACTGCAAAACTTATAGATTGTATGTGGGGTGCAAAGACTTATCGACCAGACGGTATTGTATCTGGCACAGAAGTTTTTGATTTAATATCTAAAGAAGATAAAACAGAAACTATTCCTTATCCTTTTGAATGCTTAAACAAAAAAACTTTAGGCATGAGAAGAGGTGAGTTAGTTACAATAACTAGTGGTACTGGACAAGGTAAGTCACAGCTTTGCAGACAAATAGCACATCATCTTTTAAAACATGGTGAAAGCGTAGGCTACATTGCATTAGAAGAAAGTGTTAAGCGTTCTGCACTAGGTATAATGGGAATTGATTTACAAAGACCATTACACTTATCTAAAGACAACGTTAATAAAGAAGAGTTTAAAAAAAGTTTTGACTCTACAGTTGGTAGTGGTTTGTTTTATATGTTTGACCACTTTGGTTCAACACAATCAGACAATCTATTATCTAAAATTCAATACCTTGCAAAAGGTTTAAATGTAAAATGGATTATACTTGACCACTTATCAATTGTTATTAGTGGACTAGAAAGTTTTGATGAACGAAAATTAATTGATGTCACAATGACTAAGCTAAGAAGTTTAGTTGAGTCTACTGGCATAGGTTTATTTGTTGTTAATCATTTAAGAAGACCAGAGGGTAACAAAGGTTACGAAGACGGATTACAAACATCATTAAATAGTTTACGTGGCTCGGCTGCAATCAGTCAATTAAGTGACGGAGTTATTTCGTTGGAAAAAAATCAACAAGATGATGAGAACAAAAATTACACAACGATACGTGTATTAAAAAACAGACACACTGGTGACACTGGCAAATGTGGAACATTATATTTTGACAATGACACAGCGTGTTTAACAGAAATAACGGAGGGACATGACAAAGATTTCTAGTGTTAGGACTAAAACAAGTTGGAACGTTACTAAAGAAGTAAGTGACGCTATCGAACTTTGTAAAAGACATCCTAACAAAATGGCAATCATTCAAGTTCCTAATTTAACAGTAAGACTTGCTGCTGAAATGATGTTGAACGAAGTATCAATGTTTGAAGAAGCTGCGTGTCGAGTAACTGTAGAAATGGCAACAGTACATTAATGAAACTACCAACAATACATAAAAAAATATTAGACGCACCATTCGTACACGTATACTGGAAAGATATAAACTCGAATAGCGCCTGGTTAAATTTAAAAGAAGCAAAAAATAGTAAAGTAACAATTTGTATTACATCTGGTTGGCTAATTAAAGCTGACAAGGATGTACATATAATAGCAGGTGACGTTAACTTTGAAGATAACGGAACGTTAGGTGACGTAGGTAACATAACAACAATGCCTACTGTCAATGTATTAAAAATAAGGAAAATAAAAACATGAGCAAATACTGTTTTGACATAGAAACAGATAACTTATTAGAAGAGTGTACGAAGGTTCACTGCATAGTCTTAAAAAATATAGACACGGAACAAGTCTTAACTTTATCTACGGATGAAGCCATAGACAAGCTTAAGAATGCAGAACTTATTATCGGACATAATATTATTAAGTTTGATATTCCTGTGTTAGAAAAATTATATAACTTCAAAACTAAAGCAAAAGTTTTTGATACGTTAGTTGCTACACGGTTAATATGGTCTGACTTAATGGAGTCTGACATGAAGCGTGTACATACTAAAGACTTCCCAAGAAAATTAGTCAACAAGCATAGCCTTAAAGCATGGGGTGTTAGACTAGGGAATTACAAGCAAGAGTTTGAAACAGACTGGCAAGAGTTTACAAATGAAATGTTAGAGTATTGTGTACAAGACGTAGAGGTTACACATAATTTATACCAAATAATTTTGGGTAAAAAATATTCGGAAGAATCTTTAAAACTCGAACACGATGTAGCCACTCTTATATCTAAACAAGAAAGATATGGAGTCTTGTTTGATAAAGAAAAAGCAATCAAACTTTATGCTGACTTGTCTGGACAAAGAGACAAAATTAAAAAAGAAATGGAAGAAACTTTTAAACCTATAACGGTTAAAAGAGTTTCAGAAAAAACTGGTAAACCATTAAAAGATAAAGTTATTATATTTAATCCGTCGAGCAGACAGCACATAGCTGACAGATTAAAGACCAAGTATAATTGGAAACCAAAAGACTTTACTCCAGATGGTAAACCAAAAGTAGATGATACAGTTTTAAATAGTTTAGATTATCCAGAAGCAAAACTGTTAGCAAAATATTTTCTTTTAGAAAAAAGAATAGGAATGTTAGCAGAAGGTAATCAAGCGTACTTAAAACTAGAACGTAACGGAAGACTACACGGCACTGTTAATACTAACAACGCTGTAACTGGTAGGGCAACAGCAATGAAACCTAACTTACAGCAAGTACCTTCAGTCAGTGTACCTTACGGAAAAGAATTTCGAGAACTCTTTACTGTACCAAAAGATAAAGTGTTAATCGGAATAGATGTAAGTGGACTTGAGCTTAGATTGCTTGGTCATTACATTGCAAAATTTGATGGTGGTGCATACGCTGACATTGTAGTCAACGGTGATATACATACTACTAATCAACACAATGCAGGTTTAGAAACCAGAGACCAAAGTAAGAGATTTCTGTATAGTTGGCTTTATGGCGCAGGCGTTTCTCGAATAGCTGAAGTAACTGGTAAAACAAATAAAGAAGCAGCAAAAATTAAAAAGCGTTTCTTAGATAGATTACCTGCATTAAGTAAACTTATCAAACAAGTACAACTTTCTGCTGAACGTGGTTACTTGGTTGGTCTTGATAAAAGACAAATCAAAGTAAGAAATAGTTTCAGTGCATTAAACACTTTGTTGCAAGGCGCAGGCGCAGCCGTTTGTAAACAATGGTTAGTTGAGTTTGACAACGCTGTTAAAAATACTTTAGGCGTTCAACAATTATTATGGGTACATGATGAGATACAAGTTGAATGTGATAAAGACAAAGCAAAAGAAATAGGAGAGTTGGCTGTCGAATGTATTAAACGAACTGGTGAACACTTTCAATTACGAGTGCCATTAACAGGCGAATATAAAATAGGAAACAATTGGAGTGAAACACACTAATGAAGAATAGTAAATTTGACATAGACCTAAAGTATGGACAAGAACGAGAAAAGAAAGTTGTATCGTTATTGGACCAGGACAAAAACAAACTAGAAGTAAAGACAGAAAGAGACTGGTGGGCTAAGACAGGAAACATCGCAATCGAAGTTGAATGTTGGGGCAAACCTAGTGGCTTATCTAAAACTGAAGCAGACTATTGGGTACATATATTAGCAATAGGTAAAGAAGATTATTGCAAATTAATATTTGAAGTACCTAAATTAAAAAAGATAGCTGACAAATTTAAAGATAACTACAAAATGATTGGTGACCACCATGCAAGTAAGTGCATATTAATTCCTTTAAAAGAATTATTCCAATCAAAAAATTTAACTTAACCAATCCACAGGAGGATATAATCCATGAAGAGAAGACTTTTAATTGATGGGGACATCATAGCTTACAAAGCTTCAACTATGGCAGAGCATAGTATCAAGTGGGAAGACTCAACAGTATGGACATTACACGCTGATGAGAACCACGGAAAATATCTCGCACTATCCGAGATAGAAGATTTAAAAGAAAATCTTAAAGGTGATAGTATTACAATTGCACTAACAGATGGTGTTAACTTTAGAAAAGACATCTTACCTAGCTACAAGGATAATCGTAAAGAGAAACGTAAACCTTTAATATTAGGGGCAATTAGAAAATGGTTAATTGATGAGTATGACGCAATCATTTATCCAAACTTAGAAGCAGATGATGTTCTAGGTATTCTAGCTACACAACCACAAAAGAAAGAAGAACGTATTGTATGTTCACTTGATAAAGACCTTAGACAAATTCCAGGTAAACTTTCTCAAGACGGTAGAACAATACAAAAACTTTCTAAAAGAGATTGTGACCACTGGCACATGATACAAACATTAACTGGTGATTCAGTTGATGGATTTTCTGGTTGTCCAAAAATCGGAAAAGTTACAGCACAAAAAATACTTAAAGATAAAAATTTACCACTTAAAGAACAGTGGGAACTAGTTGTAAAAGCATATGCCAAAGAAGGCTTACTAGAACATGACGCTTTTCAACAAGCTCAAGTTGCTAGAATTTTAAGACACGGTGAATACAACAAAAAGACTGGTGAGGTAACTAGATGGCAGATTTAATTAAAGAACCACCTCACTACACGCAACATAAGATTGAACCAATTGATTTTATAATTGCTAACAATTTAGATTTTTGTACTGGCAACGTAATTAAATATTTATTGAGACACAAAAAGAAAAACGGTGTTCAAGATTTATTGAAAGCTAAACAGTACATAGATTTTATTATTAATAAACAACTCAAGAATAAGGAATAGGAAACAACATGGATTACAGTAAGGACTCATTATTGTCAGACGCAGGTTTGAGAATATTAAAGGATAGATATTTAACAGAGGAAGAGCAAAGTCCTCAAGAAGCATTTTATAGAGTATCTAAAATATTTTCAGACGATTCTGCTATGGCTGATAGAATATATTCTTACGCTTCTAATCTATGGTTTATGTTTTCTACTCCTATTCTGACTAATGGAGGAACTAAAAGAGGAATGCCTATTTCGTGCTTTCTTAATTATGTTCCAGACAGTCGAGTTGGATTAACAGAACACTACACAGAGAACGCTTGGTTAGCTACAGTGGGTGGAGGAATCGGTGGACATTGGGGACACATAAGGAGTGATGGAACATCAACTTCTGGTGGCTCAATATCTACTGGCTCAATTCCATTCATGCACATTGTTGACTCAGAAATGTTAGCGTTCTCTCAAGGTAAAACAAGAAGAGGAAGTTATGCAGCATATCAAGATATATCACATCCAGAAATTGAAGAGTTTATCGAAATGCGTAAACCTAGTGGTGGGGACGTTCATCGTAAATGTCTCAACCTTCATCATGGTATTAATGTTACTGATAAATTTATGTCTGTTATTGACAATTGCACTACTGACCCTAGTGCCGATGATACTTGGGAACTTATTGACCCACATACAAAACGAGTGGTTAGAAAAGTCTCTGCTAAAAAATTATGGCAAAAAATTCTTGAGACTAGAGTGGCGACTGGTGAACCTTACGTCTGTTTCATTGACACAGTCCAAAAGTCTTTGCCGGAGTCTCAGAAGAAAATTGGATTAAAAGTACATCACTCAAATTTATGCAGTGAAATTACATTACCAACAAACGAAGAACGAACAGCCGTGTGTTGTTTGTCTTCACTTAACTTAGAAAAATATGATGAATGGAAAGAAGACAATAATTTCATACCTGACGTGGTTAGGTTTCTCGATAATGTCTTGGAGTATTTTATTAATAACGCTAGTGATAGTTTACACCGTGCTAAGTATTCTGCTATGCGTGAACGTAGTATTGGATTGGGGACAATGGGTTTCCATTCGTATCTCCAAAGTAAAAACATACCTTTCGCAAGTGCTTTAGCTAAAGGACAAAACTTATCTATATTTAGAAACATAAAAAAACAAGCACTAGAAACTTCACGTAGACTCGCTGAAGAAAGAGGTGAAGCACCAGACATGGAAGGTACTGGTTTACGTAATGCACATTTATTGGCAATCGCACCAAACGCAAGTAGCAGTATTATTTGTGGTAGCACTAGTCCTTCCATCGAACCAGTAAGAGCAAATGTTTATAGTCAGAAAACTATGAGTGGTACTTTTTTAATGAAAAATAAATACTTAGAAAAACTACTTAAAGAAAAAGATATAGACAATGAAGATACATGGAAAAGTATTGTATCTAAAAGAGGTTCAGTAAGACATTTAAAAGAATTATCTGATTGGGAAAAAGATGTATTTGCTACAGCTATTGAAATAGACCAAAGATGGATTGTTGACTTGGCTGCTGACAGACAAGAATTTATTTGTCAGTCTCAAAGCTTAAACATTTTTGTGCCTGCGGATGTTAACATTAAAGATTTACATATGCTTCATCTTTCAGCATGGAAGAAAAAATTAAAGACTCTTTATTACTGTCGTTCAGAAGCAATTAAAAGAGCAGAAATAATTTCAACTAAGATAGAAAGGAAAGTTAGACCAGACGCAGAAGAGTGTCTAGCTTGTGAAGCTTAATGGCAAAGAAGAAAAATAATTTATTATCAAATGACGTAGCACATGAGACTAGGTCTAAATATAAAAAGACTAGCATTGGTGGAAGACCAAGCACAAGTATGATGAATAAAAAGAAAAGACAAGGAAGGAATAGAAAGCAATTGAAAAATAGAGGACAAGGAAAATGACAGACAACAGTATATTTGACAGTTTCAACAAACCAAAAAAGAAATGTTGTGGGTGTCATAAAAAGAAAGACAAACAAAGTGTACTCTGGACAGTTTACCATACGGTTTTAGCTGTAGAGTTAGCAATAATTATTTTAATAGAAGGGATAGAACTACTAGGATGAGTTTATTAAAAGCAAGGGAATATTACAAACCGTTTCAATATCCGTGGGCTTTCGAAGCTTACGACCAACAACAAAAAATGCACTGGTTACCGAGTGAAGTTTCACTAGCAGAAGATGTACGAGATTGGAATGAAAGATTAAGCACTAAGGAAAAGAATTTAATAACACAAATATTAAAGTTCTTTACGCAAGGTGATGTCGACATTGCTCAAGCGTACCTTGATAATTATATTCCTAAATTTAAACCACCAGAAATTAGAATGATGTTATCTTCTATTGCAACAAGCGAAGCTAATCATGCACATTCTTATTCATTATTAAATGATACAATTGGTTTACCAGACACAGAGTACAAAGCATTCCAAGAATATAAAGCTATGTCAGACAAACATGATTATCTTTTTAGAAGTAAAGGTGAAGGTGTTGAAGGTATGGCTAGAGAACTTGCAACTTTTTCAGCATTCGGAGAAGGATTGCAGCTCTTTGCTTCTTTCGTAATGTTATTAAACTTTCAAAGATTTGGTAAAATGAAAGGTATGTGTCAGATAGTTACCTGGTCCATAAGAGATGAAAGTCATCACGTTGATAACATGATAAAATTATTTCATGCTTTAATAGATGAGAACAAACATATTTGGAATGATGAATTTAAGAAAACTTTATACGATGTTGCAAGAGACATGGTATCATTAGAAGATAAATTTATCGACTTAGCCTTTGAACAAGGTGGAGTAGAAGGTATTGAGCCAAACCAAATTAAACAATACATACGACATATAGCTGACAGAAGACTATTACAATTAGGATTAAAACCTAATTTTGCTGTCAAAGATAACCCATTGCCTTGGCTTGATTGGGTTTTAAATGGCGTAGAACATACAAATTTCTTTGAAAATCGTGCTACTGAATACACAAAAGGAAGTATGACAGGAAATTTGTGGGGCTAATAGTACCCATATTAGAAGGAAAAAGATATGAACCCATTAGACGACATTCAATTACCTTACACAGTGGAAGAACTTGTTAAAACTTTAGACAAAGTATTTCCAGAAAAAAGTGCTGACTTAAAAGACAGTGAAAGAACTGTTTGGTTTAAGGCAGGACAACGAAGTGTAGTCAATTGGTTAATTGAATTAAAGAAACGTAACGAAGAAAATTTATTAGGATAGGAGATAACTATGTGTTTTTCATCAACAAAACAAGCACCTGTAGTTACAAGACCTGACCCTAATATTAAATATGTCGATGGGAATATTATGAATCCAAAAGACAGTCCACCAGAGATAGATAAAACTCCGGTGAAGAAACCAGAAAAGAAAAGTAGTGTATCACAATCATCAGATGTGACTACATCACAATCTAGTGATTTAACAATACCAACTTATTAAAGGAAGGAAACAATTATGTGTATGGGAAGACCTTCTGCACCTCCAGTGCAGGAAACAGTTACGCCAGTAAGAAATGCCGTTTCATCAGGAGATGAATTAGCACCTACTATCGAACTAGCTTCTGAAGACGCTATGGAAATAGCAAAGAAGAAGAAATCGAAAAAAGGAACAATAGGTATGCAAACGGATTTAAACATCCCTGGTAGTTCGCAAACAATTATATAGGTAATTTATAATGGCAGATAATTTACATAACACGGCAGAAAGCCGATACAATTCTCTGTCTGAACAAAGAGAACACTTTTTAAATCGTGGACGACAGTGTTCGGAACTGACGATACCTACTTTAATTCCTGAAAATTCACATACCCCTTCACAAGATTTTTATAGCCCTTTCCAATCAGTTGGAAGTAGAGGTGTAAATAACTTAGCTAGTAAACTCTTACTATTATTACTTCCCCCCAATCAACCATTTTTTAGATTAGCGATACAAGGCAAAGCTAAAGAGCAAGTACAAGAACAACCAGAACTTAAAACGTTAATTGAAAAATCATTAGCAAAAATTGAACGTGACGTTATGGGTAAGATTGAGTCACTTGCAATTAGAGTTCCAATATTTGAAGCCATCAAACATTTAATTGTTGGTGGAAATGTTTTATGTCATATGCCTAAAGAAGGTAGTATGAGAGTATTTCCTCTTAATCAATATGTATGTAAAAGAGACGGTGAAGGAAACTTATTAGAAATAGTTGTAAAAGAAACTGTATCTGTTTTAGGATTAGACGAAGAAGTTAGAGAACAAGTATTACAACAAATGAGTAAAGAAGACGCAAAAGCTGAAACTCATTGTGACTTGTATACACATATTTACAAACTAAGTGATAAGAAATTTTATGTATGCCAAGAAGTTAAAGGAATTAAAATACCTTCATCTATTGGTGAACACAACGCAGACCAACTTCCATGGTTAGCATTAAGAATGGTACGTGTAGATTCTGAAAGCTATGGAAGAAGTTACGTTGAAGAATTTATTGGTGACTTGAAGAGCCTTGAGGGATTATCTCAAGCGCTTGTAGAAAGTGCCGCTGCGTCAGCTAAAATGGTTTTCTTAGTAAAACCTAATTCTACTACAAAGAAAATGGACATTGCAAAATCTAGAAACGGTGACATTATTTCTGGAAGTAGAGACGATGTATCAGTATTACAAGCAGAGAAATTTTATGATTTACAAACAGTAGAGAAATCAATTGGTAGACTTGAAGAAAGACTAGCATACGCTTTCCTACTTAACACAGCAATTCAACGTCAAGCAGAAAGAGTTACGGCTCAAGAAATTAGATATATGGCTAATGAACTTGAGACTGCTATGGGTGGAATTTATTCTTTATTATCACAAGAATTACAATTACCTTTAGTCGCTCTTCTTATGACAAGAATGGGAAGTAAAAACGAAATACCAAAACTTCCAAAAGGTTCTGTAAGACCAACTATTATAACTGGTGTTGAAGCACTAGGTAGAGGGAATGACTTACAGAAACTAAGAGAGTTTGTAGGTGAAATAGGACAGTTAGCACAAATGAATCCTCAAGCAGTTCAATTATTAAACATAGGTGATTTAATTGAAAGATTAGCAACAGGTCATGGAATTGAAACTGAAAACTTAATTAAGTCTCCTGAACAACTACAAGCAGAACAAGAACAACAAATGCAAATGCAGCAACAACAACAAATGATGGACACAGCACAAGCTGTTGCACCTAAAGTTGCTGACAACGTTACAAAACCTCAAGGATAATAAACAATGGTAGAAAAAGTAGAAATAAAAGAAGCTGAAACAACTTCTGAAAAACCAATAGATACTACTCAAGATAAAACTTTTGAAAATGAAAGTAGACCTGAGTGGTTACCAGAAAAATTTAAGAACGCTGAAGACATGGCTAAAGCCTATGGTGAACTTGAAAACAAATTAGGACAGTCTGAAAATAATAATAATAAAGACTCAGAACCTAAAAAAGAAGAGACTAAAAAAGATGACGCTGACTTATCAATTGATAAAGCAGAAAAAGCTGTAGAAAATGCAGGGTTAGATATGGCTTCTCTTCAACAAGAATATAATGAAGGTGGGCAATTAGCTGATAAATCTTATGATGCTTTAGAAAAAGCAGGAATACCTAGAGATTACGTAGACGCTTTTATTAAAGGTCAAGAAGCTATCGCTCAACAAACTTCTAATACACTTAAACAAGAAGTAGGTGGCGCAGACGCTTATAACAATATGATGTCTTGGGCTTCAGACAATTTAAGTGAAGCAGAAATAAATGCTTATAATTCAACAGTAAATGGTAAAGACATTGAAGCAACTAAATTAGCAATCGCAGGATTGAATGCTAGATTTAAAAATGCTGAAGGTGTTGAACCTAATTTACAAACTGGGAACAGACCAAGTACAAGTAATGCACCTGGTTATCGTTCTTGGGCTGAAGTTACAGCAGCAATGTCTGACGCAAGATATACTTCAGACAATGCTTACAGAGCAGACGTACAAGCTAAATTAAAGAACAGTGAGTTATAATGGCGTACAAACCAAAACCAAAACCAAAGCCGAAACCAAAACCAAAAAATAAGAGGTATTAACATGGCAAAGACAGGACTATATGCAAACATCCACAAAAAACGTGCTAGAATTAAAGCAGGTTCAGGGGAGACTATGCGTAAAGCAGGTACAAAAGGCAGACCTACAGCAGCACAATTTAAACAAGCTGCGAAAACTGCTAAATCATAGTTGTGTTACCTATTTAGGTAGCAACTGCTAACACAAAGTTAAAGTCCATTAACTTGACCGTTCTGAGGAACGACAATCTTGTGAAACATACTTGAAATTTGTGAAAGCTTTTTAAACAATAACAATAGAAAAAGGAGACAATTATGTCAAACGCAACTCCGGCTTCCATTGGACGAGTAAACGCTTCTGGTTCAGAAGACGCATTGTTTTTAAAAGTTTTTGCCGGTGAAGTTATTACTTCATTCGACAGAGCGAGTAAAACACAAGGCGCTGATTCAGTAAGAAGTATCAGTAATGGTAAATCTGCAACGTTCCCTGTAATGGGTAGAACTACTGCGGCTTACCACACACCTGGTGCAGAAATACTTGGTTCTGATGTGAACCACAACGAAAAGGTTATTACAATTAATGACCTTTTAATCTCTTCAGCTTTTCTTTCAAACATTGAAGAAGCTAAGAATCATTGGGATGTAAGAAGTGCATATTCTACTGAAATCGGTAGAGCATTAGCATTCCAAAAAGACAAACACGTTCTACAAACAATCGGTCAAGCTGCACAAGCTTCGGCTTCTGTTACTGGTGGAGACGGTGGTACAGTATTAACTAATACTAATATCGCTTCTGCAACAGCAGCAACATCTGCAAATGGATTTATTGATTCATTGTTTGATGCTGCGAAAACATTAGACGACAAATATGTACCGGCAGACGGTAGAGTTTGTTTCTTAAAACCTGAAATGTACTACAAATTAGCAAACGCTACAAACGCAGTCAATGTTGACTTCAGTGGTGGTGCTAACGGTGGTGTTGCTTCAGGTAGGGTGTTACAAATTGCAGGTATCAGATTAATTGCTGTTCCTCATTTTGTTGCTTCAAACGTAACTTCTGGTGCAGACGCAGGTTCAGCTACTCAAGGTGGTTCAACACCTCAAGCTGTTAACTTGACTGCATACGAAGGTTTAGTTTGTCACCCATCAGCAGTTGGAACTGTTAAGTTAATGGATTTAGCTACTGAGATGGAATACGACATTAGAAGACAAGGTACTCTAATGGTTGCTAAATACGCTATGGGTCATGGTGTATTAAGACCAGAAAGTGCTGTAGGAATTAAAGACGCTTAATATTCATTAGGCTTATTTATACTATATAGGAGTAGGGGACGAGGGAGACTAAATCCCCTACTTTAATTATTAAAAAAGGAAAATCATGACAACACAAATTACACCGACAACGGAACTGCAGGCAATTAATACTATGCTAAGTTTCATAGGGGAAGCCCCAGTCAGTTCTATAACAGGAAATATAGGAACAGACGTAGCTGTCGCTGTAAATATTTTAGATGAAACTTCCATGAGTGTTCAGTCACAAGGATGGTTTTTCAATAGAGAATTTGAAGTTACACAAGCAAGAGACTCAGACAACAAAGTTCCTCTAGACTCTAACTGCGTTCAAGCAGAAGCTTCTAGACCTTACCAATATTTATATCAATACACTATTCGTAACGGTTTTTTATATGACTTAAAAAATCATACAGATGTATTTACTTACAACCCACAAATAGACAAAGTTTTAGTACAACAATTTGAACATCTTCCAGAATATGCAAGAAGATATATTGTAGTTAAAGCGTCAAGACGTTTTGCAGCTCGGTATATTGGTGCAAGTGAATTAGTTAAACTAGCAAACATAGATGAACAAGAAGCCCACGTACAGTTTGAACAAGCTGACTCAAGAGCAATGGACGCTAATATTCTTAAAGATGAATACAATATGAATTACATTACTAATCGTGGCAATAAACGTTCATCAAGGAGTTAGACAATGGCAGTTATATCGCAGTCAATTCCAAATCTTATTAATGGTATTAGTCAGCAGAATGCAGTTCAAAGAAATGTATCTCAAGCTGAGAACCAAGTAAACTTTCAGTCAAACATTATAGACGGATTATCTAAAAGAGCAGGAACTCAGTTTGTTGCTAACTTAATATCTAACCAAGCAATACCAAATAATTGCGCAGTACAGTGGATTAATAGAGATAGTAGTAATCAATATGTTGCTTTATTTTATAATCAAGGTGTTAAAGTTTTTGATTTAGCAGGTAATGAAAAAACTGTTACTACTCCCAATGGTACTTCTTACCTAACTTCAACAAATCCTTTAGAAGATTTTAAATTTACAAACATTGCTGACTATACATTTGTATCTAACGCACAAAAAACTGTAGCTGAAAATTCTTCTACAACAGCAGCAAAGGTACAAGAAGCTTTAGTTTATGTTAAAAGTTCACAATACGGTAGACAGTATAGTGTTACTTTAAATCATTCAACTTGGTCATACCCAATAGAAGTATTATTTCAAATGCCTACTGGTAATGACGCTTCAACAGATGGTAAATTTAGAGATACAGAAAAGATTGCACATATATTATTATATGGAACTGCGTCTTCACACTGGTCTAGTGGTGCAGACGGAATTGGATTTAAAACAATTAGAACTGACACTGGTGCAACACTAAGTACGTCACAAGGATTAGCAAACTATTCTGGAATTACAGGAACGTTTTCTTCTACGCAATACGGTAACACTATTTATCTTACAGCTAGTAGTGGGACTTTTGGAATTGAAACTACAGATGGTTTTGGTAACCAAGCTATGTATGCAATAAAAGACGCTATACAAGATTTTACAGATTTACCTTACTACGCAAAACCAAATATGATTATTCAAATTACTGGTGAAGAAGGTGACACGCTTTCAGATTATTATGTAAAATTTATATCTAACGGTGTTTGGAAAGAAACTGTAGGACCAGGAGTAAAACTTGGTTTAGACAATTCTACAATGCCACACGCATTAGTTAACAACAACAACGGTACATTTACTTTTGCACAACAAACTTACACTGACAGAGTAGCAGGTGATGAAACAACTAATCCTGCACCAAGTTTTGTTGGACAAAAGATACAAAACTTAACTTTCTTTCAAAATAGATTTGGAATTATTTCTGGACAAAATTTAATTATGACAGAAAACGGTGAGTATTATAATTTCTATGCAACAACAGGAACAGATGTATTAGATACTGACCCTATTGATATTGCAGCTAGTGGTACTACTGTAAACAAACTTTATAACTCTATAGATTTTAACGAACAACTTTTATTATTCTCAGCAGAGTCACAATACATACTAGAATCTTCTGGTGATAGTATTACACCTACTACAGCCGTACTTTCTAAAACAAGTACGTTTTCACATGACACTAAAGTTGAACCTAAAGCGGCAGGTAAATTTGTTTACTTTGCACAAAACAGAAATGATAAAACTGCAATTACAGAATACTTTGCAGATGATGATACATTAACAAATGATGGTTTAGATATTACAATTGGAGTTAACACATTAATTCCTAACAACGCATACAAAATTGTTTCAAACAACATTGAAGATACAATGGTTGTATTATGTCACGATACTTTAGACGCTACTAACACAGCGCCTTATACAGCAAGTTCAGATATTACAGCTACAAATGCAAACACAATGTTTGTTTATAAATATTTTTGGGATGCTGATAAAAAAGTACAATCAGCCTGGTCCAAATTTACATTTAATAATATGCAAATAATTTCAGCAGAAGCTTACGATAGTTTTATTTACATATTAGCAAATGAAAAAAGAAATTTAAAATTATTAAAAATAGATTTAAGAAATCCTAATTTTAATTCTTTAAATTTTCCGATTAATATTGATATGCAAACACCAATATTAAGTGGAAGTTATAACAGCACAACAAATAAAACTACATTTACAATTCCGTATGAGCATAACCAAACATTATTAGCTATAGACGCAACTAATGGTGCTGACTTAACAATTGACAGTCAAAGTGGAACTACAGTTGTAGTACAAGGTAATCATACGTCTTGTATTTTTGGAAGTGTTTTTGAATCTTTATATGAGTTTTCTAAACCATATGTAAGAGAACAAGGTGCTACTGGAGCTGTAGCTATAACTTCTGGAAGATACCAAATTAGAACTTTAAATGTTGACTTCCAAGATAGTGGATTTTTTAAAGCAACAGTATTACCAGACGGCAGAAGTTTAACTAGTTATGAAATGACAGGAAATGTTATTAACTCAGCTTCCTCAGTAGTTGGAGTTCCTAACATTGCAAGTGGTACATTTACTATTCCAATACAAAGTAAAAACACAGGATTTGTGTGTAAGTTAATTTCAAGTTCACACTTACCTTGTCACTTTATATCAGCAGAAATTGAAGGATTTTATCATAGAAGAAATAGAAGGATGTAATATGGAAAAATGCGTAAGAGAAGCAGTCATTAATGATTGTATCGACTTAGCACCAAAAATGCGTTTAGCAGATAGACGTGAAATTAAAGCTTCGGACAATCTAAGTCCATTAAAGGCATTAGTTCTTCCCTTCACTTATGAAGGCGCAAGAAACTACTCAATCTTAGGAACAAAAGAAGAAGGTGTTATTGGTATGTTTGGGTCAACCCCATGTGCATACGAAAAAGATTATGGTGTAGCTTGGATGTTATCAAGCGACCAATTAAGAAACCATGTAAGACAATTCTTAAAAGAATGTCCTCATTGGGTAAACGAAATGGGTAAAGGTTATAAGTATCTTTACAATTTTGTAGATGAACGGAATTGGGAAACTTTAAAATGGTTACAGTTTTTAGGATTTGAACCAAAGAAAAAATTACCCTACGGACATGAAAAATTAAATTTTATATTAGTAATGAAGGAGTTAAAATAATATGTGTACAGCAGAAGCAGGCTTTGCGTTAAATGTGGTCAGTTCGATAGCCGACCATAACGCTAAAAAAGAACAAGCCTATAGAACTTCTGTTTCAAACTTTCATGCTAAAAATGCCGCGAGTGCGGCTTTGTTTGATGACTACGGACAAATAGATAATAATAAAATTAACGCAGCAAAAGAAAAGGCAGCAGAGAAATTTGCAATTAAAAGAGACAAGATTGCAGAGATGTCAAAACAATTGGCACTTAATGTTGGTAACGCTACAGCAATATATAAAGACGTAGGAACAGATACAGATAAAGAATTTATGGATGTTAACATGGCGTTTACTAAAGACATGATGTCGTTTAACAGACAAGAAAACGAAGCTTATGCTTCATACGCAAATACTATTAACAATCTTCCTGTACCAGTAGAACCAAGTGACATGGCATTAGCAATTAACGTTGCTGGTGGCGCTGTAGAATATGCAGGTAATCCAGACGCAAAGATAAATCAATAAGGAAAATTAATGGCATACGAATCACAATACAAACCAGTATATTATCAAAGAACTTCAACAGGTAGACCTAGAGAAGCTAAAGATAGTGAACTAAATCAAATTTCAAATTCGCTAAAAAGCTTTAATAAATCTTTTGCCAAGTTTACTGACAATTATAAAACAGAACAACAAAACGAAGCACAAGATGTTTTCGATAATTTAAAAGCACAAGGTATTACAGACCCAGATGAAATCAAAAAGTTAATTGATAAGGGCGACCCTAGAGTTGCTAACTTAAAAGGTTACTACACCCAAGCAATTGTAAATGCTAATTTTGGTTTATCACACGCTATTGAAGATTTTAATAATATTAATATGAAAGTTGCCAATATAACTGGTGGTGATGAAAAAGGTGACGCTATGGCTAATCTAAATATAGATAGCTTATTTCAATCAGTTGATGAAAATGATAATCCTACTGGCAATCCTATAAGAGATTTAAGCACACAAGATAAGTCTTACACTAGAGCATACACTGATTCTATGAACCAAATGAGATTAGAGTTAGAACAAAAAGTATCTATAGCAAAAGGTTTACAACTTAACAGACAAACTAATGCAGCATCTTTTCAAATCATTGCTAAAGCTTGGGAACAAGGTGCAGGTTTTGTAGAAGAAAGAGAAGTAGACGCAGGAACTCCAGATTATACAACAGAAAAGATATTTCATAGTTCGACTAGAGTAGAAGATTTAGAAAAATTAAGAACTGATAAAGTTGTTAACGAAAAATTTATAAATAAAGATGATTGGAATAAACAAGTATTAGATTATTTTGAACAAGTAGTTAATTTACAAGACACTGGTTTAATTACTGACCCTCAAATGTTAAGTGACATTGTTACTTATCTTACAATGAACAGAGGTAGTAAAAAAGATTTACCTTCTTATTTAAGAACACCTAAAACACAAGAACAAGCTACAAAAATTATTGACGCTATTAAAGGTAAAGTAGCAACATCAAGTAAACTAGCAATTGGTATAGATTTAATTTCTAAAGGTAAAGCTTATTTAAAAGATGAAACTGCTTATACAGACTCAAGTGGTACTACTAAAATTGGTTTATCTGATGATGATATAAATGACTCTGTAGTAGCATGGGAACAAACAATATTAATACCTCACGTTAACAACATGATTGCTAATGGTGAGATACCTAAAGACCTAGCACAATTTACAATGTTTCAATTAACAGAAAAAATGTTAGGCGCTAATGGAATACAACATCCTACTTGGAAAAATGAAATGCAAATGGGATTTGATTCTATTAATGTAATTAAAGTAGCAGGCAATGAAGATACTATTGACCCTGATGGAATTGATATATTTAAAAGAGGTTTTGAAAGATACCAACAATTAAGAACAGTTTACGGCAACACAGTACCTACAAAATATTTAGGCACTAACGCAGCAACATTTTATGAGACTGTAAACAATCTTATGAGAAATACTAACATGGGACAAGAGAGAGCGATTATGAAAGCTTATGAAGCTATAACTAATCCTACGTCTAAATATGCAAATACAAATGTAAACAAAGATGATGTGTATGAAGAAGTTCAAGGAAAATTTGATAAATGGTTTGACGAAGGTATTCCATGGATAGGTGGAGTTGTCGGAGTTAACAAAGAAGATTTACCAAACTGGGTTAAAGCTATAACAAGAGATTATCCTACATTTGATTGGGATGATGTTGATATGTCTTTAGTTTCACAAAGAGCAACAATGACTGCTGTCACTATGATGAAAGCAGGAATGAGAAAAGAAGACGCAATTAAATTTGCTATTGAAGAAGTATCAACAAGACATACTTTAGTTGATGGTGTTTTAATTAATAACTCATCTTTTCCTGCCGCAGACCCAACTAAATTAACTGAAAAAAGTAGAGCAATTGCTAAGAAATTTGAAACTGTTTGGATGGAAAAATATAAAGAAGAAGGCAAACTTGAAGGATGGTTTAATGAAGGTGATATACCTTTAGTTGCTGATAGAAAAGGTGATTTAAAATACTATGCAGAAGATTTAGTAGTACGTCCTTTTAAAAGTGGATTGTTAGTTTTAACAGATAAAAATTCTCAGTTACCAGTTCTTACACCAGATGGAAATTTTGTAATTGTTTCTACAGGAGACTTTATGGATGGCTCTGTTGAAGAGATGATGATTAACGATAAGAAAATGAAAATTATAATAGAGAACGCAAACAATCAAAAGAAATTAATGTTAAATACACAAAAGAAGGTTAATAAATGAACGAAGAATGGGTAAACCAATTTTTAGAAATACTTGCTGAAGATGAAGGAACAGAAGGAAGAAAAGTTGCTTTGGAAGGTGGTGTAGGAACTAGAGGTTATGGTATAACACACATAGCTGACGGTCTTAAAAACTTTTTAAGTTTTAATAAACTTAATGCTGAAGAAATGTCTGACAAAGATTTAGCCAAACAAATTGTTCTTTATAATATAGAACAAATGAAAAAAGATGTTGGTGAAGACACTTGGAATAATTTACCAAACTCAATGAAAATTGTAGCTTCAGACCAATATTATAATTCTGGAAAATTATTTAATGGTTTTAAAAGTGATTTAATTAGTGGAAATTATGAGTCTGCATTAAAAAATACGTTAGATATTATTTCAGCTAATGACCCTGCAACAGGAACAAATGCTGTAATGAATGGTTTAATTAATAGAAGAATTAGAAACTACAATAGAGCTGCAAACGATTTAGGATTTAGTCAAATTACAAATTATACAGTAGGAGATTCTTTAGTTGAAGGAAAGAAAACTGCTGTTACATATTCTTACAATAATGGTGACCCTTTTGTTGTAAACACAAGTGGAAGTATGCACAGTCAATCGCTAAAAAAAAGTGACACAAGTTTAATTGATAATCAGTTAAAAGCAGACGCTTTACGTATGGATGGTTCATTGCCAGAAGTTATGATGAACCCTTATATAGATGATGAAGCTAAAACAGAAATTCTTAAAACAGAAACAGAAAATGTTTTTTCAGTAGATAATATTACAAATACAGTAGGAAATGCTATTGATGGTATAAGAGAATACAACACACAAGCTGAAGAAAATGCTAAAATTATTCCAGAATTGATTGAAGGCTATAAAGAGATTGATAAAGAAACTGAAGCAATGGGTCAAAAGTTTGAAACTGACTCAGCAAAAGATTTTATAAATAATATAGAACCACCACAATTGTGGAATTTAGATTATGCTACTCCTTATGATAAGGAAGACTTAGACCAAATAGCAAATGTAACTTACAAAAGACAACAAGATTTAAAAAAGAAATACACTTTAGGTGAAGCAACAAAAAGCGCATACGAAGATGAAATGATTGCTACTAATTTGTACAAACAGTTTAGTAGAGAAGATTTAGCGCCTGACCCTAATTTTGTTTTAACATCAGAATTAATAGATGAGTTAATGGTTGATTTACCACAAGACTATATGGAAGAATTTGCACACGCACATAGTTTGGCACACGCTCAACAAATAAGAGAACAGTTATTAAAACATTTAACACTTGAAGATAAAATTAATTCTCAAGGTGTTGGTAAAGGAACTATGTTAAGATTGTTGGCTGCGTTTACTGACCCCGCTGCGTGGACAGCAATTGTTGCTACAGATGGGTTGTTAGCGCCAATTGTTGCTTTACAAAAAAGTGCAAGAGCATATAGAATTTTAAGAAAAGCAGGTGCAGGTGCAGTATCAATTGGTGCAATAGAAACTTATCTTGCTTCACAAAGACCAGATTTAGATATTGATAATGTTATGCACGGTGTGATGACTGGTGCATTTCTTGGTGGTTTGTTTGGAATAAGAAGACCAAGAATTAAAAGTAATGATTTTACAAAAACATTCAAAAACACTATGGACGAAAGTGATACTAAATTAATTAGAGATGATGGAGGTTTTGAACCACCAACAGGAAACAACAGTAATTTAGTTCCTGGTCCTAATAATCCTAACCCTGTTAAACCAAATGGTGAAAGAACTTTTGATTGGTATGACCCTAATTACGACTTAGCGTTACACACAACTAAAAGACCAGACGGTAGGTTTGAAGTTAGAATGATAGAAAATCAATCTGGAAAACCAGATGAATTAATTATGCAAGTTAATAAAGACGGAACAGTCGAAGTAAGGAAATGTAAATAATGGCAAAAAAAATATGTAATTGGGATGAAGCAAAACCAGAAGGTACTTTTGACAGCAAAGCTACAGCTAATGAGTATGTTAGAGGTAGAATGGCAGAGTTTAATATTCTTCGTGACGCTGATTTGACACCAGAGACTTGGGCTAGAGCATTTAGATTTGATTTTTCTGCTGCAATGGCTTCAACACTTAGTGACAAAATGAGAAAATTTGGAAGTCTTTTAGTTAGAGACTCAACGCCAAAAAAAGGAAATACAAATTATACGAGACCAGTAACTATATCTGAAGTTAAAGATATGAACGTAGATAGAATGATGGTTTTATATCACGTACCTCATACAAACTTTTTAAAAAAATGGTTAATGGAACAAAAGAAATTAGGAAGATACAAATGGAATAGTCCTAATAACAATTTAGTAAGAAAAGAATTTAATGATTTAGTAGGTAGAGCAATTCGTGGTGAACAAATTGCATTAAGTGAATTAGGCTATACTACTGGTGAAGCACAAAAATTAATACAACAAATGGCTAAAGTACAAAGTCAATTGTTAAATGAGCAATTACAAATGCTTAAAATTGTAGGTGTAGAAGGTGCTGAAAATATTGTAGATAATTTTAATTATTTAACAAGAGTTCACAATCCAATCAAATATCAAAAAATATTAGATGACCCTACAAAAGGTTCACAATATCTTAAAGTATTTTTAGTTAATGCAATGGAAGACACAATGCTTAAAGGTGTAAAACAAAAACCTTTAACAGCAGCTCAAAAAATGACTATTGCAGAAAATTTAATAACTGTAGTTAATAGGTCAAACTTTTCTAAAGGTGGAGTTAACTTAGACCACATTGTAACTAGTATGCAAAAACGTGAAACATTTAGAAGAATGATGCAAGAGCATACAAATATGGTTGATGAAGAAATTGATGCTTTAATAAATAGAATGTTTAAAGTTAAACCAGGAGAACAAGTTTCTGGTTCATCATATTTAAAAAGAAGAATTAGATTTAATGAAGGCTATACAGACGGAAGAACAAACTTTTCAGATTTATTAGAAAATAATGCTGAAGCATTGTTTATGAATTACACACACAGTGCAATGGGTGACATGGCTTTAGCGTATAAAGGAATTAAATCTAGAGGTGACTTTCAAAGAATTAGACAAGAAATTGTAGAAAGCTATGACGCAAATCCAAAAGCTAGTGCTACTAAAAGAGCAGTGTGGCAGGCAAAAAATGAAATACAAGCTATGGATATGGCTTATGCTTATATTAAAGGCAGACCACTTGCAGAAAATCCAACTGGACTAGCACCAACAATAGGAAGATTTATTCGTAAATTAAATTACTCAAGGGTGATGAACCAAGTTGGTTTTGCCAATATGTCAGAGATGGGTAACGTTACTGGTTTAATTGGTTGGAATGCTACATTAAAAAATGTTCCTGAATTAAGACGTATGATGAAACGTTTAGAAAACGGTGAGCGTGTAGATGAATTTATTAGAGAAATAGATTACACAATGGGTGGAATAGGTAACCACTCTATTATTCAACAAGTTACAAACCGACTAGATGATTTTGGAAGTAGTATGTCTGATGATGTTATTACTACAGCAGAAAACAAACTAGACCAAATGAACAGATTTACTAACACATACTCTGGTCAGTTTATGAGTACCTCTGCTATGCAGATAGTAACTGTTTCTGAGTTTACACAAATATTTGGTAGATGGGCTGTTGGTAAAGGTAAACATCCTTTTGCTAAATTAAGATTTGGTAAAAACAGAATGTCCGATGTTCAAATGCAAAACAGAATGGATGACTTAGGTATAAGTCCATCTATGATGAAAAAAATTCAAAATGAATTTAAAGCACACACAAGTTGGACTAAAGGTGAACTTGGAACTAGAATAACTAAAACTAATTTTGACAAATGGTCTAATGAAACTAGAGCAGTTTACATTATGGCTATGAGAAGACTTGCACATAGAACAATTCAACAAGCTGATATAGGTGAAAAAGCATACTTTGGATTTTTAAAAGAATACGGAATGAATGCAGACGGACACTTAGGTCAAATAGCATATCAGTTTAGAAGTTTTATGTTTACATCTTGGGCTAAACAATTTTTGTATGGTCTAAAGATGAGAGACGCTATTGTGTTTGACCAATTTATGAACTCAATGTTATGGGGTTCTTTAATGTTCTCAGCACAAACTTCTCTAGCAGGTTTAGTACATCCAAACCAAAAAGAATTTTATAAAAACAGATTAAATCCGGCAACAATAGCTAAAGCAGGTTTTCAAAGAGCTGCGTTTGCTTCCTTGTTACCAATAGGTGCTAACATTATAGGCTCTGCTTATACTGATAACCCTATATTTGGATACAGAACTAGTGGACTTGATACAAACATTATAACTGGTAACCCAACTTATTCTTTAATATTTCAAAAGTTGATACCTAGTTTAAAAGCTGTATCACAATCTACTTTTAATCCAGAAAGAACATTCTCTCAAGCAGACGGAAATAAGGCTATAGGAATATTACCTTTTTATAACTTAATAGGATTACAACAATTTTTGAGAGCAATAACTAGTGAACTTCCTAAAGACCGTCAACAATAACAATAAGTACCCATATTAGAAGAAGAAAAGGAGTGTATAAATGGCAAATTCATTTGTAAGGTACACAGGAAATGGCTCAACCACACAATATGCAATAAGTTTTACATATCGTGACCAGGCTGACATTACTGTAACAATTAATGGTGTAGCTACAACTGCTTTTACTTATAACTCAGCAGGAACTCAAATCACATTTTCTTCACCACCGGCTAATTTAAGTGCTATTGAAATTAGACGTAGAACAAGTCAAACTTCAAGATTAGTTGATTATGCGGCAGGTTCGGTTTTAACTGAAAACGATTTAGATACAGACTCAAACCAAGCTTTCTTTATGGGACAAGAAGCTATTGATGATGCAGGTGACGTAATTAAAATTGATAGTGCAAATTTTCAATGGGACGTACAAAATAAAAGATTAACAAATGTTGCAGACCCAGTAGATAATACTGATGCTGTAAACAAACAATTTATCTCAACTAACATACCTAACATCACAACAGTTGCAGGTATTAGTTCAGATGTAACAGATGTTGCTAACATAGCTTCTGATGTCACAGCAGTTGCAAATGATGCTACAGATATTGGTACTGTGGCTAGTAACATAGCTGATGTATCAACTGTTGCTACAAATATAAGTGATGTAGTTACAGTAGCAAATGATTTAAATGAAGCAATTTCTGAAATAGAAACTGCGGCTAACGATTTAAATGAAGCTACTTCAGAAATAGATACAGTATCAAACAATATAGCTAACGTAAATACAGTCGGTACAAATATTGCCAATGTAAATACTGTTGCAGGAAATAATACAAACGTAACAACAGTTGCTAGTAATAACGCTAATATATCGACAGTAGCAGGAATATCAGCTAATGTAACTTCAGTTGCAGGTATATCAGCAGATGTAACAAGTGTTGCTAATGATGCTGCAGATATAGGAACTGTTGCTACAGATATTTCTAATGTAAATACAGTTGCAACTAATGTTGCTAATGTAAACACAGTAGCAGGAAACAATGCTAATGTTACAACAGTAGCAGGAGTAAGTTCAGACGTTACGACTGTTGCAGGTATTTCTTCTGATGTAACTTCAGTTGCAAATAACAATGCTAACGTAACGACAGTTGCAGGTTCAATAGCTAACGTAAATAATGTTGGTGGTTCTATAGCTTCAGTTAATACTGTTGCTTCAAACCTTGCTTCAGTAAACAGTTTCGCAAATACATATTTAGGTGCTAGTGCAACTGCACCAACACAAGACCCAGATGGTTCAGCTTTAGATTTAGGGGATTTATATTTCGATACAGCTTCAGACACCATGAAGGTCTACTCAAGTGGTGGTTGGATAAACGCAGGTTCAGCAGTTAATGGAACAGCAAACAGATTTAAGTACACAGCAACAGCATCACAAACAACATTTACTGGTGC
>Ga0208785_1000161_pt1 | contig 28940 bp, 23 predicted proteins | sample DEB08_DNA_2_FD_185499 | JGI IMG/M metagenome (GOLD analysis project Ga0208785, IMG submission 185499) | Aqueous microbial communities from the Delaware River and Bay under freshwater to marine salinity gradient to study organic matter... | ecosystem: Environmental > Aquatic > Marine > Coastal ...
TGAATGCTGTTTGAATTTTTTCAAGCGCATTTATGGTGTTAGTCAATTCGGCTGGGTTGTTAACTTCCCAATCTTTTTGAGGTGCTAAACGAATGCGAGCACCATTAGCTCCCCCACGCTTATCGCTACCCCTGAAAGTTGAAGCAGAGCCCCAAGCTGTCAGAGCAAGTTGCGCCATACTCAAACCAGAATCTTTGATGCTTTGCTTGAGTTGTTTGACATCGGCATCGTTAACTAATTCGTGATCTACCGCTGGTACTGGATCTTGCCAAATTTGCGGCTCAGCCGGACGCAATTTGCCAAGTCCTCGTTCATATGGACCTAAATCACGATGAGTTAGTTTGAACCAAGCTCGTGCAAATGCATCGGCGAATTCATCTAGGTTTTCAGCAAATCTTCTTGAGATTTTGTCATAAACCGGATCTTTAATTAAAGCGATATCAGTTGTGAACATGATTGGTGCATGTTTTTTGCCAGCAATATGAGCATCAGGCACTAATTCCTTTGCAGCTCCATCTTTTGGTATCCACTGAGTCGCTCCAGCTGGGCTTTTAGTTTGTTCCCATTCAAATTTAAAAAGCAATTTGAAATATTCGTTATCCCAAACTGTTGGATTGGATGTCCAAGCGCCTTCTAAACCACTAGTAATTGTGTCTGGTCCGGCTCCAGTGTTGTAGGAATTGATCCAACCTTGGCCATGATGTTGCAAAGGCGCACTTTCGGTATCTGGCCCTAAATATTTGTTTGGATCTGCAGCACCATGCGCCTTTCCAAAAGTATGTCCGCCAGCAATCAAAGCCACTGTCTCTTCGTCATTCATTGCCATGCGACCAAAAGTTTCTCTAATATCGCGAGCTGCTGCTAATGGATCTGGAGTTCCATTGGGACCTTCAGGGTTAACATAAATTAATCCCATTTGCACTGCGGCTAATGGATTTTCTAATTCACGATCACCGCTGTAGCGTTGATCATCTAGCCACTCTTTTTCAGAACCCCAATAAACATCTTCTTCCGGTTCCCAAACATCTTCACGCCCACCGGCATAACCAAATGTCTTAAAGCCCATCGACTCTAAAGCGCAGTTTCCAGTAAGTACCAACAAATCTGCCCAAGAAATTTTCTTTCCATATTTTTTCTTGATCGGCCAAAGTAACATTCGAGCTTTATCTAAATTAACGTTATCTGGCCAACTATTTAGTGGGGCAAATCTTAAAGTTCCAGAGCCTGCGCCACCTCGACCATCACCAATTCTGTAAGTGCCTGCGCTATGCCATGCCATGCGAATAAAAAATGGTCCATAGTGTCCATAATCAGCTGGCCACCAATCTTGCGAATCAGTCATCAAATCAATAATGTCTTTCTTAACCGCGTCAATATCTAAAGTCTTAAATTCCTCTGCATAGTCGAAATCTTCACCGTATGGGTTACCAGCTGGTGGGTTTTGATGCAAAATTTTTAAATTAAGTTGATTAGGCCACCAATCTTTAACAGTATTGGCTGGCTTGGTGTGCGCTACGGGACACTTAGCGACTTCGGTCATGAATGCTCCTATTTTTAAATTTCACATTTTTATTTGAGGGCTACATCTTAATTTACAAATAAAAAACCACTGAAAACGTGGTCAAAGTTGCTAGCCACAGTTAGGCAATTTAGGGAAATTCTAGGATTCGTATATGAAGTCTCAGAATGTGGTCAAGGATCTAAAACAGCAAGCGAACTCAGAGAAAGCCATATTTCTAAGCCGATTCTTTAAAACTGGCCCAGGTGAGTACGGTTATGGTGATAAATTTTTAGGAATAGTTGTACCAGAAACTAGAAAAATCGCTAAAAGATATCAAGCGTTAGAGTTGAAAGAGATTAGTAAATTACTTGAATCAAATTACCACGAGGTTAGACTATGCGGTTTGATTATTTTAACTAATCAATTTAAAAAATCAAAAAATATCAAACAGCAAAAAATAATTTATAATTTTTACTTGAGTCAAGCTCGAAAAGGACGAATTAATAACTGGGATTTAGTAGATGTTACTGCGCCGACTTTAGGCTCTTATTTATTTAATGATCCAAACTATTTAGAAATTCTAATAAAATTAGCAAAGAATAGATCGCTTTGGTTAAGGAGAATATCTATACTTTTCACTTTTGCCTTTATTAAAAAGGGCGAAACTCAACCTACCTTAATTGTCGCAAAAGATTTGCTATCAGATAGAGAAGACCTAATGCACAAAGCCACTGGTTGGGCGCTTCGTGAGGTCGGCAAGCATAAAAAGAGCCAGTTAATCGGATTTCTAAAACAAAATGTCTGCAATATGAACAGAACGACTCTTCGCTATGCAATAGAAAAATTCCCAGAAAAAGAAAGAAGGTATTGGCTGAATAAATGACACACGTCAACTAGACTTTGAACTGTGTCAATTGAATCTTCTGATCGAAGTAAGTTTTTCCCTACAATAGAAAAAAAATACGGTTTACCAATTACATATTGGTTTGACCAATTAAAGAAAATTTCAGATAAAAAGTACCCTGAGCAGATGGCCTTCTTGATCGAAGGTCATGGAATGAGCAGAAATCATGCAAATGCTCTCGTGATGTATTCGCGTGGTTCTAAATCTGCCCAAAGGTTCAATACATTGAGTGAATACCTAAAGACAATTGATAAGTCTCAAGCCAAAACAGTCAAAGCCATTTTTTCTGCAGTTAAGGATAAGTACCCAAAGGCGGAAATAGTTATTGCCTGGAATCATCCCCTGGTTCGTTACAAAGAGAAATATATTTTTGGTGTTTCAGCCTCGAAAAATCATTTACTACTTGGACCTTGGAATCCAAAAACACTTGATCAATTCAAGAGGGAACTTAGCAAATTTAAAACGAACAAGAAGACTATTCAGTTACCGAATGATTGGATTGTCGAAAAAAAACTAATTCTAGATATATTTAAATTTAATGCTTAGAGGTAAATTCAAATCTTCCTAAATACTGCAAGATATGCCGGGTGTATTGGATAAATTTTAGTTAACCAAGCTGGAAAGTGTGGAAGATAAGACTCCCGCACTACTTTCATTTGGTTTGAAATAAAAATTTTTCTGACTGTCTTGCCCTTAGGGCGGTAGATATGAGTTGGGTCTGAATCATAAAGATATTTGTACTCAAATTTATTTAAGCGATTACTGACAGTTGGCATATGCACAATGGCGATTCCATTTGGCTTTAAGGCATTTGAGATATTTTTTATTGCTCTTTCTGGACTAGTGAGGTGCTCAATTACGTTAATTGCTAAAACTAAGTCAAATTTTTTATCAAAATTAATACTCTCTTGAATATCACCGTATTTATAGTCTCTATTTGGGTTTCGTTTTTTAGCTAATTCAAGTGCGTGGAGGGATATATCAGAACCGCTTACACTCCTGGCGTTTTCAAAATAATCAAGAAGCCATCCGTAGCCACAACCAATATCAATAACATCCGAGTTAGCTATGTCCTGAGGACCATACTTTTTGTACATTCTGACCGATAATTGGTCTCTAAATTTATCTATTTTTGTTTGGTTAGGATTTCCTAATTCATCTTTAGCTCGATAGACATTAGAAAAATATTCATGTGAATAGTGGCTTTCAGTCAACTTGCCTCTTTGATTAATCTTTTAAAAATATTTGCAACAATGTCTACGATATTACGCTCGCGTACACCGTTCTGCCTTACCTTATTAAAACAGCGAGCAAAGGTTTTAGCCTTTGCTCGCTGCCGTAGCTCTTGAGTCGATCTATAAGCCGGATTCTGTCGTAGTGCAATCATCCATCTGCGATTGTTGTTGCCAACAACCTCTTGCGGTCTACCAGCAAACTTGAACGAGCAGTTCTCAGACGTTTGCTCAGAAGAAATCTCTTTCTTCCTCTTGACCTTGCTTCTGGTGGGGTTTACCTAGCCAAACTGGTCACCCAATCTGCTGGTGGTCTCTTACACCACCGTTTCACCCTTACCGATTTCTCGGCGGTTTACTTTCTGTTGCACTTTCCCTCGGGTTACCCCGGGTGGACGTTATCCACCACCATGCTCTTCGAAGCCCGGACTTTCCTCAGCTTTCGCCGCGATTGCCCGACCAACTCAAGAGAAATATTGTACCTGACGACTGCAAAGCGTTGTATCAATAACTTTTATTAACTAATGAGCTTATTTATAACTGAACGGGATTCAATCGCGAGCTGTTAGTTGAAATGTGTCCTAACCCAGGTCGATTTTGACTATATATATAGTTACTAAATGGCCTGCATTTTGACTGAAGTTACAGAGAATCCAATTAGTTCACCTCAAATTAAGAATTCCGTAGCGGCGGCTGAATTTGGTGCATTTGTTGAATTTAGCGGCACAGTTCGCAATTTTGATTCCGAAAGATCAGTCGTCAGACTTGAATACGAGGCTCACCCAACTGCAAGTTCAGTGCTTTTAGAAATTGCAAGTGAGATTGAGAAGAAATACCCTAAAGTAAATTTTGCTATCAGCCATAGAGTTGGTGCGCTAGATGTTGGGGATCTAGCTTTTTATGTTGTAGCAGCATCTGCTCATCGAGACGAGGCTTTTGAAGTATCTCGGGTTTTAGTCGAAGAGGTTAAGGCAAAAATTCCTGTTTGGAAAAATCAGATATTTCTAGATGGCTCAAATGAATGGGTAAATTCCCCATGAGCCTAGTTGATGGATTTGGCAGAGTTCACAAAGATTTAAGGGTCTCACTTACAGATAAATGTAATCTACGATGCACATACTGTATGCCAGAAGAGGGCGTTGATTGGATTTGGCAGAGTTCACAAAGATTTAAGGGTCTCACTTACAGATAAATGTAATCTACGATGCACATACTGTATGCCAGAAGAGGGCGTTGATTGGATTAGCAAAGCTAAGCACTTAAACCTAGACGAACTCGAGAGAGTTATCGCAATTCTTTGCGAAGAAGGAATTGAAGAAATAAGACTAACTGGCGGTGAGCCATTACTTCATCCGGAAGTAGTTGAGATTGTCCAGATGATTAATAAGCTGCCTACTAATCCAGAAATATCCATGACGACAAATGCTACTAGGTTGAATGTGTTAGCAGATAAATTAAAGGCGGCTGGATTAAAGCGAATAAATATTAGTCTTGACACGCTAAATCCACTTACTTTTAGAGAATTAGCTAGACGAGATGGTTTTGAAGAAACCATGATTGGAATTAAAGCGGCTCAAAAGGCAGGGTTCGAACTCATAAAAATCAACGCAGTATTAATGCGAGGATTAAATAATCATGAAGCAGTTGCACTCTTAGATTGGTCGATTGAAAATAATTTTGAGCTGAGGTTCATTGAGCAGATGCCGTTAGATGCACAACACGCTTGGGATAAAAATTTAATGGTGACTCAAGAAGAAATTTTTAGTGCCTTAAGCGCTAAGTATGAACTTTCCCCAATTAGTGGGCGCGGATCAGATCCTGCCCAGCTGTTTCAAGTTTCTGGGACTAACTCCAAGGTTGGAATAATCGCTTCAGTCACAGCGCCTTTTTGCGCTAATTGTGATCGGATGCGCCTAACTTCTGACGGGCAGTTACGGAACTGCCTTTTCGCTCAAGAAGAATCTGATTTGCGAGTTCCCTTGAGAAATGGGGCAAGCGATTTGGAAATTAGAGAAATTATTTTAAAGAATATTAATTCAAAGAAGAAGGGTCATGGAATTGGCGAGCCGGACTTCGTTCAGCCGCTCCGGCCCATGTCGGCAATAGGCGGCTAGAATTTGGCTCAGAAAGAGCCCCTTGAAAACTAAATTAACTATGGAGCCGCTGAGTTTAAAAGCGGTTGTAATCATGACTTCCATGTTTGGTGGTTTTGTTTCTTCTTATGGGGTTATGGTTCCTTTCTTTGTTAAAAAATTTGAAATTAGTATTGCGACAGTTAGTTCTCTTTTTGCAATTGCTGGGTTTGGCGCTATCACTGGCGTGTTAATTTCAACTTTTTTAGTAGATAAAATTCCTGCAAAATTTGCTGGCTCCCTCGGCACTGTTGGTATAGCGATCGGTGTGCTAGTAATTTCCTTTGCTAGTGATTGGAATTTGACCCTTAGAGCGCTCTGGATAATTGGATTTTCCAATAGTTTTACGCAAGTAGCAATCAGTCAGTATTTAACTTCAGTTGGGGGCGTTAGAGCTTCGAGAAGAATCACTTTCAACAACACTGCGTTTGCTTTAGGATCAATCGTTTTCCCGCTATTAATTGGATCCATTATTAATCAATACTTTGATTTATTTCTATATATTTTTGCAATAGTTATTGTTTTAGTAGGCCTAACTTATTTTAAAAATGTTTCTGGTCACTTAAATCACATACCGAACCCAAATCGAAATACTCGCGAGTGGGTCACAATTCTTTTTATTTTACTGGGGCTAACTACCTATGTTGGTGCTGAAATTAGTGCAACCGGATGGATACCAACATTATTAGAAGCTCAAGGATATTCATCATCAGCAGCATCGCTCGGTACAACTGTTTATTTTATATTTCTTTTTTTAGGTCGCCTATTTTTTATTAGATTTATACATAAAGTCAATTTACGACGTTTGACCTTGCAGAGTTCCTATTCGATGTTGCCTGCTTTATTGATTTTTCAGTTAATGGAATTTAAATACCTTGGTATTGCGCTACTAGGTCTAACCAGTGCCGTGGTGTTTCCTACCGGAATGAGTTGGATTATCAGACTAGTGCCGGGAAATGCCAGAATTGTAGGGATTATTTTTACTTTTAGCGTCACGGGTGGATTGATATTTCCGTCTTTAACTGGATTAGCAATTTCTAGATTAGGTAGTGAATATACGCCATTAATTTTAATGATTCCTGTGATTGCCTCGATACTATTTTTTACAATTGCAGTAAGAACTAGCAGAGAAAAATTTCTAATTAAGGTTTAATTAGCCGCCAGCAAAAGGCGGGAGCATTTCTATTACATCACCATCTTTTAAATCAGAAATTTCACTCAGAGAAAATCGTCGACCATTGATTAAAAAAGTTGATATTTGGGCTAGTTTTGTAAGTTCACTATCGCCTAATTTGTGAAGCTCTGAAACTAAATCAAGCCTATTGTTGATTGCTAAATTCACTTCTTTTTGTTTTGCAAAGTCCCTTGCAGCTGCATAAAATTTTAATAGAGCCATAACTAGCTTGGAAACGCCAATTCTTCAATAAATTTGTCATTAAAATCTTGTCGATCTGAGAGCTCAACATAGTCAACTTCTTTAAGTAGCGCCATAGCGCCACTGCGTTCAGTTTGTGATAACAAAACCATTTTTGCGCCTTCGCCAGCTACGTTTCCAGCAGGAACAATTCTCATTACCGGCAATTTTGGTACTAAGCCCACGGCTACTGCAGAAGCCGGTGATAAGTAAGAGCCAAATGATCCTGCAAGTAAAACCTGCTGCACATCAAGATCATCAAGTTCCAATGCCTCTAAAAGTAATCGCCAACCCGTGGCAATAGATGCTTTAGCAAACTGCAGTTCTCGTACATCTCTTTGTGATAAATAAACTTTTGGATTTTTTTCATCTCCATGCAAAACAAATACTCGCTCACCCGAATTTAAAGTGATTAAATTCTTAGAAAGATTAGGCGCTTTTAAGTTTGCGGTTTCCTGATCGACAAACTTTCCACTATTGTCTAATAAACCCGCCTTAACTAATTGTGCGCAGGCGTCTACTAATCCAGAACCACAAATACCAATTGGCTCGGCATCGCCAATTACTTTTAGTTTTAGTTCATCTTCTTCAATTGCCACTACTTCAATAGCTCCATCGGCGGCCCTCATGCCACAGGCGATAGACGCCGCTTCAAATGCTGGGCCCGCAGGAGCCGCTGTGGCAAGAATTTTTTCGCCGTTGCTCAGAATTATTTCGCAATTAGTGCCAACATCAATAAACAATCTGGTGCGTTTGTCACGATCCATTCCAGTGGCTAATACACCTGAAACAATGTCACCGCCCACATATGCGCCAAACGACGGAAAGACGAAGGCGCGAGCGTTTTCATTTATTTCTATTCCAAAATCTTTTGCCAGCAATGTAGGCCAAGACTCTGTGGCAGTAATAAATGGAGCAACCCCCACGGGCTCAGCGTCGACTCCCAAAGCTAGTTGAACCATGGTTGCGTTTCCAGCAATTGCCACTTCGTACACCTGGCTGCGATTAACTCCCGCTTCTTGTAAAACTTCTTGGGTTAATCCGTTTAAGGTTTCGGTTGCAGTTTGCTGAAGTCTTTGAAGGGCTGCTTCATCCATCATCGTTGCTGAAATTCTTGAAATTACATCTGCACCATAGGGCTGCTGCATATTTAACATCGACTTTACGGCTGCTGGGGTTCCGGTGTTTAAATCTAATAATGTGGCAACTACCGTTGTGGTTCCTAAATCATAGGCAACCGCATAGCGTTGATCAGTCGTGTCGCCAGGCTCTATATCTACTAGGGCATTATCAACAACGGTTACTGTTACCTTCCAATTGGCTGATCTTAATGTTTTTGGTAATTTTTTTAGAACGCTAAAGTCAACACTTACCTCAAGATCACTTATAGCATTTTTTACGCGCTGCAAATCCGGAATTTGATCATGCAGCGTAGGCTCATCAAGCTCCAAATATCTTTTCTGGGTTGCTGGCCTTAAAATTACTTGCCTTCCAACTCCAACAGTTGCCGCTTTAGGTCTTGTCGCAAGCGGTGGAACATTAATTGCCAAATCTTGAGTAGCTTTTGCTACACACGCCAAACGCCAACCGTCTTTTAGTTCTTCTTCACTAAAGGCCCTAATATCAAGACGGGTAATTGGAACATTGCCCTCAATGATTTGAACTTTACATTTTTTACATGTTCCATGTCCACCGCAAGTTGAATCTATTGCAATTCCATTCCAACTTGCTGCATCAAAAACACTTACACCCGGCGGTACTCGATGTGTTACGTTTTGGGTTGAAAACTTCAGATCAACTCGCCCAGCACCTAACTCGGAGCTAAGTTCTTCGTCTAATGTTGGATCTACGCTCATCGCTATATGTATTACCTAAGCGTTTGATGCTTGTTGACGAAAACGAGTAATCCAGTTGGCTCCCCACTGATCATTACCTAAAAGCAGATCAGCTGCACGCACTGAAGCTACAACTTCTGGAGTTCTTGAGTCCATGATTGCGCTGGTTAATCCTGCAGCCATTGCCATCGGTAAAAATGCCGCATTGACCGCATGTCTATTAGGTAAGCCAAATGAAACGTTCGAAGCTCCCATAGACATATTTAGATCAAACTTTTCTTTAATTAAATGGACGGTTTCTAAAGTTACATTTACCGCATCTGGATCTGCTCCTACCGTCATTGCTAACGGATCTATCAACAAATCCTCCATTGGGATTCCATGCTTTTCCACGGCCTTAATTATTTTTTCAACCACGGCAATTCTTTCTTGCGCCGTAGCTGGGATTCCAGTTTCATCATTGGCCAAAGCCAAAATCGCGGCATTATGTTTTTTAACTAAAGGCAAAATCGCATCCATCCGGTCATCTTCGCCCGTTGTGGAATTGACCAAAGCCTTTCCTTCGTAAGCCGATAGGCCGGCGTCTAAAGCTTCAATTACTGAAGAATCAATGCAAATAGGTAAATCTGTTAACGACTGAACCAGTTTTATCGCTTTGCTAAGTAATGCTGGTTCATCAGTCAAGGGCACACCCATATTTACGTCAAGTACATCTGCACCGCCGGCAACTTGTTGCTCGACATCAATTTGAACTTGCGACAAATCGTCTGCTCTGAGTTGCTCTTGGAACTTCTTTCGACCTGTTGGATTAATTCGCTCGCCAATAATTACGAAAGGTTGATCATGTCCAATAATTACTTCTTTGCTAGCTGACCGTAGATGTGTATGCATTTTCTTCCCTTGTAGTGTTCTCCGGTCGAGCTTTTCGACCCAAATCAGACATGAGTCTTTCTAAAGTTTCATCATGCCGAAAATCTGTAACGTGCAAGCCTCTAACGCCCGGGAGCGATAGAGCGTGCTTGGCAAAATCCAAAGTTTGAAGATACGCAGCTTCTTTTTTGTCGCTAGCAGTTTCTACTTCTTTAATCACATCTTCTGGAACGTCAATTCCGGGAACGCTTGCATTCATAAAATTGAGTGCCCTTGGCCCACTAATTAAAACAATTGTCGGGATAATCGCCACGCTCTTCGTCAAACCAAGAGTATTTAGCGTTTCCATAAATTTTTCAAGACGATTTTTGTGATAGCAAATTTGAAGTTGAAAAAATTTTGCTCCTGCCGCTACTTTCTTTGCAACTCTTTGCGCGCGATATTCAAAAGGTGGTGCGCTGGGGTTTTCAACTGCCCCTATAAACATTTTGGGTGCTGGCTCAATTTTTCTGCCAGATAAATATTGCCCATTCTTGATGCTGGTCATGAGACGTATTAATTGCGGCCCGTCTAGATCAAAAACTCTTCTAGTTTCAGTTTCATCCCCAGCAGTTACATCGTCACCGGTTAAAGCCACAAAGTTTTCAACTCCATGCAAGGTGGCCCCAACAACATCTGCTTGTTGAGCTAAACGGTTTTTATCTCGACAGACAACTTGCATAATTGGTTCTAAGCCATGCATTTTCATAGCAATTGCGCTAGCCACATTTGATGCATGCGCATGAGCCGCGGTGTTATCGGTTGCGTTAACTCCATCAAACCAAGGCGCGAGACGCTTTGCGTATTTTTCTACTTTCGCCATTCCCTCGCCATCAATAACCGGGAACTCTGCAGTAAATATTGTTTCGTTAGTTTTAGTTACTAATTCTTCCAATCGCGACACTATTGATGGTCCTCATTTGAAACATTGGCCCAACCTTTTGGCACCCATCTATCGCGCTTAGTGAAGAAATTAATCCAAGAGGATCCACCTTTAAGTCGATTATCAACTGGTGGCCTTAAATGATTAAACTCTTCTTGCCAAATTTTAGGCAACGGCCAACTCTCGGCTCGTTCGTATCCCTTAAGCCACACGCATTTCATTTCCGGCTTAACTTCGCAATGTCCGTTTTCACGCACACCACCACAGGGGCCATTGCGTAAAGTTTTTGGGCAATTCATTGGGCAAGTCATTCCAGTTGAGTGCAAAACGCACTGGCCGCACATTTGGCAATTCCAAACTGGTCCTTTAACCGCATGCTCAATTAAGGGTAAGAGTTTTGGCATATTTCTAAGCTCTCGCTAAAGCTCTTTTTTGCTCGATTAACTCTTTTGCCTTGCGAACCGCAGTTGAAGCATCCGAGGCATATCCATCAGCGCCAACAGCATCGGCGTATTCCTGAGTTACCGGAGCGCCACCCACCATAACGATTACTTCTTCACGCAATCCAGCTTTGGTCAATTCGTGAATATTTACTTTGAACATCGGCATAGTAGTAGTTAAAAATGCACTCATTCCCACAATATCTGGCTTGTGTTCTTTAACTGCATCAACGAATTTCTCCGGAGGAACCTGTACTCCAATATCTATTACTTGAAAACCAGCACCCTCTAGCATGATGTTTACCAGGTTTTTTCCGATATCGTGCACGTCGCCTTTAACCGTTCCCATTAGAAAAGTACCTACGGTCTCAGCGCCAGTATCTGCGAGCAACGGCCGCAAAATATCTAGGGCACCGCTCATGGCACGACCCGCAATTAGCATTTCAGGAACAAAATAATCACCACGCTCAAAGCGTGCGCCGACTTCTTCTAGAGAAGGAATCAATGCTTCAAAGAGTATTTCGTCTGGCGACATGCCCTCTGCTAAGCCTTGATTAGTTAACTCGATAACACGTGGGCCGTTTCCCACCATTGTTTCGTCGTAGAGCGATTTAAGGATATCTTCCTTGCTCATGCGGCACCTTCCTTTTTGTTCCTAGCGCCAAGATTTACTTTAATTTTGCCAACTTCTTGTTTTAATAAGTTGGCAAAAAGCTTTACTCTTTCTGGTGTAATTCGACTATCTGGACCAGAAACACTCAGTGCTGCAATTACATTTCTCTGTGAGTCAAAAACAGGTACAGATACAGCTACTAATCCTTCTTCTAGATCGCCATTAATAACTGCATAGCCGCGAGCGCGCACTGTTTCTAATTCACGCGCTAAGTCTGATTTGCTGGTAATCGTTTTTACAGCTATTTTTTCTAATTTTTTCTCCGGCATTTCTTGAACACCATATGCTAAAAATATTTTTCCACTAGCTGAACAATGATATGGAACATTCTCGCCAACCCAGTCACGACTTCCTAAAAGAAAAGTTGATTGAACTTGCGCAATATTTTCTACCGCATCAAACCCAGCGACCGCCAAGCTGATCGCTTCACCAGTTTTTTCACTAATTACGTCCATGGCTGGTTGAAGGGCTGCTGAGATTGCAATGTTGCCGCCACCTTTAAGCGCAAAGCGATTTACTACTGCACCTGCTTCAAACGCTCCGTCTGGAGTTCGCTGAATCAATTCATTTCTTTCTAATGCACCCAAAATACGACTGGTGGTTCCTTTTGCTAATCCAGTTTGTTGCATCAAATTTGTAAAGGTAAGCGGACGTGGGGAATCTAGGATTTTCACCAATAAGTCAGCAGCACGATCAATAGCTTGCGTGCCGGTGGGCCGCTTTTCGATCACCCGCTCCTCCAAAAAATCTTCATAATATGAAACTATTGTTCCACACTGTAGTGTATATTCCCCTATAGTCGTCAAGTCCTTGGACGATATTTTTTAGAGAGGCCTGAAAATGTTCCACAACAAAATGCCTAAATACGAGATTCTCTCCCAAGAAGCGCTTCATAAGTTGGATCAGGGCTGGAGGCGACTGGTCTCTGAAATTGGCGTGGAGTTCATGTCTGACCGTGCACTCGATCTTTTCAAAAAAGCTGGCCAAACCGTAGAGGGTAACAACGTAAAATTTGATCCTGACTTTGTTATGGAGCAGGTTAAAAAAGCACCAAGTGAATTTGATGTTCAAGCAAGAAATCCAAAAAATTCTGTACACATTGGCGGCGACTACATGGTGTTTAGTGGCGTTTACGGCCCTCCATTTGTTCGCGATGGAGATGTTCGCAGAGATGCCACCATGAATGATTATGAAAATTTCACAAAACTTGCACAGAGTTTTCCGGAATTGGATTCTGCAGGTGGTGTTATTTGTGAACCAAATGATGCTTCTTTAGATTCCCGTCATATAGATATGACTTACGCGCTGCAAACCTTAACTGACAAAATTTATATGGGAAACGTTGTTTCTGGCCCTAGAGCTCAAGATGTTCTAAAAATGACTGAAATTGTTTTTGGCGGTAGAGAAAATATCGAAAAAACCCCAGCAACTATTTCACTTATAAATTGCAATTCACCTTTGCGTTGGGATGACCGCATGCTTGATTCGCAATTTGAATATTCGGCGGCCAACCAAGCAGTTGTATTAACACCGTTCTTGTTAATGGGCGCAATGAGCCCTGTTACGATTCCAGCGACTTTGGCACAACAAATGGCAGAAGCCTTAACTGGAATTGCTTTATCTCAATTAATTAGACCAGGAAGCCCAGTTATTTTTGGTTCGTTCTTGTCAAATATCGACATGCAATCGGGCTCACCGCAATTTGGAACTCCAGAATCGGCAATTGGTTTACTTGCCACAGGACAAATCGCCCGTCATTTTAATTTGCCTTGGAGATCTGGAGGAGGATTAAATTCTTCTCAAACGACTGACGCACAAGCCGGTTATGAAGCATTAATGACTTTGATGCCAGCGTTTTTGTCGGGCACCAACTGGATTATGCATTCTGCTGGATGGCTAGAAGGTGGTTTAGTTGCCAGTTACGAAAAATTTGTAATGGACGTGGAATTAATAAGAATGCTGCAAGCTCAATTTACTCCGCTTGAAATTGATGATGCCTCACTAGCCTTTGATGCTCACTTGGAAGTAGGTCATGGTGGCCACTTCCTGGGTGCCGCTCACACCATGGAACGTTTTCGTGATTGTTTCTATCGTCCGCTTCTTTCTTCAAGTGAGAACTTTGAGCGTTGGACAAGAAATGGAGCAAAAAATACTGCTGTTAGGGCTAATGAAATTGCTCACAAGAAAATAGAAGAGTATGAAATGCCCCCAATGGATGATGCCATTAAAGCAGAATTGGACGAGTTTGTTCAAAAAAGAAAGCAGGAGTTAGAGGCGTGAGTTCAGATATAGAAATTGCTAGAAGCGCAAAACTAAAACCGATAAGTGAAATTGCCGAAAAATTAGCGATTGATTCAGATTCAGTTTTTGCATATGGCCCACATAAAGCAAAAATTAGTCTTGATTACATTAATAAAATTAAAGGTAATAAAAACGGCAAGCTAATTCTTGTAACCGCTATGACTCCTACACCGGCTGGTGAAGGTAAAACCACTACAACTGTCGGATTGGGTGATGGGCTAAATCGCATTGGCAAAAAAGCAGTTATTTGTTTACGCGAACCTTCGCTCGGGCCATGCTTTGGAATGAAAGGTGGAGCAGCTGGTGGCGGTTACGCCCAAGTAGTTCCGATGGAAGACATCAACTTACATTTCACAGGTGACTTTCACGCAATAGGCGCAGCTCATAACTTGTTGGCTGCAATGTTAGATAACCACATTTATTGGGGTAATGAACTAGGTATTGATGTAAGACGAATTGCTTTTAAACGAGTAATAGATATGAATGATCGGGCACTTCGTGAAATAGTTTCTTCTTTAGGTGGCCCAGGTAATGGATACCCGCGCGAGGCTGGTTTTGATATCACCGTAGCAAGCGAAGTCATGGCGATTTTGTGTTTAGCTATGGATCTTGAAGATTTAGAACGTCGCCTAGGAAACATTGTTGTTGGTTACACGCGAGATAAAGAACCAATTACTGCAAAACAATTAAATGCTGCTGGAGCTATGACTGTTTTACTAAAAGATGCAATGATGCCTAACCTGGTTCAAACTTTAGAAAACAATCCTGCGTTTGTTCATGGTGGACCATTTGCCAACATTGCTCATGGTTGTAACACAGTGCTTGCCACCGATACTGCACTAAAACTTGGTGACTACGTCGTTACCGAAGCCGGATTTGGTGCAGACTTAGGTGCAGAAAAGTTTTTTGATATCAAATGCCGTAAAGCAGAATTAAAACCTGAAGCTGTAGTAATTGTGGCAACAATCAGAGCGCTGAAAATGCATGGAGGTGTTGCTAAAGAAGATTTAGGTAAAGAAAATGTCGCAGCAGTTAAAGCTGGTTTAGAAAATCTTGGCCGCCATATTGAGAATGTTCAAAAATTTGGCGTTCCAGCCGTTGTCGCGGTAAACACCTTTATTTCTGATACTCAGGATGAATATGAAGCAGTAAAAAATTATTGTGAGAATTTGTCAGTTTCTGCAATCAAGTGCACGCACTGGTCTGATGGCGGTGATGGCACTGAGGAATTGGCCCACAAAGTTGTAGAAATCGCTGAATCAAATCAAGCTAACTTCAAACCTTTGTATTCAGATGACCTTCCTTTATGGGACAAAGTTAAAACAATCGCCACTGAAATTTATGGTGCAGCAGACATTTCTGCTGACAAAGCGATTGTTGAGCAATTTAAATCTTTTGAGGCAGCTGGCTACGGAAAATTTCCAATCTGCATGGCTAAAACTCAATACAGTTTCTCTACAGACCCAAACCTTAAAGGCGCGCCATCTGGTCACACGGTGCAGATTCGCGAATTGAGACTCTCGGCTGGTGCGGAATTTATTGTGGTGGTCACGGGCGAAATCATGACGATGCCAGGACTGCCAAGAGTTCCTGCCGCAGATTCGATTCATTTAGATAATAAAGGGCAAATTCAAGGACTTTTTTAGGTATTGATTTTTTCTAGGCCCTACATCTACCGTGTAGGGCATGGGAAACAAAATTTCAAACAGCACCTCCCCTGTTCAATCTGTTGATCGTGCTTTAGAAATTCTTGAAATTCTCTCTGAAAAATCCGAAGCTGGCGTAACTGAAATCGCCCAAATTATTGGCGTGCATAAATCTACAGTTTCTAGATTGATTGATGCATTAGTCCGCAGAGGATTAGTTGAGCAAATTTCAGATCGCGGAAAATTCAAATTAGGACTTGGGTTAATTAAACTTGCTGGCTCTGCCAGTGCCCAGTTAGATTCGGTGATGCAAGCACGACCTTTAGCGAAAGCATTAGCAGAAAAATTTGGTGAAACAGTAAATATTGCAACTTTAGATGGAAAAGAAGTTTTATATCTAGATCAAGTTGTTAGCCCAAATACAATCAGTATGCGAACTTGGGTTGGTAAACGTGTGCCAGCTCATGCCACAGCGACAGGTAAAGTTTTAACTGCTTGGTTGCCAGAAAAAAATCGTGTTGATTTAATTCCAAGAAAATGGGTAAAGCTTGCAAAAAACACCATAACTGATCCCAAGAGGCTAGAGGCAGAACTAGCTGAGGTTCGAAAAAATGGATTTGCCGTTGCAATCGATGAACTTGAGGAAGAATTAATAGCGATTGCGGCTCCCATTAAAAATAGCCATAAAGAGGTAGTGGCGGCAATCGCGATTTCTGGGCCTGCCTTTCGAATGAATAAGAAAGAAATCCCTAAGATTTCAAATGCTTTAATTGAAGCTGCCCAAAAAATTCACCTCAATCTTTAAAAAAATTGATGAAGGCCTTGACCTCGCCGCTTTGATTGACCATGCTTAGGACCTAAAGAAACAACAAGTTGCGCAATTCTCAACAAAAGGAGGATGCAGTTGCTGTCACTTTTGATTGACGGAAACCGAGTTGCTGCCAAATCTGGTCAAACCCGAAAAATATTAAATCCCGCAACTGGAGAATTTGTTGTTGAAGCTGCAGAGGCAGATCAGGCTGATACCTTGCTGGCAATCGAATCAGCGAAGCGCGCATTCGAAAATTCTGCTTGGAAAAGCAGTTCTAGCAAAGACCGCGCCCAAATTTTACGAAAAACTGCTGAAATTTTAAGAAGAGATAAGTCACAAATTGCTAAAGCTGAATCCTTAGATACCGGCAAAAGATTTGTTGAAAGCGAATACGACATCGATGATGTAGTAAACGTTTTTGAGTACTACGCCGATTTAGCTGAAAATCTAACTAGCAGAATCAACAAAGTCGACCGAGATAACATTGAAAGTCGTATTGAGTTTGAGCCAGTTGGTGTTTGTGGATTAATAACTCCTTGGAATTACCCACTTTTACAAGCAAGCTGGAAGGTTGCACCAGCAATTGCTGCCGGATGTACTTTTGTACTTAAACCCAGTGAGCTCACGCCAACCACAACATCAATGTTGATGGATGCTTTAGCTGAAGCAGGATTACCCGCTGGAGTTGGAAACCTAATCCTTGGTGCGGGCGCAACTGCGGGATCTTTGCTAAGCGAACACCCAGATGTTGATTTTGTTTCATTTACCGGCGGAGTTGCGACCGGAAAGCACATTATGAAAACCGCGAGCCAAACGGTAAAGAAAGTCGCCCTAGAGCTAGGTGGTAAAAACCCAAATATTATTTTTGCTGATGCTGATCTTTCGGCGGCGATTGACAATGCACTTACTGCGGTGTTTTTACATTCGGGGCAGGTTTGTTCGGCAGGAGCTCGCTTAATTGTTGAAAAATCAATTCACGACAAAGTTGTAAATGAAATAGCTAATCGAGCAGAAAAGATAGTTCTAGGCGGACCTTTCGAAGCTAATGCGGAAACTGGTTCGTTGATTAGCAAGGCACATTTAGAAAAAATAGAAAAATATGTAGAAAATGCCATTAAAGAAGGAGCAAAATTAGTTGCCGGTGGCAGACGCCCTTCTGAATCACACTTACAAGATGGTTACTTTTATCGTCCTACAGTTCTTGATGATTGCAATAGCAAAATGCAATGTGTACAAGACGAATCATTTGGGCCGATACTTACTGTAGAAACCTTTGAGACTGAAGTGCAAGCAATCTCAATCGCTAATGACACTATTTATGGTTTAGCTGGTGCGGTGTGGAGTCAAGATTCTGAAAAATCAAATCGTGTGGCTAAGGCTTTACGCCACGGGACTATCTGGATTAATGATTATCACCCATATGTTCCTCAAGCTGAATGGGGTGGTTTTAGGCAATCAGGAGTTGGTCGCGAGTTAGGGCCAAGTGGGTTAGCAGAATATCTTGAACCAAAACATATTTGGCAGAACCTCAAACCTGCACCGAGTGGATGGTTTAGTGAAGGAGATCTTTAATGACTGAAATAAATAGTGAAGCTGCAATCTCGGTTAGAAATTTATGGAAGGTATTTGGCCCAAAGCCAGAGGCAATTGTCGATAGTGAAGATGCCAAACTCCCTCGTGCTGAATTGATGAAAAAAAGTGGTAATACCGCGGCAGTGGTTAATGTCTCATTTGATGTTGCACCAAATGAAGTTTTCGTGGTTATGGGGCTTTCTGGCTCTGGCAAATCAACTTTAGTTCGCTGCCTTACTCGCTTAATTGAACCCACTTCTGGCAGTGTAAATATTTTAGGTGAAGATATTTTGAAGGTTAATTCTGCAAGACTTCGTGAATTGCGCAGAACTAAATTCTCAATGGTCTTTCAGCACTTTGGATTATTACCGCACAGAAAAGTAATCGACAATATTGCGTATGCTCTAGAAGTTAATGGGGTAAAAAAAGAAGTTAGACATAAAAGAGCGCAAGAAGTTATTGAATTAGTTGGATTAGCAGGTTACGGAAATTCCTACCCCGAGCAACTTTCTGGAGGTATGCAGCAGCGAGTTGGTTTAGCTAGGGCGTTGGCAGTAGATCCAGCAGTTTTATTTTTGGATGAACCCTTTTCTGCTCTCGACCCTCTAATCAGACGCGACATGCAAGCCGAAATCATTCGACTTCACAAAGAAGTTGGCAAAACAATGGTGTTCATTACGCACGATCTTTCAGAGGCTATGAAACTTGGAGATCGCATCGCAATCATGCGAGATGGCGCAGTTGTGCAAATGGATACGCCAGAAAATTTAGTGGCAAATCCTGCAGATGAATATGTAGCAAACTTCATGAAGGATATTCCAAAATCGCACGTACTTTGCTTGAAAACTATCGCTCGGCCAGCAAAGCCGGGTGAAGCAACCGACGGCCCAGAACTTGATGGTGACACCGTTATTCGAGAAGCGTCTCCAATAATTGTAGGCTCACCAAAACCCATTCGAGTTTCTCTAAATAACAAACCATTAGGAATTGTCACCAGTGATGATGTACTCAGATTAATTTCAGGAGAAGCTCGGTGACCACACTGGTTAATCAAGCGTCGACAAAAAGCTTTTTGAAAATTCGGAGGCTTTATTTATTCTTAATAGTTTTGGTTGGCTGGACTCTTTTAGCAACAAATTTTCGAGGTCGTTCAACATTAGAACTACCCACAGCTGAAAATTCAAGTTTCACAGCGAGGCTCGAAGCTTTAGCTGGATCAATTCGGGCAGGACGATTTGAAAACCCTGCATTTATTTATTTTTTCAACCCATTGCGTGAAATTATCGACGGGTTTGTTCAATTAATAAGAGAAATCTTTGCCATACCGGTCTCGGGCTCAATAATTCCGTTAATTGGTTGGCTGGGAGTTATTGGAATCCTCGCTTTTATCGTTTACGCTTCAAGCAACGCAAAAATTGCAACTTTAGCCGTCGTCTTACTGTTGGCAACTGGATTTTTAGACATGTGGAATTTCACCATGGATACTCTTGCGATGACTTTGGCAGCAGTGCTTTTATCTTTAGCAATTGGTATTCCACTTGGAATTTGGGCAGGGCTTTCAGATCGGGCTCTTGCTGTTATGCGGCCGTTTTTAGATTTAGCGCAAATAGTTCCAACTTTGGTTTACTTAGCTCCTTTGGCTTTGTTCTTTTTAATTGGTGCAGCTTCAGCAACTATTGCCACCATGATCTACTCAATCCCTATCGCTGTTAGGTATACCTCTACAGCAATTCGTGGCATCAATAAGGCACCGGTTGAGGCAGCGGTATCAATGGGTTCAACAAAAATGCAGTCTTTAAACAAAGTTCAATTGCCGATTGCTAAACAAACAATTATCTTAGGAGTAAATCAAACAGTAATGGCAGCTTTATCTTTCGTCGTCATTGCTGCATTAATTGGCGCTCCCGGTTTGGGTGAACCAGTAATTGATGCACTTACTATTAGAAATGTTGGCGAGGGCTTTGTTGCTGGACTTGCCGTAGTGTTTTTGGCCATCATGCTTGATCGTTCTACCAGCGCAGCAGTAAAAAGCGCAAAGTCTTTTGTGCCGCCAACTCAAAAAGAAATAAATATTCGTCGAATAAGAGTTTCACTAATGGGTATTGTCGCAATCGTCTCTGTTTATTTATCTAGAACTTATCTTTGGGCGGCTATCTGGCCTGAGAATTTAAATGTTTATGACCAAGTAGCCAACGCTACTAATTTAGTAGTTGAATTTGCGACTACTCAACTTTATTACTTAACTATTGGATTTAGAGAACTTATTACAATCGGCCTTTTAAATCCACTTCAGAATTTGCTCTCAAACGCACCATGGTTTTTAACGGTAGGGGCAATAATGCTTTTTGCTTCCATAATTGGGGGCTGGAAAGTTTCGCTCCTCTCACTGGGCTTGATGTTGGGAATTGTTTATACCGGTTTATGGAATGACACGATGATCACTTTGACACAGGTATTAGTTGCAACTTTTCTCACCATGATTTTAGGTGTCACTGTAGGAGTTTGGATTGGGCGCAGTGAGAAGGCCGATGCGGCAATTCGGCCAATATTGGATGCTGGCCAAACTCTGCCAGCTTTTGTTTATTTGATCCCTATGTTGGGACTATTTGGCCCGAGTAGATTTACCGCAATTGCTACAGGAATTGTTTATTCAATTCCGGTTGTGACAAAAATTGTTGCCGACGGAATTAAAAATGTTCCAAAGTCAATGATTGAAGCTGCCATCTCAAATGGTTCCACATCGTGGCAGGTTATTACCAAAGTGCAATTGCCAGCAGCGAAGCGATTTTTGCTTTTAGCGATCAACCAAGGATTAATTTATGTCTTAGCGGTAGTAATAATTGGTGCCTTCGTGGGCGCTGGTGGTTTAGGTTATTTGATTCTTTTAGGTGCATCAAAGCCAGAATTACAAGGAAAAGGGCTCGCTTCTGGCATCGCAATCTTGCTTTTGGGAGTTATGGTTGATCGTATAGCCCAAGCAGGTGCAAAAAACAAATGATTTTTTTAGGTAACGATTTGGACAAGGTTTCAAAAATTCATCACATGATGAGTTTTTGATTGGTTACCATATCGGTAATCATCTTTAAAGGAGGGTGAATGAAGTTAAGAATGAACACACGCAATGCGTTTGTTTCTCTCTTAATCGCTCTAGGTCTTTTGCTCTCAGCGTGTAGTGGAGCAGGTGTTGATCAGCAAGCAGCTGAAGAGACCTCTGACACAACTACAACTGAGGAAACTACTGAGGTAGCAGCAGCAGATTGCGGCGAGTGGACTATTGCAATGCACGCCTGGGTTGGCTATACAGCATCTGCTCAGGTATTAACAAACATTGGTGAAGAACTTGGTTGCACAATTAATCAAGTCAAGCTCGATGAAGCTGGAGTTACCTATGACGCTATGGAAGCTGGTTCAGCTGACGTAATCGTTGAAGATTGGGGCGGCGGACGCTGGCAAGAATGGGTAGACCGCGGCCAGGTTATTGAGGTCGGACCAAACGGAAATGTTGGCAAGATCGGCATGTTCGTTCCAGCTTGGATGGCTGAAGAGTATCCAGACATAACAGATGCTGCGAACCTAAATAACTATGCAGAGCTATTTGCAAACTCTGAATCAGGCGGCAAAGGTGCTTGGTACGAAGGTCCTCCTGGGTACACCACTGTTGGCGAGAAAATGATCGCCGCGGGAGACCTAAACTTCCAAGTTATCTCAACTGGATCTGAAGCAGCATTGATTGAATTGTTTACCAATGCAGTCAATAACAAAGAAGCTGCACTTGGATACTGGTGGGAGCCACATCCATTATTCGCAACACTTGATCTAGTTCGTGTGGACTGGCCAGCTAGTGATTGGGCCTCGACTGAAGAAGCCGATGGCACTACTGACTACCCAGAAACACCACTAATCAAACTTGCGAGCAAGAATTTGATTGATTCTGGAGATCCTTTTGCGAACTTAGTTCAAAACTGGGCCTGGACCAATGCAGATCAAAACCAAGTCGCAGCAGATATTGAAGGCGGCATGGACCCAGCAGATGCAGCGCAAAAGTGGATCGATGCAAATCGCGCCACTGTTGATGGCTGGATTAGCTAAAAGTTAAGAATAAAAAAGCGGTGGGCTCTTGACGAGTCCACCGCTTTTTTGTAACGATAAGGTGTTGCATCATTAGATTAAAGTTGCAAACTACGCAACTGCATGAAAGTAGGTGTTTGTGTCCAAAGTTTTAATTATTGGCGCAGGAATTGTTGGATGTGCGTTAGCAGATGAACTTACTGAACGTGGTTGGACAGATGTAACTGTTTTAGAACAAGGACCATTGTGGGCACCAGGTGGTTCTACTTCGCATGCACCTGGATTAGTTTTTCAAACTAACGGATCAAAAACTTTAGCGAACTTTGCAACCTACACTGTAGAAAAATTGATGTCTCTGGATTTAAACGGCGAACCTTGCTTTCTTCAAGTCGGAAGTATTGAAGTTGCGACAACTCCTGAAAGACTCGCTGAATTACATCGCCGTGCTGGTTTAGCCACAGCGTGGGGAATTCCTGCTGAAGTAATCACCCCAGAAGCAGCAGCCAAGCTTCACCCAGTATTGGATCCAAACTCCATTTTAGGTGCCTTGCATGTTTCAACAGATGGTTTAGCAAAAGCGCTTCGTGCTGATGAAGCGATGGGCAAGCGAGCAATATCTCGCGGTGCAAAATTTTTAGAACGTCATGAAGTTTTAGATATCAAAAAAGAAAATGGGAAAGTCACCGGCGTAGTAACTAATCAGGGTGATTTTGCAGCAGATGTAGTAATTGCTTGTGCTGGTATCTGGGGGCCAAAAGTTGGCGACATGATTGGGATGCCAACTGCTTTACAACCGTTAGCACACCAGCTCGCTTGGACTGAAGATATTGAATCCTTAGATGACCAAGAAGAAGAATGCACTATTCCACTTTTGAGAAACCAAGATCATGATTTGTATTACCGCCAACGCGGTAAAGGTTTGGGCGTTGGTTGGTATGGCCACAGACCATTGCCAGTTAAAGCTAAAGACATCGTTCCATTTGATAAAGCTGCCACCATGCCCTCAATGCTTGAATTCACTGCCCCAGAATGGATTGGCGCTATGGAGCATAGTTCTGAAATTTTGCCCGAATTAAAAAACACAAAAATTACCTCTGGGATGAACGGTTTGTTTTCATTTACCGTTGACGGTAATCCTTTGATGGGTGAATGGAAAGGCCTAAAAGGATTTTGGGTGGCAGAAGCTGTTTGGGTTACTCACTCTGCAGGTGTTGCCAGAGCGATTGCTGAGTGGTTAGTCGATGGCCATCCATCGATTACGGTTCATGATTGTGACGTAAATCGTTTCGAAAAACACCAACTTGGCCCAGAGCATATTCAAATGCGCGGCGAGCAAAATTACATCGAGGTTTACGACATCTTGCATCCGTTGCAGCCAATGGAGGCGCCAAGACCTCTCAGAACCACCGGCTTTTATCAACGTCAGCAAGAACTAGGTGGAGTATTTCTAGAAGCTAGTGGTTTTGAGCGCCCACAATGGTATGAAGCAAATAAAAATCTTCTAGCAAGCTATTCAATACCTTTGCGAAATGATTGGGCAAGTCAATACTGGTCACCAATTTGCGGGGCTGAGGCATTGCATGTTCGAGAAAAAGTTGGAATGTTTGACCTTACTTCCTTAAAACGATTAGAAGTAGTTGGTAAAGGCAGTCAAGAATTTTTGATGAAGATGACCACCGGAAACTTAGACAAACCAATCGGCTCGATCACTTATTGTCTAATGTTGGCTGAAACTGGCGGAATTTTAAGTGACATCACAATTACAAAACTTGAAAAAGATCATTTTGTAATCGGCGCTAATGGCAATGTTGATTTAATCCGCTTACAAAATTATGCACCTGATACCGTTCAAGTTAGAGATATCACTAGTGGTACCGCTGTGCTGGGGGTCTTTGGACCAAATGCAAGAAAGCTATTACAAAGTATTTGTGAAGATGATCTATCTAATAATTGCATTAAATATTTTAAAGCGAAACAAACATATTTAGGCCAAGTACCGGTAACACTCTGGCGTTTGAGCTATGTTGGAGAATTAGGTTTTGAAGTTTACGTAGAAGCTGATCTGGCGTTAAAGCTTTGGGACACTATCTGGCAAGCAGGCCAAGCATTTGAACTCATCGCAGCTGGTCGTGGTGCATTTAATTCAATGCGCTTAGAAAAAGGTTACCGATCATTTGGTGCGGATATGACGAGTGAACATAACCCTTATGAAGCAGGATTAGGTTTTGCAGTTAGGAAAACTGGTGGATTCATTGGCGCTGAAGCTCTCGCAAAAGTTGATCCTGAAAAATTAGATAAGAAATTAGTGTGCTTAAAAATTCATAACAATGAAGAAGTGGTTATGGGTAAAGAGCCAGTAATCGTTAACAATGAACCAGTCGGTTACACCACTAGCGCCTACTTTGGTCATTCTGTGGGACACCCAATTGCTTACGCCTGGCTGCCTGTTTCATTCACAAGCAAAGGCACAAAGGTTTCAATCGCTTACTTTGATAAATTAGTAAGCGCTGAAGTTGCAGCTGATCCCCTGTTTGATCCAGAAATGACGAGGTTAAAAGCATGAGTGGGCCATTAACTCGTCGACGCACAGCTGAACTTCCAGAACATCCAGATTTCTTATGGCGCAAGCCTGAATTAAAAAAGGCTTATGACGTCATCATTATTGGTGCCGGCGGGCATGGGTTGGCTACTGCTTATTACTTAGCAAAAAATTTTGGAATTACCAATGTGGCAGTACTTGAAAAAGGCTGGCTAGCTGGTGGAAACATGGCGAGAAACACCACCATCATTCGCTCAAATTACCTCTGGGATGAGAGTGCCGGTATTTACGAGCACTCACTAAAACTCTGGGAAAATTTAGAAGAAGAAGTTGGTTATGAGATGTTTTTTAGCCAACGCGGGGTTATGACTTTGGCTCATAGCGTAGGTGATGTGCGCAGCAAGCAAAGAAATTTTTATGCAAACAAGGTAAACGGCATTGACACCGAATGGCTAACCCCTGAAGAAGCAAAAAAAATCGCGCCAATCTTAAACATCAGTGACAAAATTCGTTATCCCATTATGGGAGCTACTTACCAAGCCCGCGGTGGTATCGCTAAACATGATTGGGTTGCCTGGGGATACGCAAAAGCTGCTGATGATATGGGTGTAGATCTAATTCAGGGATGCGAAGTAACTGGTATCAAAGTTGAAAAAGGCAAAGTCCAAGGCGTTGAAACCAATTTAGGATTTATTGCAGCAAACAAAGTCGCTCTAGCAGCGGCGGGCCATACTTCAACTCTGACACAAATGGCTGGATTTAGAGTTCCCTTACAGAGTCGCACTTTACAAGCTTTGGTATCAGAACTACTTGAACAAGTATTAGATACCGTAATTATGAGTGGAGCGGTGCACGTTTATGTAAGTCAAGCTCACAAGGGTGAGTTGGTTATGGGTGCGGGTACAGATGCCTTTAATTCCTATACCCAGCGCGGTGGCTTTCATGTAATCGAACACCAATTAGCAGCAGCATGTGAACTATTTCCGATTTTTTCTCGCGCCCACCTTTTAAGAACTTGGGGTGGGATTGTAGACATTGCGCCTGATGCCTCGCCGATTTTAGGTTTAACTCCTGTTGAAAATCTTTTTATTAATTCTGGCTGGGGAACTGGCGGGTTCAAAGCAACTCCTGGCTCTGGTTGGGTATATGCAGACACCATTGCAAATAACCGGCCTCATGAATTGGCAAAGAACTATTCGCTTAAAAGATTTACCACCGGTCACCTAATCGATGAACACGGCGCTGCCGGTGTTGCTCACTAAGGAATTAAATGCTCTCTATTGATTGCCCGTGGTGCGGCGCGCGTGATGAAACAGAATTTCATTACGGATCACAAGCTCACGTGTCATATCCTGAAAATCCAGATCAATTAAGCGACGAAGCTTGGGCTGAATATATTTTCTATCGCGATAACCCAAAAGGTTGGTATCAAGAGCGCTGGGTACACACGGCCGGCTGCAGGCGCTGGTTCAACGTCTGGCGAAATACTGCAACCCATCAATTTGGGCCAAGCTATAAGCCTTTTTCTCGAGCACCTGCGAGGCCGCAATGAGCCAAGTTAATTTTGAATTTGATGCAAAAATCCTAAGTGGCCAGAAAGGTGAGCCACTAGCTGCAGCATTACTTAAAAATGGAATAAAAACTTTTACCGAAAGCACTTACCTTTCTCGTCCTCGTGGAGTTATGGCACTAGGTGCTGAGGAACCGTGTGCTTTAGTGCAAATTGACTCTGGCGCCGGGGAACCAATGTTTCCCGCAACTCAAGTGGAATTGGTAGCTGGATTAGCTGCTAGAGGTTTAGCTGGTATCGGGGATCTTCCAAACGTAAATGATGATGCGCGTTACGACAAAGCAAATCGTCATGTTGAAGTATTAATTATTGGCGCAGGATTGGCAGGTTTGCAAGCAGCTAAATCAGCACTAAAAAAGAATCAACGCGTGATGCTAATTGATGATGCCCCCACTCCAGGTGGCTTTGCTACTCAAAGTAATGAAGTAATTGACCCAGAACTATTAGCGGTACTCGAGGCACCAAATTTGGTACACCTGCAAAGAACTACCGCAGTTGGACTTTATGACCAAGGTTATGTAGTAGCAATTGAACGAAGAACTGACCACCTAGCTGCCAACTATGATCCAAAAATAGCTCGCATTAGAACTTGGCACATCCGAGCAAAAGAAATAATTTTAGCGACCGGGGCTTTTCAAAGATACTTAGTTTTCCCTAATAACGATCGCCCGGGAATCATGCTTTCTCATGCTGCAGCAACCTATGTAGATAAATACCAGGTAAATATTTTTAAAAATGCAGTAGTAGTAACTGTTGATGATCAAGGCTATGTAGATGCATTGCGACTTCATAAAAACGGTGTAAAAGTACATGCGATAGTAGATGTTCGCTCTAAAGTTTCAGGGAATTTAGTCAATGACGTCAAATCTCTGGGAATCGAGCTATTTTTTAATTCGACCATAACAAATAGTGGTGCAGATCAAAATGGCGAATTAAGTTCGGTTGAAATTTCGCAGGTAGACCTGTCTGGGAAAAATATAAATAAAACAAAAGAAATCTCATGTGATTTGCTTGCGGTTTCTGGAGGCTGGACACCCACGGTGCACATAGCTACTTTTGTTGGGATCAAGCCCAAGTGGATTAAAGAAAAAGCTGCCTTTGTTCTGCAAGATCTCCCGAAGGGTATTAGTGCAGTAGGTACAGTTGCCGGTGACTTTGGCAAAGTTGCAAACCCGCCCGCGATATTTTTTGGAATTTTGCCAGAAGACGAATTAGCGCAGGTGAGTTTCATAGATTTACAACGTGATGCAACTGTTCGTGATTTAAAGCGAGCCACTGGCGCCGGATTAACTTCGATTGAACACATCAAGCGTTACACCACAATTGGTACGGCACATGATCAAGGAAAAACCAGCGGCACGACCACCATTGGATTACTTTCACAACTGATAAATAAAGAGCCGCAAGAAATTGGCACACTCACCTTCCGGCCTCCCTATATTCCTGTTCCCTTTGCTGCACTTGCAGGTCGTGATCGAGGTGAACTTTCAGATCCAATTCGCACTACTCCAATTCATCAATGGCATCAAGAAGCTGGTGCTCCATTTGAAGATGTTGGTCAATGGAAACGCCCATGGTATTTCCCGTTAGCTGATGAAGATATGGATCAAGCAGTTGCCCGAGAGTGCCTATCTGCAAGAAACCAGGTAGCGGTTATGGATGCGTCAACTTTAGGAAAAATCGATATTCAAGGGCCTGATGCAGCGGAATTTTTAGATCGCATCTATACCAACATGTTTTCCACTTTAAAAATCAACCATTCACGCTACGGATTAATGTGTGGAGTAGATGGAATGGTTTTTGATGACGGTGTAACTACCCGTTTAGGTGAAAATCATTTTTTAATGACAACCACAACAAGTGGAGCGGCAAAAGTTCTAGATTGGCTAGAAGAGTGGCTGCAAACAGAATGGCCTGAATTAAAGGTTTATTGCACTTCAGTGACTGAGCATTGGTCAACAGTTGCCATCGTCGGGCCCAAATCAAGAGAGTTAATGAAAAAACTCTCTCCTGGTTTAGATGTCAGCAATGATGCTTTTCCTTTTATGACTAATCAATTTGCCAACGTCGCTGAAGTACCAGCACGAATCGCGAGAATTTCTTTTTCTGGTGAATTAGCTTATGAAATAAATGTTGAAGCAATTTACGGGCTTCATATTTGGAATGCCGTAATTGAACTTGGAAAAGAGTTCGGAATTACTCCGTATGGAACAGAAACAATGCACGTTTTGCGTGCCGAAAAAGGTTTTGTAATTGTCGGCCAAGAAACTGATGGTACGCAAACTCCTCAAGATTTAGCCATGGATTGGATAGTTTCAAAAAAGAAAGACTTCATTGGAAGGCGCTCATTCTCAAGAAGCGACACCGCCCGTGAAAATCGACATCAATTAGTTGGGGTGCTACCAACAGATAAAAAAGCTTTAGTTCCAGAAGGTTCATATCTAGTTGCAAAAGATTCAAGTCAAGCATTGGTTGGTAGTAATCACTTAGGACATGTAACTAGTTTTTAT
>Ga0208785_1000167_pt1 | contig 28553 bp, 38 predicted proteins | sample DEB08_DNA_2_FD_185499 | JGI IMG/M metagenome (GOLD analysis project Ga0208785, IMG submission 185499) | Aqueous microbial communities from the Delaware River and Bay under freshwater to marine salinity gradient to study organic matter... | ecosystem: Environmental > Aquatic > Marine > Coastal ...
GTTTCCTTCCTACAAAAAACGTGCAAGGGGGTAAAACTTGCCGGCGCTTGAGCGCGGGCCTAGACTGCCCTCGGAGGTGGTCACGATGAGCAGGCCCCGCAACTTGGCGAAAGACAACGTAGGCGACGCACAGGCGAAGGCACGCAAGCGCAGGCCACGCAAGCAGCGAGGCGGCGGCTTTGCGGCGCTGATCAAGCGGCTTGCGGATCAGGACGTGCTCGACGCGGAGCAGGTCGCGTACATCGAGGACGCAGCGAAGGCGAACGCGACGCCGGAAGACTTGCACGCGCTGTGCCGGTTGCAGGTGGCGCTGCCGATCGCGCTGTTCCTGTCGGGCGACCTGAGCCCGAAGGATCTGACCGTCGCGATCAACAAGGCATCGACCCAGTGGCACAACCTGCTGAACGCGCAGTCGGAAGATGAGAACATCACGGCGGTTGAGGTAGACGCCTCGGTCCCGCCTGAGATCGCGGCCATGTTCGGCACGGGTGATCGCATCGAGATTCACTAGGGGCGCACCATGCGGGCAACGGTGCCGCTGTGGGAGATCTTTGAGCCCCACGCGAAGCAATGGCAGTTCCTCGCGACTAACGCGCGGTTCAATCTGTTCCTCGCGGGCATGGGCAGCGGCAAGACGTGGTCGCTGTGTTTGAAGGCGTTGATGCTCGCGCTGCAAAATCCGGGCGTTCCGGGCGTGCTGGCCGGGCGCGTCTACCCGGATGTGCGGGACACGCTGGAGCCTGAGATCTACGGGCTGAACGACGCGATCCACAAGGCGACGGGCGTCAACCTGATCGTGCGACACAGCAAGTCGGACGGCGTGCTGCACATGCTCAACGGCGCGCAGATCTGGCTGCGAAGCTACGACAAGCCGCAGCGGCTGCTCGGGCGCAACCTTGGGTGGGCCTGCCTCGATGAGCTCGAGTTCAGCGTCGCGCCTGCGGATCAGGTGCTGGACGTTGTGAATAGCCGCGTACGGCACAAGGCGGCGACGCTGCGGCAGATCGCCATTGCCACGAGCCCCAACGGGTTGAGCCCGCTCGTGCAGAAGTTCCGCGAGGCGCAGGGGCGGGGGGATGCGTCCTACTGCCTGACGACGTGCAAGACCACCGACAATCCGCACTTGCCGCCCGACTTCCTCGACGGGTTGCGCTCGCAGATGTCGGAGCGGGCGTACAGGCAGAACGTGCTAGGCGAGATCCTGCGCCCGCAGGATGTCGTGTTCCCTGAGTTCGACGAGCGATCGCACGTTGTGGCGCACCTTCGCGATCGGTCTAACCCGGTCGTGCTTGGCGTGGACTGGGGGACCAACCACGCGGCGGCGGTGCTTATCGAGGTGGACCAACACTCGGGCGTGTGGACTGTCTTTGCGGAGCTCGTGGCGGAGGGCGTCAACCGGGACAAGTGGCGGGGGATGCTGATCGACTGGCTGGAAAGTCATCGGCTGTTCGCGCGCAAGACGGGTGCGACGGATCGGCTTGTGCTCGCGGGCACGGATCGCGCGGTGCCTCGCGAAAACGCATGGCTCAACGGGACGCTGCAACGCACGGCGATCCGGTGGGCGCGGAGCAAGGCACAGCAGTGGAAGGCAAACCAGATCGAGATGGTGCGGACCATGCTTGAGCCGGCGACGGGCCAACCGCGCTTGATGTTCGCGGAGACGTTGAGCCGAGACGAGCGCGGCGACACATGGCCGCTGATCCCATCGATCCAACGGTACCACTACCGGCGACGCCTCGACGGGCAGCTCGACGCCATGCCGGTAAAGGACGACAAGACGGATCACATCATCGACGCCTTGTGTTACGCTATCCTCGCCGGATGGGCCGATCCGGCGCTGCACGGCGGGATCTCCCGCCCGCACGAGTCCTCGTGGCAGCACTACCACCGCACGGCCCCGCAGGACGGAGATCGGCCTCGATGAGCGTGCTTCAGCCTTACACGTCCACACGTCGTTATCGCGCGCTGCGCTTCCCGTCGCTGCAACTCGCGCAGTTCCTTCGCAACGACTACTCGTCGATGTCGGCGGAGATCGTCGCGGCGTTTCCGTCGCTTGCCGGGCGGGTGGGTGACGCGAAGGCGCGCAGCCTGTTCGACCGGGTGGATCAGGAGATTGCGCGCGAGGACGTGCCGCTGCGCTACCTGCCGATCTGCCGGCGCGTGGCGCGGGAGGTCGCCACGCTGTACGCGCAGCCGCCCCGCCGCGATTGGCGCGATACGGGCGAGCGCAACGGGCCGCTTGTGGACGTGTACCGCAGGCAGCGGATCGACGATCTCATGCTCGCGGCGCACGAATCGCTTGTGTTGCAACAGACGCAAGTCCTTCTGACCCTGCCGGGCGGGCCGGATGGTTTTCGCGTGCTGCGGCTCGACCCGTATGACGTGGAGGTGATTCCGGGGAACCCGCTGTTCGCTGGCGACATCGCGCAGGCGGAGCGGGTGCGGATTCAGTACCCCACGCACATCGACGCGGAGACGCGATCGTTCGGCGTGCTTGAGCTGACACGCGACGCGATCCGGTGGTCGGACGCGGCGGGCGGGCCGTTCGGCGAGGACGGCAACAACCCGTTCCGCGATCAGGCCAACCCGTACCCGCTGACGGTGATTCGCAGCGTTGAGCCTGACCACGGCGATTTCTTCGCGCCGGTCAACGATCCGGTGCGACAGGCGCAGGTTGCAGTCAACCTCGCGCTGACGGACATTGAGCGCGTGCTCCGGTTCGACGCCCACGGGCTCAAGGTGCTCACGGCGGGACAAGATGGCAGCGTCACGCAGGCGCAGGCCGATCAGGTGCCGTTCTCGGTGGACCGCCTGATCGCGGTGCCGGGCATGGGCGCGGATCTCAAGGTCGTGGGTGGGCAGATGGCCCCGGCGATCCAAGCTTACATCCAGTTTATTCAGCGCGAACTCGAATGGCTCGCGGTGTTCCTCGACATTTCGCCCGACGTGTTGATGAAGTCCAACGCGGCGAAGACGGCTGTGAGCCGAAAGTTCGATCGGATGGACCGGGCGGAGAACCGCCAGCGGTACGAACCGATCATGCAGAGGGCAGAGTCTGAGCTCTACGAGCAGATCCAGCGGGTCGCGTCCACGCGCGGAATCAACTACCCGTCCGCGCGGCGCGTGGCGCTGGCGTACGGCGAGGGCAAGCAGATCCCCGCCGATCCGCTAGCGGACGCACAGGCGACGCAGCAGCGGATCGCGGTCGGGATCGACAGCCCGGTGGCGGCGATTGCGCGCGAGCAGGGGATCACGGAGGAGCGGGCGCGGGAAGTCTTCGCGCGTTACCGGGCGGACAGCGCGGCGGTGCGTGCGGAGCCTGCGGGGTTGATGCCGTGATCGATCTCGCCACCGAGACGAAGATCGGCGGCGTCCGGGTCCGGCTCACCAAACGTCAACGCCAACTGCCAAGCCGCGAGCGTTTGCGCTTGTCGCGGTGGGTGCGCGCGGTCGGACATTGTGCGGCGGCCAGCCGGCGACGGTGGCTTGTGGATCGCAAGGTAACGCCCTCGCTCGACAAGGTTCGCGGCGTCTACCGTCGCGGGCGTTACGTCATCTCGCAGACGTACGCGCGCAAGATGGGGCTTGAACGCAACTGGTTTCGATCGCGCGAGGAGTTCTTGCGCGAGAAGCCGCGCGCCCGCGCGCCGTATTGGAACACGGGCGGGATGTGGGGCAAGGCTCCCCCGGATCAGTACGGGACGAAGGGCGGCGGTATGCAGGTCCGCGGCTCCGGGCGCAGCGGCGCGGTGATCAATTTTTATGGCCAATCGGTCGGGCGCTCGACGGTCGAGGCCGGGACGTTCAAGCGCGGCAAGCGAGCGGGGCAAACGCGGTACAAAGGGCGGATCGCAAACGCGCTCAAAGCGGCTACGGTCTACCAGCAGACGGGAAACAACCTCACGACGCCGGACGATGATCAGATCGAGGATCTGATCGCATACGTCACGGAAGCGGTCATGTCGGACACCTATGCATCGCTCGGTGTGCCTGACCGTGCAACGCGCTCGGCGGTCGATGTAAGCTACAACGACGGGTGGCTCGGGCTGCGGCTCAAGAAACTTAAGTAGCGTTGAAGTCTCGCGCGCGTGGGCGCATAATGGGCAAGCGCGGCAAGCGCAGCAGGAGGACAGGATGAGCGAACAGACGCCACCGGACACGGACGCGCAGACGCCGGACACGGGCGATCAGCCGCAGACCGAGACGACGCAAGCCAAGCCCGACGCCGGGCCGGACCTGTCCAAGCAGGTTGAGGAGCTCACGGCGAAGCTCGCCGCGATTGAAGCCGAGAAGCAGGCGGAGGCGGAGAAAGCTGCGGAGGCTGCCAAGGCCGCTGAGGCGGAGAAGATGTCCGCCGAGGAGAAAGCGCAGGCTGCGCTCGCGGAGCAGGCCAGCGCGCTTGAGGCGGAGCGCGGGCGGCTGCGTGCGGATCGGCTGCGGCTTGAGCTCGACGCCCGCGGGGTCAAGCCTCGCCTGCGGCAGTTCGTGCCGAACGGGATCGACCCGTTCACCGACGAGGGCCGGGCCGCGCTGGACGAGTTTGTCCGCGCCAACCCGGAGTTTGTGGAGGACAAGCGCGACGTGCGCCCGCCCCGCCCGGAGGCAAGCGACGCAACGGCGAAGGCGCTTGGCACATCGACGGAGGCGCTGCGGCGCGCCATCGAGAACGCGCGCGCTGTGGGCGAGTCTGAGGAATGGATCGCGCAGAAGTTTGGAACGAGGGGGTAACGATGGCGACGGCAAAGAAACTGACCAAGGAGCAGATCGCAGCGCGCGCACGGAAGGCAGCGCAGGCGCACGTCAACCGGGCGAAGGAATTTCCCGGCGCGGTTGTGTGGGCAGGCAGCGGTGCCGATCCTGACGATTGGGTGGCGCGCGTCCTCATGTCGGACCTGCCCGCAGACGCCCGCGCGCGGGTCGAGCGCAAGTTGTCGAGCCTTGGCTTTGCGCCGGCTTCTGATTGTGGTGTTGACGGGCTGACCGTGTCCGGCGACAATAAGGCCGCGGTGTGGCTCATGCCCGCCGATGTGTACCGAGAGATCCACGCGGAGCGGAAGGCACAACGGGCGCGCGAGATGATGACCAAGGCCGGATCTGGCCGCACTGGCCCCGCGCAGCGGGTCCGCTGATAGGAGAGACTGACCAATGGCCAACGCCCTTACCGCCAAGCGTGATCGGATCACGCTGCAGTTCCACAACGCGCTGTCCGCGCAGGCTCCGCTCGTCGAGCGCGTCGGCTTTGTGCGTCGCGACCAGACGCAGACCCTTCGCATGACCTCGCAGCACCTCGAGCACGCTTGGGGCGACTTCAACGGCTCGGCTCCGACGGCCACTGACGTGAACTCCTACGCGCTGACGCACACGGCGACGGCTCGCGCCGCCAAGGTGGCCTTCACCCGCGAGGAGATCGAGGATGCGGTTCAGGCCAGCGGCGTGAACGATCTGATCGAGGTCGCGGTGGCGCAGCTCGCGGATCAGGCGCGCAACGACATGGACCGCGCGTTCTTCGCGGGCCTGAACGGGCTGTTCAGCACGGCGCACCCGCTGACCGCGGATCTGGTGGGTAACCCCAACTACTTCGCCACCGACCTGACGATCACGGGCATTGGCCCCGGTGGCGCGGACGTGGTGGTGAACAACCTGCTGACGTCCCCGCTGTCGGAGTCCTCGTTCTTCGCGGCGCGTCAGCGGCTCATGGAGCAGACCAACTGGGCCGGCGACCCGCTCAACATCATGGGTCCGTACTGCCTCGTGGTCTCGCCGAAGAACGAGCGCCTCGCGCGTCAGCTCGTCAGCAGCCCGAGTGTCGATCAGTCGGCGTCCAACCCGCAGGGCTACAGCAACCTCGCGGGCCCGGAGGTTACCGACGTCGTGGTTACGTCGCTCCTGAGCGATGACGATGACTGGTTCCTCGTCTACAAGGGTCTGAACGACAAGGGCCTCGGCTCGCCGGTCGGCCTGTGGGAGCGCACCGCTCCGATGATCAACGTCCGCGAGGACGACATGTACAACACGTTCATCGAGGCTTACAGCCGCCGGTCGTTCGTTTACACGCCGGACGGCCTCGGCATCATCGGCTCGAACGTGGCGTAAGCCTAGCGGGGTGCGGCATGGCCCTCGCCCTGCTGTTCGGACAGTCTCACACCGTAGAACACACCGACCGGCGCGGGGTTATCCCCGCGTCGGCTTCGGTGCGTTTGGTGAACAAAGACGGATCGGAGATCACCGCGCCCACGGTGTCGATCGATTCGGTGTCCACAACGACGCTCAACACAAGCACGGCGGAGGCGTTCGACCTACAGGACGCAACCGGCGTTGTGGCCGGGCGGTACTACGCGATCACGCATGAGGGCGTGACGTACCGACGCCGGATTGGCGAGATCGACTCGACGCCCACGGTCTACCCCACCGCGGCGCTTCCTGAAGCTCCGGCCACCGGCTCGGCGTTTGTTGGGCTGCGAATGTCGGCGACCGTCCCTGACTCGGCGCTGATTGAGGCGCGGATCGGCGACGGCTACCGGCTCGAGTGGACGTACACCGATGCGGCGGGTGAAACGTATCAAGCGGCGCAGGAGGTCGCGATTGTCCGGTGGACGTGGGAAGATCCTGTCACGCCGGACGAGGTGGCGGAGTACGTCGCGCAGGCGCACCCAAGCCAGTACGAAGAGAGCCGGCAGGTGTGGGCGCAGGTAGCCGAACAGGTGGCGCGGCGCGTGGCCAACGAGGTTGAGGCGACCAACCGACGCCCCTATTTGTTCGGCGACTCGGCGGCGTTCCGTGAGCCCGGCTATCACGCGATGCGCTTGGCGTTGGCTGAACGCGGCTACCTTCCGCCCGGCGTTGATGCGTCGCTGTTTTCGCGCGACATCGCGCGGGAGTACCACGCCGAGATGCGGAAAGTGATCGGCGGTCTGCGGACCTATGACGCCGACAGCGACGGCAGGCCCGATCAGAAGCCTCGCGGGTTCTGGTCTTCGCGGATCGTGCTGTAGTGGCGGCGGCCCGACCATCCACGATCGCGGCGGCGCTGATCTCGTGCATCGAGGGGATTAGCCTCAGCGGACGGCGCGCGAACCGTCAGGATCGGTTTCGCGGCCACGTCGGGCTTGATCCGCCGTCGCAGGCCGGCGATCGCGTGTTCACGGTGGCGATCGCGGGGTCGAACCGCTTTGAGGCGCTGTGCCAATCGCACTATGAGATGGATCTTGAACTCGTGGTCTACTACCGCGGGACAATGAAACCGGAGACGATCAACCGGATCGCGGACGATCAGCACGAGATCACGAAAGCGATCCTGACCGCTGGATCGTTCCACGGCGCGAGCAATCCGGCTATACTGCACGTCGAGCTCTCGGACCCGACGCCCGCCGCTGAGGTTGGCGAGGGTCTGCTGGCCGCAAGCCGAGGCGTGACCGTGCGCTTTGACGACACGATGACCGTAGGAGACTAGATCATGGCATACGCACGCACCCGCTACGTTGACATTGGAATGGCGGCTGAAATTGCTTACGGCAGTGAGCAGTCTTCGGGCTTCGCGTACTTTCCCTGCGAGGTCACGCAGCCCCAGCTTGCGCGGAACACGGTGGACAACCCGGCGCGCACGGCGACCTTCGGCGGGCGCGGCCCGGCTATCGCGGGCGGCAAGCACGGCGGCACCATCGAGCTCTCGTTCCCGCTCCGCGGCGCGCAGTCGGGATATGACGAGTCAAGCGACGCGGAAACGGCGTTCCCGGTCGAGCGCGATCTGATCCTGTCGGCCCTTGGCAGCGGGACGGCCAACGCGCCCGACGCCAACGCCTACGCGGCGACGGGGATGGGCACGAGCTCGAACGCCTACACTTGGGAGCTGGACACGGGCGCAGACGACGCGGGCAAGTTCCTCGCGGCGGATGGCCTGTCCTTCGGCTTCTGCTCGGCGTCGGCCTCGGGCGCAACTGCGACCTACACGATCGCGCAAGCGGGCACGGACAACACGCCGTCGAGCAACGGCGACCTGCTCCCGTCCTACACAGGCTTTGTGTCGGGCGAGGAAATGAACTCGTACACGCTGCGCGTGGTCGGCGAGGAGACGGAGCACGGGATGGTGCTGATCGGCTGCGTCCCGCAGTCGGTGACGTTCAGCTTTGAGGCCGGACAGGTTCCGACGTGCAGCGTCACGATGGAGTTCACCGACCACAAGATCGACGACTCGATCGGCGGGCTCCAGACTCAGCAGGCGCGGCAGAACCTCCCGCCCGTCCTGAGCGGCGCGAACGGTCGGATCGTCGTCGGCACGGCGTCGGGCGGGACCAAGCGATGCGGCATGATCGCTGGGTCGATTACCATCGCCAACGAGATCAGCGCGCAGCCCTGCTTTGACAAGCCGGGCGGCATGATCGCCAAGCGCACGGACACAACGATCACGATGGACCTGAGCGCGGCGTGGGACAGCGGCGACACCGTGACCAGCAACGAGCATGAGTGGGAGTACCTGCTCGACTCGGGCGGCTCGGAGGCGTTCGGCGTCTACGTCGGCGACGCGGCGGGCCGGATCATGGGTTGGTTCATGCCCGCGGCCAACGTCAACGAGCAGCCCACGCTGACCGACCGCGACGGGATCCTCGCGTGGGAGTTCGTGGCGACGGCGGGCGGCCCGTTTGAGGCGACCCACGACGCAGGCGCTTCAAGCAACGGCTCGGCGTCCTCGATCTTCCTGTGGGGCTTTGCGTAAACAACAACTGAGGAGGGGCAATGGCAATCGCATACACCCGCACGTCTGATCGCGTGCGGGTCATTCACACGGACGATCCGGCGTACACGGGCGAGGGTGACGGGATCATTCCCGCCCCGGCGAACGTCGAGGGGCTGACGGTCTTTGAGATCCGTCCGCTGAACAACACGGAGCGCCAACGCGGCTATGTCCTGACGAGCGAGGGACAGATCGGCGAGGCGTTGGCCCTCGGCGTCGTGGCGGCGCTCGAGGACGGGACGCGGACGGACGGTGACGCGCTGCGGGAGTACCTTGAGGGGATCCCGCACGGCGTTGCGGCGGATCTATTCCGCGCGATCGCGGCGGTCAGCAATGGCCCTTTCCCCCTGCACCGGCTGTCGAGCTCGAAGGCGAGCCCTGCGACGATTTGATCGGGTGGCTGGCGCGGATCTGGTCACAACGTGGCCGGGTCGTGGCGCAGCACTTCGGCTGCGGGTGCAAGCCGGGGCAGTGTGACGGAAGGCCGCAAGACTCTCCGGCGTGGGGCGGGCGGTGGTCGCGGTGCCCGGTCGGGCTGCTCGACACGGATCCGATGTGGTCGGAGATCGTGCGCCTGCATGCGTGCGCTCGGATCTCGCCGTTGGTAGAATGGCCGGGCGGGTACTCCGCGGGCACGGTTTCCGGCCTGCTCACCCTGCGCGCTGAACAGGACGCCGAAGAAGCGCGCCAACTGCGCAAGGCGTCCAAGGGCTAGCCGATGGCGATCCGGGCCGAAAAAGTCACCACAACGATCGTCGTCAAGGGGCAGGACCGCGCGTCGAAAGAGGTGCGGAAAGCGGGCAAGTCCGTTGATGGTCTGAGCAAGCAGGCCGATCGCGCCAAGCGCAAGTTTGGCGACCTGCGAAGCGGGATGCAGCAGGCGTTCAGCGGCGACGTGCTCGGCGCGGTGCAATCGTTCAAGGGCGCGCTCGGCGGGATCGGAGGCGCGGGCGGCGTGGCGGCGCTTGCGGCGGGTGGCGTCGCGGCGTTGGGCGTCGCAGCGGCAGCGGCGGCGGTCAAGCTGACCCGCGCGCTTGAGGAGGTCGAGCGATTTCGCGTGCAAGCCCGCGCGGCGTTTGCCGGTGGCGAGCAAGAGGCGCTGCGGTTCGCCGACACGATTGGCGGCGTCACGGTGCGATCGGTGGTCGAGTTCCGGTCGCAGCTTGCAGCGTCCGGCGTCGAGGCCAATCTGACCGCGCAGCAGTTGCAGAACCTGACGGCGATCGCGGCGAACGTGGGCAAGACAGGCGACGATGCGCTGACCGCGTTGGCGCAGGCGATCCGCACCGGCAACACGCGCGCGCTGAACAGCGTCGGCGTGTTTATCAATGCGTCCCGCGTGCAGGACGCCTACGCCAAGCAGCTCGGCAAGACGACAACGGAGCTCACGGCGCAGGAGAAGCAAGCCGCGGTTGTCGCAGAACTGCAAACGAAGCTGTCCAAGAATGTTGAGGCCGCAAACACGGTGTGGGCGCGACAGGACAAGGCGCTTGCGGAGCTCGATAACCGTTTTGAAGCGGTAAAGCTGGCGTTTTCAGATTTCTCCTCAGGCGCGGGCGTCCGCATTGTTGAGGTGCTAACGAAGGAGGCGAAAGGTTTTGAATGGGCAACACGCGCCATCGGTGAGTTTTACGGAATCATTGACGAGAACGCGCGCAGCGTTCCAATCCTAACGCAGCGATTGAACGACGGCTCTATCTCGATTGAGGAGTACGCCAAACAGTTGTTCCGCGCACGACAGGGGGCAACGCAGTTCAGCAAGGCGCTGTTGGCCGTGCAACTTGCCAGCGAAGGCAAGACGGCTGATCTGGTCAAGTTCCTTGAGCGGCGCGGGCGCACGCGCACGATCGAAGGATTTGAGGGCACTATCGAGGGGCGACGCGAGGATCGCCCGCCTCCGGTCCGACGACGACGGCGCACACCGACGCGCACCACATCGGCGCGGAGCGCGGCGGCGCAGACGGCGGCAGACATCGGCGGCGGGGCAGCAGACGACGCAGCGCGCAAACAACAAGAACAGGACGAGAAAGCCGCGGCAGCGCAGGAAAAAGCACTTCGCGTCAAAGAGGATATGGCGTTGGTGCAGGCTCGGTTGAATGGGCTTGCGGATCAGGCGGTCGAGAAGCTGCGTGTTGAAACCGAACTCAAACGCAAGCTGCGCGAGATTGAGGAGCGGGGCGGCTCAAAGGCAGAGAGGGATCTAGCGCAGGCCGAAGCGGCGTTAGCCCTGCGAGATGTTCAGCGCGCAGCCACCGAAGCCCGACTAGAGCAGGAGCGCCAACTAGCTGAGGCGCAGCAGCGCGCGATCGAGCTCGAGCGCACGCGGCGCATGGAAGCGATCGACACGGCCAGCGCGATCACGTCCGCCGCGCTGAACCTTGGCACGTCCACGGCGCAGCTTGCGAAAAACGACAAGCTGCAACGCGCCCTCCTCGCGGGCCGAAGCCTCGCAGACGCAGCGCGCGAGGCGGCGTTGGCGGCCTCTGCCGGCGCGGCGGGCAACGCACCCAAGGCAATCGCCCACGGCCTCGCAGCGGCAGCCCACGGCGTCGCAGCGGCTCGTTACCGATCAGCGGGCAAGGGCGGAGGCGGCGGTGCGGTGCGGCCCTCAGCGGGCGCGGTGGATCAGGTCGCACGCGGCGCGGACACCCGCGGCGGCGGCAACGTCACGATCAACGCTCCGCCCGGTTTCTTGATCGGCACCCCGGCGCAACTCGCCGCTGAACTCCGCCGCCTGCAACTCGCGGGCGCGGGCACGGGGCTCTAGATGTCGGCCACGGCTGCGATCGATTGGCGCACGCGGGACAGCCTGTGGGGCTCGTCCGCAGCGGCGCGAACCGTCACGATGGACGATGGCGGCGGCGCGCAGTCCCTTGAGATTCACGAGCGATCCGTTTCTGAGGCGCTGGACGCGATCGCGGTGTGGGGCGCTGCGACTTTCGGCGGCTCGTGGTTATGGACGTGGAACGCGGCGGGCGTTGTTGAGGTAGCCTCTAGCGTGTCCGTTAGTGCTGCATGGGGCAGCGCGCTACAGTCGCGCCTCGGTATGCCTGCTTCCCATGCATCGGGGCGAGGCAAAACGGGGTCAACCCGCCCGCCCGCGTTTGTGGTCGCAACGGCCCCGCTCGCGCTCGGCGTGCGCGGGGTTGGGCGCGCGCCCTTGTCCGGCGACGCATCGGGGGATGGGGCGGTCATGCCCGGGATCTACGCCACGCAAGCGCGCGAGGTGGACGTGTTGGCCGTGGTGGACGCGGCGACGTGGGCGACCATCGAGAACGAGGCGAGACAGGCGCAGCCGGTGCGCGTCGCGCACGTCTACGATCCGATCGACGAGGCGTGGCTAACCGGCGTCCTCGGGTCGGTGGAGCAGGACCGGGCCGGGCCGCTGCTCGCGACGGTGCGCTTTGAGTTTATCGCGGACGGCTAACCGCGCCGGGTCGTGCTAGACTACGCGCGGAGGAGCGCCCCCCATGCCGTCACGCGGAGACATTTACGCCACCGTCCACACGGGGATCAACGCCGTGAATCGTCTATCCGTAGACGAGGGCGGCGGGGCCGTGGTCGTCTCGCTGCCGTCAGACGTGACCTATGACGGCGTGGCAACGGCGTGGCAGTCAGCGTTGAACGGCGCGGGCGGCTTGGCGAATACCTACACGGTCGCGTATGACTCGGCGCTCGGGCTGCAACTGACCAGCGATGTCGCGGTCGATTGGGAATGGCTCGACGACGCGGCGGCGTTCTACGGGTTCACGAGCGCGACGCAAGCGAGCTCAACCACGTTCAACGCGGACACGGTGCCAGAGGGCGCGATCGCGGGCGTGTCGATGCACTGCGAGCCGTTGAAGACAGGCGAGCAAACGCGCGTGCAGACGTACCGACACGGACGGACGATCGCGGTCGGCTACGGTCGCCATTCGCTGTGGCGGGTGGACGCGATCATGAGCGCGGCGCAGGCCGACACGCTGCAAGGCGGCTATCTGTCGGCGGGGGTGCTTCGCGTCTATCAGTCCGACGACACGAACCAATACAGCCCGACGAACCCGGACGGGTACGTTGAGGGCTCGGTGTACGCGATCAGCAAGCCGGAGCCGCGGGACTACGCCGAGACGTGGTTGGATGTAACGATCGATTTGGCGGTGCCTCATGGCTAACGCAATCTGGGCAGCGATGCGCGACGCCGGGTGGGGCGTCGTCTACTACGCCACGATCGAGGGCTTGCCGATCGTGTTTGCGGAGCGCGCCACGGGCCTGTCGTTGCCCTCGGGTTACACGACGGAGCTAGCGGATCTGATCATCGACGACTCGGGCGCGGTGGGTCAGGAGATCGACCGGCGCACCGGGTTAGGGAAGGGCCTGCCTCTGTCCTTTGGGCTGCGGGACTCCGCGACCTTGCGCGGTTATCTCGTCAAGGGCCACACCACTTTTCTGACAGCGGACATCGACGGATCGAGCACTTCGGCGATCAGCGTGTCGGATGACTCGGCGTTCGATTCGTCGGGCTCAATCTACGTCGGGCTCGAGCGAATCACCTACACGAGCACGTCGGGCACGTCGTTCGGCGGATCGGTGGCGCGCGGCCTCACGGGTTACGGCTACCCGCACCGCGCGGGAACGGTGGTCAGCAGCGCCCCGCACAGGTGGCAGGGTCGCGAGGTCCGGTTGTACGCGCGCCCGATCACGCCCTCGGGGTATCTGCCCGGGACGGCGATCGCGGACAACGCGGTCGAGGTCTGGCGCGGGCGGATCCGCAACGGCCCCCGCCGCGACGGCAACATGTGGTCGATCGACGCTCTCGCGCTTGATCGCGTCCTCGCCAACAAGCTGCCGGACCCGATCTCGGGCGAGGTCCAGCACGCGCCGGACCCGGGGCAGGCGTTGGTTGAGATGACCAACGAGCTTAAGGCGTGGTCCTACTACCTGAGTCTTGAGCTGTTCCAGTCAAACGGGAATAGCATCGGCAGCGACGAAGCGGCGATCCAGCCGTTCAGCAACCTGACGGCGGGTGCGTTCTACAGCGCGCGGGAGTTGCAGGAGGAGATCGCGACCGACTTTGAGACGGCCTTGTCCGGCGCAACCTACATCACGTCGGTTGATTTCGCGCAGGCCACGCCGTACGAGCACCCGGGGGTGAGCGGGTCGCAGATTTACCGCACGCGGCTTCAGGTCTTGTTCTCGGGCACGACCAACGCAAAGCGCGCGGTGGTCCGGGTCGCGCACACCGATCAGCCGCTGGGCGATCCGTTCGTTCCGGTCGATCAAGACCAAAGCTCATACCCGTTTGAATGGATTGAAACCAAGGATTACACAGGCAGCGGCACGACGTACGAGATTGAGCCGCCACACCCGGTCCTCGGCTTCGGCGTGTTCGTGAAGGTCGGCACCGAACCCAAGGCCGACGCAGTGTTTGCGGCGTCAACGCTGCGGGTCGTGTCGGACGATCTCGCGCTTGCGCTTCCTGCGGCGTCGGGGCTGATCGCCCCTGAGTTCATGCTAGACGGCGCGCTGTACGAGTACGAAACGGCGGAGCAGGTCGGCCCCGCCTATTACCTGTCAGGCGTGCGGAAGGCGGGCGGCACGGCGGGCCTTGATGCGCTCGCGATCCCGAACGGTGCGACGGTCGAGATCGGCGTGTATGCGTTCGGGTCGAGCATGTCGCAGCTTATGCGGCGCGTGCTGCAATCGACCGGCGACACTATCTTGCGAGGTTCATTCGACGTTCTGCCATCGGGCGCAGGCTACGGCTTACCGACAAACGCGATCGACGCGGACGCATTTAGCGGTTTCAGCTTGCCGGTGGAGTCCGTAGCGGCGAACCCGATCGGGCGTAGCTTCGCGGATCTGTTTTGTGGCTGGCTGGCCCTCAACGATCGCGCCGTGGTGCTGCGGGACGTGGACGGCTCGCAGAAGCTCTCGATTGTGAGCACGGCGAACGCTTGGCCGGATGGCGAGATCACCGATTCGGATTTGATGACGCGCGAGGGATTCGGGCTTGAGCTCGACGAGCCCGAGCCGACGCCAACTGAGATCCGCGTGTCCTACCGCACACAGGCCGGGGGACAAGGCAAGGTAACGCTTCGCGACACGGATCGCGCGCTGTACCAGCGGCCCGAGGTTGCGGAGTACGAGGCGCAAGGCGTTGCGCGCGAGGCGGTGGTTGCACAGGTCGTGCAACAGACAGGCCCCGCGGTGTTCGCGCGCGGCCTCGGCCAGATGGTCGCGCGTTTGCACGTCGGCCCGTGGCACGAGGCACAGCCCGGCGACACGATCGGACTGACCATCGAACACCCCGACGTGTACGACGTGGCCGGAGCGGATCTGACGTACAACGACACCGCGCTCGTGCTCGGGCGCAAGATGCGGCTTACTGACTCGCGCGTAACGCTGACGGTCCTCCTGCAAGGCTACCACCGCACGGCGGCGCTTTGTCCTGCGATGGCGGTCAGCGCCAAGGCAGGCGGCACGGGTGCGGTGCCCTCGACGGTGGACGTTCCGCAGCGGTACGTTCAGATTTGCGAGCGAGCGTTGGCGGAGGCGGGCGGGTCGTCGTTCGTCGTGCTGCACTACGTCCGCGGCGACTCGGCGGACGAGACGACGGGCAACGAGCTGACGATCGACGACGTGCAAGAAACCGGCGGCGTGTGCCGCTTGTCGGTGGCGTCGGGCTCCAACACGGTGACGATCGCGACGGACGGAACGTCGATTTTGACGTGGCCGGACGAGGGCGGCAACGGCGACGCATGGCAAGACGCTTGGTTCATCCACGTCGATGACGGCGAGGATTGGGGGTAGCGATGGGGCTGTATTCTGCCGCGTGGGGCTTGCTGAAACCGGGCGATGCGGTCCCGCGCCCGGTGTCGTCGGCTCCGCTGTCCACGGCCTACGGAATGCTGGCCAACCTGTATGAGCAGCACTGCCCGCCGATCCTGAACGTCCCGATCACGGAAGTCAGCGGGGCCGGCGCGCGTGAGGTCGTGATCCCGTGCGCCCCGAGCGCGGACGATCTCGATTACGTTTTCCGCCTCGTCGGGACCAAGGCAAGCGGCGCGCTGTCGGTGACGGTGACGATCTCCGAGTACGTCTCAAGTTCGTGGTCGGCGATCGTGTCGTCGGCCTCGACGGCGCTTGGCGCGGGCACTGATTTTGACGTGGAGATCGCGCTGGCCCCGATTGACGGCGACGCCACCGCGCTCAAGTTGGAGATCGACGCAGCCGGCGCGAACTACCAGATGCAGGCGTGCGCGGTGTACCCGGACAGCGCGAACATTAGCGCGCCCGAAGGCACCACGGCGGCGGGCTACGTCGGCGCGGCGGACGGGTTGATCGGGTCGGCGAATGCCCCGATCACCACGGAGCACCTTGATCGGCTCGCGGAGTCCACGCGGGCGGTTTACCGGGATCGCAAGCAAGCGGTGGTCGGTTTCGCGCAGCCCGTGGATCGCAACTCTCGGTTGATCTCCGCGTCCTCGTGGTCCTACGGGAACACACCGCAGACCATCGGAACGTCGCGTCTGTATATCCCCGGCGGCGCGGGCGAGGCTGACATTGTTTGCGCGTCCTACGGCGAGGAGACGGCGACGGGGGCGAAATACGCGCGGCTCCGGTTCAGCGCGCCCGGGTTTGAACCGGTGGCGGTTGAACTTGAGATGGGCGCGGGCACGCCGGCTTTCGACTCGACGACAGCGACGATCCCGCTATCAGAGACGGGATTCTGTGACGTGCGCCTAGAGCTCGACGCGGCGAGCTCGGGGCGTGTGTACCCTTATGCCGTTGTAGCATGGTGGACGCCATGACGACGCTTGCAGGCCAGTATGATCCGGCGATCGAATCCGTCACGGGTGGCGATCAGGTCGCGCCCGCCGCAACGGTGAACCTGTTGGCGACGGCGTGCAGTCTGCCGCAACGGGCGATGACGCAGCCCTATGCGGGCGTTGCGATGTTCCACGAGGCAAACACGGCGACGATCGGCGAACGCTACCTGATCAGCGTAGTAGCCCCCGGCGCGGAGATCGTGACGCTTGTGATCGATTCGCTCGGCTTCTTCGCGGGAACGACCCTTGTTCAGCAGTCGGTGACGTTTGACGCGGCCTCGCAGGCCGGCGCGTACGTCAAACAGGCGAGCCCGATGCCGACAACGGCCCCCAACGCTTCGACGCAGCGCGCCGCCTACGACTTTGAGATCGCCAGCCCATCGCGCGCGGCGACCACGGACCGTTATCAGGTCGAGGCGTGCTGCGGCACAATGGCGATGGCGATCCCGGTGGCCGACATCGAGACGTTATAGACCCGCGCCAAGCGGGCGCGTATAATCGGCCCGAACGCGCGCGGCCTGTTGCCGTGCATCGCACGCAGGAGATCAGATCATGGCCGGACTCGTTCAGCAGTCGCGCGGCACCGTTGCCGCAGGCGATACCACCGTTACATTCAGCCCGGAGCGCCCCGCTTCGATCGCCATCCACAACCGCGGCAGCCGCGACGTGACCGCGACCTGCGCGCCCGGCTCGATCGTGGTCGATGCCCCCGCGGGCGAGATGGTGGTCATCAACGGCGGGTCGTTTGACTCGTGCGTCTTGTCGGACGGCGGGAACGGCGACACCACCTACACCCTGTACTACGGCGACGCCGAGCAGGTGGCGGCCCTGAGCAAGTCGGCGGTCGCGGGCTCGATCAGCACCGCGGAGATCGCGGACGGCGCGGTCAGCGCGGCGAAGCTCGCCTCGGGCGCGGTCACGGCGGCCAAGCTCGGCGCGGACGCCATCGGCCTTGCGGCCATCGGCACGATCAGCGACGAGGGCGGCGGCGCGCTCGTGGCCTACGTCTCGCAGATCGCGGGCGGTCCCGACGACAGCAACGCGGCGATCGAGCTCGACGACGGCTTCGAGGTGCTGCTGTGGGGTGCGCGCCTCGCGGCGGACGGCACCGCGGGCAGCGAGATCACCCTGAGCGACGGGGCCAACACGATCGGCACCGTGGACAGCAGCGCGGGCAGCAACGCCCATACGTTTGTCTTCGGCACCATCGACGACGCGCACGCGGGCCTGTCCGATTCCGAGTCGCTCGACCTGTCGTTCGCGTCCACGGGCGGGAACCACCCTGCCGCGGTGGTCGTGATCGTGGGCCGCAAGCCGGGCGCGTAGTCCAACGGATCCACTGAGGCGGGCGGGCTGCTCGGCGATACTGGCAGCCCGCCCGCCCGGATTCGGACCGGGGGTGCGCGTGACAACTGACAGCCTGATCGCGTTGGTTGGAGCGTTCGCGACGGTCGAGGCAACAATCGTTGCCGGCGTGTGGATGCTGTCGAGTAAGATCGGCGATCTACGATCCGACATCTCCGAACTGAAAGCGCACCGCGACGCGCACGCGGACGGGATCGCTGCGGTCACGTCGCGCGTCGATACACTCGCGGTTGATGTCCGGTCGCTTTCGGAGCGCGTGGCGATCGTCGAGGATCGGACTCGTGGATGACCTCAGCGCGCTGCTCCCTTGGATGGTGCCGTACGGCGTTGGGATGGTCGTGGGCTATCCGCTTGCCCTCGCATTCGCCCACTATCAACGCATGGCCGACCCAGATCAGAATGATTCGCCGCGTGAACGCAAATGGCGGGCCGGCGCGTACATGCTGGCGCTCGTCTTTGGCGGAGCCGTGGGCGTCGAGGCGGCGCACCTTGTCGGGCTCTCGCGGCTCATTGGCTTCGGCCTCGGCGTTGGTGGAGGCGCTTCCGCCCGGTGGGTACTCCCGGCGTTTGAGGCAGACGTTTGGCCGGTCGTCGTTGGTGCGCTTCGGCGGATGCTAGGAGGGGGGAACAATGACATTGGTCCAAAGGGCAATCCGTAGGGCTGTCGCGTGGCCGTACATCGGGCGAGCCCTCGGCGTGCTTCTGCTCGCCGTCGCGGCCCTGCTCGTGTGGCGCAAACGCCAGCGCGCGGCGAGGGGCTACGTTCGCGCCGTGCAAGACGTGGCGAAGGCGCGCGAACGACAGGCCGACGCGGTGACGCGGGCTGATGACGCACGGCGCGAGGGCGACATGTTCGTTCGACAGCGCGCGCTTGAGGACCGCGAGATCGCGGAGCACAAGGCACGCGAGGCCATGCGCGAGCGCGAGCGGCTGCACGCTGAGATCGACCGGGCGGAGACGCCGCAAGCCGTGGCCGACGAGCTCAACCGGCTGCTTGGGCTGTGATGCGTCGGATCGTTGCCGCGCTCGTGCTCGTGTGTGCCGGCCCTGCGTGGGCCGCGCCATGCGTGCGGGCTGTACCAACGTCGATCCCGTGCGACGGCGTGGCGCTCCCCGTCTCCGCCGCTAAGACGTGCGCTCGCGCGGTCGTGGACGCGGCGGCGTGCGGCGAGACGATCGCAGCTTGCCGGGATGGTCGCGCTATCGACAGGCGCGAGGCGGCGGGGCTGCTCAAGGCGTGCGACGATCACCGCCGCGCGGTGGTTGCAGCGCAGGAACGAAGGATCCGCGAGCTCGAGCGGATCGCGTTGACTCCGCCCGATGGCCCCGCGTGGTACGAGTCCCCGTGGCTATGGGCCGGCGTTGGGGCTATAATCGGCGGGGCTGCCGGATGGCACGCCCGCGCCCTTGTGAGGTAGACGATGGACAAGCGATCAGTGATTGGGATCAACCTCGCAGACGGCGGGCACGCGACCACAACGGCGCTCCTCGATGGCGTCGATGCGGTGAACGGCGAGCCCTCTGCCGCAACGGACGGCGTGGACACGCGCGGGGCCGGGTGGGTCATGCTGTCGGCCAACTCGGCGGCGGGTACCAGCACGCTGAAGTTGTGGGAGTACGATCCAAGCTCGGGGCTGTGGGTCCAGAACACCGATCTCGGATCGTGGTCGTTCGCGAGCGGGCAGAAGCGGCGGGCGCGTGTGCGGATCGCCGGGGCCTCGCGGATTTACGTCGAGGTTGACGCCGAATCCGGCGCGACGATTGACTGCCACGCGATCGGCCTGTTCGGGGTGGACGGCTAGCCGTGTTCGTTGATTTCGCTACGACTCGCGCGACCTATGAGACGTTTGTCGATGAGTCGCACAACTTCGATCTGACCGGGCCGGAGTCCGTACTCCGCGCCCTGACTGCGGACGATCTCGTCTTCGACTTCTGCGCTGAGGATCTGACGGGGCTTGCGGACGGCGACACCGTGGGCGGCTGGGTCGCCCGGCGCGGCGGGCTGACCGCTAGCGCGACAGGAACACCGGCCTACACCGCGCCGGATTCAACGATCGGCGTCCCGTCCGTCGCCTATGCTGCGACGGGCGAGCGTCACGCGGCTGGCGCGGTCGATTGGTCGGCCTCGCACACCGCTACGCTTCTTACGGTCTGGTACAGCGACGCCAACACAGTAAACGCCGGCATTGCGTCGCTGCACGTCAATCTTGCCCTCCCACCGGCTTCTGCTGGTGGTATCGAGCACTTGTTGGGCGCGTCGTCTGGCTACTGGACCGCGCTGCACTACCCCGCCGGCGCGGCCAACTTCTTTTTAGAACGCGACACGATCGACGACACGGGCGCGCTTCAGGTGACGGTGAGCGTTCACGACACCACCGCCGCCCTAGAGGCCGACGAGATCCGGGGCTATCAGGACGGCACCGAGATCACCGGGTCAACGACAGGCCCAAGCGGCAGCGGGGCGTCGTGGCAGTCCACGCTGTACCCGGTCCTCGGCGTGCGAGGTAGCACCGTGGACGAGGGCCTCGACGGTCGCCTGCATCGCTTCGTTGCCCTGCCCCGCGCCCTTTCGGCTGACAACGCCGTGCAAGCCTGCAACCTGCTCACACGGCTTGCCAAGGCGGTCTAGCATGACGGCGGAACAACTGCAGATGGCCCTCGACCGGGCCGGCGTGCGCTACTTCACCGCGGTGGAGTTCCTGCGCCTGCGTCGGACGCATGAGATTGCAGACCTACCGGACGAGTACGCGGACGCGGCGGTGCGGGTGCTGCTCGTGGCCGACAAGGTGCGCGAGGCGTACGGCGCACCCGTCCGCATTGGCAACGGCTACCGCCCGCCCGGGTACAATCGAGCCGTGGGCGGGGCGTCGAACTCGGCGCACCTTCGCGGGGCGGCGGTGGACCTCGACCCGCTCGACGGTCGGCGCGCGGAGTTCCAGCGGCTCGCGGCGGCGCTGTGGCTTGAGGACGAGGACGCAACGGCGGGGCTTGGCGTCTACTCAGGCGGGCGCGTGCATCTGGACGTGCCGCACAAGGGCGGCAAGGGCCGTCGATTCTGGGGCGGCACGCCGGGCAAGTGGCGAGCGCGGAAGGTGCTTAGGGCTGCGCGTCGCGTCGCGTAGCATCGAGCACAGCGCGGCGGAGCTCGCGGCACTGGCGCTCCTGCATCTCGGCGTCGATGCGGTCGCGCACTTCCTGTTCCACCTTCGCGAACGCCGGATCTTCCTCGCGCCACTTCCCCACGGTCGCGCTGCTGACCTTGGCGGCGGCCTGTGATTCGCGCACGGTCCCGCCGCTGGCGAGGGTCGCGAGGTAGGCTTTCTGCTTCGCCAGCCGGTTGCGGAGTCGTTTGGGTAGGCTCATCGGTCGGCCTCCCGCTCGGCGAGGCTTTCAAGCGCCTTCGGGTCGAGATCCTTGGAACCCTCCCGCAGCGCGGCAAGGTGCAGCGCGTGCAGGGCGGCGCGGGCGTGGTGGCTTGATCCTTCCGCCGCGCAGAGGGCGCAGTGGCGTTCGATGGCGGTTAGCCGTGCCCAATCGCGGGCGGCTTCCTGTAGCGTTTTCATGGTTCCTCCTCAGCGCGTTGTGCAGCCGCGCCCCTGCTTGGGTGTGGTGGTACGGTTCCGGCTACACGCTGAGACTGTACTCGCTGGCGAGTTTGCCAAGCTCTCGCCGGTAGTGGTCGGCCATCCAGCGGTGCCAACGCGCGACTGGCATGCAGGACAGGTTGCCGCAGTTGAAGGTGGACTGGACCTTGCCGACGATGTGCTCGGGCATCGCATCGGGGGTGGATGCCCCGACCTCGTACCCCAACGTCTGCCGCGAGAACGTGGTATCGGGAGCCATCCTGAGGTGAACCACCATGAGGTTTTCCCGCGAACACTCGGAGAACGACTCGTGCTCGCGGATCGCCGCGCGGTAGATGTTCGCCTCTTCGAGCACCATCGCGCGCTCTGCCGGGGTCAGGGAGTCAGTGTGGTTCGTGGTCGTCGTGCTGCTCATGTCTCTCTCCTCGGTTGCGGGGCTTGCCGTCCCCGTTGATGAACACACCATACCACCTGTAGACGTGGCGTCAACACCTTGCGGACACTTTTTTTCAGGGACAGCGAAAAAAATCTTACCTTAGCTGAGGCCAGCCGGTTTCCTCAGCGATTTCGGCGCTGTGCGTCTCGCCCGTCAGAACGTCGCCACGCCAGCAGGCCACGCCATCGCGGATCGGGACAAGCTGACAGTGCGTCGCGCCGTCCACGCTCGACAGCCACGCGAGCCCCTGTTGCCAGTCCACGCGCCCCGACACAGCCGGGACCACCCCGTCCACGCGGGCGATGGTCCCCGGCGACGCCGCCCACACAACCCGCCGACCGTCCGGGCCGTGCAGCGTGCGCTCGGCGTACTCAAGCCGGTGGATGTGGCCAAAGATCTGCGAGACGTGGGCCGTCCGCACCACACGCGCCGCGGTCGCGCCCCCGCCCGCCGCCACCTTGTGCCCGTGCCGCGCCTCGGTGTGCGGGTCGAGGACGTGGGCCGCGTCGGCGGAGTACGGGCCGACGTATTCGATCCCAAGATCGGACAGGGCGAGCAGGCGACGCCACGAGATCAACGGCTCACCCTCGCCCGCCGCGCGCAGACCGTGGAGCTCGGGCGTTAGGTTGGACAACGCCCTGTCGATCCTGTCCTCGTGGTTGCCCTCAAGGTAGACGATCGCCGCATTCGGGCACGCGGCGCGAAGCCGGGCCAGCCACCAATGCAGTTCCTCGATCGTCGGCTGCGTCGTCGCGCGGAGATCCTGCGACACTGGCCACCGCTTCGACCCCTCGGCGAAGTCCACCATATCGCCAAGCAGCACGATCCGATCGGGCTGCGCTCGCTTGGCGATCTGCACGGCGAGATCCCACGCGCGGCGGTCGTGCAGCGGCTCAAGGCGTCGCATGTCCTCAACCCATCGGTAGCCGTTTTGCGAATCGGGGATCACAAGCGTGGTGCGCGGGTCGGACACGTCCGGCGCGGGGTAGGTCTTGGCGGGCTCGACGGGCTGCCACAGCCACGCCGCACGCTCTCGCAGCGTCGCTTTGACCTGCCACAGTTGCAGGACGCCCCCGCCCGCGGCCTGCGCCTCGTAGGTGTTGACCTTGAACGACTCAACGCCCCATCGCTCTGGGTCCACGTCGGCGGCGGACAGGAGGCCGTCAAGGGTGCGGATTCGGTACCCGGTCAGCGTGCGGGTGCCGTCCGCTTCAGGGGTGTCCTCGATGTGCTCAACATCGGAAGCGATGACCGCCCGAACCTCGTCAGCCGACAGGCGACGACGTGGGTAGGGTGAGATCCCGTGCTCGCGACAGATGGCGACGGCGGCTTGTCGCGCAGCCTCGACGCGCTCGGGGCTCCAGTCGCTTGGCACGATTCGATCGCGGCCCCATCGCTGCACATACCACCCAGCCCAAGGCGGCAGGCGACCGGGCGCGGCGGGGGTGCGTAGCCATTGATCGAGGTCGTGCATGCTGCTCCGGGGTGTTGCGGTCTGTTGCCACGTCGCGAGGTTGTGGCGACAGATCGTAACGCCTCGCGTGACTTGACGCGATCAGAGCAAGTCGGGCTGTTCAGCGGCCTTCACGCGCTCACACGCGGCCCACAGGTCGCCTTGCGCCAGCTTGCGCTTGAGCCGCTCGACGGCCTTGGCGTGCGTCTCCGGGTCCATTTCTGAACCGACCGCGCGCCGGCCTTCCTGCACGGCGGCAAGCAGCGTGGTCCCGCCTCCCGCGCAGGGGTCGCAGACGAGATCGCCGGGGCGGGTGTAGTCGCGGATCAGGGCTCGCATAAGGTTCGGCGGCTTCGCTCCCGCGACGATGTTTGCGCCGCGCCTTGCGGGGTGTTCTCCTCCGGTCATAACGTATGCGCCCGGCAGTGTCCCCCACCGCTGAAACGCTCGATCACGCGGTCGAGCGACGACGATCCAGCATGTCCACGATGATGGGCCGTCGCCGGAGAGACGGATCCGCGAGCCCCTAGCGACCCACGGCAGCGGCGCAAAGACATACCGCCCCGCGTCACTTAGTGCGGCATCCCAAACCGGCGCAAGGGTGTGATCGGTGATCGTCACGAACCAGCCGCGCGTGCGTGGTGCCCACGAGGCGACGAACGCGCGCACGTCCTCGGGCGTCCATCCGTCGTACTCGATGGCACGCCGTGTGTAGGTGTGCCGGGTGCTTTCGCAAATAAACGTGCCACTGCGCTGCCCGCCCACGGTCGGCCCTGAATCATGCCCCCCATGCGTCCGCGCGGAGTACGGCGCATCAACGATCAGCGCATCGCACTCGACGCCCGCTAGCGTGTCCTGCCACGGGCCGCAGCGTAGATCCCAGCTCACGCCTGATCCTCCTCGTGCGCCCATCCGTGCTCGTGCGCGGTGATCGCGATGCCGCCGCCTCGCTTGGTCTGCACGTACGCATCAAGGCCGCAGTAAACAGCCCCGCGCAGGGCGTCGGCGTCGTCGCCTTCAAACACAAGCACCTCGGGCTCGCCTGTCTCGTGGTTTGACGCGCGGACGACGATCCAGCCGTTGTCCGTGCGGTGAAGTGTCATGACGTGCTCGATCATCGCCGCCCCCGTCGTGTGATTGCCGATCGACGGTCGGTCGCGTGCCGGATCGCGTCCGTCAGATCCCACCGCAGCACACGGCACCACGCGATCAGCGCGTCGATCCGGGGGTAGCGGTGGCCCGTCTCCCACGCCGTGATCGCGGCGGGCGTCTCGTGGCCCATGCGCTCGGCCACGCGCGCACGGGTCAGCGACAGGTCGCGCCGTCGCTGGGTCAGCACGCGGATCAGATCCTCCGCTAGCAAGCTGTCCCGCGCGTCGGTCGGTCTATTTAGGATCGCTGTGATCATCGTCTTCCCCTCGTGTAGTAGCGCCCGCCCGGGGCCGAATCAGGTGTCAGCCGGCGACGCGGACACCGGGCGGGCTGCACCTACCCAGCGCCCGCGCTCGACGGGATGGGTTTGGTGGTCTGGTGGTCATCTCATCCGGGCGAGCACGGCGCGCGCATAAGCCCGCCCGTGTTGTGGGTCGCGCAGCGCCCGGTTGCCCGTTGCGTAAGCTCTCAGCGCGCAGGTCAGGTCACCGCCGCAGCGCCGACGCCAGCGGCGCAGGATGCGGACGCCCTCAAGCCGCCCGATAGCGGGGATGTGCAGCGCCCACGCGGGGAAACGCGAGAAGCGCCGCGCGACCTGCATAAGCCCGGAGCAGCAGGCATTGCGCGCCATCGTGTTGCCCCGGCTCTCGACGTGGACGATGGCGGGGACGAGGCCGGGCGGAAGGTCCGGTGTCGGTGGCGTCCAGTGCCAAGCGATGGCTAGCAGTAGTAGGGCGGCGGTCATCGCTCAGTCCTCCAGCCAGCAGCCGCGCTGCCTGTACTCGCCAATCGCGAGCTGGTTCGCGACAGTCTCCTGCGAGTCGGTGGGCACCTCGTGCCACGCGCGGTCGCACTCCGGGTGCGCCTTCCATGTGTGCGGCCCGTCGTTGTCCGGGTCCCACACCGTCTCACGGCGGTATGTCTCGCCCGGCTCGATCGGCTCTCCGCACCACAGGCAGGTGTGGCGCTTGCGCGCGGTGGTCATGCTCATCGCTCGTCTTCCGTCAGCAGCCGGTGAATCTCGGCCACGTCCTCGACCATTCGCCGCACGTTGTCGGAATCCCCGCGCCACACGAGGCGCACTTCCGGCATGGCCGACGGCCCGTCTTGCTGCCACGACACCTTGACGCGCACGTCTCCCACGTCGGCGTACAGGTAGCCCCCTGCCCAGCCGTCGATCGCGTATGGGTCGCAGTCGGGCCAGACCTTGCGGGCTGCTGCCTCGATGCGCTGGCGGCGGGTTTCCTCGTTTTGTGTGCTCATCGCAGCCACCGACCCAGCACGGTCGCCACGACGAACACGAAGCCCGACACGAGGCCGACGCCACCGAGAACCCACGCCCCGGCGACGAGCCACGAGGCGGCGTCCTCCGAGGCGATCGAGACGGCGGCGGCGATGCAGCCGAGGATGGTGGCGGCGACGATCAGCACCGCGGGCAGGTCTTCACGGTTCATCGGTCAGCCTCCTCATTGAGCCGACGCCATGACGGAACGCCCATCATCCCGCCCGCGTCGTACTGGTACGCCGGCCACACGCCCGACGCCTCGCAATCGCGCAGCCTTGTCCATGCCTCATGGCACTGCGACTCCGCGAGCGCGATCGCCTCGGGACCGAACGGGAGCGCCACCGCCAACGGTGCGCCGCTTGTCTGCAGCACCACGAGCCCGCCCGGTTTGACCGGCTCATCGAGCGCGGAGCCCAGCAGCCGCGCGTTGCTCGCGATCTGCCCATACCACGCCATGCTCTCCGCCTGCTTGTACAGCAGCGCGGGCTTGATCGAGTGGGTGAACTTGAGATCCCACACCATGCCCGTCTTTGGGTCGAACAGGTCGGGCAGGCAGCGCGCATCGCCGCCGTACATCTGGCCGAACACGGCGAACTCGCACCACTCGCGTTCGATGGTGATCCCCGCCTCCTGCATGGCCTGTCGTGCTGCCGTCCCACGCTCGGCGGCGGTGACGAGCTCCGCGCGCTTGACGAGCGCGGCCCCCTTGGGCGCTTTGGCCTCGGCCTCTTTCCATGCCTTCGTACCGCGTCGAACGTCCGGCATCGCGTAGAAGCGATCGGCCACCGTCTCGGGCTCGAGCGCGCAGGCGTGCGCCATCTGACCCGCGAGCATGGCGGGGGTTTGCTCGGGCGGGTTGTCGCGCCGGTAGACGTAAGCGGCGGGGCAGTCGAGCATCGCCTTGACGCTCGACCACGACGGCGCGGGGTGGTTGTGGTACTCCGCGGGATCCATCCCGCGAACGATCGCTGTTTTCATCGTGTCCTCCTCCCTGCCTTGCTGCAGGTGCCCCCTTCCTACCCCGTGCGCGCGAGGTGGTCAAGCGCCTTACCAAAGGGGATGAAAAAAAGGGCCGGACACGCGGGAGAGGAGGGAAGTGGGCAAGGATCCCGCGTGCCGGCCACGCGCGCATCCTATCACACCGGGCGGCGTGCGAGGTAGATCAGCACGTCAATCAAGCGCGCCGCGTCCCCGCGTTGCAGATCGACCGACAAAGCGCGACGGATCCCAACGCGCCAAGGCCCGTCCGGCACACGCTCAACAACCCACGCGAGGCGTCGGATCATCGCCGCTTGCTTCGCCGTCGCCTCGCGCCTGTGCCACGGTCGCGCCGGGCGTTTCTCCACGTCCCCGCGGCGGACTAGCGCCCGGTGCGCGTGACGCAGGATCGCGATCGACCCGTCCACCGTCTCGGGCCGCAGTCGCTCCGGGTCGCTCTCCGCGCGCTCCCCGTCGCCTGTCGGTCGCTCCGTCTCGCCTGCAACGGACAAGAGCTCGCCCAGACGCGCCACGCCTGCGAGATCGTGCGCGCCGAACAGGTCGTGAGGATCGAGGAAGACAGCCGAAGTCTTGCCGGGGTGCGCGCGCAAGATCCGCCCGGCCTCCTGAGCAAATCGCACCTTGCTGGCGATCTTGCGGCGTCCAAGGTGCCAACGCAGCCACGGCAGATCGACCCCCTCGACGAGCAACGCGACGTGGACCAAGCAGCGGAGTTCGCCGCGCTGAAGCCGCGCGATCCGCTCGGCGCGGTCGGTGTGTCCGCTGTGGATCGCCTCAGCAGGCCACCCGATCGAGGTCAGCCACCGCGCGACGGATTCGGCCTCGGCTTTGCTCGATGCGTTGACGATCCCCGGCCCGTCGGGGTTGTGCCGCTCGAGCATGTGCCGGCACACAAGGTCGAGTGCGACATCTCCCGTCGCATCGTCGGGAATCTCCGCCCCGCCTGTGTACGGGTAGACGCGGGGCGGGACGATCACCCGATCGCGGATCGCGTCGTCGGCGTCGTAGCGCACGATCTCCGCGTCGAACGCCGACAGGCTGCCGCGCCCGTCGCCTGTGTATGGCGTCGCGCTGAACCCAAGACGCACGGCGGGCAGGTCGGCGGCGGGCAGGCTCGCGCATTCGGTGCGGTGCATCTCGTCTGCGATCCACACGTCCCAATCGCGCGAGAACGCAAGCAGGCGGCGCACGGACGGCGCGCAGGCGATGGTGATGGACCGCGGCTCAAAGCGCAGCGTGTACACGCGACCGACCGACCACCCGACCCGCGCGGAGACGGTGGCGTGTAGCTGGTCCACGAGCGCGATGGACGGGGCGGTAATCAGCACGCGCGGGCGGTCCGGCAGGGCGGCGACAATCTCGGCGAGAAGCAGCGACTTCCCCGCCCCCATCACCGCGTGGACCACGCCGCGCTTGCCGGATGCGAGCGCGTCAAGGCACACCGACAAGGCGTCCCGCTGCCACGGGCGCGGGGTACGTCCTGACCACTTGGCGAGCATCGCGGCGCTAGTCGGTCGCTTCGCGCTCGTGCGCTTCGATGAGCAAAACGAAAGCCTGCGCTGCCCAACGCGCAGCCATGCCCCGCGCTGCGACGTGCTCTTTGAGTTGGGTGCAGATAGACATCGCTGAGATTAGCCGTTCAGCCGCAACGCAGGAGACGCGCAACGGGATCTCCTCAAAGTCCATCGCCCATTGGCTAAAAAGGAAAAGTTCAAAGATCCGTTCGTCAGCCTCATACGCGCT